>Ga0302325_10032459_pt1 | contig 10721 bp, 8 predicted proteins | sample Palsa_T0_2_FD_201948 | JGI IMG/M metagenome (GOLD analysis project Ga0302325, IMG submission 201948) | Peat permafrost microbial communities from Stordalen Mire near Abisko, Sweden - Palsa_T0_2 | ecosystem: Environmental > Terrestrial > Soil > Palsa > Peat permafrost | place: Sweden: Abisko...
ATCTTGAACCTGATCCTGCTCGGCTATCGCGACGAGGCGATCGTCGCGCGCGGCCACGATGCGGCCGAGGTGCGGCTGGTGCGCCGGCGCGTCGACGGCACGCACTGGAAGCGGCATCTGCCGACCACCGCGCTGGTCTCGTCGACCGCGATCAACGAGTTCTACCTGCGCCCGGTGGACTACTGACGATGCGCACGTCGCAACCTCGCGTCGAGGATCCGCTGCCGCCGCACGGCTTCTATCCGGTCAGCCTCAACTTGGTCGGCCGCCGCTGCGTGGTGATCGGCGATGCGGCCGATCGCGAAGCGGCAGAGAAAGTCGCCGCGCTGCGCGAGGTCGACGCCGAGGTCCGCTGGATCACCGATCCGTCGGCGTTGCGCGACGACGACGTGACGGATGCGTTCTTCGTCATCTCGACGCCGCAGGACGAGGCGCTCTCGGCGCGGCTGCGCGCGCTCGCCGACCGGCACAAGTTTCTGCTGTGCACGATCGATCAGCCGCGCTACGGCTTCGTCGCGATGCAGGCGATCGTCACGGCCGGCGCGGTCCGCATCGGCATCTCGACCGGCGGCGTCGCGCCGCGCGTCGGCAAGATCCTCAAAGAAGGTCTGCAGCGCGCGCTCGACGCGAAGTTCGCGCGCTTCGTCGAAGCGCTCGCGAAACGACGGCGCCGCAACCGCACGCTGCTCGCGGACGACGCCGGCGCGCGCCGCCGCGCCGCGATCGCGTCGGCCGAGGGCTTCACCCTCGACGCGCGCGTCACGTATCCGCTGTGGTTCGAGGACGAGACGGTGATCGACTGATGGCATCGGCGGAGATCGTCACGATCGGGACCGAGATTCTGCTCGGGCATCTGGTCGACACCAACAGCGTGCACATCGCGCGCGAGCTGGCCGATCACGGCGTCGACGTCTACGCGAAGCATTCGGTCGGCGACAATGCCGAACGGCTGGCGGCGATGCTGAGAGGCGTGCTCGAACGCGCCGACGGCGCCATCTGCACCGGCGGGCTGGGACCGACGGTCGACGATCTCACCAAGGACGCGGTGGCGCGCACGGTGCGCAAGAAGCTGGTGCTGCACGAGCCGTCGCTGCGCGCGATCGAAGATCGTTTCCGTCAGTTCGGCCGGCCGATGGCCGAGAACAACGTGCGCCAAGCCTATCTGCCCGAAGGCTGCGTCGTATTCGACAACCCGCACGGGACCGCGCCGGGCTTCGTCGCGCTGCGCGACGACGGCAAGTTCGTCGCCTGCATGCCGGGCGTGCCGCGCGAGATGAAACCGATGCTGGCCGAGAAGCTGATCCCCTGGCTCGTCCAACGGTTCGATCTGCGCCAGGCGATCTACACGCGCACGCTGCACGTCGTCGGCATCGGCGAATCCGATCTCGACCGCCGCGTCGAAGACCTCTTTCGCGCGCTCGAGAATCCGAAGATCGCGATGCTGGCGCACGGCGGCCGCGTCGACGTGAAGGTGATGGCGAAGGCCGACAGCCCGCAGGCCGCGCAAGCGCTCATCGAGCCGGTCGCTGCCGAGCTGCGCCGGCGCATCGGCCCCGCTTGGTACGGCGACGACGACACGACGCTCGCCGGCGCGATCGTGCAAGCGCTCGCCGCCCGCGGCCTGACGCTCGGCACCGCCGAGTCGTGCACCGGCGGCGCGATCGCCGACGAGATCGTCGCGGTCCCAGGCGCATCGCAGGTCTTTCGCGGCACGATCGTCGCGTATGCGAACGCCGTGAAGACGGCGTTGCTGGATGTGCCCGAACACACGTTGTCGACGGCTGGTGCGGTCAGCGAGGAAACCGCTGTCGCCATGGTGCGTGGCGCGTGCGCGAGGCTCGGCGTCGACGTCGCGATCTCAACGACCGGGATTGCCGGTCCCGACGGTGGAACGGAGGAGAAACCCGTCGGATTGGTGTGGTTCGCCCTCACGTTAGGGGACGGTGAGATTGAAACTCGCCGACTGACGTTTCCGGGGTCTCGTGCCGATATCCGAGAACGCGCGACGGTGGCGGCGCTCAGCCTGATCTGGCGACGTCTCGAACGTGTTCAGGCTGCAACCGAAGTCCGATGATACGAAAGCGATGCGCATGACCCACCGTCTCTTTTCCCGTCCCTTGCTCTTCTCGGTTGCGTTAGCGCTCGCGGCTTGCGGTGGCGGGGGGGGCGGCGGAGGTTCGGTTACGCCGCCGGGCGGTGGTGGCGGCACCGGTGGAACGTCAACCTCGTCGGCGAACTTCAGTGCCACGCCAAACGCTCCGCAAACGGTGTCACTGTCGATCACCGGCGGCATCAGTGTGACGCTGCAAGTGCCTCCTACGACCGGGACATCCGGCGGTGGGACCGTGACGCTCTCCGCGTCGCCGCCGAGCGGAACGCCGACGGTGTCGAGCACGGCGCGCCGGCCGAAGAACGTCGGCGGCACGATCACGCCGCTAGGCTACTTCACGATCACGTCGAGCGGCAGCCTGGGCTTCGGCCAAACCCCCGCCGTTACTCTGACGGCGCCGACCTCGACGCCGTATGTGTACCTTGCCGTCTACGGTCCGACCAGCACCTCGACGACCAATACTTGGACGGCGACTGCCGGGCCCGGTACGCTGGTCGGCGGTCAATACGTCATCAATCCGACGGACGACAACTATACGATCGCGGCCGGCCAGTCGGCCGTGTTCGCGATCTTCGGCTCGGCCACGCTGATCAACGTCAGCCCGCCATTCTCACCGTCCGCCGATTCCTGTGGAGCGACGGCGTACCGCCGCGCGAGCAACCATCGTCTCGCGCCGCGCGCGAGCTCGCAGATCGTTCCCGACCGGCTGTACGTCTCGTACCGCGGCGGGACGTCGTCGCAGAGTCTGGTGCGAGCCGTCGGCGCGCTCCGAAGCGTCGATCTCACTGCGACCCAAGGCTTCTCGCACACGATCGTGACGCTGCCCGCCGGGGCGAATCGCACCCAAGCGGCGGCGACGCTGCGCGCGCAGCCGGGCGTCAGCAGCGTGTCGGTCCTGCACACGCGATCGATCCTGTCCGACAGCGAAGCGAACGATCCGCTGCTCGACAACGTCGACCAGTGGTATCTCTATCGCACCAACGTCGACCCCGGCGCTTGGAACATCACGCACGGCACCGGCGTCAACGTCGCGCTCATCGACACCGGCATCGATCTCACCAACACCGATCTGACCGGCTCGAAGCTCGTCTTCTCCGAGTCGATCGTCGACGGCATGGTGACGCCGTCGGCGCAAGACACCAACGGGCACGGCAGCAACACGGCCGGTCTGGCGGTGGCCGCGACGAACAACGGCTACGGCTACGCCGGCGTCGGCTGGAACGTCGGCCTGCTGGCCTACGACATCTTCCCCGACGCGAACGCGTACAGCGATTGCCAGGGCGCCGACACGGGTGACGAGGCGCAAGCGATCGACGATGCAGTCAATCGCGGCGTGTCGGTCATCAGCTTGAGCATCGGTTCGCCCAACTCGTCCGGACCCGACACTGCTGAACAGGACGCGGTCGAGAATGCGATCGCGAACAAGGTGACCGTCGTCGCGGCGAACGGCAACGAGTACGATGGCCAGGGCGACGGGTTGCTGCCCGACTATCCGGCTGCGTACGCGGGCGTGGTCGCGGTCGGCGCGTCGGCGGTGTTCGACTCGCAGGCGAACGACTACGCGGCGATCACCAGCGAAACGGTCGCGTCGTACTCGAACTCGGATCCGACGCTGCTCGCGCCGGGCGGTGACTCGCTCAGCGATCCGCCGCAGGACTGCTCGACGTCGACCAGCCCATGCGACATCCTGCACTGGATCGAGGGGTACTCGACCACGACGGCGGGCTTTCCCGGCGATCGCTGCATGATCCAGGACGGTGTCTGCCCGGCGCTCTTCAACGGAACGTCGCAGGCGACGCCGCAGGTCGCGGGCACGGTCGCGTTGATGGAGGCGTATCACGGCGGTCCGCGCACGTTGACGCCGGCACAGATCACGACGCTGCTCACCCAAAACACCGACGTCTTGCCCGGTGTCGCCGCGAGCCGGCAGGGCGCCGGACGCCTCGACGCCGCCAAAGCCGTCGCCGCCGCGCATCCTTAAAAGGTAACCGATGAAGCTACGCTGGGTTCTGGTTCCGCTGTTGGCCTGCTCGGCAGTCGCCATTGCTGCCTGCGGTGGAGGAGGCGGCTCGAGTCCGTCGCCGCCGGCGCCTTCGGCGACGCCGAGCTGCTCGAGCTCGAGCATCGAACGCAGCGGTGCTGCCTTCGCCGTTCGACCGGCATCGCGCGCGTCGGCGGGCGGCGTCGTACCGAATCGTCTTTCCGTGACCTACCGTTCGGCGGCCGGGCTCGGCGTGCAGAGCATCGAGCGCAGCGTCGGCGTGCAGCGCGCCGTCGTGCTGGCCGGCAAACCCGGTGCGATCTATCGCGTCATCACCCTCGCGCCGGGTTCCGATGCGAACGTGGTCGCCGCGTCGCTGCGGCGCAACGCCGACGTATTGTCGGTCGCGCCGATCCACACGCGGGCGCTCGTCGCCGACACGGTCGCCGACGATCCGTATCTCGACAACGACGACCAGTGGTACCTCTACAAGACCAACGTCGATTCCGGCGCGTGGGCGCACAGCCACGGCAAGGCGGGCGTCGTCGTCGCCATCATCGACACCGGTGTCGACGAGAACAACCCCGACTTCATCTTCGACATCAAGGAGAGCATCGTCGGCGGCGTCAAGGCGACCGGCAAGGGTTCGGTCCAAGACACCAACGGTCACGGCACCAACACCGCGGGCCTGGCGACGGCGCAAACCAACAACGGCTACGGTTTCGCGGGCGTCGGATACACGACCCATCTCCAGGCATACAAGATCTTTCCCGACGCTACGACTACAAGTGATTGTCAGACCGCCGACACCGCCGACGAGGCGCAAGCGATCGACGACGCGGTCGCCAACGGCGCTTCGGTGATCAGCTTGAGCCTCGGCGGAGCGCAGAGCCAAGGCTCCGATCCCACCGAGCAGACCGCGGTCGAGTACGCACTCTCGAACAACGTCGCGGTCGTCGCGGCAGCCGGCAACGAGTATCCGAGCTCAGACGGTCAGCAGGTCGACTATCCTGCGGCGTATCCAGGCGTGATCGCGGTCGGCGCGTCGGCAGTTCAGGACACCGTCATGAACAGTTATGCGACGATCACGTCGGAGTACGTGGCGACGTACTCGAACTCGGGCGCGACCCTCGTCGCGCCGGGCGGCGACTCGTCGAGCGACCCGGCGTCGGACTGCAGCACCTCGACGTCTCCGTGCGACTATCTCCACTGGGTCGAGGGGTACTCGACGACGACCGCCGCGTTTCCACCCGACAAGTGCAGCGACTCCGGCGGCGTGTGCCGCGCGTTGTTCAACGGCACCTCGCAAGCGACGCCGCAGGTCGCCGGCACCATCGCTTTGATGGAGGCGTATCACGGCGGCGCGCGGTCGCTCACGCCGGCGCAGGTGACCACGATGCTGACCTCGACAGCCGACCTCATCCCGGGCGTGTCGTCGACCCGCCAGGGCGCCGGCCGGCTCGACGCCGCCAACGCCGTCGCCGCCGCGCACCCGTGATCGGCTGTTCGGCCTAGCCGATCCGCACCGCTACGTGCGGCCGTAGCCGATCGCTTCGAGCTGGCGCTGCACGGTGAGGCCGTCGGCGAACGTCGGGACGCCCGGCGTGCCGAGCTCGATGCGTTCGGCGAACGCGTCGAGCAGCGCGATGAAGTACGGCAAGTTGCCGTGCACGTTCGCGTGCTTGGCATACGGCGGCGCCGCGATCTCGAGCTCGTCCTGGTCGTCCGAGGCGATGGCGTAGACGCGCAGATCGCCCAACGACGTGCCGCTGGCGACTGCGCTGCGCGTTTCGCCGTGGACCGCGACGGTGCTCGATTCGACGACGGTGGTCGAGTCGGTGCTGACGCGCGCGATGATGCCGTCGCCGTAGTCGACGTAGGCGAACGCGCCGTCGGCGACCGTGCTCTCGAACTCGCCCTGCGCGTCGGTGCGCCGCGGGTTGGCCGTGCGCATCAGGCCGAAGGTCTTGCGCGGCGCGCGCCGCGCGAGCTGGTTGGCGAGATCGAAGAAGTGCGGCATGAAGGCGTTGGCGACGCCGCCGCCGCGCTCGGCGGAGAACCACCAGCCGCGCGCGCGGCCGGTCGCGGCGGCGCGCAGCTCGCCGCCCAAGCGCGCGACCTCGACCTCGCGCAGCGCGCCGAGGTGCCCGTTGTCGATCAGTTCCTCGAGCGCGCGCACCGCCGGGACGTAGCGGAACTCGAAAGCCATCGCGGTCACCGTGCCGGCCCGTTCGCCCGCGGCGTGCATCTCCTCGGCTTGCGCGACGGTGAGCGCGAACGGCTTTTCGCACAGCACGTGCTTGCCGGCGGCCAGCGCGGCGAGCACCGACGCGTGGTGGTCGAACGGCGGCGAAGCGACCGAGACGACGTCGAGCTCGACGCCGGCCAGCATCTCGCCGACCGACCGGAACGCGTGCGGGATCTTGCGCTCGCGCGCGACGCGCTCGGCGCTCGTCGGCGACGCGATCGCGACCACCTCGAAGCGCGGATGCAGCGCATAGGCCGGCGCGTGCACCGCGCCCCCGAAGCCTGAACCGACGATCCCGACGCGCAGCATGCTCACCAGGAACCCTCCGTCTCGCGGATGGTTTGCTCGAACAGCGCGAGCGCCCGGTCGAGCTGTTCGTCCTCGATCGTCAGCGGCGGCGCGATCGTGATCGACGTTCCGGTCGGTCCCGACTGAAGCAGGATCACGCCGCGCGCGAGCCCACGCACCACCACGCGGTTGGCGACCTCCGCCCGGTCGAATTCCACCGCCCACAGGAAGCCGATGCCGCGCACGTCGCTGACGCTCGGCGCCGCGGCGAGCGCGTGCAAACGCTCGGCGAGGGCGGCGGCGCGCGATCGTACCTGCGCGACCACGTCGAGCCGAACGAGCTCGTCGAGGTTCGCCAGCGCGGCTGCGCAAGCCAGCGGATTGCCCAAGAAGGTCGAGGTGTGCAGCGCCTCGCCGGCGCTGACCGGCCAGGCGTCCATCACGCGCGCCGTGCCGATCGTCGCGGCTAGCGGCACGCCGCCGGCCAGCGCCTTGCCGACGCACAAGAGATCGGGCACGATCGCTTCGTGCTCGCAGGCGAACGTCGCGCCGGTGCGTCCGAAGCCGGTGTAGATCTCGTCGAGGATCAGCACCAGCTCGCGCTCGTCGCACACCGCGCGCAACGCGCGCAAGAAGCCCGCCGGCGGCACGATCACGCCGCCGCGCCCCTGGACCGGTTCGACGATCACCGCGCCGACCTGCGGATCGCGCGCGAGCGCGTCACGCAGCGCGTCGACGGCCGATTCGACGGTGTCGCGGGCGCCCGGATACGCCAAGAACGTCGCGTGCCCGGCGACCAGCGCGGCGAACGGCGCGCGGAACTTGTCGATCCCGCCGACCTCGAGCGCGCCCAGCGATAGGCCGTGATATGCACCGCGGTACGCGATCGCGTGCGGCTTGCCCGACGCGAGCAGCGCCGTCTTGAGCGCGAACTCGATCGCTTCCGCGCCCGACGTCGCGAGGTACGTCTTGCACAACGCGCCCGGCGCGAGCGCGGCGAGCCGCTCGAGCAGCCGCGTGCGCACCTCGGTCGGATGGACGTCGCCCATCCCGTGGATCAAGCGCGACGCCTGATCGGCGATCGCGGCGGCGACGCGCGGGTTGGTGTGGCCGGTCGCCGCGACGCCGAACGCGGAGGTGAGGTCGAGGTAGCGATTGCCGTCGACGTCGACGACCGAAGCTCCCGATGCGCGCTCCCAGAACACGGGGTAGTCGCCGGCGAGATACGTGACGCCGGGCGCCTCGTAGCGCGCCAGCTCGGCGGCCAGTGCGCGCGAGCGCGGACCGGGGATCGCCGTGACGACCGACTCGAGCTCGCTCACGCGCCGTCGATCCAGCGGATGAAATCGGCGATGCGCGGCCGCCCGCCGTGATGACCTGCAACTGGCGGCGACTGCATCGCGCCGAACGGTGCGACGCGCACCGCGCCGATACGCGCCGCCAGCGCGACGCTATTCGCGTCGCATGCGACGACGCCAAGTGCCTGCACCGGCAAGCGCAGCCGCGCGACGTAGGAGGCGACCGCGTCGTCGTCGCCGGCGTAGACCGGCAGCACGCGCGGCAAGAACGGCGGTCCGTCGGCGGCGGGCGGCTCGATCACCAGCATCGCGTCACGGGCTCGCAGCACGGCACCGCTGCCGCTCGCCGCGCGAAACTCGGCCAGATTACGGTACGCTGCCGTGCGCGCGACGGCAGCGGCGTCGCGCGCGCCGCCGGGAAACTCGAGCGCGACGCGCTCGCCGGCGGTGCGCAGCACGTTCGCCACGCGTTCGAGCTCCGTGCCGCCGGCGTCGACGAACAGCGCGTGCAGAGAGAGGCAGCCTTCGCCGTCGTACAGCAACGCGTCGCGCACGATGCGATCGGCCAGCGCGCCGTCGAGCGCCGCGGCGTCGGCGCCGGTCAACCGGCCGATGCTCGCTCGGTGGCCGAACGGCACGAAGCGCGTCTCGGCGCCGCAGCGCTCGCGGATCGCGCGCAGCGCCTCGTCGCCGCCGAACGCCACGACGACGTCGGCGGTGCGGAACAGCTCGGCCTCGTGCGGATCGTCGCCGCCGGTCCACGGGCGTGCCAGGGCGGAACGCGCGAAGGCGGGGTGCTCTTCGGCCAGCGACGCGAAGAACGCGGCGACGAGCGCGTCGCTGCGGTCCTTCACGGTGACGTCGCATTTGGCGCACAGCGCGAAGATCGCCGGCACGAGCGCGACGCCGATCGTCGTGTCGCTCGACACGATCGCGACGCGCTCGACACCGCGCGCCCAGGCGGGGGGCAGTCCTTGCCGCTCGAGCGGGCCGTCGAGCGCGCGCACCGCGCCGAGCTCGGCGGCGATCGCGGATTCGAGCGCGTCGCGATCGATCCCCGAGAACAGCCGGTCGAGCGCGAAATCGACCACCGGCGTGCTGTAACCGAGCCGGCGTTCGATCTCGGCGGTGACGCGCACGCGCGGCGGAAGATCGGCGTCGCGCCAGCGCCGTGCCGCATCCGCGACGTGCGCCACGATGCGCGCGGCCGGCAGCGCGCGCAGCGCCTCAGCCACGGCGTGCGAGCAGCGTCTCGGCGTCGAGGGAGCAGCCGCGCAGCTCGGCCCCTTGTTCGCGTCCGAACAGCACGAGCCGGCGTCCCGAAGTATGCGGCGTCGCGCCGGCGACGAGCGCGCCGAGATCCTCAGTCTCGACCGCGATCACCGAACCGCGGTTGGCGAGATCGACGTGGCGGATCGCCCCGACGACGCCCTCGGGAACGGGCCGGCCGTCGCCGTCGACGACGATCGCGCGCAGCCACGGCGGCGCGACTTTCACCCGCGGCTCGATGTGGTCGCGGCCGGCGGGATCGTCGTAGTACTGCGACGACAGCTCGGTCATCCCGTACTCGGCGACGATGGCGTCGAGCGGAATGCCCAACCGCGCCGACGCTTCGCGGTACAGCGTTGCGCGCTCGACGACGCGCGTGCGTCCCTTGAAGCCGCCGGTCTCCATGATGCGCGAACCGGCCGGCAGCGCGAGGTTGGCGTTGCGTTCGGCCAGCGCGTCGAGCAACGCCACCAGCGCGAACGCCGTCGTCGCGACGCACACGGCCGCGCCGTCGGCGCGCGCCCGCGCCGCCGCGCCGGCGAAGGTGTCGACGTCGAGCTCGTCGCCGTGCAGATACCAGCCGCCACGACCGTCGCCGCGCTCGCGCGCGACGACGCCGAGCATGAACCCGAGCGAGCTGTGCGGCCGCTCGTGCGGATCGGGGACGAGGTTGAGGTAGCGCAGCCGCTCGCCGCCGTCGAGCATCATGCGGTCGAACGACGCAAGCAGCGCCGCCTCGTACAAACGGGTCGTGTCGAGCTCGTGCCGCCCGCTGCCGCCGCGCGACGTCCCGCTCGTCTCGAACCAGACTGCGGTGCGCGCGGGCGGAAACGTTGCCAAGCGCGCTTCTTTGAACGCGGCGGCCGGCACGGCCGGGATGCGCTCGATGCGATCCGGCAGGCGGTTCGCGTCGAAGCCCTGCGCGCGCGCGAACGCCGCGTACGGCGCGTTCGTGCCTACCTGATACGCAAACAGCTCGCGCGCGAGATCGAGAAACGCGTCGTCGTCGAGTGCGTACACGCCGATCGCGTCGAGGATGCGCGCGTCCAGCGCCTCGGCGCTCGGCACTTGGAGGGCAGGGTCAGTGCGACGGCGGACCGGCGCCGCGGCCGCCGCCGACATCTGTGGCCCGCTCCTTCTTGCGGTGCGACGCCGTGAAGGGCGTGCCTTTGTCGCCTGGCGCGGCGCCGATGACGAGGCCCACCATGTCGGAGAAGTTCTCGGCGTAGCCCGACAGCGTCCAGGTGTTGTTCTTGACGTCGGTCGCGGTCAGCTTGAAGAGCCGGCCGTCGAACGTCCCGGTGAACGGGACCTTGTCCTTGTCGGACCGGATCCACGTGCCGGTCAGGTCGTCGCCGTGCTGGGTGACGAGCAAGTGCGAGTAGACCGTCCTGTAGCCATTGTTGAGCGGTTGGAGCTGGACTTCCCAGACACCGTCCATGGTCGAGAACTGGGGAGGCTCGGGGGTGTCGCTGGGGCTCGCTTCGGGCGACGGCGCCGGACGGCGGCCGCGCCGGCCGGGCGCCG
>Ga0302325_10032460_pt1 | contig 10721 bp, 6 predicted proteins | sample Palsa_T0_2_FD_201948 | JGI IMG/M metagenome (GOLD analysis project Ga0302325, IMG submission 201948) | Peat permafrost microbial communities from Stordalen Mire near Abisko, Sweden - Palsa_T0_2 | ecosystem: Environmental > Terrestrial > Soil > Palsa > Peat permafrost | place: Sweden: Abisko...
CGGCGCGGCGGAGGCGGCCGGATTCTCCCTTCCCGCCCCCGGCACCTACGCCGTCGGGTTGGCCTTCCTGCCTTCGGAGGGCGACGACGCCGCCAAGGCCAAGAAGGTGGTCGAGGCCCTCGCCGTCGAGGAAGGACTCTCGGTATTGGGCTGGCGCGTGATGCCGGTGGTCACCGAGGGGCTCGGCGAGACGGCGTTGCATGCGATGCCGCCTATGGAACAGCTCTTCGTCGTGCATGCCGACCAGGGCGAACTTGCGACGGGCGATCCCTTGGCCCTCGAGCGCAAAGCGTTCGTGTTGCGCAAGCGGGCCGAGCACGCCGTCGACGGTTTGTACTTCCCGTCGCTGTCGTCGCGAACCATCGTCTACAAGGGCATGCTGACGTCCGAGCAGTTGCGCTTCTTCTTCCCCGACCTCGAAGACCCGTTGTTCGAATCCGGACTTGCGTTGGTCCACTCGCGGTTCTCGACGAACACCTTCCCGAGCTGGCCGCTGGCTCACCCCTACCGCTACATGGCTCACAACGGCGAGATCAACACGCTGGCCGGCAACCGCAACTGGATGCGGGCCCGGGAAGCCCTCCTCTCCACGCCGCTCATTGAGGGTGACCTCAATCGCATCTACCCGGTGTGCACGCCGGGAGCCAGCGACTCGGCCAGCTTCGACGAGGTACTCGAGCTCCTGCATCTGGCCGGGCGACCGCTGCCGCACGCCGTGCTCATGATGATTCCCGAGGCATGGGAGAACCACACCACCATGAATCACGCGCGGCGGGCGTTCTACCGCTACCACGCCTCGTTGATGGAGCCGTGGGACGGGCCGGCTGCGGTGTGCTTCACCGACGGCACCGTGGTCGGCGCCGTGCTCGACCGCAATGGTCTGCGCCCCGCCCGTTACTGGGTCACCGACGACGACCTCGTCGTGCTGGCCAGCGAGGTCGGCGTGCTCGACCTCGCGCCCGAGCGCATCGTGCGCAAGGGCAGGCTGCAGCCCGGGCGCATGTTCCTCGTCGACACGGCCAAGGGCCGGCTGGTCGACGACGACGAGATCAAGGCGGAGCTGGCGGCGGAACACCCCTACGCCGATTGGCTGGCCGATGACCAGATCCGCCTCGATGAGCTGCCCGCCCGCGCCATGCTCACGCCACAGCACGGCCGGGTGGTGAGCCAGCAGCGCCTGTTCGGCTACACGGCCGAGGAGCTCCGGATCATTCTCACCCCGATGGCCCGCACCGGTGGCGAGCCGTTGGGCTCCATGGGTTCGGACGCCTCGATTGCCGTCCTATCGGACCGTTCCCGGCTGCTCTACGACTACTTCACCCAGCTCTTCGCCCAGGTGACCAACCCGCCACTCGACGCCATCCGCGAAGAGCTGGTGACCTCTCTGGCGGCCACGGTCGGGCCGGAGGGCAACCTCCTCGACGCCCGGCCCGGATCGTGCCGGCAGATACTCCTGCCCCTGCCGGTCATCGACCGCGACGACCTGGCCAAGCTCATGTATGTCAACGAGCACGGCGAGACGCCCGGCTTCAAGGCCTTCGCCATCGACGGCTTGTTCGAGGTGGGCGAGGCTGGTGGCGTCGGAGCGCCGACGCAGGCCGGCGGGGAGGCGTTGGCCCGGGCCCTGGCGGACGTGCGCCGCCGCGTCTCCGAGGCCATCGCCGAGGGGGCAAACATCATCGTGCTCTCAGACCGGAACTCGACCGAGGAGTGGGCTCCTATTCCCTCACTCCTGCTGACCTCGGCCGTGCACCACCACCTCGTGCGCGAGAAGACCCGCACCCAGGTCGGGCTCGTCATCGAGACCGGCGACGCCCGCGAGGTCCATCACATGGCACTCCTCATCGGCTACGGAGCGGCCGCGGTCAACCCGTACCTCGCCCTCGACACCATCGACGACATGATCGGCGAGGGCCTTCTCGAAGGCGTGTCGCCCCGCCAGGCCCGGCGCAATTACATGAAGGCGGCCTGCAAGGGCGTGCTCAAGGTCATGTCGAAGATGGGCATCTCGACGGTCGCCTCGTACACGGGAGCCCAGGTCTTCGAGGCCATCGGGCTCGACCGGGCACTGATAGACGAGTTCTTCACCGGCACGGCCAGCCGCGTCGGAGGCATCGGGCTCTCGGTCCTGGCCGCCGAGGTGGCCACGCGGCACCGCATGGCCTACGAAGACCGCCCCACGGAGCGGGCGCACCGGGAGCTCGAAGTGGGCGGGGAGTACCAGTGGCGGCGCGAGGGGGAGTACCACCTCTTCAACCCCAAGACCGTCTTCAAGCTCCAGCACGCCACCCGCTCCAAGCAGTACGTCATCTTCAAGGAGTACACCAGCGCCGTCGACGACCAGGCCGAGAAGCTGGCCACCATCCGGGGGCTGCTGCGCCTGCGGACGGGACCGATCCCGTCCTTCGACCCTGATGCCGACGCCGACGCGGGCGCCTACTTCGACCCTGGATTGAGCCCCTCGTCCGAAGCCAGGGACGCCGCCGTCCCTGCTCAGAACGAATCTCACCCTCATGTTGACAGTAAGGGTAACCCTATTCTTCACCGTAAGAGTCATCTGGAAGTGGGGGGCCTGCCGGGCGGGAACGGCCCCATCCCCATCGAAGAGGTGGAGCCGATCGAGGCGATCATGACTCGCTTTTCGACGGGTGCCATGTCCTACGGCTCCATCTCGGCCGAGGCCCACGAGAACCTGGCCATCGCCATGAACCGGATCGGCGGGCGCTCGAACACGGGGGAGGGCGGCGAGGATGCCCATCGCTTCACCCCCGACGCCAACGGCGACTCGCGACGCAGTGCGGTCAAGCAGGTGGCGTCCGGCCGTTTCGGGGTGACCGGCGAGTACCTGGTCAATGCGGACGACATCCAGATCAAGATCTCGCAGGGGGCCAAGCCCGGGGAGGGCGGGCAGCTGGCGGGCTACAAGGTCCACCCGTGGATCGCCCGCACCCGGTACTCGACCCCAGGGGTCGAGCTGATCTCCCCGCCCCCGCACCACGACATCTATTCCATTGAGGACATCGCGCAGCTGATCCATGACCTCAAGTCCGCCAACCCGTCTGCCCGCGTGCACGTGAAGCTCGTGGCCGAAGTGGGGGTGGGCACCGTGGCCGCCGGGGTGGCCAAGGCACACTCCGACGTGGTGCTGATCTCCGGCCACGACGGCGGGACGGGCGCCGCGCCACTGACGTCGCTGAAGCACGCCGGTATCCCGTGGGAGATCGGCCTGGCCGAGACCCAGCAGACCCTGCTGGCCAACGGCCTTCGTGACCGGATCGTCGTCCAGGTGGACGGGCAGCTCAAGACCGGCCGCGACGTCATCATCGGTGCTCTCCTGGGCGCGGAGGAGTTCGGGTTCGCCACGGCACCGCTGGTGGTCTCGGGCTGCATCATGATGCGTGTCTGCCACCTCGACACGTGCCCCGTCGGCATCGCCACCCAGAACAAGGACCTCCGAGCCAAGTTCTCGGGCAAACCCGAATTCGTCGAGACCTTCTTCGAGTACATCGCCGAGGAAGTCCGCGAGTTGTTGGCTGCCCTCGGGCTGCGCACCGTGGAGGAAGCGGTCGGACGCGTCGACCTGCTCGACGCCGAGTTGGCGGTCGCGCACTGGAAGGCCGCCGGGCTCGATCTCAGCGCGGTCCTGGCCGAGCCCGACGTGCCCGACGACATGGCGCGCCACCAGACGCGCCTGCAGGATCACGGGCTCGAGAAGGCGTTGGATCATCAATTCCTCGATGCGTGCACCGCTGCGCTGGACCATGCCACACCCGTCTCGGTCTCGTTGCCCATCTCGAACGTCGACCGCACCGTCGGAACCCTGCTGGGCTCGGAGATCAGCCGACGCTACGGGTCGGCTGGCCTGCCCGACGACACCATCTCGCTCACATTCACCGGTTCGGCGGGCCAGAGCTTCGGCGCCTTCATCCCCCACGGCATGACGATGCGCCTCTATGGCGACGCCAATGACTACTTCGGCAAGGGCCTGTCGGGCGGCCGGCTCGTGGTGCGGCCGCAGATCGAGTCGCTCTTCGCGGCGGAGGAGCAGATAATCGCCGGCAACGTCATCCTCTACGGAGCAACCGCCGGCGAGGCCTTCATCCGCGGCCAGGTCGGGGAGCGCTTCTGCGTGCGCAACTCGGGCGCCGTGGCCGTCGTCGAGGGTGTGGGCGACCACGGCTGCGAATACATGACCGGAGGCCGTGTGGTGGTGCTCGGTCCGACCGGGCGCAACTTCGCCGCCGGCATGTCGGGCGGGATCGCCTACGTGTACGACCCGGAGCGCACCTTCGGGCAGCGGGTGAACCTGCAGATGGTCGACGTCGAGCCTCTCGACGGCGAGGACAATTTCTTGGTGCGGTCGTTGCTGGAGCGACACGGCGTGGAGACCGAGTCTGCGGTGGCGGCCCGCCTGCTCGACAACTGGGGACTGGAGCAGCGTGAGTTCGTGAAGGTCATGCCGAGGGACTACCGGCGGATACTCGAGGCCACCCGCCTGGCGGAGTCGGAAGGGCGCTCGGTCGACGACGCGGTCATGGAGGCGGCCCATGGGTAAGCCGACCGGGTTCATGGAATTCGGCCGCTCCTTGCCGCGCCGGCGCCCGGTGCGGGTGCGTCTGCGCGACTGGCGAGAGGTCTACGAGCCGTTCAGTCCCGAGCAGACCCAGGAACAGGGCGCACGCTGCATGGACTGCGGCATCCCGTTCTGCCACGAGGGCTGCCCACTCGGCAACCTGATTCCCGAGTGGAACGACCTCGTCTACAAGGACGACTGGTCGGACGCCATCGAGCGCCTGCACGCCACGAACAATTTCCCCGAATTCACCGGCCGGCTCTGCCCGGCTCCCTGCGAGGCGGCCTGCGTGCTCGGCATCAACAGCGACCCGGTGACCATCGAGCGGATCGAGTACGAGGTCATCGAGCGCGCCTGGTCCGAGGGATGGGTGACCCCGCAGACGCCCACCACCAGGACCGGTCGCACCGTCGCCGTGGTGGGTTCGGGCCCGGCTGGGCTGGCCGCGGCACAGCAACTGGCGCGTGCGGGCCATGCGGTGACGGTGTTCGAACGCGCCGAGAAACCGGGCGGACTACTCCGCTACGGCATCCCGGAATTCAAGATGGAGAAGGCGGTCCTCGATCGGCGCCTGGCCCAGATGGAGTCCGAGGGCGTCACATTCGTCTGCGGTGTGTCGGTGGGTGGCACGCCAACCGTCGACGGTCCACCCGAACCGGGCGAGGAGCGGGGCCTGGGCACAGCCTGCGCACCCGACGTCAGTGTGCGTTCGGCCGCGGACGTGCGGGCCGCCTTCGATGCCATCGTGCTGGCCGGTGGAGCCACCCTGCCGCGGGATCTCCCCGTACCCGGGCGGGAACTCACCGGGGTGCATCTGGCCCTCGAGTACCTCAAACCCTCCAACCTCGTGAGCGAGGGCGCACTGACGGTGTCTCCGATCAACGCCCGGGGGAAACGGGTCATCATCATCGGCGGCGGTGACACCGGAGCCGACTGTCTGGGCACGGCACACCGCCAAGGGGCCGCCTCGGTACACCAGTTCGAGATCCTGCCCGAACCCCCCGCCTCCCGGTCCGACACGAACCCGTGGCCGCTGTGGCCCCTCATCTTGCGCACGTCGTCAGCCCACGAGGAGGGCGGCGAGCGCGTGTTCTCGGTGACGACAACCGAGTTCGTCGACGACGGCACGGGGGCCCTGCGGGCTCTGCGGGGCCACGAGGTGGAGACACTGCTCCAAGACGGCCGGCCGGTGTTCGAGAAGGTGGTGGGGACCGAGTTCGAGCTGGAGTGCGACCTGGTGCTCCTCGCCTTGGGATTTGTGGGCACGGAGCGCCGGGGCATTGTGGGCGAGCTCGGTGTGGAGGTGGACGGTCGGGGTGCCGTGGCCGCTGACGGTGCATGGGCCACGAACGTCGACGGCGTCTTCGTGTGTGGGGACCAGACCCGCGGCCAGAGCCTGATCGTGTGGGCGATAGCCGAAGGCCGATCGGCTGCTGCTGCCGTGGACCGTTGGCTCATGGGCGGCACGTCGTTGCCCGCTCCGATCGTGCCCGGACAGCTCGCTCTGCGTTGACTCGGTCGGCACACCGCCGAGCCGTCAGGCAGTCTGGGCCGCATGTCAATCAGCTTTCGACCCCTCGGTAGGGACGACCTGGCGCTCCTGGCGACCTGGCTCGCCCGCCCACACGTCATGCAGTGGTGGCGCGAATCAGCCGACAGTGCAGCGGTCGAGGCCGCCTACGGACCATTGATCGACGGAACGGACCCCGGCGAGGCATTTCTCGCCCTGCAGGACGGGCAACCCGTCGGGTACCTGCAGCGCTACCGCCTTGACGACAATCCCGAATGGCAACGGGCGATCTTCCTTGCCCTCGGTGACGCGGGTGAGACGGGTGATGGGGGCGAGACCGGTGAGACGGGCGAGACCGGTGTGATCAACGCGGTCGGTATCGACTACCTCATCGGTGACGAGACACTGACGGGGCACGGCCTGGGACCCACGATGATCTCGCATTTCGTCGACCACTCGTGGCGGCGCTACCCCGACATCGCGGCAATTGCCGTCGGCGTCCAGCAGGGCAATCGGGCTTCGTGGCGCGCCCTCGAGCGTGCGGGGTTCGTCCGCAAGTGGGCTGGAACCCTTGCTTCCGACGATCCCAGTGACGAAGGTCCCAGTTATGTGTACCTCAAGGTGCGGCCGGCGGTGTAGGCGCTACGCCTGGGACGGGGGCGTCGCCGGGGGAGTCGTCGCCGGGGGAGTCGCCGGGGGTTGCTTCCGGTTCCACGGCGACGACCCGAACAGCTCGAGCCCGGGAGAGACCAGGTTCTGGTGCGAGCGGAGGACGAACGCAGCCACCGCCCCGACAAAGAGGGCGTCGAGAAGCACGCGGAAGTCTGCCGTGCGACCGCCGAACGATCCGAAGACCCCTGGTCCGGCCAGAATGAACACGAGGTAGATCACCAAGATCGAGACAACCAGGAGAATCAATATCGACAGAAATGCCACGGCCGACACATAGCTCTGCGCTACCCGTCGAGAGGGACTGGTCGTTTCCGACCCGACCAGGCCGACTCCTCGACGAAGATGGGTGCGCAGGAGGACGGCGCTGGCGAGGAGGATCAGCCCACCGAGCACGACGGCACGTGCCGTCGCATCGCCGACCCCCGACGAGTGGTGACCGATCAGTTGCACGAGAGACACGAAGACCACGATGGAGCCCACGATCGTGGTAACGAGGGTAACGAACGAGACGGCGAAGTAGTAGACGGACTGCGGCCGCCGACCGCTCGGGTCAGGATCGGCGCGGTTGGCCACAACGATGATGATGAACAGGCCGACAATCGCCATGAACGCGAAGAGGGCCAGGACCTCGACGGCGATGCCGGCGATCGTCAACAGCGAACTGGTCTGCGAAACGGAAGATCCGCTGATGTTCGTGATCTCGGATCCTCCGGGTAGCGTCGATGAGCCCGCGAAGATCGCGTGAGATGCCACGCTGAACAGATTCACTGCATCTCCTCCGGACGGAACGTTGTCAACGACCGGATCCGGCGTGCCACACGTTCGCCACGTGCGTTGTGTGTGCAATGACAACCGCTGGCGATCCTGTCGAGGATGAGCCCGCCTCTGAACTGAATGAGACAATCCCAATCCCGACGAGCAGCGTCACCGGAATGCTCCGCACAAGGACCTTTCGCATGAACCGCATGTCGGCCTCCCGTTTCGTCAAGCGCAGTTACCGCCTGCGCCTCAAAACCACTTTCTGGGTAAGACGGTAAACCTGGCACGTCTTTCGGGCGGCAACGCCACCCCAACTGTCGCACAACTAAGAATTGCTAAGGCAATTTCGTGCCAACGACAGGCCGTACACCAGGGATTTTACGGAATTTCACCCGAAAAGAGCTGGGTTGTATTTGCCAATATGGGTCCGAGAGCGAAAGGCGATTCCAAATGGTTTTCCGAGCGCCTTCACCGCCATGACGCTTGGCTTCATGACGTTTTTCATGGGCATGGCACGCGCGTCTGTCTCACACCATCGATGGTGCGCAGAGCAACGATGCGAACGTGTTGGCGCCGTCAGCGGCGCGTGTCCGCCAGCCGTCGCGCGTTCTCTGCGAAGGGGGCTCGTACGAAGACGACCACGCGGTGGACACCGAGGCTTTCCAGCCTGCTGAGTGTACCGGCACGCAAGTCGGACGACACGGTGACGATGAACGAGGCGGCATCGCCTCCGGCGGCAATGCGTGCCGACCGGGCGATATCGAGCAGGCGTTCCAAGCCGGGCCCTCCTCCCAGGTTGATGCCATCTGCCATTCGCCCTGCCAACGCCGCCATCTTCGGGCCGAAGCCTCCCACGATGACCGGTGGCGGGGGAGTGGGCCTGAGGAATCCGCTGACCCCCTGCACCGTCCCCGACCACACGGAGCGGAGTGTCACGATCGCCGCTTCGACCGCAGCGCGCCGCATTGCATCAGGCGGTACCGGTCGATCAAAGGCTTCCTGTTCGGCGGCATAAGGCGTATCCCTCCCTCCGCCGGCACCGAGGCCGAGGAGCAGACGTCCTTCGCTGACTTCTTGCAGGGTGGCGGCCATGACCCCGAGCGTCCCCGCGTCGCGATTGGCGACGTTGAGAACCATCGGGCCGATCGCGATACGGGGTACCGTCGCGGCCAGCGCCGTCAGGGTGGTCCAGGACTCGAGGACTCGTGCCTGGCCGTGGACTGACCCGGCCAGGTGGTCATAGACCCAAACGCCGTCGAATCCCTCGCTCTCGGCCGCGAGGGCACCCGCCTGCACGTCTCGCCACGTGGCGCCGAACGGGTCGAACAGCAGATCGATCTGCACGTGAGGGATTCTGCCGCACCAGATACCGCTACACCAACGGACGTACGGCTACTCGCCGAACAAGAGCTCGGGTAGATCCGACATCTCCTCGAAGACGACCGCCGAGCCAAGAGCGAGCTTGGCTCCGCTCGTCACACCTCCCGCAAACGCAAACACAGCCATCCCTGCTGCTAGTCCCGCGGTGACGCCCGAGACGCTGTCCTCGATCACGGCACAGCGATCCGGCGTGACGCCCATCTGTTCTGCCGCATGCAGGAATATGTCGGGCGCCGGTTTTCCGTGGTCAACGTCGTCCACACTGAAGATGCGCCCGGAGAACCGATCGAACAGGCCCACGAGCCCGAGCGTGAACCGCATCTTTTCGTGACTACCGCTCGAGGCCACGCAGGTGGCAACGCCGATCCGATCCAGCGCGTCGACCAGGCCGGGCACGGGAGCGAGCTCGCGCCTGAACACCTCGTCATAGCGGGCCTCGAATTCCTCGTCCCAGTCGACGCGCCGCCCGAGATGCCGTTCGATCTCGCTGTGCATATACGCCGCCGAGCGTCCCACGAATCGCTCCACGATCTCTGACTCCGTCAGCGGCCAGCCGAGGCCGCGAAGAATCTCCGCTTCGGTACGGACGGCAAGACGCTCGCTGTCCACCAGTACGCCATCGCAGTCAAAGATCACGAGGTCGAAGCGGCTCACGGGCGGAGCCTATACAGCGTTCCCTATGCTTCCCGAAGTGGAGACAGCCGGAGATGGCCCGCTGAGCGGCCGCGTGGCGGTGGTCACCGGCGTGAGCCGGCGGGCCGGCATTGGTTTCGCCATTGCACGCGACTTGCTGCTCGCCGGGGCGCGTGTGTTGCTGCACTCCTGGACGCCCCACGACGCGGCCCAGCCCTGGGGGAGCGACCCTGAGGGCATAGCCGGTGTCGTACGAGCCCTCGGAAACCCAACGGACAGCCTGGAGCACATCGAGGTGGATTTCACCACTGTCGCCGGCCCCGCGCGCGTCATCGATCGAGCCATTGCCGTGTTCGGCCACGTTGACATACTGGTAGCCAATCACGCACGGAGTTCGTACCAGACGTTGTCCGACGTGACCGCCGACGAGCTCGACGCATGCTGGGCCGTCAACGCGCGCGCCAGCGTGCTACTCACGCAGGCGTACGCCGCCCAGCACGACGACACCCGCCCGGGTGGCCGCGTAATTCTCTTCACCTCGGGCCAACACCTGGCTCCGATGGCGCAGGAGATCCCCTACGCCATGAGCAAAGGAGCGTTGCATCAGATGACCCTCACCCTGGCCGACGCGCTGGCGGACCGGGGAATCACGGTCAATGCGATCAATCCCGGGCCGACCGACACGGGATGGGCCGATGCCGAGCTCACCCGGAGCGTCCGTGGGGCCTTACCAGGCGGCCGCTGGGGGTCGCCGAACGATGCGGCCCGTCTGGCCTGCTGGCTCGCTTCCGATGCCGGCGCGTGGATCACGGGCCAGGTGATCAATTCCGAAGGGGGTTTTCGGCGCTGGAAAATGTGATTCCATCGCCGCGGGAGCAATTTCCCTAGAGTCGAAAGACCCTTTGTGCGTCCGGGCCATCGATTCGGGAAGGTCGTTCCGATACCCTCGAAAGTGCACCTGTTGATCACGTGAATTTGGAGTTCCCGATGACATGGCTGAGTCTCGTCACGACGGTCACTCTCATCTCGGGGTTCGTCGGGATGGCCGTCCTCCACCTGCTCGGCCTCTCGTTACTGGCTCAAGAAGCGAGCACGACCAAGCCGACATGGAACCGCAGGATGCTGGCCGCCGGAGTTTGCGCGGCGGGCGCGGGGATCGTCATCCCGTTTCTGGCCCTGGGATGGATCACGGCA
>Ga0302325_10032461_pt1 | contig 10721 bp, 10 predicted proteins | sample Palsa_T0_2_FD_201948 | JGI IMG/M metagenome (GOLD analysis project Ga0302325, IMG submission 201948) | Peat permafrost microbial communities from Stordalen Mire near Abisko, Sweden - Palsa_T0_2 | ecosystem: Environmental > Terrestrial > Soil > Palsa > Peat permafrost | place: Sweden: Abisko...
CGTCTACCGGTCGCCGCGCACCTTCGGCCGCTGGCCGGCGATCCAGGCCTGGCAGGCGAGCTTCGCGGCCAGGGGCGGCGAGCTGATCGACGCCTCCACCCGCATCCTGCACGCCCCGCACTATCCGAACCTGGCGCAGATGAAACTGCTGCTGGCGAACGGGATCACCCTGCCGCTGTGGAACAATCTCACCACCACCGGGATCATCGAGGGCCGCGGCAAGATGCTGGCCCAGATCACCGCGCCCGACTTCCAGCCGCTGGTGGAGGAGGACATCTCCGAGACCGCCACCGCGCACCTGAACAAGGGCCTCTTCGTCGCCCACGGCCTCGACGAGGGCGGCGACGGGATCAGTGACGTCGGGGCGCACGATCAGATGTGGTACGTCGCCCGCGACCTCGTCTTGGGCGAGAACGCCCACCCGATCCCCGAGATCCCCGACCGCGGCGGCCGCCCCGGCGGCGACGGCCGCGAGATGCCGCAGATCCCCGCCGTGCACGAGATGCTGCTCAAGCAGCTGATGAACGTGCTCCTGATCGAGATCCGGGCTGAGCGCGGCTTCGAGTTCAACGTCAACCTGATGCGCGACCCGGAAGCCTTCCCGGACCGCCGCGAGAAGGCCCTGCAGGCGGCCGCCATCGTCGACCAGATCCGCCAGGACGAGGCCAGCCACGTGGCCTACCTGCAGCTCTTCATCTCCGAGCTGCGGACGCTGCACTTCAAGTCGCCGAACGGCCCGATCGAGGGCAAGACCTTCATCGATCCGGTGTGGGCCAAGATCGTGGCCTACGGCGCCGACGAGGTCCCGCGCCTTCAGCGCCAGACCACGCGCCAGCTGATCGAGGCGTCGCTGAAGGGCTGCGCCAACGCCGCGAAGCTGATGCGGGACTTCGACGCTCTGGCCGACCAGTAGGCCGGGTTCCAGCGGGCCGGGCGCCGGCGCGGTCGCTCCAGGCAACCGGGGCCGTTCCTGCGCGTTTGCAGTACTCAGCTGTTTCAAGCGGAGGCCGCAATGAGGTCTGTACTGCTACTCTTTCTTGGGGTTCCGATTCCGTTCATCCTGCTGCTTGCCATGTGCTCGCACCACTTCTGATCCGGGCAAGGGCAATGTCTCAGAACGTCTCTACCTATGATCAGCCGCGCGAACCGGAGATCTCCTGGTCCGCCGTGGCGGCCGGCGCTGTCGTCAGCCTGGCGACGTCGATCGTGCTCACCCTGCTTGCCGCGGGGTTCGGATGGACGCTCGCCTTCGGAGGCTTGGCCTCGCGAAGCTACCTGGCCGCGTTCACGCCCGAATTCGGGGCCGGCGCGGTCGCGGTGCAGGTGGTGGCCGCTGCGTTCGGCGGCTATGTCGCCGGCCGACTGCGCCACGCCTGGCGCTACGCTCATGTCGACGAGGCGCATTTCCGCGACACCGCCCACGGCCTGCTGGCCTGGGCGCTCAGCACGGTGGTCGCCATCGTCCTGGCGGTGGCGCTTCTCGTTCCGTATGCGGAACAAATCGACCCGGCGAGCGCGGCGGTCGCGGCGGGATCGGTCGATCCGGTTCGCGCCGCCAACATCGCGGCGCAGGCCTCGTTGTTCACCGCCATCGGCATGATGCTCAGCGCCTTCGTCGCCGCGGTCGCGGCGCGGATCGGCGGATTGCGCAACGAGGAAATGCAAGCCAAAGCCGCCTCCTAGAGCACGACGCGGTCTGACGGAATCGTCTGACCGTTGAATCGTGCTCCAGATTCAAGAGTGTAGGGCCTGATTCAGGGTTCAGATCGTTTCGATCTGAACTCATCAGGCTCTAGGCGGACGCCGGCGGATAGCCCTTCCCTCTTCTTCCGCGAGGGAGAAGGAGGCGCGAAGCGTTGGATGAGCGACCGTGTCCTCCGTGAACCTCCGTGCCTCCGTGGTAAGTCTTGCGCGACCCCGGGCCGCCGGCCGGTTGAACTCGGCCGGTTTTACCACCGTGGACACGGAGGATCACGGAGGACACGGGGATTCTCGGCGAGCCGGTTCTCTACGCGAAGCGGCGGATGAGTTGAGCGCGGCGGCGCCGATCCGCCCCGCAGCGTTTCGCGTGCCGCGCGGCCCAGATCCGGCGTACGATGGCCTCCTAAGCCAGGAGGCATTTTCGTGACCAACGATCGGCTGGTTCCCGCCTTCATCACCCGCGAGATTGTCGAGCTGGTGCTTTTTGTCGCCTGGGTGATCTTCCTGATCTGGGCCAGCGCCGTCGCGCTCGACCTACGCACCGACCCGCTGTTCTTCCTGGCGATGGCCTTGCGGTTCCTGGTCCTGCCGATCTCGCTGGTGTGGTTCGCCTATTACACCGCCCGGCGCACGCTGGCGTTCGTGCGGCGGCTCACCCAACACCTCTCCGGAGAGCAACACCCGTGAAGCACCCATCCCCGGCCCTCAGGGCCGTCCTCGTCGCCGGCGCGGCGCTGGCGCTCGGCGCCTGCACCCAGGTCCACGCCGGCCACGTCGGCATCCGGATCAACCAGTTCGGCGAGGGGGCCGGCGTCGATCCGACCCCGCTGGGTGTCGGCATCGTCTGGACGCCGCCGGGCACCGACGTGGTCGAGTACCCGATCTACACCCAGACCTACACCTACACATCGAGTCCTACCGAGGGCTCGCAGAACGACGAGTCGTTCTCGTTCCAGGACAAGAACGGGCTGACCCTGAACGCCAACATCGCGGTCAGCTATTCGGTCAATCCCGGCTGTGCGCCGAAACTCTACGTCAAGTTCCGGCTCAACGCCGACCAGCTGGTGGGCGGCCAGATCCGCAACGCCATCCGCGACGCCCTGACCAACCGGGCCTCGACCCTCGGCATCGAGGACATCTACGGCCCGCAGCACGAGGTGCTGATGTCGCAGGTGCAGACCGACGTGCACAATTACTTCGCCCCGTTCTGCCTCGACATCGAGAAGCTGTTCTGGGCCGGGCCGCTGAAGATGCCCGACCAGGTGCTGGCCCAGATCAACCAGCGCGTGGCCAACGAGCAGGCGGCGCAGGCGGCGCAGGCCAACGTCGCCACCGCGACCGCCAACGCCAACGCGGTGCGCGAGACCGCCAAGGGCCAGGCCGACGCCAACGAGCTGATCGCCGACTCGATCGCCAAGAACCCGGAAATCATCCAGTTCAACGCGGTGGCGAAGTGGGACGGCCACCTGCCCGAGTACATGCTGGGCGGCAACACCGTGCCGTTCATCACCCTGCCGCAGAAGGCGCAGTAGTCGGGCGGCGGGCCACTCGCAGCCCTCAGGTCGGCATATCCTCGGCTCGCCGCGCCAGTTCCCGCCACTGTCGGGCGAGGTCGGCGAACTGCTGCTTCAGCACGCCGTCAGTGATCTGACCGCCGGTGGCCTCGGCGGCTTCCGCGCGGTGCAGGAACTGCTGGACGTGCGTTTTCGCGCTGTACCTCAGTTGCTCGTGGCGGAAGACCAGGTTGCCGATCGGCTTGGCGTAGGCGATGAGCGCGACGCCCACGCCGGCGCTAAACGCCATGTACAACAGGTTACTGGCTATCGGGGTCTGTGATGCCGAACCGGGAGGCAGGTTGAACAACTTCAAAATGACGAAATACACCTCCATCACGGCTTTCCAGATATTCCATACGCCACCGAGCCGAAGGGCGACGTCGAACACATCGCGCGAAATCATGATCCCACCCCGAGTTGTGCCGGCTCCGCTTTGAACCCACGCGGCGGAGCCGTCCATCCCCGTGGCCCATCGCGCCACCCAACGTCGCCCGACAGTTGATGGGGACCCCATCTCGCCGTCAGACCTCAAGGCGGCAATTGAGTCGTGCGGCTTGGAATTCGCCCGCTTTTGGGGTCGACTGCCGGCGCGAACACGGGAGGCGTCAATGAGCTACGCCGGCGAGCGGTTGATCCTTGACGCCGACAGCCACCTGATGGAGCTGCCGGACTTTCTCACGGCGCACGCCGACCCAGCCGATCTGGACCTGATGCCGCGGCTGGGGGCGATCGCCACCGGGCAGTTCGACCCCGGCGCCTACGTCGGCAAGGCCGGGCATGCGCCGCAGACGGTGCGGGAGCTCGTGGAGCTGGGCGACAACCTGACCCGCGGGCCCAAGTGGCACGCCGCGCTTGGCTCGTTCAGCGGCGCGGAGCGGACCCTGGCGCTCGACCTGTTGGGCTTCAAGGCCCAGGTGGTGTTCTCCTCGTTCTGCGCCCGGCCGACGTTCGAGGCGCCGCCGGCCGCCCGCTACGCCATCGCCCGGGCCCACAACCGGGCCGTGGCCGCCTTCTGCGACGGCGATGCACGGCTGATCGGCGTCGCCATCACGCCGCTCGATGACCCCGACCAGGCCCTGGCGGAGATCGAGCACGCCACGGCGCTCGGCCTCGGCGCGGCCTGGGTCGCCGCCGACCCGCCCGGCGGCCGCTCGCCCGGCCATCCCGACCACGACCCGGTGTGGGCGGCGCTGGCCGAGCGCGGCATGCCGTTCATCCTGCACGTGGGCTCGTCGTCGCTGCAGATCCCGCCGCCCTGGATGAACGACGGCTTCCCGGACCGGGTCACCGCCCGCGGCGGCGCCGAGGTGATCGGCTCGAAGGACCTGACGGTCATCCATCACGCCCCGCAGCGGTTCATCTCGGCCCTGGTGCTGGACGGCGTGCTCGAGCGGTTTCCCGACTTGCGCGGCGGGGTGATCGAGATCGGGGCCGGCTGGGTTCCGGACATGATCCGCCGGCTGGACCACGCCGCCGACATCTGGAGCAAGTCCGAGCCGCACCTGGCGCTGATGCGGCGCAGGCCCTCGCAGCAGATCCGCGACCAGCTGCGCTTCACCCCCTATCCGTTCGAGGACGTCGGCGCGCTGATCCGCGAATCCTGGCCCGAGCTCTACCTGTTCTCGTCCGACTACCCCCACGCCGAGGGCGGCCGCGACCCCATCGGCCGCTTCGAACGCGCCCTGGCGGAGGCCGACGAGGACGTGAAGGCGCGGTTCTTCTGGCAGAACTTCCGCGTCCTCTATCCGAACGCCGTCGCGGCCTAGAACCTTCGCCATTCCCAAAGGCTGTCATCCCGGCCGCGAGCCCGCGGAGCGGGCCGGAGAGCCGGGATCTACTCAGCGCCAGCCGTGCAAGTAGATCCCGGATGAGGCGGCTCTCCGGGATGACGCCCTAGGTGGGTTAGGTTGGCCGTGACGCCGCCGACAGCCGTTTCAGCGCGTCCTGCGGCAACTCCAGCGCCGCGCCGGCCAGATAGGCAGGCAGCTGCTCGGCCGTGCGCGGGCCGACGATGGCCGAGGCGACGCCGCGGCGGGCCAGGACCCAGGCGGTGGCGACGGCGGCGGGTGCGGCGGCGAGTTCGGCGGCGACCTCGGCCACCGCCGCGGCGATGTCGAGGTTGCGATCGCGGAGCGAGTGAGCGGCCATGGCCGCCATGCCGGGCGACCCGCGATGGCCCATCGAGCCGCCCCAGCGGTCGCCGGCGTCCGGCGTCTCGCCCCGGCGATACTTGCCGCTGAGGATGCCGCCGGCCAGCACGCCGTAGGGCGCGGCGCCCAGGCCCTGGCGCTGGGCGGTGGGCAGCGTCTCGGCCTCGATCTCGCGGGAGATCAGCGAATAGCGCGGCTGCAGCGCGACGAGCGGCGCGCCGCCGACCCGCTCGGCCGCCCACTGCGCCTCGACGATCTGGCTGCCGGTGAAGTTGGAGCAGCCGAGGTAGCGCACCTTGCCGGCCCGCACGAAGCCGGCCAGCGTCGCCATGGTCTCCTCGATGGGCGTGTCGGGATCGGCGCGGTGCAGGTAGTAGAGGTCGATGTGGTCCACGCCCAGCCGCGTCAGGCTGGCGTCGAGGGCGTGGGTCAGGTGGGCCCGGGAGAGCCCCTGGTCGCTGGGCCCGCGTCCGGTCGCGCCGCCGGCCTTGGTCGCCAGCACCACCTCGTTGCGGCGGCCTTTGATGGCCCGCCCGACGATCTCCTCGGACTGGCCGGCGGTGTAGACGTCGGCAGTGTCGATGAAGTTGCCGCCGGCATCGAGATAGGCGTCGATGATCCGCCGCGCCTCGGGCTCATCGCACCAGGGCGGCGCCCCGTCGGCGCCGAACAGCATCGCGCCGAGACACAGCCGGCTCACTTTCAGGCCGGAGCGGCCCAGGGTCACATGGTTCATGGTCGAGTTTTCCTGTCCGGCGCGCCAGCAGCGCGCCGTCTTGGGTGGGGCCGGACAGGGAGATGCTGGGCGCCGCTGAGGACGCCGATGTTGCTGCTACCGGGCCGGCCGTTGAGGAGTGGATCGAGTCATTTGGGTCCTCCTTCAGCTTGAGACCGCTCCGAGCGAGCGCGGCGAGGTGTGGGCCGGGCCGCGGCCAAGGTCAAGCCGGCGGCCTGTTTCTGCCTGAGACGGTCAGGGCGGAGCGCGGGCCGGGTCGAATAGGCCTGTCTCTTGGCCGCATGCCTCGCCAAGCGCCTTGGCCGGCCGCTGGGGGCCTTCGAGCGGATCTTGGCTCCCCAGAGGGCCCGCGCAAATCCGCGCGAGAAAAAGCTCGCTTTAGGCGCGGCTTTTCGTCGGCGCCTGACCGGCCGACGCTGAGCGCCGCCATGGGCCTCGCGGAGTCTTGGTCCGCAAGGCCGGCGGGCTTCGGGCCTAGTGGCCGTCGTCCAGGATGATGGAGGCGATCACGCCGGTGGCCACCGCGGCCAGGACGTATTGGCCGTTGGATTCGCGCCACTCATAGCCGTCCGGCGGTTGGCGCAGGTGATGGGCCCGGTAGTCGACCGGCTGGGCGTTGTTCCAGTCGTTGTGGCCGATCCGGTCGCCGTTGCGCCATTGGTGCGCGCCGCCGTAATCCTGGCCCCAGCTGGAGGTTTGCGGATCGGCGCCGCGCTGGTCGGCGACAGCGACGCTGGCGCTGGCCAAGAGGGCGGTCGCGGCGGCGGTGAGGACGAGGCTGCGCACGGCGATTGACGCCCGGGTTCGGGAAGTCGTCATTCAAGTTACCTTTGGGTGTTGGTCGGATATTCGACGTCCGGCATTTGGGACGCGCCATGAGAACTGCAATGATCTCGCTAAATATTTGCAGAGCACAGGAACCAATGACCGGCTCAAGGCATTAAGCAACCGCCAGTAGTTTCGCCTTGATCAACTCAGGCGATGCGGGCCAGGCCCGCGACCCAGGATCGATGAATAAACGAGCTTTCACAGCTTCGGCCTCCTATATGGGTGACAGGCAGGATCGGCCTCTCGCCGAGGCGGCTCGGAGCGTAGAAGATCATGACGGCAAGCTCGCAAGGCGGACGCACCACCTGGACCTCCAAGGGCAATTGGCGCGGCCGTGATCGGCTGAAGCATCTCGGCTCCCGGCGCGGCGACGGTGTCGTGGTCTGGGAGGGCCTCGCGGTTCCCGCCGCCTACGAGCTCGATGTCTTCTCGCTCGGCGCGACCCGCACGCTGCAGGGCAACCTGGAGGGCGATTTCCGGAGTTTCCTGCCCGCCGGCGAGCCGCCGGCGCGGATGGCCGGCGCGCAACTGCGGCTCGAGGACGGTCGCCAGATCGCCATCGACCTCATCGACCTGGAACCCTCGTTCGCCGCCTTCGACGCCTCCGGCGAAGCGGTGAGCGCAGACCTGCTGGGCTAGGACCCGCGCCGGCCGCCGATTCCTGGCGCGGCGCGCCTTGACGTGACGCCCCCGAAGCTGGTCGAACCAGACCATGATGCAGCTTCGCCTCTGGCATACCTACATCGGCTTCTTCATCGCCCCGAGCGTGCTCTTCTTCGCGCTCACCGGCTCGCTGCAGCTGTTCAGCCTGCACGAGGCGCATGGGAGCTACCAGCCGCCGGCGCTGATCGAGAAACTCAGCAGCGTGCACAAGGACCAGGTGTTCCGGGCCAAGGCGCCGCAGGCCGACCACCCGGCGGGCCGGACGCCGCACGCGGCCACCGGCGCGGCGCACCCGGATCACGCCGATCGCGGACCCCGGCTTGGGACCTACCTGCTGAAGTGGTTCTTCCTGGTCGTTGCGCTGGGTCTGGTGGTGTCCACCGCGCTGGGACTTTGGTTCGGATTCACCCACGTGCGCCGGCGCCGCACGGCGCTGCTGCTGCTGGCGGTCGGCGCGGTGATCCCGGTGGCGCTGCTGTTCATCTGAACCGGGGCGGTCAGGGCGTGCGCCGCACCGGCGGCATGGCGTTGCAGACGTCGAGCGCGCCGGCGGGGCGCAGGAAGAACGCGTCCTGGCGGTTGGCCTTGACGTGGACCCAGGCGGCGAAGCCGGCGCTGGTCACGTCCAGCACCTGGAAGCGCGGCTGCTCAGGCAGCGGCAGGTCGGCGGCGATGCGGACCCGCAGGATCGGGGTGCGCTGGCTGGCCTCAGCGTAGAAGCCGAGGTCGGCCGTGCCGCGCGGCAGGGCGGCGATCACGTCCATGCCGGCCAGCACCCGCCCGACCACGGCGATGTTGCGGTCGAGCCCGCGCGGCGGCTGGCCGATCACCGCATAGAGCTCGGCCCCGGTCCCGACGTCCGGATTGACGTCCCGCCCGACCCCGACGATGCCGTAGCAGTGGGTGAGCCAGGCCTCGCCGCCGCCTTCGCCCACCGGGAAGGCGCCCATGAAGCCGACGTGCTCGGCATAGGTGTCCGGATAGGGCAGGGGCGTGAGCGCCAAGCCGGCGGCCGGCCGCTCGTACTCGGCCGGCGGCGGTGCGATGCCCGGCGGCAGCGGCTTCTTGCCGTCCGGATCGCCCCACTGGACCACATAGTCGTCCTGGACCCGCTCGATGGCCAGGCCGTCGTACCAGTGGGCGCGGGCCAGGGCGCGGATGTTGGCGATGTGGGCCGGGGCGAAGGCGTCGGCCAGCGCGATCACCACCCGCCCGCCGCCGGCCAGGTCGATCACCAAGAGGTCGTTCGGATCGATCGCCTTCCAGTCCGCCGCCGGCGCGGCGGCGAGTACGGTGGTGGGGGTCACCGGCGTCGGCGCGGCGCAGACGCTGGCGGCCGGCAGCAGGCACGCCAGGCTGGCGAGCGCGTGCAGTATCCCTCGCCCCGCGCAGCGGGGAGAGGTCGGACGCCGCAGGCGGACGGGTGAGGGGTGCTCGGCGCGCAGCGTCGAGCCCGCGAAGCGGAGCTGAAGCCCGCCGCCTGACGGCGACGACCTCGCCGCGAGCGGCAAGGTCCCCTCACCCGTCCGGCCCCCCGGATCAAGTCCGGGGGCCCGGCCGACCTCTCCCCGCTGCGCGGGGCGAGGGATACGAGAAGGGTGAGCGGTCACCCGCGCGCCGATACCGTCAAACACCGATCCGCCCCGGCGGCAGGGCCGCGATGAGCTGGCGCTCGGCCGAGTAGGGGTCGTTCACGGCGCGGCTCAGCGTGTTGAAGATCATGGTGGAGCGGGCGCGGGTGTCGTAGCGCGGCCAGGAGGACAGGCCGGCGGCGTTGGGGCTGCCGGTGTGGGCGAAGGCGATCCAGGCGGCGGACATCTGGTCGGCGACCAGCTGCGCCGCGCCGCCGCCCGCGCCCAGCATCGACTCCGACTTGGCGACATTGTCGAACACCAGCGGCAGGTCGAGGGCGTGGGGCGAGCGCAGCTGGCCCACCGGCGTGGTCAGCTCCAGGCGGTAGAGATAGGCGCCCGCGGCGGCCAAGGCCGCCTTGCGCTCGGCCAGGGTGATCGAGCCCTGGCCCATCCAGCGGTCGGTGGTGATGGCGAAGTAGAGGTCGCTGGGGCTGGCGTCGGGCCGCAGGCCGCGGAAGTCGGCGACAAGCTTGTCCACGTCGGCGCCGGCCAGGTCGGGGGCCAGGGCGGCCTTCAGGCCCGGCCAGTCGAGGTTGAAGTCGGGCGGGCCGGAGAAGAGGGTGGTTTCGGTGGCGTTGTAGCCGACGATGATCGGCACGTCGGCCGAGTCCTTCGGCGCGTCGGGGGTGAAGGGGTCGCGCGGCAGGTTCTTACCGTCCACCACCGGGCCGAAGCGGTGCGACGGGTCCCTGGCCAGCGCCTTGACGGCGTCGAGCAACCGATCCGGCGACAGGCGCTGCAGATCGCCGGGACCGGCGCTGATCGCCGCGCACACCGCCTTGGCGGTGGCCGTGGCGGCGTCGGGCGTCAGGCCGACCAGGCCAGGTCCGCTCTGGATCGCGGCGCGGTGGAAAAGGCCGCGCGCCGCGGGCATGGCCAGCAAGGTCGAGACCTTGCCGCCGCCGCCGCTCTCGCCGAAGATCATCACCCGGCCCGGATCGCCGCCGAAGGCCGCGATATTGTCCCGCACCCACTGCAGCGCCGCGATCAGGTCGAGCTGGCCGACGTTGCCGCTGTCGGCGAAGCGGTCGCCGCCGAGTTCGGCCAGATAGAGGTAGCCGAAGAGGTTGAGGCGGTGGTTCAGCGTCACCACCACAAGGTCGCCGCGCGTCGCCAGCCGGGTCCCGTCGTAGACCGGGGCCGAGCCGCTGTACTGGTCGTAGCCGCCCCCGTGGAACCACACCATCACGGGCCGCTTGTTCCCGTCGGCGATGCCGGGGGTCCAGACGTTGAGCACCAGGCAGTCCTCGCTCTCGCCGGTGTTGGTCCGCCAGCTGGTGAAGTAGGGCGACGGCGGCGCCGGCAGCTGCGGGCACTGGTCGCCGAAGCGGCGGGCGTCGCGCACGCCGCCCCAACGCGGCGGCGGCTGCGGGGCCATGAAGCGCGCGTCGCCGCCGGTGGGCGCGCCGTAGGGGATGCCCTTGAAGACGTTGATCCCGTCCACCAGTTCGCC
>Ga0302325_10032462_pt1 | contig 10721 bp, 7 predicted proteins | sample Palsa_T0_2_FD_201948 | JGI IMG/M metagenome (GOLD analysis project Ga0302325, IMG submission 201948) | Peat permafrost microbial communities from Stordalen Mire near Abisko, Sweden - Palsa_T0_2 | ecosystem: Environmental > Terrestrial > Soil > Palsa > Peat permafrost | place: Sweden: Abisko...
GGCGCAGCGCAGCTTCGAACAACTTCATCAGATCCAGTCGGGGAGTACACTGCGGGACCGGTTGTTTATGCCGGATGGCAGTTCCATCCGGCTGTCCCATACTCCGGCGATTGTGAAAGCGTATCCCGCCCGCAGAGAACCGGCAGGGCCCGTTGCACTGGCCGGTACTGCGAGTGGGCGTAATGCACCTCTCGAGATCTACAGGCGCAAACGCCCGGGGAAGTCTGGCCCAAACGACAGAACTTCCACAACCGGAAGCTCCGGAAATGAGCGATTTCAAAAAGTATGCGGTATTGGGCGAAGCCGCCTGTCCCACCTTTCCGGTCATTTGAGACGGGCTCCGACCGGTACGTCTTCGAGGAAGCCGGCGAGAATGGGTTTGCCGCCATCGGGTGAAGCGGCGACGATCATGCCGTTCGATTCGATGCCGCGCAGCTTGCGGGGCTGGAGGTTGGCTACGATGACTACTTTGCGGCCTACCATCTGGTCCGGTTTATAGGCTTCGGCGATACCGGCGACGATGGTGCGCGGCTGAGCTTCTCCGATATCGATTTTCATGTGGAGGAGTTTGTCGGCTCCCTTGACTGGCTCGGCGGAAAGGACCTGGCCTACGCGGAGATCGACTTTGGTGAAGTCGCCGATCTCTATTTTCGGCGTTTCAGGTTTCGCTTCCCGGCCGAGGAGTTTCGCCTGGCGCTGCGTCTCGAGTATTTCCAGTCCGCGCATCTTTTCTATGGCGCTTTTCGCGTCGATGCGGGGAAAGACCGGGGCGATTTGTCCGATTTTTTGTTCGGGCGCGAGTTGTCCCCAATCGAGCTTCGCGAGTTCCAGAGTTTCAAGCGGCGATGTCATGCCGAGCTGTTCCCAGATCTTGGCGGTCGATTCCGGCATGACGGGGTGCAGCAGAGCCACGGCGATGCGCAGCACTTCGGCCGAAGCATAGAGCGCATCGTCGAGTTGCTGCCGGGATTCGGGCTGCTTGGCGAGCTTCCAGGGCGCCTGCTCGACGATGAATTTGTCAGTGGCGGAGAGCAGGGCCCAGATGGCTTCGAGGCCTTTCGAGAAATCGAGGACATCGAACGATCGGGTTGCCAGGTCGATGGCAGTTCTGGCGGTGGCGGCCAACGCCGTGACGCCATCCGAGGGCTGCGGGATGACGCCGCCGCGATACTGATTGATCATGGTCAGCGTGCGGCTGGCAAGGTTGCCCAGGCCGTTGGCGAGCTCCGAATTGTAGCGGCCTACCAGGGCGTCGTAACTGAATGCGCCATCCTGCCCGAAGACAACTTCGCGGAAGAGGAAATAGCGCAGCCCTTCGATGCCCATCACTTCGCGGATGGGGTCGGTGCGTACGATGTTGCCGCGCGATTTGCTCATCTTGTCGTTTTCAAAGAGCAGGAAACCGTGGGCGTAGATGCGCTTCGGCAGCGGCAGTTCGGCGGCCATCAGGAAGGCCGGCCAGAAGACGCCGTGGAAGCGCAGAATTTCTTTGCCGATGAGGTGCAGGTCGGCGGGCCAGAGGTTAGTGTCGCGCACGGCGCTGATGTAGTTCGTGAGGGCGTCGAACCACACGTAGGCGACGTGCTTACCTTCGAGTGGGATGCCCCATTTGATGGTGGTGCGGCTGATGGAGAGGTCCTGTAAGCCTCCGCGCACGAAGCTGAGGACTTCGTTGCGGCGCGAATCGGGCTGAATGAATTCCGGATTGGCTTCGTAATAATTCAGCAGCCTTTCGGCGAAAGCCGAGAGTTTAAAGAAATAATTCTCTTCGGTTACGGTTTCGGTGGGGCGTCCGCAGTCGGGGCAGGGGTCGCCCGGCTTGGCGTCGTTGACATAGAGCTCGCAGGAGACGCAGTACTGTCCGGTGTAGGAGCCCTTATAGATGTAGCCGTTATCGAGGCAGCGCTGGAAGAGCCAGCGAACGGTTTCATGGTGGCGCTTTTCCGTGGTGCGGATGAAGTGGTCGTACTGAATGCCGATGCGGTCCCAGAGCGCGCGGTATTCATTGGAGACAATCGCCGTGAACTCTTCGGGTGTCTTGCCGGTGGCCTGGGCGGAGCGCTCGACCTTCTGGCCGTGCTCATCGGTGCCGGTGGTCAGGACGGCTTCGTAACCCTGCATGCGCCTGAAGCGTTTGACGGCGTCGGCGGCGAGGGTAGTGTAGGTGTGGCCGATATGCGGCGCGGCATTTACGTAATAAATCGGCGTTGTTATGTAATATTTCATCGGGTTCTCAGATATTCCTGGGTGGCTTCCGCGAGAATCTGCTTCAGCGGCAGCCCCGATTCCGCGGCAATACGGCGCGCATCCTCATATTCGGGCGCAAAGCCGGTTGGCGCGGTCTTCATTCTTATCATGCCGTGCGCGGTTTGGACCTCCACCCATGTGCGCGGCTGGACGCGGCGCTCGGCGGAATGGAAGCGCACGCCGAGCGTGGTGGTTTCGCGGAAGAGCACGGCGACGAGTTCTTCCTGCTTTTCGGGCGCGGACACGATTTGGAGCAGCACGCCGGGGCGGCCTTTCTTCATCTGGGCCGGGATGACGATGGCGTCGAGCGCGCCCGCTTCGAGCAGACGGTCGATGGCGTAGGCGATGACCTGTGGGGAGGCGTCGTCAATGTTGGCCTCGATGAGCGAGACGGTGGTGCTTTCCGCGGCGCCGGACGGCTCGCCCACCATGACGCGCACGACGTTCGCCTGCTCCCTGAAATCGCGGTCGCCAGCTCCGTAGCCGATGGCGGAAATGCGCATGGGCGGCATGGCGCCGAAGCTCTCGGCAAGGGCGGTGACGAAGGCTGCGCCGGTGGGCGTGGTGAGTTCCATGGCGGGTCCTCTGGAATAAACGGGCCGGTTTTGCAGCAGCCGCGCGGTGGCGGGGGCGGGGACCGGGAGAACGCCGTGTTCGGTGTTCACGGTGCCGCTGCCGACATTGACCGGTGAACAATAGATGCGCTCGATCGACAGAAGATTCACGGCGAGGCAGGCGCCGACGATGTCGCAGATGGAATCGACCGCGCCCACTTCGTGGAAGTGAACTCTGTCGATCGCGACCCCGTGGACGGCGGCTTCGGCTTCGGCGAGAACCTGGAAGACGCGCTCGCTGGAGGCTTTGACGGCGTCGGGCAGTGGGGCAGCGTGGATCATTTTGAGGATGGCGCCGAGGTGCCGCTGCTTCTGGGGTTCGTCGGCGGAGACGCGGAATTTGGAGGCGGCCATGCCGCGGCGCTGCACGCGATCCCAGCTGACGGAGCCGCCGGTCGCGAGGCTGGCGAGAGCGCTGGAGATGGCCTCGCGGTCGGCTCCGGCATCGGCAAAGGCTCCCACGAGCATGTCGCCGGCGAGGCCGGAGAAGGCGTCGATGTAACAGATGGGCACAGTATTTTCAGTTTAGGGGATTGGGTTGGGGCACCGGCGCGGTGAGTTTGTTTTGTAATGGGGTGTTTTTTTCGGGTGGCGCCTTCCGCGGCGGTCCGGGGAGGAGGGTGGTTGCCGGGCTGTTTTTCGGGTTGCTTTCCGGGCTGGGGCGGTGTTCGTCATCCTGGGGATATTGTGCAACGGGTGCGTGCAAAAGGCGGATTACCGGGTTTTTGGAGGGGTGAAGTGCGAGAGCCCGAATCAGTCGGTTTGGCGCCATCGGCCACTTTCCGGTAGCGCTGTTTTGCGTTCCCACTCTCCGGATGGCCGACTTATACCGCCAATCTCTGCCCGTTATTTGGTGGGGTTGAGCTGCAAATCATTCGGGTGTAACATCGACATACCGCATCGTCATCTCAGGATCGGTATGGCCGGGTAACTTCATTAGTGCGGGCAAGGTTACACCGGAGCGGATCATCCCGCTCGCGTATGTATGGTCGCCCCTTCCAGGTGAGACTGATGAACGAGAACAGTCGGTGCTCGATCTTGTTCCGCTTGCTCGTTCCCGGCGGGTAATGACACACCGTGATGGCTATAGTTCCAATCGGGATGAGTCTTGTGCTGGCGGATGCGGAGTGCTTCCATTTGGGTTCTCGTCACTTTGATGCCCGTTTCGTATTCGTTGAGATCGAGAACGGCTTTCACCTGAAGGCCGCTCCTGGTTTTCGTGGACCCGATCAGCACCGAATCTCCACTCTTCCGGAATGAGGCTACCTGCCGGTTGATGGTTGATGTAGCGGAACTGCCGGTCCCGGTTCCGGTGTTGCGGACCTTCCCGTGTCTTCTGGTTCAGCTGCATCGAATATCCCGTCTTCCGCAGACACCGTGCCTCCGTCTTGTCGCTGACCGGGTGACCTCGTCTGGTCAATTCATCCGCAATCGCTTCGGCAGACTTATTTGTCCACCGCAACGCGCTCATCGGATCTCCCGCCGACGTTTCCTCCAGGATCTTACCCGGCAGGATGGGCAACTCCGGGTCAGCCTCTTCCATCTTTTTCCGTCCGCCGCCTGCCGCCCGGATTTGCCGCCGCTCCGCAACCACCAGTTTCTTCCTGCTGTTCAACTCCGCTAATGCCCTGGTGATCGTCGTTCGCGACCGTTTCTCTTGTGAGAGACGCTGCCGGGGCGGGCTTTCATTACAGTGGGGATTATGGATCGGCGCTACCAAATATCCGTAAGTTCATCGGGATTTTGGGTGAGCTGAGGATTAAGACTCTAACGCGGAGAACTGTGGCCAGTCTCTTGGTCCGATCAATTCCGGGAGAGAACGGACTGGGAAGGCGTGTGGTTTTTGGCTTGGATTTCGGATTGATTGTGGAGTGCGGGATGTGTCTTCAACGCAGAGGCGGAGCGAAGATACTGTGAAGGGGGAAGCAGGGGACTCGGTTTGCGATGGGTCTGCCGCCTGGAAAGGCGGCTGCGGCCACGATTGGCCGCCCCACAAGAGTCGCAAAACCTTTTGACTTTTGTCCGAATTGCGGGTGGGATTTCTGAAATGCAGCCCTTGCCACCGATACCGAAGCGCGATAGGGAAGTATTCGATAATTTCTGAATGGAAGCCAACGGATTACCTTCCCGCACTTCGATACTGACCGCCGCTGCGCGCGCGTTCGGGTCGCGCGAGCCCGATGCGAGCGTGCGAAACCCCGACTGGGTCGCCGGCCTGCTGATCGGCCCGGCTGAACTGGCCCTGATAGCCGATCATCCTGTCAGCAAGGCTCTCGACCTGGATTTTCAGGAAGCCATTTACGATCCCGATATCTTCGGCTTCGCCTGGCTGATGCTGGTGCGGACACGCTTCATCGACGAACTGTTGGTGCGCGCAGTGCGCGGCGGGGCGACGCAAGTGGTGATCCTGGGCGCCGGGTTCGATACGCGTGCTCACCGGTTCGCGGAACTGTTAAAAGATGTCGCGGTCATCGAGATCGATTACGGCGCCACCCAGGAGTACAAGAAGCGGCGCGTCGAAGCGGCGTTGGGAGGCACGCCACCCAACGTGGTGTACGCCCCGATCGATTTCACGCGGGAAAGCCTCGCCGAGGTGCTGCGCCGGGCCGGTTTCGAGCCCGGACGCAAGACGTATTACATTTGTGAGGGCGTCAGCATGTACGTCCCGGAAGAAGGGATGAAGGAGACACTGCGCGCGATCGCCGCGGAATCCGCTCCGGGCAGCGCGCTGCTGCTGGAGTATCTTAACCGGGGCATGCTCGAATCGTTGACGAAGTATCCGACGGGGATGATCAAGAATGCCTTCGATTGGGGAGAGCCGTTCGTGTTTGGCGTACCCGATGGACACGACCGGGATTTCTTCCTCGGAACCGGTTTGGAACTGGACGGGACGCTGAAGATCGGCAGCCCCGAATCGTTGAGGCGATACGCTATGCGCCGGGACGGGAGCTACTACGGTGCGCATCTTGAGGAAGTGTTTCAGCAGCGGCGTGAAGCCGCTTTGATGGCCATGGACGAGGAAGATCGGCAGCAAGCCGTCCGGGCGGCTTACACGTCGGGCTACTGGCTGGCCGAGTTGGGGGTGCCCCGGCATCGTTCCTGAGATCTGGCGCCCGGCTGGCGGCCACGATCAGTACGCTCCGCTTCGCGAGCGCGTTCCAGACAGGCGAAACCGCCTGTCCTACCTTCCGCTACCTGGGGGATCGCCTGGAAGATCGATTAACACGACGTGTGAATTGCCGCGCAGGCGGACTCTTCATTTCATGGTCGCCAGATCGAGCAGCCATAGAGTCTGCGCCGAGGGCAGTCCCTGCATGTAGACCAAACCGGAACCGTTGGGCAGGAAGCGGACGCTCACGCCTTCGCGGAGCACTTCGATGGAGGGCAGCTTTACCGGAGTTCCGTCTGGGCGAACGGCCAGGAGGGGAGCGAAGAAGCCCACGTTCACGGCAGCATATACGATCAGATTTCCCGCCGGCGACCACACGGGGTTCGAAGCCTGCCCCTTGGCGAGCCGAACGGGCATGCCCCCTCCGAGGGGAATCTTGAAAAGCCCCAAACCATTTGTATCGGTTCCTCCGGTGACAATCCACTGCCCATCCCGCGACCAGTCAGCCGCCCCACTGATGTCTATGGACTCTCCGAACGGCCGGAGTTCATTGCCCTCGGCAGTGGCCGGATGCAGCGTCAATTTCCCGTTGCGGCGAAGCGCGATCGCCACGCTCCGTCCATCCGGCGAAACCGCCGGAGGCTCCATTAGAGCTCCGTCCGAGCCTTTCCAAATCTCGTGGTCTGTCCGTCCTGGAAGCGCCACAGCCCGTCGCCCGTGCCGCGAGAGGATAGATAGAACAGCGATTTTCCGCCGAAGCGCGGGCCCAGGGCTCTCACCGTGCCCACCGGGTACGGCTTTGCATCCCGCTCTTCCGCCACTCGATTCAGGATCGGCACGCTCCACAAGCTCGGAATCTGGCTTGCTTCGGTCGCCACCAGGCGGCGGCATCGCGCTCCACACCCTCGAAGTCGGTCAGCCGCGCGAATGTCGCGTTGGCGAGCGGATTCGCGTCGGCTGCCAATGGGCGGTGAGCCAACCATCCCGTCATCGGCTGATCCCGATCATTCCGATTATCCCGGCGAGTGGTCCGCCGGCGCCTGTGGCAGGATCGTTTGCCCCGCTTTCTGCACGCACTCCGGTGGTTCGTACTCCGGTGGTTGCTATCGGTTCAGTAATTGCGCCGGAACCGGGAACCGTGTGGCTCATGGCGTTGGCTCTCAGCGGGCTGGCTTTGTTATTCGGAAGAAATCAGGATTAATTAATCGCCTCCAACACCGGTGGGATGGCTGACGCGCGCGGATCAGTGACTTCCTCGGAAAAAAGGGCCTGTCTTTCCGAGCCGCGGCTGTAGAGGAACGATGAGAACCCCCTCGCTCACCTTGCGACGGTTGACTCTGGTTGCCGTGGCGAAAGAGCCTTCACGTGACTGCGGCCAACGGCGACGGAGTGGGCTGCGGGTGCAGTCATTCGATTGAAAGATTCGCCCCTCAAACAACCCTGCGACGGCATCGGTGTGATTCGCCGCGGACCAGAACTATTCTCTACTGGATTTATTGGCAGGAATCGCAGACGTCAAAGGCGCCTCGCATTTTTCATCCGGAATGGCATGCATCAGAGTGGCGATGGCGCCGCCCAACCGATCCAAATCCGTAGATGGGTCACCCGTGGCAAATATCGGCTCGCCGATGCGAACGTGGACGCGGAAAGGTGGCTGCGGACCATCGGCCTCGATCGCGGAGAAAAGCACAGTTTCCGGCTTCCAGTCATGCGGCAGCCCGCCGATGGCCACCGGGACCACCGGACAACCGCTCTTTTTTGCAGCTACTACCACTCCGGTACTCCAGTTCTTCAGTTGCAGCGACCGATCGGCAATTGCACGGCCCGCCGGAAAGATCAGGACCGCGTGCCGTGTACTCTCCTTAAGGTAGTCTGCGATGATGTCGGACAGACCATTGCGTCGCCCGGTACAAGCTGTCGAGTCATCTGGAACGAGAAGAGCAATCCCATAGTGATGAAGCACCCAACGCTGAGCGCGGACCGCCCAGCTTCGGCCTTCCGCAGTAACCAGGATACGCGGTACGCGACGGGCGCGGGTTGCAAGCAAATGGCCCAAAATGAATCCGTCGACTCCCGACTTGTATGCATGATTGGCGGCGACCAGGTACGAGCCGGCCGGCAGGTGTTCCAAACCTTCTATGTCGATCCATCGGATTACGTACTTCGCGAACAAAACCTGAATCAGCCGGATCGGCAATCCCTGAGAACGAACCTCTTCCGCTGCGTCGCGCAGTTCCCTCCGCAGCAAAAGGTGGAGCGGAATCGCTGCCACCGCAAAGCCTCCCACGGCGAGGGCCGCCAACCGGACGACTTTCCCCACGATGCCACCGCCGGAAACAGGAAACGTTCGATGTCTCAGCAGGTTCGTGCGATGGGTCCCGGCCACGGTCGGCACAAAAGTCCTCCGTTTAGATGTTAAGGCATTTACCTCTCCGTACTATGCTTCTATTCAATGAAAAGCGAGTCGAGCGTAAGGTTTGACCCGTAATGTTCGTTGACCGTTAAGGTTGGCTACGCCCTGATCGAGGCTAGGCTAGACTAGACTCCTGGCGGCGGAACTTTGCTACCATCTCTCTACTTCCATGCGCTCCCTCCTTGCCCTCGCCATCCCCACCCTACTCGCCGCACAACCCGCAACCACGCCCGGCCCCGAAGAAACGGCGCGCAAACAACTGGAATACACGCGCGCCCACTACACCAAGTTCGACTATCGGATTCCCATGCGCGACGGCGTGAAGCTCTTCACCACCGTTTACGTCCCGAAAGACACCACGCAGAAATACCCCATCCTCATCCAGCGCACGCCGTACTCAGTGGCCCCTTACGGCATCGATAATTACCGCCCCACCCTCGGTCCGTCCGATCTTTTCACCAAAGAGGGTTTCATCGTCGTCTACCAGGACGTGCGCGGACGCTACCTCTCCGAAGGGACCTTCGTCGACGTGCCCGTGCACAAGACACACTTCACCGGCCCGAAGGACAGCGATGAAAGCACGGACACCTGGGACACCATCGACTGGCTGGTGAAGAACGTCCCGAACAACAACGGCCGCGCAGGCATCTGGGGCATCTCTTACCCAGGCTTCTACGCGGCTTATAGCCTCATCGGATCGCATCCCGCTCTGAAAGCCGCCTCGCCCCAGGCGCCCATGGGAGATGTCGGCAACGGCGACGATGCCTATCACAACGGCGCCTTCTATCTGGCCGCGAACTTCGGATTCTATACCGGTTTCAAGCCGCGCGGCCCCGAACCGGAGCGCCCCGCCCGCAGCGTCCCCTTCGATTACGGCAGCTCCGACCAATACGACTTCTACCTCCGCATGGGCCCGCTCGCCAACGCCAATGAGAAGTACCTGAAGAACGAAAATTCCTACTGGAACGATCTCCTGCAGCACGATTCCTACGATGAGTACTGGCAGACCCGCGCGCAGGCGCCGCACATGAAGAGCACCACTCCCGCCGTCATGTTCGTCGGGGGATGGTTCGATGCCGAGGATCTGTCCGGCCCTCTCAAGCTTTTTCGCGCCGTGAAGGCCACAGGACCGCAGGCGCCCGAAACGCTCGTGATGGGCCCGTGGCTGCACGGCGGCTGGTCGCGTGGCGATGGCGACAAGCTCGGCAATCTGAGTTTCGCTTCGCAGACAGGTCTGTTTTACCGGGAGCATATCGAATTTCCGTTTTTCATGCAGAACCTCAAAGGGAAGGGCGATGGCCTGAAGGCTTCTGCGGATGCGAAAACTCCCGAGGCGTATGTCTTTGAAACCGGCACCGATCGGTGGACGCGTTTCGAATCGTGGCCTCCGAAGGACGCGGTTGAAACGGCGCTCTATTTCGACGCGCAGGGCAAGTTGTCGTGGAATGCGCCCAAAGCAACCGGTTTCGATGAGTATGTCAGCGACCCGGACAGGCCCGTGCCGGTGATCGGCGAGATCGGGCAGGGAATGGCGGGCGATTACATGACTTACGATCAGCGCTTCGCGTCGCAGCGTCCGGACGTGCTGGTCTACCAGACCGATCCGCTCGACCGCGACGTCACGATTGCCGGACCGGTCACGCCCACTCTTCACGTCTCCACCACGGGAACCGATTCCGACTTCGTCGTCAAACTGATCGATGTTTATCCCGCGGATTACCCCGATCCTTCCCCTAATCCGAAGGGAATCCATATGGGTGGGTATCAGCAGATGGTGCGCGGCGAGCCGATTCGAGGCAAATTTCGCAACAGTTTCTCCAAACCCGAGCCTTTTATCCCCGGAAAGACCGCGAAGATCGAGTACGTAATGCCCGATGTTTGCCACACGTTCCGCCCTGGCCACCGCATCATGGTGCAGGTACAAAGCTCTTGGTTCCCGCTCACGGATCGCAATCCTCAGCAGTTCATGAACATCCCGCAGGCGAAGGCGGCGGATTTTCGTAAAGCCACGGAGCGTGTGTATCGAGGGGGCGCCAATGCCTCGCTGATTCACATTCAGGTCCTCCCATAGCCGTAGGGTCAAGGCTTTCGCCTTGCCGCCGGGCTTATAGTTGGTCCGAAGGGACGAGGATCGAAGAGGAGATATTCACAGTCGTCGCCCGCGACGGTGTGGAAAACTCCGCAGTTGAGATTCGATTCGGACTTTCTATCCGGGGTTGAGCCGACGGGTATCGATTCCGGATAGCAGTTTTGCAGAAGATCATCGAACAGCGGGATGTGCTTTGTTTCCATGACGAATTCTCAGGTATCGTTTGGAATCTGAAGACGGCTATAAGCT
>Ga0302325_10032463_pt1 | contig 10720 bp, 10 predicted proteins | sample Palsa_T0_2_FD_201948 | JGI IMG/M metagenome (GOLD analysis project Ga0302325, IMG submission 201948) | Peat permafrost microbial communities from Stordalen Mire near Abisko, Sweden - Palsa_T0_2 | ecosystem: Environmental > Terrestrial > Soil > Palsa > Peat permafrost | place: Sweden: Abisko...
CGACGACCCGGAGGCGGCGGGGGAGTTCCGCAAGTACACCGAGCCGGCCCTGCGCAGCGCCAAATACGAGGTGGCCAGGCAGATGCTGGACACGCTGCCCGAGGCGGGCGGCCGCATCCAGCTCAGCCACGACGAGGCGCTTTCGTGGCTGAAGGCGCTGAACGACGTCCGGCTCGCCCTCGGGGTCCGGCTGGGCGTCACCGAGGAGTTCGAGGAGGACTGGGCCAAGCTGAAGCCGGATGACCCGCAATGGACCGCGTATGAGGTGTACGCCTGGCTCGGCGCGGTCCAGGAGTCCCTGGTCCAAGCGCTCGCCTAATCTAAGTGGTCATGCTGAGGATCCCGCGCGAGCTGCAGGCAAAGATCGTGGCCCACGCCCGCCAAGACCACCCGGACGAGGCTTGCGGCGTGCTGGCCGGCCCGGCCGGGAGCGACCGCCCGGAACGGTTCATCGCGATGACCAACGCCGAACGGTCGCCGACCTTCTACCGCTTTGACTCCGCCGAGCAGTTCCGGGTGTGGCAGGACATGGATGACCAAGGCGAGGAGCCCGTCGTCATCTACCATTCGCACACCGCCACGCAGGCGTACCCGTCCCGGACCGATATCTCCTACGCCAGCGAACCGGAAGCGCACTATGTGCTGGTCTCGACCAGGGACTCCGAAGCGACCGAGTTCCGCTCGTACCGGATCGTCGACGGCGTGGTCACCGAGGAGCCGGTTACCGTGGTGGAATGATTCGGCCTACGGGCGGGTTGGACGCCAAGGACTGCCTGAAAAATCAGCAGAGCTAAAACCAGTGGAGCGTTGTTCATGGCCATCGAGGTTCGCATCCCGACGATCCTGCGTACGTACACCGACGGTGCCAAGCAAGTCGAGGGGACCGGGTCCACGCTCGGCGACCTGTTCACCGACCTCGAGACGAGGCACGGCGGCCTGCAGGACCGGCTGATCGAGGGCGGCAGCCTGCGACGTTTCGTCAACGTGTACCTGAACGACGAGGACGTCCGCTTCCTGGATGGCCTGGACACCCCGGTCAAGGACGGCGACACCGTCACGGTCCTGCCCGCGGTGGCCGGCGGCGCCCGCTAGTCCCGCCGTGCCGCGCTGAGAAATTTTATTTACCGAACGGACCGGGGCTAATGCGCTACGAGAACCTGCTCGACTCCCTCGGTCATACCCCGTTGGTCGGACTGCCCCGCCTGTCGCCGTCTCCCGAGGTCCGGCTGTGGGCCAAGCTGGAGGACAGGAACCCGACCGGTTCGGTCAAGGACCGCGCGGCGTTCTTCATGATCGCCCAGGCGGAAAAGGACGGCCTGCTCTCGCCGGGATCGACCATCCTGGAGCCGACCTCGGGTAATACCGGCATATCCCTGGCCATGGTGGCCAAGCTGCGCGGTTACCGGCTGATCGTGGTCATGCCGGAGAACACCAGCGAGGAGCGCCGCCTGCTGCTGCGGATGTACGGCGCCGAGATCATCGGCTCGCCGGCCGCGGGCGGATCCAACGAGGCGGTCCGGGTGGCCAAGCAGATCGCCGCCGAGCACCCCGACTGGGTGATGCTCTACCAGTACGGCAACGAGGCCAACGCCCGCGCCCACTACGAGGGGACCGGCCCGGAGATACTCGCGGACCTGCCCGAAATCACGCACTTCGTGGCGGGCCTGGGCACGACCGGCACGCTGATGGGGGTGGGCCGCTACCTGCGCGAGCACAAACCGGACGTCAAGATCGTGGCCGCCGAGCCGCGGTACGGGGAGTTGGTGTACGGCCTGCGCAACGTGGACGAGGGTTTCGTCCCCGAACTGTACGACGAGTCCGTCCTGACCACCAGGTTCTCGGTCTCGTCGGTGGACGCCCTGCGCCGGACCAGGGAGCTAACCGAGTCCGAGGGCATCTTCGCCGGCATCTCCGCGGGCGCCGCCCTGCACGCCGGCCTGGGCCTGGCGGCCAAGGCGGTCGCCGACGGCGAGCGCGCCGACATCGTGGTCCTGGTTGCCGACGGCGGCTGGAAGTACCTGTCCACCGGCGCCTACTCCGGCACCCTGGAAGAAGCCGAAGCCCGCCTGGAAGGCCAGCTCTGGGCTTGACTTTCGGGCCCATTTCTGGCGCTTGCGCCTCGTCTTTACCGCAATTGCGGATTCTGGTGAGCAAAATCAGGACAGTCGCTAATTGTGTGCGCTGGTTTGCTTATAGTGAGAGCGGATAGGGATTCTGGGTGTCGGCGCGGTCTGGGCTGCCGGTCATTGGATTTGGATGAGGCGGCGCTCGCATGAGGATTCACGTGGACCCCAGGCTGGACTGGGATGGGCACCTGCTGCTCTTGCACCACTCGGAGCAGGAGAGGTCGGCCAAACTGGCGGCCTGGGTCCGCCGCGGCCTGGAGAACGACGAGAAGGTGATCTATACCGAGGTCGACGGGAGGTCTGACAAAGGTTCGCTGCTCGCCGTCCTGCGCGAGAACGGCGTCGATGCCGTAGCGGCCACGGCCGAGGGGCGCCTGTCCATCATCGGTATTCCTGAGTTCTATCCCGCCGGAGGCCCGTTGCCCGTGATCGAGCGCGCGCTCGCGGAGGGTTACCGCGGGCTGCGGATAGCGGCCGAGGCCAGCACCGCGCTCACGTTCCTGACCTGGCCCGCGTACATGGCCATAGAGCGGGAAATCGACGAGATCACCCGCACCCACCCGTTGTCGGCGATGTGCCAGTACGAGCAGCCGTCCACCGTAGACGGTCACCTCTCGGACGTCGTGTCCAACCATCTATCCGGCATCAGGGAGTGGCTGCTCAGCACGGGCGACGGCGATGGCGAACTGATACTCGCGGGCGAGATCGACGTGTCCAACGCCGAACTTCTCGCGTGCGCGCTGCGGGCAGCGACCAGCCGCGCGCCGGCCAGCCTTGCGCCGGAAACGTTCCGGCTGAACCTGGGCCGGGTGGACTTCCTGAGCGCGGGCGCCTGCCGCGCCATCGCGGAGGCCACCCGGCAGTTCCGGGATGACTCAGGCATCGTGCTGCTCGTCGGGTCTCAGCCGCCTATCGCGAGTGTGCTTCGGCTCTCCGGCCTGGCCGGCCTTAACGGCATAAACCTGATCGGGAGCGGGCCGTGGACGAGGTAACGCCCGGCTACGAGCATGACGCGCTCTTCTATGAGCGTTACTCGCTGTGGGCCCTGTGCCCGCGAAGGCCATAATAGCGCCATGCGCGTGACGGTGATCGGATGCGCGGGGAGCTTCCCCGGGCCGGACAGCCCGGCGTCCTGTTACCTGCTCGAGGCCGAGGGCTTCCGCCTGGTCATCGACATGGGTAACGGGGCGCTCGGGGTGCTGCAGCGGTACGCGGAGCTGTTCAGCGTCGACGCGATTTGCCTTTCTCACCTGCACGCCGACCACTGCGTCGACCTGGGCGCCTACTGGGTGGCGCGGCAGTTCGCCCCGGACGGCGCCCGGCCGCCCATCCCGGTGTACGGACCGCGCGGCACGGCCGTCCGGGTCAAACCCGAGCTAGGCCCCGGCGGCCACCCCGACGACGGCCATCCCGGCCCGCCCCGGTTCGACTTTCATGACCTGGCCCCCTCCTCGTTCGAGATCGGCCCGTTTCGGCTCACCGCCGAGCACATGTTCCATCCGGTCGAGACGTTCGGGTTCCGGGTGGAGCAGGCGGGCTGGCGGCTGGCCTACTCGGCCGACACCGGCGAGACCGACGCCCTGATCCGGTTGGCGCAAGACGTTGACCTGCTGCTGTGCGAGGCGTCGTTCCTCGACGGGCAGCAGGCCCCGCCCGGCCTGCACCTGACCGCCCGGCAGGCGGGCCAGCACGCGGCCCGGGCCGGAGCCGGGCGGCTCGTGCTCACCCACCTGGTCCCCTGGAACGACCCGGAACAGTCGGCGGACCAGGCGTCGCAGGCGTACCGCGGCCCGGTCTCGCTGGCCACCAGCGGTCTGGTGCTCGGGCCAGCGAACCTGGCGCCCGGCACTGCGCCCTCCGCTGGCCGATAGGCTGTGCGGCATGCCACGACCCGACGGACGATCCGTAACCGAACTACGCCCGGTCAAACTCACCCGGGGCTGGCTTGACCACGCCGAGGGGTCGGTGCTGGTGGAATTCGGCCGCACCCGGGTGCTCTGCGCGGCCAGCGTCACCGAGGACGTGCCGCGCTGGCGGCGGGGCAGCGGCCTGGGCTGGGTCACCGCGGAGTACGCGATGCTGCCCCGGGCGACGAACTCCCGCAACGACCGCGAGTCGGTCAAGGGCCGCCTCGGCGGCCGGACCCACGAGATATCCAGGCTGGTAGGCCGCTCGCTGCGGGCCAGCGTGGACTACAAGGCGCTCGGCGAGAACACCATCGTCATCGACTGCGACGTGCTGCAGGCCGACGGCGGCACCCGCACCGCGGCGGTGACCGGGGGCTACGTCGCGCTGGCCGAGGCGGTGGCCTGGCTCAAGGGCCGCAAGCGGACCAAGGGCGACCCGCTGCTCACCTCGGTATCCGCGGTCAGCGTGGGCATCGTGGACGGCGAGCCCCGGCTCGACCTGTGCTACGAAGAAGACGTGGCCGCGCAGACCGATATGAACGTGGTCTGCACCGCCGCCGGCGATTTCGTGGAAATCCAGGGCACGGCCGAGCGCGAGCCGTTCAGCCGCGAGCTGCTTGGTCAGCTGCTCGATCTCGCCGTAGCGGGTTGCGGTGAGCTGACCAGGCTGCAGCATGAAGCCCTTTCCTAATCTCGGAACGGGCCTGGTTTCCTGCCCAACCGCAGGCCACGGAGCCCGTCGTGGCGGATGACACGGTGGTCCTCGCCACCAGGAACGCCGCCAAGCTGCGCGAGCTGTCGCGGATCCTGACCACCGAGGGTCCCGGCCGCCCGCAGGTCGCGCTGGCCGGGCTCGACGCGTTTCCCGGCGCGCCCGAGGTGCCCGAGACCGGGTCCACGTTCGAGGAGAACGCGCTGCTGAAGGCGCGCGCGATCGCGGCTTACACGCAGCTGCCCGCGGTGGCCGACGATTCGGGCCTGTGCGTGGACGCGCTCAGCGGCATGCCCGGCGTGCTGTCCGCCCGCTGGGCCGGCGGGCACGGCGACGACCAGGCCAACCTGGACCTGGTGCTGGCGCAGGTGGCCGATGTGCCGCAGGCCCGCCTCGGCGCCCGGTTCGTCTGTGCCGCCGCCCTGGTGGTGCCCACCCCGGACGGCGGGACCTTCCGCGAGTGGGTGGTAACCAGGCAGGTCGAGGGCCAGCTGACGCGGGTTCCGCGCGGCACCGGCGGCTTCGGCTACGACCCGATCTTCGTGCCGGACGGTTTCGAGCAGACCACGGCCGAGATGAGCGCGGAAGCCAAGGACGCGATCAGCCATCGCGGCCGCGCGTTCCGCGCGCTGGCCCCGTTCATCGCCGAGGGGCTGCGGGCGGGTCTTGACCGCTTAAGCTCGTTGGTCCAGGCTCTCCCTGGGGGACCGGTACGCTCCGGAGGAGGTCTCGGTCTTGTTCAGCTACAACGAACGGCGTTTTCGCCCCGAGGGCGAAGCCGGACCCGTGGTCACCTACCGGCAGGACGGCGACCTGCTCTGGGCCGAGATCCCGGCCGGCGGCAACGTCCGGCGCGGTTCGCTGGCCGGCCGGGTTGCGTCCGACGGCGCCATCGATTTCGCCTACTGCCTGGTGCTCGAGGACGGCGAGGTGGTCTCGGGCCGCTGTCACAGCTTGCCCCTGCGCCGCCGCGGCGGCGGCGGCATCCGGGTTCGTGAGGAGTGGGAGCGCTACGGGCCCCACGCCGCCACCGGCGTCTCCTACCTGGAAGAGCTGGATACCGGCTAACCCGGCTATGCTGACTCCCGGACTCCACCCCCAAAAGGCCACAACAGCCCGGCCCCCTGGAGCCGATCATGAGGGAGGCATTGGTGACGGACAAGCGGCTCGCGCCCGGTGACCCGGCGCCGGACTTCACCCTGCCGGACGCGGACGGAAACCAGGTGTCGCTGTCCTCCTTCCGCGGCCAGCGGGTGATCGTCTACTTCTACCCGGCGGCGATGACTCCCGGCTGCACCAAGCAAGCCTGCGACTTCCGCGACAACCTGGCCGGCCTGAACCACGCCGGGATCGCGGTGCTCGGCATCTCCCCGGACCAGCCCGCCAAGCTGGCCAAGTTCCTCCAGAAGGAGGGCCTGACCTTCCCGCTGCTCTCCGACCCCGATCACACCGTGCTCGAGGCCTACGGCGCCTACGGCGAGAAAAAGCTCTACGGCAAGACCACCGTCGGCGTGATCAGGTCCACCTTCGTGATCGACGCCGACGGCAAGATCGCCAAGGCGATGTACGCCGTCAAGGCCACCGGCCACGTCGCCCGGCTGCTCACCGAGGTCGGTGCCTAGCGGTACATTCACCTCACGAGGTCGGTGCCGAGCGGTACACCACCTCACGCGGGCGTGGCGAAATGGCATACGCGGCAGGTTTAGGTCCTGTTGGTGGCGACACCGTGGGGGTTCAAATCCCCCCGCCCGCACCCAGTCAGCTCTCACCCTCTTCAACCCCAGCAGCCCCCCAAGAACCGCTCCACCCCATCCACCCGTCTGCCCCATCCATCCTGTCTCCCCCATATCGGTACATTTAACCTATACCTGTCTATATCGGGCTGAGGTGGAATGTATGGTTGTGACAACCTGCACACTCTTCTGTGCAGGTTGTCACAACCATACACAGGCCGGTCCGCGGTCACCTTTCCGCGGAAACGATCGTCCGCTCGGCCGGAGATCCTTAGCGGCGCCACATGTAGGGCGTCGTGGTAGAGACCTTGACCAGCCCCGCCCGCTCCAGGATGGGCCGGGAGAACTCGGTCGAGTCGCTGTGCATCAGCCGCTTGCCCAGCGCGAGTGCCGAACGGGCCCGGGCCGCGGTGAGGGCCCGGTAGATCCCCCGGCCTTGCCACTCCGGCCGCGTGGCCCCGCCCCAGATTCCGGCGAACTCAGTCCCGGCGACCGGCTCGAGCCGGCCGGCGCTGACGATCTGCCCGCCGGCTTCCGCCACCCACAGCTGCATGCCGTCCCCGGTGGCCAGCCGCCGCAGCACCGCATTGGCCGTGTCCTCGGTGTCCGAGTCGCCGAAAACCTCCGCCTGCATCGCGCACATCGCCCGGACCTCCGGTTCCGACGTGACCTCCCGTAGCCCAACCTCGACCGGCAGCGCGACGTCGACGGCCAGCCGCCGAGCCTCGCCGATCATGATCGACTCGGGTTCGTCCGGCGCGAAGCCATTGGACACCAGCGCGTCGTGCAGCCCCGGCGCGTGGTCATGCCCTCGTGTCTTCCACTCCACCCGCGTGATCGCCGCATCCGGACGATAGTACGCCAGGGCCTCCCCGACCCACCCGGCGATCGTCACCGGGTCGGCCCCGCCCAGGTCCTGATAGGTCACGAACCCCCGCCCGCCCGCGAAGGTCACCAACCGCAGCGGACCAAGCCGCTCCACCGCTATCGCGCTGGGCGTCTCGGCGTCCGTCCGCAGCTGCCGGTCGTAAGCCTTGAGGTACTCCTGCGAAGTAGTCATCGCCGGCATCCTCGCAAACCCGGCGCCGCGAGGCCACCCAATATCGAATGAGCTAGCTCGCGTTACTGGTGGGCGTGGAGGCTGCTGCTGAGGCCACTCCACTTGCCTGGCCGGGTGAGGGCCTCGACAGAGCCGGTGACGCTGTTGCGGCGGAACAGCAGCCCAGGCTGACCGCTCAGGTCGCGTGCCTTGGCCTGCCGGCCGCCGGGGAGCGCGATGATCGTGCCGGCGGTGAGGTAGAGGCCGGCTTCGACCACGCAGTCATTGCCCAGCGAAATCCCCAGTCCGGAGTTCGCGCCAAGCAGGCACCGCTCGCCTACCGTGATGACCTGCATGCCGCCGCCGGACAGGGTGCCCATGATGGAGGCGCCGCCGCCGACATCCGTTCCGGCGCCGACGACCACGCCCTGGCTGATGCGGCCTTCTACCATCGAGGGCCCGAGCGTGCCGGCGTTGAAGTTGACAAAGCCCTCGTGCATGACGGTGGTCCCCTCCGCCAGGTGAGCGCCCAGGCGGACCCGGGCGGCGTCGGCTACCCGGACCCCGCTGGGTACTACGTAGTCCAGCATCGGCGGGAACTTATCAACCGAGTGGACCTGGAGATGAATGCCGCGGGCTAGCGTCCGCTGCCGGATGGCGTCGATCTCGCCGACGGCGACGGGTCCCAGGGACGTCCAGCAGACGTTGGGCAGGACGGCGAAGATCCCGTCCAGGTTCATGGAGTTCGGGTGCGCCAGCCGGTGGGAGAGCAGGTGCAGCCGTAGGTACGCGTCAGCGGTATCGGCCGGCGGCAGGTCTAGGTCAGCGGTCACGCACAACTGGCGGCGCAGCTGCACCCCGCGAACCGGGTCTTCCCGCTCTTCCGGGAGATCATGTTCCGCGCCGTCGGCGGCGCCGGGCATTCCCAGTTGCGGCGCCGGAAACCAGAAGCTGAGCGGAGCCGCGTCCCGCGCGATCGTGGCGACCGCGTATCCCCATGCCGAGTTACCCACGCAGCGAAGCTACCGCAGGCGAATCACAGATCGGGTAGCGGGACTGGGTAACGGCCGCGATCGCCTGGCCGGCCGGGCAGGCTCCCGGTTGGTCGCTATCCGTAAAGTTGCCCCCATGAGACGTGACCTGCCCCCGGTCGGCAAACGCGCCTTGATCGCCGCTTACGAGCGAGGCCATCCGTGATCTGGGACAGGCGGTGATCAAGCGGCTGCTCGTCGCCAACCGGGGCGAGATCGCCGTCCGCATCATGGCCACGGCCGCGGTGCTCGGCATCGAGACGGTCGCGGTCTATCCCGCCGACGACGCCGCCTGCGCGCACGTCGGCCGGGCGGACACGGCGGTCGAGTTGCCCGGGGCGGGCCCCGCGGCTTACCTGGACGCGGACGCCATCATCGCCGTGGCCACCGGATCAGGCTGCGACACGCTGCATCCCGGGTACGGTTTCCTGTCTGAGCAGCCGGAGCTGGCTATCCGCTGCGCGCGGGCCGGGGTGCGTTTCGTCGGTCCCGGGCCCGACGCGCTCGCGCTGTTCGGCGACAAGACTGCGGCTCGGACCCTGGCGGGCGAGCTCGGCGTGCCCGTCCTGGCCGGCACCGACGCCGTCACTACGATGGACAGCGCCTCGCTGGAGCGGGCCAGCGCCTTGCTACGCCAGCACGGCGCGGTCATGGTCAAGGCGGTCGCCGGCGGTGGCGGGCGCGGCCTGCGGCCGGTGACCCAGGAGGCCGATCTCGCCCCGGCGATGCGGCGGTGCTCCTCCGAGGCGGCGGCGGCCTTCGGTGACGGCGCGGTGTACGTCGAGCAATTGCTGACCGGGGCCCGGCACATCGAGGTCCAGGTCATCGGCGACGGCACCGGCGCCGTGGCGGTGCTGGGCGACCGCGACTGCAGCCTGCAGCGGCGCCGTCAGAAGCTGATCGAGATCGCCCCGGCCGCGATCGGCGACGCGATCCGCGCCCGGCTGTCCCAGGCCGCGGTGGCGCTGGCCGGCTCGGTCCGCTACGCCGGCCTGGCCACCGTGGAGTTTCTCGTCCGGGCCGACACGATCGCCTTTCTCGAGGTGAACCCCCGGCTGCAAGTCGAGCACACGGTCACGGAGCAGGTCACCGGCCTAGACCTCGTCGAGCTCGCGCTCCGGGTGGCCGACGGCGCGACCCTGGACGCACTGGCCCTGGATACGCTGCCCCGGGCCGGAGCGGCGATCCAGGCCCGGGTCAACGCCGAGACCCTGCGAACCGACGGCACCCTCCAGCCCGGCGGCGGCACGCTTACCCGGTTCCAGCCCCCCGCCGGGCGCGGCGTGCGCGTCGACACGGCGGGCTACCCGGGTTACACCGTCAATCCGCGCTACGACTCGCTGCTGGCCAAGGTGATCACCGAAGGCGCCACCCTAGAGGAGGCGGCCCGTCGCGCGGTGCGCGCGCTGGCCGAGTTCGACATCGCGGGAGTGCCCGTCAACGTGGCCCTGCTGCAGGCCCTGCTGCAGGCGCCCGGGTTCGGCACGCTCGACACCGGCTGGGTCGATGCGCAAGCCGCCGACCTCGCCACTGCGCCCGCGATCTCCCTGATCCCCGCCGCCGATCCGAACGACACTTCACCCGCCAATCACGACACCGCACCCGCCGATCCCCGCGGCGCCGTACTTGCCGCTGATCCGCCGCCTGCCGCCGCGGAGGTGCCACCGGGCCACGCCGCGGTGGCCGCCCCGCTGGCGGGCACGGTCGTGTCGGTCGCGGTCGCGCCCGGCGACCAGGTGGCGGCGGGCGACGAACTGCTCGTCGTCGAGGCCATGAAGATGGAGCACGAACTGCGGGCCCAAGCCGCCGGCCTGGTACGCGAGGTGCTGGTGGCCCCAGGCACTACGGTAGCGGCCGGAGCCGTGCTGGTCGTGCTGGCCGAATCCGGCACCGATGCCGCCGAGCGGGCGCAGGCATGCGCCGTCCCCCTGGAACACATCCGGCCCGATCTGGCCGAGACGCGGGAGCGGCACCGGATCGGGCTCGACGAGGGCCGATCCGAAGTAACCGGACGCCGCCACGCCGCCGGGCGCCGCACGGCCCGCGAGAACATCGCCGATCTCGTCGACCCGGGCAGCTTCGTCGAATACGGCGCGCTGACCATCGCCGCGCAGCGCCGCCGCCGCTCGCTCGACGACCTGATCGCGCGGACGCCGGCCGACGGCCTGGTCA
>Ga0302325_10032464_pt1 | contig 10720 bp, 6 predicted proteins | sample Palsa_T0_2_FD_201948 | JGI IMG/M metagenome (GOLD analysis project Ga0302325, IMG submission 201948) | Peat permafrost microbial communities from Stordalen Mire near Abisko, Sweden - Palsa_T0_2 | ecosystem: Environmental > Terrestrial > Soil > Palsa > Peat permafrost | place: Sweden: Abisko...
CCTCGACCATCCCCAGGGCCGTCAGCCCGCGGGCCTGATTGGGCTCCAGGGCGACGGCTTCCCGGATTTCCTTTTCGGCTTCCGGGAAGCGCCCCTCGCCCGCCAGGATAAGGCCCACGTTGACGTACGCCTGTGCATATTTCGGATTATCCTCGATGGCCTTCCGGAACAACTCCTCAGCCTCGGCGCCTTTACCTTGCTGACCGTAAAGGACACCCAGGTTCCCGTGCGCTTCGGCATACTGCGGGTCAAGCGAAATGGCCAACTTAAGGTGCCGCTCGGCGTCGTCCGCTCTGCCATCCTCCAGGTCCATCAGTCCGATTTGATTTTGAGCTAAGGCGAGCTTGGGGTCCAATTCCAGCGCTTTCTCGAGCGCCTGCCGCTCGGCACTCCGATCGCCCAACTGCGCCTGGGCCAACGCCAGGTTGTAGTAAGTGCGTGCGTTTTTGGGATCGTTTCGCAAAGCTTCCCGATAGATCTCCACCGCCTTACGGGCATCGCCGGATTCCAAGTAGGTGTTGGCCTGGTTGGCCTCGGTGCCGGCCACGGTTTCCTTCACGCTATCCTGCTTCTGCTGCTCGAATATCTTCAGCTCTTCGCGCGCGCGATCGTACTGCTTAAGCGCCCGCAAGACCGTGGCCCGTTGAAAGCGCGCTTCCGCGGAATCCGGCTTCAATTCCTGAGCTTTTTCGAGTTGGACCAGGGCTTCCTGCGGCCTTCCCAGACGGGCCAGCACAAAGCCCAGGTTATAGCGTGTTTCGTAATCCTCCGGCAGCAGCCGCACGGCGCGCTGGAGGGGCGGTTCGGCTTCCGCGTACTGTCCCATGCCGCGATCGACAGCGCCAAGAAGCATGAGCCCTTCGCCATCGTTTGGGTTGCGCTTCACGTAGTCCTGAACAAAAGGGGCAGCCTCTGCGAACTGGCCGATGGTAACCAATGCCTTGACCAGCGACAGGCGTGCCACGTCATTGGAGGGATCGAGTCTCAGCGATTCGCGGTACTCATCGGCCGTCTCCCGGAAGCGATTCCGCTGCGCATAGGCGGATGCCAGATTGGCGTGCGCCAGAGCTGAGGCCGGCTCAAGCTGGATGACCTTTCGCAGCACAGCGACAGCCTCATCCAGGTTGCCGTTCTTCGAGTAGGCAATGGCCAGGTTGTTCAGCAAGCCCGGATCTTGCGGGGCATTCGCCAGCCACGAGATCGCGGCGGAATAGCGCTTCTCTTCGATGAGTACGGTGGTCAATCCATTCAATGCATAGCGCGAGGACGGGTCCATTCGCAGCGCTTTTTTGAAAGCCTCTTCGGCCGCCGGGAGTTGGCCGGATTCCTGGAGAGAGCTCCCCAGAGCGCTCTGCGCCGGCAGTGAGTCTGGTTTGATGCGGAGTGCCGTTCGCAGCTCCCGTATGGCCCGGGTGCGGTCGCCGTTGTCTCTTAAAGCCAGCCCGAGATTGTAGTGCGGCTCGAAGGACCCAGGCTCTAGTTTGACGGCGGATTCAAACGCGGAAATCGCGCAGGAGATCTCGTGCTTCTTGGCGAAATCCGCGCCCAGCGCATCGTACGCGCCGGCCGAGGGCTGCTTGGCTAGCAAGGCTTCGAACTGAGGCGGCGCTTTGCAGCCCGCGGCGGTCTGCGCCCCAAGGGCATGGCTGACTAGCAACAGAACACTCCCCCAGAGCCGGACTTGCATATGGAGATTAGTTTACCCGAAATTGCCGCGGGCCCTCGCGGAACGAGGCCTACCTAGTTACCCACACTAGCGTGGTTCGCTCCAATCTACCGAAATATTGGGCTAACCGAGAATTTACTTGACAACTATCGCTCTCTGGGATATTAATACACTACGCACCAACTAGTCCCAATCTACTAATTCCTTGTCTGAAGGAGCAGAGGATGTCTCGTTCTTGCTTCAAGCAGTGGGTCATGGTGGCCGTCCTTGTCGTGACGGTCGCGCAGTTTCAGGGCCTTGCGCAGCTCTCGTCGGCGTCGGTCACGGGGGTGGTCCGCGACACCAGCGGCAGCGTCATTCCGAACGTAAAAATTACGTTGCAAAACGTGGCCACGTCCGTGGCGCACAATACCGTATCCAACACCGCGGGCAACTATCTCTTCCTGGGCATCACGCCAGGGGACTATACGCTGCAGGCGGAGGTTCCGGGATTTGAAATATCCAAGATGCCGGAGTTTACCCTCGCGGTGAATCAAACGCTCACCATTGACTTGGCCATGCAACTTGGCACCGTCCAGCAGACCGTGACGGTAGAAGCCTCGGGCCAACTCGTCCAGTCGGCGACCGCGGAACTCGGTGCGGTGGTAGCAGAGAAGCAGGTGGCCGATTTACCGCTGAACGGGCGGAATTTCACCCAACTGCTTTCCCTGACGCCCGGCGTGGCACCAGTCAGCGTTTCGCAGAATGCGGGGGGATTCGGCAACGTCTTCACGGGCGGCAATTTTGTGTTCCCGGCCATCAACGGCCAGACCAATCGCAGCAATTTCTTCCTGATGGACGGCATCGACGACCAGGGTTCTTTCCAGAGCACCTATACGGTTGCTCCGATCATCGATCAGATCGAGGAGTTCAAAGTGAACTCGCATAACGATCAGGCGGAATTCGGTGGCGTGCTCGGCGGAGTGATCAACGTGGTGACCAAATCCGGCACCAATCAGTTGCACGGCAGCGCCTGGGAATTCCTGCGTAACAACGATCTTGACGCGCGCAACACATTCTACTCTGCCGTGACACCTTACCGGCAAAACCAGTTTGGCGTGGCTGCCGGCGGTCCCGTCTGGTTCCCCAAGATCTATAATGGCCGGAACAAGACGTTCTTCTTTGGGGCGTACGAAGGCCAACGGTTTACGCAGGCTTCGAACAACTACCTGCATCTGCCGACGGCTGCGGAACTCAGCGGCAACCTGGCTGGCGAGGCGCAGGCGTTCAATCCTTTCACTACGCGACCCGATCCGGCCCATCCGGGCGAATTCATCCGCGATCCGTTCCCTGGCAATCAAATTCCCGCGAGCCTGATCGATACCAATCTGGTGAATTTCATCTCGAAGATCCTGCCGCCGCTCCAGAATATCGGTATTGCTAATTACAACGCGCTCGACACTACGCCGTACGTTCAGACGCAGAATGAATTCTCCGCGCGCATCGATCAGACGCTGGGGAGCAAGGACTTTTTCTGGTTCCGGTATAGCGGGCTATACTACAACACAACGGCAACGGGAGGACTGCCAGGATTTACCTCGGCGTCCAACTATCCGGCTGATAATTATGGCGCCAGTTGGGTGCATACCTTCAGTCCAAGCCTGGTGTTGCAGGCCCAGTTTGGCCGGTCGAAACAGGAAAACAATGGCCAGACCGTGGATCCCAGTATTTCGAGTTCCACTATCAGCAGTTTAGGCTTCGCGTCCAGTTTCGGTGGCAATTTCATTGCGACTCCACTATTATTGCCCTCGGTTGGGATTAGCGGGTACAGCAATCCCATTCCCGGGACCAGCGACACTCTGGATCCAAAATTCACCAATATTTGGGAGTACAAGGCGAACGTCTCCAAGATCATAGGCAGTCACACATTGCGCTTCGGTGGCGAGTTAAGCACCAATACGTTCGAATCCATCTACGCAAGTGCGAACACTGGCTTCGCCTACCAGCAGACCGGGAACCCGGAGAACTCGGCCCAGCCCGGCAACGCCATGGCTTCGTTCCTACTGGATGTACCCGACAGTGCCGGGCGCCGGGACGTTCACGAAACCACGCGCTGGGGCGGAGTCATGGGCTTTTACCTGCAGGACTCGTGGAAGGCCACGCCTCGCCTCACTGTAAACCTCGGTCTCCGCTACGATCGCACCTTCGATCCGCCCTATGGCACCAACGCCACCATCGGGCAGAACGGCGGCATCGAGACGGGCGAGGACGATTTTAATAACGGCACCTACATCATCCAGAAACTGCCGCCATCGTGCAACTCGCGCGGGTTCGCACCGTGCATACCGGGCGATGGGACGCTGCCGGCACATGTGGTGGTGTCTCCCACTGGCAAGATCTATCACGATACAACCACGAACTGGGGTCCACGCGTAGGACTCGCATATCGCCTTTCGGACACGTTCGTAGTCCGCTCCGGATTTGGAATCTTTTACGATAACTGGGCCGCCGTTACGCAGACCGCCCAGAACTACGAAGGCGATTGGCCGGATATCGGACAACAACTGGCCAACAACCTCAACGTGCCCGTTCCTGGAAAGGCGACGCCCGTCGTCAACGGGCTAAATCCGTTCGCGACATCCGGATTCTTTCCCGCGCCTACTCCATTCAATCAAGTGCAGTGGATGATGGATCCCCTGGCAAAGAACCCGTATTCGATGCAGTGGAACTTCGGCATCGCCAAACAGTTGAACCACAGCACTACCGTTTCGGCCACCTATGTGGGCTCCGGCAGCCGGCGGCTGGACGTCGGCGGTTATTACAATACGGCGCTCACTCCCGGACCGGGCAACCCGCAGGACCGCTCGATCTACCCCTACATCGCCCCCACGTACTACGATCGCAGTATTGGGAAAGGCGACTACAACGCGCTTCAGTTCCTTTACGACAAGCGCTTCGCCAACGGTCTGGCTTATCAGGTCTCCTATACCTGGTCGAAGATTCTCGACGATGGTTCGGATGGCTGGTACGGTGTCGAGGGCTTTTCGGTGGAAAATCCATACTCGTACCAGAACAATCGCAGCGTCGCCGGTTATGACTTGACGCACGTGTTAAGTGTAAACGTAGTGTATGAGCTGCCAATCGGAAAGGGGAAGGCTCTGGCGACACACAACCGGGCTGTGGATTACCTCATCGGCGGCTGGCAGGTCAATACCATTGCTTCAGCACATTCCGGCCTCCCATACGACATCACGGCGGATGGTGACATTGCCAACACCGGGAACACAGGCTATGAGCGAGCGAATATTGTAGGGAATCCGGGTCTGCCTACGCAGTCCGCCAAGGAGTGGTTCAATACGGCTGCGTTTGCGATTCCCGCGACCTATACTTACGGTGATTCAGGTCGAAACATCCTCAGAGGTCCGGCTTTTTGGAATCTCGACGCATCGCTATTCCGGAAATTCCCGTTCACGGAAAGCAAGGTTCTAGAGTTCCGCGTCGAGGCATTCAATATGCCGAACACCGTGATTCTAAACCAACCTCAAAGTGACATCAGCGATGCGAATTTCGGCGTTATCACCAGCACTCAGAATTCGTCGCGGATCATCCAATTCGGCGCGAAGTTCAGATTCTGAGTTTGCGGAGCCGCATCCCACCCAGGATGCGGCGACATCGGTGATCCGGCTTGCCGGCATATTCGCTTACATTTTGACTGCGCTCCTTCCCAGTTTGAGTGGACAGGAGCGTGGGCCGACAGTTTCGCCGCCTCTCTACCGCAGTGATGTTGATCTGCTTTCGGTGGCCGTACGAATCACTGATCGCAACGATAATGCGGTCCATGGGTTGGCAGCGGGCCGATTCAAGCTATATGAGGACGGTGTTCCCCAGAAGATTTCATTTTTCGCCGAAGAGGACGAACCGGTCAGCCTGGGAATTCTGCTGGATGTAAGCAGCAGTATGGGGTCGACGGGAAAACTCGACCACGCGAAAGAAGCGCTCGCCCAATTGGCCGGCGCCGTTCGTCCGGGAGATGAAACCTTCTACCTTGAGTTCCATCGGCAGGTGGACAGAATCATCGACTTCACGGAGCGACCCCAGCCGATTCTTAAGGCGATTGCGAAAGCCCGTGTCCAACAGGATGGCACCAGCCTTTACGATGCGGTCGCGAAGGCGCTTTGCTATATTCGGAGCGCCCAACATTACAGACGAGCGCTGGTGGTGGTCACGGACGGCGCCGACCAAAACAGCCATCGGTCGCTCGATGAACTGATCGCCATTGTCCAGGCGTCACAGGCTCAGGTCTTCGTCATCGGTTACTTCGGCAAGGAGGAATATGAGTTGTATCGGAGTTCCGGCCACAAGAAGGTCAGCCTGATAAGCAGCCAGGAGATCGATAATCCGGTTATGGTCTTTGGACGGCTGGCAAAGGAGTCGGGCGCCGAGTCGTTCTTTCCGGATTCACCCTCCAAACTTCAGGACGCAGTAACTGCCATAGCGCGCCAACTGCGGGCGCAGTACACACTGGCTTACTATCCGAAGCCCAAGACCGTCGCCTTCCGCCGCATCGAGGTGAAAGTAGCCCAATCCGGTACACGGGTTCGGGCGCGGCGCGGTTTCGGGAATATCGAAGGGAGCCCGGCCGAACGCCCTTTCGAAGCATCAGCCGGATGCGAACATGAAAAGCTGAGGCCATATCCGTACGAGTCCAAAGTTGAAATCAAAAATGGCTGCGCCGTCTACCACGAAGACTTCCAGAATGAAGCCAGCGGCTGGCCCGGCAAGGAGCGCTACCATTACGCTTCCGGAACTTACCAGATCGTCGGCGCCAAGAGTGCGGCGTCTGAACACGCAGGTTCCTTCTCACTTGCAAAGGGCCAATACGGCCCGATTGGAGACTTGGGAAGCGCCGATCCGGTTGCGGGCGTGGTGGTTGCCAACGGTCCGTCGTTCGGGATCGGCCGCGTGCACGGCCATCTCGTCAAGCATAAATTTATCTATTGTTTTCAATTAGTTACATGCAAATATTGTCACTCAGCACTGGAGTGTGCTAATAATAAGAGCTATCGGACTCTGGTTTAGCTGGACTCCGGTTACCCCGAAGTAAGACCATAACTGAAAGTGGAGGTTGTAAATCTCAATGAAGATTCGTCCGCTCTACGACCGCATCGTGGTCAAACGGATCGAGGAAAAGGAAACCATGCAAGGTGGCCTATACATCCCCGATTCCGCGAAGGAAAAGCCGCAGGAAGGCGAAGTCGTCGCAGTTGGCAAAGGCAAGCGGCTGGAAGATGGCAAGCTGGTGCCGCTCGATGTAGAGGTCGGCAACCGCATTCTGTTCGGCAAGTACTCCGGCAGCGATATCAAGCTGGATGGTGACGAGTTTCTGATTATGCGCGAGGACGAGGTTCTCGGCATTCTGGAAGCCCAGCCCAAAGTGGCCAAGAAAGCTTCCTAAGCAAAGTAAGGAGAATCAATGGCGAAACAGATTATTTACGCAGAAAATTCCCGTCAGGCGATTTTGCGCGGCGTCAACCAGTTGGCCGACGCCGTGAAGGTAACCCTTGGCCCCAAGGGCCGCAACGTCGTTCTGGAGAAGAAGTTCGGCGGCCCCAACATCACCAAAGACGGTGTCACGGTGGCCAAAGAGATCGAGCTCAAGGATCCGCTGGAGAACATGGGCGCGCAGATGGTGCGCGAAGTGGCCTCCAAGACCTCGGACGTGGCCGGCGACGGCACTACTACCGCGACCATCCTGGCACAGGCCATCTTCCGCGAAGGTGTCAAGGCCGTAGCGGCGGGCGCCAACCCGATGGCCCTGAAGCGCGGTATTGACAAGGCCGTGCAGGCAGCTGTCGAGGAAGTCAAGAAACTTTCGAAGCCCGTTTCCGGTGACATGATCGCACAGGTCGGCACCATTTCCGCCAATAGCGATCCAACCATCGGCAACATCATCGCCGAAGCGATGAAAAAGGTCGGCAAGGACGGCGTAATCACGGTCGAAGAATCCAAGACTATGGTTACGGAGTTGAGCACCGTGGACGGCATGCAGTTCGACCGCGGCTATCTGTCGCCGTACTTCGTGTCGGACGCCGAGCGCATGGAGAGCGTGCTGGAGGATCCCTACATTCTGATCCATGAGAAGAAGATCAGCAATATGAAGGACCTGCTGCCGCTGCTCGAGCAGATCGCGCGCTCCGGCAAGCCGCTGCTGATCATCGCCGAGGAGGTGGAAGGCGAGGCCCTGGCCACCCTGGTGGTGAACAAACTGCGCGGCACTCTGAACGCTTGTGCCGTCAAGGCCCCTGGCTTCGGCGATCGGCGCAAAGCCATGCTGGAAGACATCGCCACCTTGACCGGCGGCAAATCCATCATGGAAGAAACCGGCATCAAGCTGGAAGGCGTACGCCTGGAAGACCTGGGCCGCGCCAAACGTGTCACGGTGGATAAGGACAACACCACCATCGTGGACGGCAACGGTTCTCAGAAGTCCATTGAGGGCCGCATCAAGCAGCTCCGCACTCAGATCGATGAGACCACTTCCGACTACGACCGTGAGAAGCTCCAGGAGCGTCTGGCCAAGCTGGCCGGCGGCGTAGCCATCATCAAAGTCGGGGCGGCCACCGAGACCGAGATGAAGGAAAAGAAGGCTCGCGTAGAGGATGCTCTGCATGCCACTCGCGCGGCCGTAGAAGAAGGCATCGTGCCCGGCGGCGGCGTGGCCCTGCTACGCGCGTCCAGGGCTTTGGATGGCTTTAAGGCCGATGGCGACGAGCAGATCGGTGTGAACATAGTACGCCGCGCCTGCCAGGAACCGCTGCGCCAGATCGTGTTGAACTCCGGCACCGAGGGAGCCATCGTAGTGGAGAAGATCCGCGAGAACTCCAACCCCAACTTTGGCTTTAACGCGCAGACCGACCAGTACGAAGACCTGGTGGTTTCGGGCGTTATCGATCCGACCAAAGTAACCCGCACGGCGCTGCAAAACGCCGCATCTATCGCTTCGCTGATGCTCACGACCGAAGCCATGGTGGCCGAGATTCCGGAGAAGAAGTCAGCTCCGGCGCCCGGCGGCGGCCACGGCGGCCCTGAAGGTATGGACTACTAAGGTCCGGCCTGTAAAGGCTCGATCCGATTCAAAGCCGCGCTTCCCACAAATGGGGGCGCGGTTTTTTTTTTGGTATGGATGGATGTATGACACACGATCAAGCTTTGCGCGAACACTTGCTTTCCCTGCTGTCGGGCAAGGGAGCGCACCTGGATTTCGATGCGGCGGTGGCGGATTTGCCGCCGGCGTTGCGTGGCGTTCGGCCGCCGGGACTGCCGCATTCCCCGTGGGAACTGCTGGAGCATCTGCGCATCGCACAGTGGGACATCCTGGAATTCAGCCGCAGTCCGAAGCATGTTTCGCCCGATTGGCCGTTGGGTTACTGGCCGGCCGGCGCGGCACCGCCGGACGACGTGGCGTGGGACAATAGCGTCGCCGCGTTCCACCGCGACATGCAGGCTATGCGGCAACTCGTCGAGGACCCGGGGACGGACCTTTATGCGCGCATTTCGCACGGTGAAGATCAGACGATTATGCGCGAAGCGCTGCTGGTAGCGGACCACAACGCCTATCACCTGGGACAGTTTGTGCTGGTGCGGCAACTGCTCGGCGCTTGGAAGTAGTACAACCGAAATCTCTGTTGCGCACGCTTCAGCGTGCTGCCGTGGGCTTCAGCCTACGGCCAGACGGCGACCTGAAGTTCGCCGCTGCACGCTCAAGCGTGCGCCACAATATTTTTCTTGACGATGCTACTACACAATAGTAGAGTCCGATATGACATAGTAGATTCGAATGACCCAACCGAAGCTATCCAAGCTTGAACTGCAAATCCTGGAAGCCCTGTGGGCCCAGGGAAGAGCATCCATTCGGGAAATACAGGAGGCCTTTCCGGAGCCGCGCCCCGCCTACACCACCATTCAGACAACTGTGTACCGGCTGGAAGGGAAGAAGGCCGTGCGGCGCGTCCGGAAGATCAGTAATGCCCATATTTTCGAGCCGATAGTGCCCAGGGACCTGACGCGGACCCGGCTCCTCGACGAGATTCTGAGTTTCTTCGGAGGCCGGCCCCAACCCATGATGGCGCAGCTAGCCGAGGCTGGGAAACTTACCCTCGACGATGTTCGCGAGTTGGAGAAGACCATCAGAAAGCTTGAGCTGCAACAGAAAGCGGAAAGGACGGGTAAATCGAAATGATCGGCCAATGGAGCAACCATCTCTGGCAATCAACGCTGTTCGCAATTGCGGCGGGGCTCCTGACTGCCGCGTTTCGCAAGGACCGGGCCAAGGTGCGCTACTGGTTGTGGCTAACCGCGTCGTTCAAATTCCTCATCCCGTTAGCGTTGCTGATGAGCCTCGTCAGCCACCTCGAGTGGGCCCCCGCCGCGAAGAAAATCGCAACGCAGGCTGTGTCATTCACGATGGTGCAGATGACCCAGCCATTTCCCGACAGACGGTCGTGGACGCCCCCCACGCCAGGCGCGATCGATTGGGTACCCATCGCCATCTTCGGCGTGTGGGCCTGCGGTTTCGTGGCGATCGCGCTGATACGATTACGGGGTTGGCTCCGGATCCGGGCCGCTGTGCACTCGAGCGCCCTGTTAAAGCTTCCCATCGGAATCGAGGTTCGCTCGTCTCCGGGCCTGCTGGAACCCGGTGTGGTAGGGTTGTGGCGCCCCATCCTGCTCTTGCCCGCTGGGATCGTGGAACGCCTCACGACGCGTCAATTGGAGGCGGTTCTGGCCCACGAACTGTGTCACGTCCGGCGGCGTGACAACTTCAGCGCGGCTATCCACATGATCGTAGAGGCTCTGTTCTGGTTTCACCCATTGGTATGGTGGATTGGCGCCCGGCTGATGGAGGAGCGCGAACGAGCCTGCGATGAAGATGTTCTGCAGCTCGGCGGGGAAGCGCAGGTCTACGCAGAGGCGATACTCAACGTTTGCAAGTATTATCTGGAGTCACCGCTGGTCTGTGTGTCCGGAATAACCGGTGCGGATCTGAAGAAACGAATCGCCGCGATCATGACGCGG
>Ga0302325_10032467_pt1 | contig 10720 bp, 14 predicted proteins | sample Palsa_T0_2_FD_201948 | JGI IMG/M metagenome (GOLD analysis project Ga0302325, IMG submission 201948) | Peat permafrost microbial communities from Stordalen Mire near Abisko, Sweden - Palsa_T0_2 | ecosystem: Environmental > Terrestrial > Soil > Palsa > Peat permafrost | place: Sweden: Abisko...
ACAACTGCAAGCAAGAAGATGCTGAACAGAGCAATTACCCGTGCCTTGAGGGCCCCCATGTCTTTCTTCGACACAACACCTCTGGGCCGCATCACAAACAGATTTTCACGTGACGTTGATGTTATGGATAACAATTTGACAGATGCTATGAGGATGTACCTCTTGACCTTGGCTATGATTACATCGGTCTTCGGGCTGATTATTGCATATTTCCACTACTTTGCAATTGCCCTTGGGCCGCTCTTCCTACTGTTCCTCTTCTCAGCTAGTTATTATCGAGCATCCGCCCGTGAGATGAAACGATTCGAGTCCGTCCTTCGATCAAATGTCTTCGCGAAATTCAGTGAAGGCATCTCGGGCACTGCCTGCATTCGCGCATACGGCCTCAAGGACAGATTCATTCACGACCTGCGGAATGCAATCGACGAAATGAACAGCGCATACTACCTCACATTCGCAAATCAGCGTTGGCTATCTACTAGACTAGACATCATCGGCAATCTCTTGGTGTTCACGACTGGCCTCTTAGTTGTCACTTCTCGATTTAATGTCTCTCCCTCGATCGCTGGCTTGGTCTTGAGTTACATTCTTGCAATAGTCCAGATGATTCAGTTCACAGTTAGGCAATTGGCCGAAGTCGAGAATGGTATGAACGCAACGGAACGCCTGCACTACTATGGTACTGCTCTTGAGGAAGAGGCACCTCTCCACACAATTGAGGTACGAAAGTCTTGGCCCGAGTCAGGAGAGATCATTTTCGACAATGTTCAGATGCGTTACCGTGAAGGATTGCCTCTCGTCTTGTCCGGTCTATCTATGCACGTCAAGGGCGGTGAGCGTATCGGAGTCGTTGGTCGCACTGGTGCTGGCAAATCGAGTATCATGTCAACCCTCTTCCGACTTATTGAGCTCTCTGGAGGCTCAATCACTATCGATGGCTTGGATATCAGCAAAATTGGACTTCAGGATCTTCGTTCTCGGCTAGCAATCATTCCGCAAGACCCGACTCTATTCAAAGGAACTATTCGCAACAATCTCGATCCCTTCAATGAGCACACGGATCTCGAACTTTGGTCCGCTCTTCGCCAGTCTGATCTCATATCGGAGGAGGCTAGCTTGGACGATAAGTCGCCTGGCCGCATTCACCTTGACGGCATTGTCGACGACGAAGGTCTCAATTTCTCGTTGGGTCAAAGACAGCTCATGGCCTTGGCCCGTGCTCTCGTTCGAGGTTCTCAAATTATTGTCTGCGATGAAGCTACTTCATCAGTTGATATGGAAACGGACGATAAAATCCAGCGGACAATCGCAACTGGCTTTAGAGGCAAGACTTTGTTATGCATTGCACATCGATTGAGGACGATTATCAATTATGATCGCATTTGCGTAATGGATCAGGGAAGAATTGCAGAATTAGATACGCCATATGCTTTGTATCAAAGTGGTGGCATCTTCAAGAGCATGTGTGATCGTGGAGGTATCAGGAAAGAGGATTTTGTTGGGTACCAAAAAGAATAAGTGCATATTAGTGGGGGCTCAGCACCTAATCTTGGATACATCATCGCAAGGCGTTGGAAGAAGTTTTGGAACCATGGACCTTTGGTCTGCTGTGGTTTGTCGATGAAAGACGACTTATTACAATTCGATCGTTGATATAATGCCAATATTTCCCAACTTATTCGTCCGCCTTCCTGCTTGAAACCACTGGTTCGCTCACTTCATTGTTATTTTCTACATTTGGCCTACTTCAAACTACCATTGAACGCAGAATGATTTTACCTAGAATAGTCCTCTTCCCAAATCGAGACGGCATGCTTGCCTTTCACCCCTCGCCTTCTCCCGAAAATGGGTTTTATCCAGCGGTAGTAGTATCTCAAGCCAAGCAAGATCTTTGTACAATATCCAAAGCTCCAAAGTATTCCCGAGATTAATTTTGACAATTTCGAGGACGTGTTTTCTTTGTTCAATCTGTCGATTCTTCATTTGTGCATCGAGCAGCTAACCTGACCGAAAGCGTTATCGCAACAATGGCCTACAGTGACAATTCTCTTAGACAAAGACATTAGTCCCGCGCAATCTGTCAAGGCTCCTAACATGTCTCATCTTGTAAAAGTTCCTTGTTCTGATCACATCGAGTTTCAATTAGTTTACAGAACAGAATGGGGACATCCACTGTACTCAAACCCAGTCGCACGAAAAGATTCCGAGCAATACCTGCAATGAACCAAGGAACGAAACGCCGCCTTGATCCCTCCTTAGGAGCTTCTTCCCCTCCCTCAAAACGTCGCGACATCGGCAGCCAGTCATCCCCACCCGGTCTCGTACAACTCCTCCCGCCCTCACCGCCGTCATCGACCGCTTCTCAAGCAGAAACAAAAAGCCAAATCCTCCTCCCATGGCGCTCAAGCCAGGCTCCTAGCACCCACGACCCAGTAGAGTACACGGCGTGGGCAAGAAGCGCTCTTCCTGGCTCTTCAACCCCGATTGGCGTAACGCTGCAGGAAAGACCCCAGATGCCGAACGTGCTCTGGAGCGGAAAGCTAGCAAGGAAGAGCAAAAGGTGTGGTTAGACAGCGAAAAGGACTGGGAAAACAGAATTGAAGAGGGTTGGGTTGGGAAGAGGGTTTTGGGTGTTGGCGCTTCTGGGATTGCGGGGCTTTGGGAGTTGGAGGGTGGGAAGTGGAAGAATGTGGGGGATGTCACGCAGGTGGTGGTCAAGCAGGCGGGTGGCGCGAAGAAATATGTTGATTGCTTAGAGAGGGAGGGAAATTTCTTGAAGGAGCTTGCGAGCAAGAAGGCAAAATATGTCGTGAGGATGTATAAGAGGATTTTCGTGGAGGGTGGTGGATAGGGAACGGTACCGGGGGTGGGCAATAAGAATAAAACTGTTGCTAGGATATTTTTTTTTGGGAATATTGTGAAGGTGGTGATTTTGGGGACCCTATCAAGGAAATATATAGGTATGTTACCCTTTTCCGAACATAAAAGACTATGACAATAATGCATGAAACCAAGATTGTATACACCAAAAGGCCCTTTACCCGAAGTAATGATTTGGCGAATTTTCAGGTGCCTAGCTCTTGGTTTGGCAATGGTAGAAAATGGCAATGAAGAGCTGGACGGGGCTTCGTGGGATCGAGAAATTGTCCATTTCAATATCAAGCCTGAGAACAGTGAGCACCTCATATTATCTAAGGACGATTGGATCTAACACAAGTATAGTCTTCGCAGGCAATGCTGCCTTTAATGAGTTTCTCATAATGCCGGTTGTAAAGGTAAGTTAAGTGAAACCCCTCTCGGACTAATTGACAGAGCCATTCAATAAATAGCGGACTTTGGCCTTGCGCTCGAGGTCCCTAGTGATCAAGATGAGTACTACATACGCGAGAACAAACGCCGCGGAATACCACACTTTCTCACACCCGTAAGCTGCCTTTGACAATTCTTCGATGAATGGTGACTCACTGATGAAAACTCACAGGAACAATTCGACCCCGACTCTCTCCTTTCCCTTCGCTATAGCACATCAACCAATACTTGGCAGACAGGTAAGGCCATTTACCAACTACTGTGTCGTGGGCGATCGTTCTAGAACACGAGCACCGATCCATATTACATCGAGTTCAGTCCCGGTTCTCGGGGTCTGACGTATGGTACACACATTTTAGATGCGCCGTATAGCGTTTTGCTTAGAACGATAGTGTTGAGATGCCTAGCACAAGAACCCAGTATGAGACCGAGAGCACGAAACTTGGTGGGATTATTGATGAAGGGATAAGAGCTTGTGAGGAGGCGGTGATTGGAATTCAGAGCTTGACGGTGTCGGAGGCGGGAGCGGGAGAAGTCTGAGGCCATCTCATGAAATTTGTTGTTATTTTTAGGTAGAAATTCCGATGGACCTCCATACGCCAAAGATATGGGTCACCTCATGGCTGAGAAATCCAGCTTCCTTGCAACTTTTGCACCCCTCTCATCGTCTAGTATTCCTGGTCTCCTTTTCAGATCTTCCCCTACTTTTGCATCCCCACCGTTCTTCTTAGGGAGGTCTTGTTTCTTTGTAGGCTTAGGGTCTGCAGCCCACCATTTGTGCTCTAGTGCCTCTCGCCCCGTGATTCTTTTTCTCGGATCTAAGATCAACATTTTCATGAGGAGATCCACGCCCTCCTGTCCTGCAGTCCCAAATGTTCCCAGATAATAATCCCTGCCCCTCACGGGGTTCGGTGGATCCGGCACTGTATACTCGGGTAATTTGGACACACCAGGCCAATTCTCTTCGTTTGGTGTGCCAACTGCTTGGCATATCAAGTTGACCTGCTGCACCTCTGTATCTCCTACAATATAGGGTGCCCTTATAACCAACTCCGCAAACACCAATCCGACAGACCATATATCAACTGCGCCCGAATAATGCTTTGCTCCGAACAGCAACTCTGGAGGTCGATACCATCGTGTAATGACGTTCGAAGTCATGATTCGATAAGGATCTGAAAACGATCTGGCTAGACCAAAATCTGCGAGTTTGACCTCCCCATCTGCCGCTATCAACAAGTTGTTCGGCTTGATATCCCGGTGCAAGACGAAGTTCTCGTGGCAGAACCAGACTGCTCGCGTAAGCATGCCCATCCAAGCCTTGATATCTGCCGCTCCGTATCGTACGCCCTCCACATCCTTTATCAACATCTCCAGATCGCCTAAAGGAAGAAACTCCAACACAAGGTTCAGATTCTGGTCTTTGGATGAGAAAACGGAGAGGAGGGAAATTATATTCGGATGTGAGATTTCTTGTAGGTGCTTCAGCTCGCGGATGCCGTCGGGTGCCATTCCTTCTGTATATTCTTTCTGGATCTTGATTTTCTTGATTGCGACGAGCTTGGAAGGGTCGGATCGGAGATGTCCTAGGTAGACGTTTGCGTAGGTACCTTCTCCGAGTTTCTTGCCTAGGGATGGCTTAGCAGAGAGGGCAAGGAACGTGCAGATGTGCTCGACCTTTGACATATTTGTGCTTTTCTTCCTCGTTCATCTGCTCTGCCAGATCATGACTCAGCCCGTTGCTCGAGTTCGCAGGTTCTGGAGTTGCGCCATTGGAAGCAGCGGCGTTGTTTGAGAGCTTCGTGCGGTTGGCTGCGCTTTTCTCGGCGGAGCCTGGGACGACGAGGGGAGAGTTGGCCATGCTGGGGTCGACGGCTAGGGGAAAATATGATGGGCCGTCTCGTCCGCGATTAGTTCGCGTCCGAGTGGGTACGGTGGGAAATGAGAGTGAAATTGTTGACGTTGACGTTGACGTTGACGCGACTGTGAAATGCTGCGGGCTGAGACTGAGATGCCTACTGGTACTGTAGGTATCAAGAGCGACTTCACATCACGTGCGAAGCCAAGGATCGGCTTCGGTAGTGGCGCTTTGTGGCGCGCCGAATGCCCCGACTGTGGCTTGGCAGGCGAATGATGTTCACTGAAAATCATGCCATGACGTCACCTGAAAATAACCTTCACCAGCTTCGATTTCACCATACAGTACTTATGAAATCCTGGCTGCGCACCCGCGGAAACCCACTTTTGCTTGGGGTTCTACAAAAATGGATCCATGAGGCAGGCAATGATGTCAATACGTCCCAACTGATCCATATTCGCTGTTCGCTATCAAGGCGCCAAGGGAGTCGGCGCTCCCAGTCTGCGCGTGGGTTGTAGCTGGGGTACGTGCCCATATTGTACAGCATCATGCAACTACCTCCTACCCCCCTGTGCTGCTCCTTCTCTGATTGCATTCTTATTCCAAACTTCAATCTCAATGGTAGGCTCTGCTTTCGTCCTTTCCTCGTCTTCTAAGTTTCTCTCTTTGATCCCCACATCCCTATCAACATCAACATCACCATCACGATAAACACACTCACTAACGACTAACGACCGCAACGATGTGGGGAATCTCATACTGGGTTGGTTCTCCTCGATCCGGCCCTGTCGGTGCCAACCATCATAATCCAATGCTAACTGTCGTCCAGGTCTTTCCCGTCATCTCCGGCCTCTGCTGGCTCGGCATGCTCCTAGGGCTCCTCATCAGCTGGAATGTTGATGGCTGCCCACATTTCCCCTCCATGGACCCAGGCCAAACCATAGCCTACATATCAGACGTGGGTGCCGAAAAGCTCAAACCTCTCTTCATTGCAGGCGCCTGCGTAACCACCATTTTCCTCGACCTCTCCTTCCTCTCAGAACGATGGCTACGCCACCGGGGCCGTTTGGCGGCAAATACCACAAGGATGGAGAAGATCTTGAGCGGGCTGAGCATGGTCTTTGCTCTCGTCGGCACTGCGGGGTTGATATTGCTCAGTATTTTTGACACCCTGAGACACCCAACATTGCATGATATCTTCCTGTTGCTCTTCATCGCCGGATACGTGATTTCTGCCATTTTCATCTGCTGGGAATATCAACGTTTGGGAACACGTATGTTCTCTCGCTCTGCTTACCCAACCAAGTCTTACTAACAATGACTAGACTTCCGCCAACACCGCATCCTCCGTGCCTCCTTCTGGACCAAGCTCGCGTTCATCCTCATCGAAGTAGTCCTCGCCATCGCCTTCGCAGTCTGCAACTTCCGCAAAGCTTATAACGCTGCCGCGGTTCTGGAATGGGCCATTGCCTTCATTTTCACCTTTTACTTGTTCTCGTTCTTGATTGATCTGCTCCCAGCTGTGCACACGAAGCACTCGGGGAGGAAATTCGGCAGGGGGGCAGGGGAAATGCAGATGCAGATGGAAGAGAGTGATCAGTATGCTCAACAGAATGCGGGTGCTGGTTATGCGGGGAGGGATACTGCAGATAGCCAGAGGACGTTGGCGGTTAATAATGTGAGAACTGTTAATGGGGTGAAGTATTCGAATGGCCAGGTACCTGTGGCGAGCAATTTCTAGACACCATTGTGTAAAGAGGAGATAATAAGACGACTTATGAGAAAAACGTGTATATATAAGGGAGGGTGTTTATGAGAATGTACGTACACTTGCATTGCAGGTTGGATCATACCGGGCGTTCCTCTCTAGTAGTAATGCAAAACAAGGAAGTCGAGACTTTAAGGAACGAAAATTTTGTCTCAAGTACGTGTCGCACATTACATTGTACAGCGTATATACATCTACTCAGAACACATCCCACGTCATATGTACAGAATTTACAACTAAAATTACCCCTCCTTCCTATCTCCCTTCAATCCAAATTCCAGTTCAAATTCTCGCAAACGATCCATCCCGCATTGACGCAAGGCAAGGGGAATTATGGATGTCAAGAACAAGGCATACTCGTTTTGCGCTGAACTCCGTATCGACCCCCTTTCCAATTCACTCTCCACTTTTACTGAAATGGGACCTCAAATTTGTTCGGTAAACTTCGCCTCTCTGGCCGGACTACTGCTTTTCTCCGCGACAAAGGTCGGAGGTGGTGCAAGGTCCTCATCAAAGTTATCTCTCGCCTCCTGGAACTCGTCGTCCACATCTTCGGCTGGCTCGCTTAGCGCACTAACCTCGCTATCTCGTCTTTTGCCTCTACCCCTATCCTCCGTCTCTGGCTCCGGTTTGTCTTCAGCTTTCAACTCGGGTTCTTTCTGGGCTTTCCCTACCAAGGCAACATCTCGGACTGAAGAGGGATTGACACCAAGGCTCGCCGTGCTGTTATTTGCACTCGCGCCAGTGAGCGCTGCACCGCCGACGAAAGCTTTCTCTAGTTCCTTCTCCTTTTCAAGGGCAGAAGGCTTTTGGGCTCTGCTGCTCCGGCGTGAGAACCTCGTCTTCAACCAATTCTTGACTTTGCTCCCATCGCCTGGGGAGCTTTCGCCTCGGTTGGCAGCGTCGACGTTCTCGCGCATGCGCACGCTCGCTTGGTCTTCCATCGATGTTCGGATGGGCTCTGGCGGTGACAAGACTTCGCGACGCTCTGCGATGTTGGTGGGTATTTCTTCTAGTGCGCTGGCTGGAGTAGCTGCTGCTTCTGTCATTTCTGGCTCCACAGCAGGAGGCTCCACGGCAGACTCTGTGGCAAGGACTACAGCCGGGGCAGCAGTTGTAGCCGCAGCGGCTTCGGTAGCCGGGACTGCAGCTCCCCCGGATCCCCTAAACAGAGATTTCCGTTTTTCCTTCCCAGCCTCCTTTTCTTCCTTCTTTGCTGCCTTCTCATCTGCCGTGGCTTGTTTCTTCTCGTCTTTCTCCTGTTCTGCTTCAAAGTTAGCACGGATACTCGTTACCTCCGAAGATAGAACTTACGCTTCAATTTCTTACTAATCTCCTTGTTCTCCCGCTCGCGTACCTTATCATCAGCTGCTTTTCGTGCTTGAGTTTCTTGCTCCAACTTAGCCGCAGCTACTCGTTCCCGCTCAGCTTCAGCTTTCTCGTTGATCTCATCAAGGACTGGTTGAACGTTCCTCTGAGCCACCAAATCGACTGTACTCTGGTTGACGAACTGTCCTCCACCGATATGAATCTTGCCGTAGTTCTCCATGCGAGTGTCGCTCTTAGCTTGAGCAGCAGCATGTGCTTTGACTTCCCACTCACTAAGCAGAGATGGGGCAACTTTGCCGGTGTCTGCAAACACTTTCTCGTCCATTCCGTGCAGGCTTTTGGCGACGTTTCGTTGAGCAGCTGCGATAAGAGCCTCTCGATCCTGCTGCCTCTTCTTTTCATCCACTTGAGACAGATTACTGGAGAATAATGACATCTGCGCTCGAATCTTGTTGGATTGCTCTCTATCCTCATCCATACCACCATCACTAGAGGCACGCCGTCTGGTTCTGCCTCGAATCGACAGTCTAGATTGTGGCTGCGGACTACTTCCGTAGTAATCACGGTACTCGCGGTTCTTTGCGTGCTCGTCGTGGAGCTTGGCTAGACGTTCCTGCGCAAGCCTTTGAGCAGCTTCTTGAAGATTGTTGAATCGCATAGGCTGGACATCACCAACGGGTTCGATTGACAACGGTCTCCTGTGGGCTGCAATTGCGCCGTAGTGGGCGGCGGAGGCAGCGTCAATTTGCTTTTGTTGGTGGTTATACATCTGTTTAGCCATAGCGATGGCTGACGCATGTAACGTAGCCTGTCGATTCTGCTCATCGACCTCAGGAGCTATGGGAGGATGTGAAGTATACATGTCTCTTGACATGGTTGTATATGGAACAGCTCCGGCTTCTGACGCAAGATCTGATCGCTTCCTGTTCTTTGAGGCTGAAGCCGCAGCGCTGAGAGCATTTGCTGTCGCATTTGCCTCGTCTGGATATCTCTCGATAAACGCAGAAGGAACCGGCGTTGATTCTGCTCGTTTCCTGCTTGTAGACATCGCACCTGTCGCAGCTATGAGTGAGCCGTGACGACCGAGGGTCGTGTGGCCAGAATCCGACTGCGGGGACAATCCACCAGCACGATCCTTCTTAAATGCCTGATTCGCAGCAGAATTTCCCCAAGCCGAAGCTTCTGGTCTCCAGATCTCAACCTTTCCGCCATCCCTGTGCGCCAAGATCGCAGCCTTCGCACCGTTGGTACTCTGTTCCGGCTGCCACAGAGGAGCCATCTTATAATCCTTCGCAAGAACCGCCGCCGCAGAGGCGGAAGCAGAGGGATCTAGTTTCCAATGCTCGAAAGGCTTCTGGTTTGCCCATCCAAGACTCGCGGCCGCGCCGGCAGCGGAATCGTCTTGCTTTAATCCGCTGGAAGGGTAGCTGGGAAGATCTTTGGCAGCAGCGTACCTGAGTGATGCTGCTGCGCCCATCCGAATTCGTTAGCAGAGGAATGTTTGGATCCGCGCATTCCGAAAAGGATGTCTCACCAGCTGAAGACAATTTATTGTCGTTGTCGAGGAAGTCGCGGCCGGCCTTGGGGGCATTGTCATATTTTGTGACATACAAGGCTGCAATCGCTGCCTGGTCTTCAAGCTTGGGATGTCTTGTCGGTTGGCTGATACCCTGGATGGGGCTGGTTGCCACAGTAGCCGCGGCCTGTGCCATCACTGCACTGCGTTGATAGTATAGTATAGTATAGATGACGTGTGTAAGTGTGACTGCGAGAACAACAAATAGAGTACCGGTAGAGGATGTTCTTCAATTGCAGTAAAGAGGATATTCGTAGCTGCGGCGGAGCTGTAGACAGATTGAAGCATACGATCGATAACCGGATGATCTGGAGGTTCGTGGGAGGAGGTTGACTGAGGGTGAAGTGAAGTGGCCGATTACAGCAGCAGGATGCGCCTATACATACATACATACATACATACATACATTGGACTTTGCGGCGGGCCCAGCTCTAAGTAGCTCTGAGAGCCATTGGCCATTCAGACCATCCAGACCATGCTCCGTCGACCTCGAACAGCAGCTCGGCCCCAAGGGTCTCGAATGACGTCGTTATCGACAGCCACATTGCGCTACTGTAATAGCTCTGATGCTGATTGGCCGATGCCCATCACAATCAAAATGCGGAGGGACATCGTGAATCGTGAATCATGAATTGTGAATCGTGATGCGTGATGCGTGATGCGTGTCACCGGTGACAACGTGGGACTGAACCTAAGCTCATCAAGCACGATTCGCTCAAAAGACAGCTCACAATTGTGAATTTGTTTATCGCGTTCCTTCCTTTAATCAATGGCACCATTCCTATCCCTTCGACCGGTGAGACATGGTCCGTACTAGTAAGGGGGGTGTGGCTGCACGCAAGCCTCACCTCCTTTTCCAACTCAATTTTTTTTTTTTCAG
>Ga0302325_10032469_pt1 | contig 10720 bp, 7 predicted proteins | sample Palsa_T0_2_FD_201948 | JGI IMG/M metagenome (GOLD analysis project Ga0302325, IMG submission 201948) | Peat permafrost microbial communities from Stordalen Mire near Abisko, Sweden - Palsa_T0_2 | ecosystem: Environmental > Terrestrial > Soil > Palsa > Peat permafrost | place: Sweden: Abisko...
GTGGTCGTCGCATCATCCGAAGAGCCCGCATGTGGGGTCACGCTATGGTTGGCCGATGTCCGGCGAGACGGTGCCGTCCGGCCGTGGCGACAACGGGACGGCACACCAAGTCGGCATCTTTCTCGAACACCACGGTCCCGTCGGCGACGCGTACCGGCCCATCATTTTGGTACACGGAGCTCCCGACCGGTCGACCGCATTTCGTGAAGTGCTCGTGCATCTTGTCGGTTGCAGCGTCTTTGTGTACGACCGCCGTGGCTACGGTCGATCCGCGTGGACAGCACAGGCTCGAAACATGACCGATCACGCGCGGGACCTCCTTGACGTCATCGGGCGGTGCAATGCGGCTCCGGTGGTCGTTGCCCACAGCTTCGGCTCCAATCCCACGATGCTCGCCGCATCGCTGCGGCCGGCTGCTTTTGGCGCCATCGGGCTGTGGGAGCCGCCTCTCCCCTGGGTCGCCTGGTGGCCGGAGCGGACAAAGGCCTACAACGCCGCTGTCGCGTCTTCGGACGATCCTGCCGAAGACATCGAGGACATCTATCGGAGACTCCTCGGCGAGGCGGCATGGAACGGCCTGTCACCTGAAACTCGGGCGCAGCGTCGTGCCGAGGGCCTCGCCTTTCAACGCGATATGGCGTCCGAGCTCAGGGCGCCGTTCGACTTCGAAGATGTGTCCGTCCCTGCCCTGGTTGGATTCGGAACCGAGACGTCCGACGAACACGCGTACGGCGCCCGCTGGCTGGCCGAGCAACTCCCGAACGCCGCGCTCCACTCGATTCAGGGCTCGGGACACTTCGCGCCGCGTACCCACCCTCGAGAATTCGCGCGCTTCGTGCTGGCCGCCGCGCTCCTCGCCACGGGTTGAACCGGCCGATCCGCTCTTCCCTCACGGTGACGGCTCTCTGCGGTCGCTACTTGGCGACCGGGGAGTCTGCGAACTGCAGGACGCTCTTCGCTTTGTCGAAAGTCACGAGATAGACCGTGCCGATCGCATAGGCCCGACCCGGAGCGAAAGACACCGGTGCGCCTGATCCGGGTATGGCTGCGTTCCGAAGCCCGTAGCCGGCCTGCGCAAAGGTGGACCAGGTCAGGTCCTTCCCGGCCGCCTTGGCAATCGTCGCGAACAGGTCGACGTTCAGACACGCCGACTCCACCGCGTAGAAGGTCTGGTCGGACCCGGTCAACGGGTCCGTGGGCGGGGTGATCTTGAGTGACGGGTATGCCTTGCGGACCACCCGGTCACATGCCTGCACCGCGGGAGTGTGCCAGAGCGTGTAGTTCGACGGGACGGGGCTGGTCGTCAAGACGTTCTCGAGATACTTCGGCTGAATGGATGACCCCAGGACCGCGCTCTCCAGGCCGGACTCGTCCGTGGCGATCCATGCCGGCAGGTACGAGCCCTCGTTTGCCTGCAGCGACTCGGGCCACACGGTGGCACCGGTGCCCACCGCGATCACCTCGTTGACGCCCGCAGCCTGGAAGCGCTGAGCGATGAGCCCGGCCTGCTGGTTGGTTGCGACCTCGTCGCTCTGCGGCGCACCGTCGACTGCACTCTGCACCACGTGCACGCCGAGTGACGTGAGCGATGCCTGGACCACCTTCAACTCGCTGCTGTCCGACTCGGCGCCGGCGAAGATACCCACCCTCTTGTTCTTGAAGACGCCCCGGTGTTTCAGTACGGCAAGCTGCAACGGGTCGTACGCCGCGGCTGGTGGCAGCAGGGTGAAGTTGGGTGCGCCGTTCGGGATTCCGGCGTCCTGGAACATGCCCGAAATCGTCGGCACGTCGTGCTGCTGCAGGAAACAATCGGCCTGCTGCGGGGCGATGGCGACGAAGACCTCGTCATCCTCGGCCAGCTGCGTGCAGGCGGTGATGGCAGGCCCCGTCCCGACCGGGTTCACGGCCACCAGGTAGGGCACCAGGTGGCGGCCGTTGATGCCGCCCTGTGCATTCAGGTTGGCGATGATGGCGTTGTACGCATCGGGGAAATTCCCTTGGTCCAGGGTGATGCCGAACTGCCGGACGGCCGCCAGGTCGACGTAGGGGATGCCGACTCGAATGGTGGTGGCCGTGACCGCCTGCGTCGGGGCGGTCGGGGCGGCGGAGGCAGGTCCGGCGCCGGCGACGACCGCGACGGCGCTGAGCAGGAGCGAGCCGATGACGGGCAGGGCAAAGCGCTTGTGCATGTCTCCATCTCCGCTGGTGAGCAGCCGCCGACGACCGCGTCGGGCGCCACAGTGCCACAGTTCCCGACCACACGGCAGTCACGCCACGACCGCCGCGCTGGGAGACCGTCAGGTCGTGGCGATCAGCAATTCCTCTCCCCGCGCCGTCCGCAGGCCGTCCGTTCTCGCCGCGAAGTACCGCTCGTTCAGGGCTTCCGCGCTGATGTGCCGGGCGTCACGGAAACCGGCCTCACGCGCCAGCGCGAGCATCTCGTCCGGCGTATAGAAGCTGATGAAGGGCGTCCCTGCCGCGCTGGCACCCCTCTGGGCCGCCTCGAATCCGGGCCGGAGAACGTCTTCGACCAGTTCCGGAGGTAAGAGGAACGTCACGGCGAGCGTCGAACCTGGGGCAAGCTCGGCCAACTGGCGCAGGGTGGCGGCGTTCGCCTCCTTCGAGAGATACAGCGAGACGCCGGTCGAGACGACGACCGCCGGTCGCGCCGGATCGAAGCCGGACGCGAGCAGCTGGTCCCTCCAGGATCCGCCGCCCTCGAAGTCGACCGGTACCAGTCGGAGCCATTCCGGCACGCCGTAGCCGAGCTCGGCCAGGCGCTGACGCTTCCAGGCCTGAGGCCCGGGCTGATCGACTTCGAAGACCCGGAGACGGGATGCGATCTCAGGCCTTCGCTGGGCGAACGTATCGAGCCCGGCACCCAGAATCACGTACTGGGCCAGGCCATGATCGGCCTGCTCGGCAACCAGATCCTCGACGAACCGGGCGCGGGCGACAATGCCGGCCCGGAACCATCGGGTGCCGTCGGGATCCATGTCCGGTCGTTGGCGCCAACCGTCAGCGGGAGCGGCCAACCGGAGGCCGACCTCGTCTTCGAGGACATGGGGCGCCCGATCGACCTCGACATGCAAGGCTCGCCACAGGGCCACGCGTTCGGCGGTGCCCTCCGCTCCTTCCGTCTGTTCTTCAACCACCGCGTCTCCTCCGCTTCCTGTTCGGCCGTCGGGTTGCGGACACGAGCCTCATCGTCGCCAATAGCGGGCGCGACAGGGCGCGGCCGAGCGCGCCACACCACCGATCTGCGCCCGCACCGGCTCCGGGTGCTCGGGCGAGCACAGTTCCCACCGGAATTGGGACAGGAGGTGCCGTGACGTCAAGGTCATGGCGGCCAAGGAGAAGGGGCGGGCCGGGCAGGAATGGCCACCATGCCCGAACACGGTCACGAGCTCGGCGACCGGCAGGCCGTTCGGCGTGCGGAGCCTCCGACGGTTCCACCGACCCGGATCCCAGTGGTCGAGCCCGGGCGCCGCAGTCCGGTTCGTGAGCGGCAGCAGCGTGGCCACCGTCAGGCCTGAGGGGATCTCCAGCGGACCCTGCTCGAGGCGCAAGGTGACGGGAGCGAGAACGTAGCGAGCCATGATGGAGCGTTGCGCCATGCGGGTCGACTCGAGAGCGCACGTCTCGGCCAGACCAGCATCTCCGAGGCAGACCTGCTCGGCGACCGCCGGATGCTCCATGAGGTCGACCAGGTGCCATCCCAACGCAGCGAACAGATTGGACATCGACGCGATATGAATGAGGGTCAGGTCGAGGCAGATGCCCGTCGCCGCATCGGCGGGGACCGCGTCAGCCCAGGCGTCAGCCACCCGATCGAACAACGCATGCTCGTTGCCGCCCCGCTGGCGCTGCTGCAGCCCGAGCTCGAGCTGGGAGGTGATGTCGCCCAGAGCCCGATGCTCCACGGCCTTCTCGGTCGCGGCCACGTGGGCCATCGCATCGGGGTGCACAAAGGACTCCGAGCCGTCGAGCTGGTCGAAGGCCCGGACCAGGACCTCGAAGCGCTCCCCCTCCGCCGCACCTGGACCGCCCCAGGAGGCCAGCCCGACGCGGTGGCCCAGTCGCCTGCTCAACGAGAAGAGATCCACCTCGCCCTGCGAGCCCAGCTCATCAGCGGCGGCTGACACGGCCAGCTCGACGTTGCGAAGATAGGTGGCGACGTCCTCCCTCCCGAAGAGCTGGTGTGGCAGCACCCGGCGGCCTTCGAAGACCTCGTCGGGCAACTTGCGTCGGAGCATCCGCCAGTCGGCGACACCCTTGCTGGCCTTCTCCTCGGGCAGGGCATAGAAGCCAGAAACCCCCATGGGTGACAAGACGAAGAGATAGCGGTCGCCACCACTGTCCACGACGAAGGTGTCCCCGAGACGCGAGCGGGCCTCGGCCAACGTCGCCACCGGGTCCTTCACGACCGCATCCCAGGGCAGCCGGACCCCAGTGGCGATCTCCGGCATCGGGACCGGGCTGGGTGGCCCGGCCGACCGCCGTGGGATCACGGGGCGTCAGCCTCCTGCGCCGGCGACCGCACTTCGGCCGGCGAGACCTCGGCCGGGCCGGCGGAGATGAGCACGGCACTCGCGACGGCTCCCAGTGCGAGGAAGCCGGCACCGACACCGAAGGCCACCGCGAATCCATGGACGACGCCGGCCTGGGAGGCCGCCGCCCCGTGAGCGACGATATAGCTCGCTGTGGCGGTCGCCGCCAGGGTATTGAGAAGTGCCGTGCCCAGCGAGCCACCGATCTGCTGCGTGGTGTTGACCAGCGCGCTGGCCACACCGGCATCGCGATCGCTGACCCGTGTGAGGGCGGTACTGCTGAAGGCAGGGAAGGCCAAGCCCAGGCCGACACTCATCAAGATCTCCTGCGGAGCGACGTGCACCCAGAAATCGCTTTGCACCCCAATCTGCGTCAACCAGGCCAAACCGCCGGCGGCGATGAAGAGGCCGACCGTCATCGGAATCCGCGGCCCGATCCGCGGGACGAGGCTGGACGACGCGCCCGCAGCCAGAATGATGCCGAACGCAAAGGGCAAGAAGGCGAGACCTGCCTTGAGCGCCGAGTAGTGCAGCACGCTCTGCAGGTAGTAGCTCAAGAACACGAACATGGCGAAGAGCCCCGCTCCCGTGAGTAGGGAAGCGAGGAACGCACCCCCCCTGTTCCGGTCGCGGACCACCCGGAGCGGCAGCAGCGGATGGCTGGTCTTCGTCTCGAGGAAGACGAACGCGCTGAGAAGGACGACCGCGACGACAAGGAGCACGACGGTCACCGTGGCACTCCAGCCGTCACTCTCCGCCTTGGTGAAGCCGTAGACGAGGCTGACCAGACCTAGCGTCGAGAGCAACGCGCCCGGCACGTCGTAGCGCGTGGAGCCCGAGGCCCGGCTCTCGCGCACGATGACCACAGCCCCGATGGAGGCCAGGACCGCGATGGGGACGTTGACGAGCAGGCACCACCGCCACGACACGTATTCGGTGAGCACGCCGCCGAGCAGGACGCCGATGGCTCCTCCGGCGCCCGAGACAGCGCCGTAGGCCCCGAACGCCTGGGCACGCTCCTTGGCGTCGTGCTGGAAGGTGATGGTCAAGATGGACAGGGCAGCAGGTGCCATCAGTGCGGCGAATCCACCCTGCAGGGCACGGGCGGCGAAGAGCATGGCTTGGTCGACGGCCAGGCCACCGAGGGCCGACGCGCCGGCAAAGCCCAGCAGCCCGACGACGAACATCCGCTTCCGGCCCGAGTAGTCGGCGATCCGGCCACCCAGCAGCAGGAAGCCTCCGAACGCCAGGGTGTAGGCGGTGATGACCCACTGACGGTTCGGCGTGGAGATATGGAGCGCGTGCTGCGCCGACGGCAGAGCGATCGTGACGATCGACGCGTCGAGAACGATCATCAGCTGCGCCACGATGACCACCGCGAGAATGCCCCAGCGCCTCGGGTCGGGACCGTCCACGTTCAGCAGGTCCGAGGACGACGCCGTCGCCATCTCGTTTGACTCCACGGTGTCTCCCTCTTCCGCTCGCCCGAGACCGACGGGGCCTTTTTGGAGGTCATCGGAAAGCTACCGGGGCCCGGGTCGGTCCCGTGCAGCGCACGCTAGCGAGTGGCTGTCTCACCACCCGCCGTCAGGAGCTCGGCCCGAGCGACAGTCAGGCGACCTCGGACCAAGAGGCGGGACGAGCAGCCCGGCCCCTTCGCCTGGCCGCGTCAGCGAGCAACCCCAGGCCGATGCCCAGCATCCAGACGTCCTTGCTGACTGCGATACCCCCCTGCGACGGCCAGACGCTCCCCGGCTTCCGCAAGGCGGGTGTCCGGGCATACATGGCGAGCAGTGAGCCCGAAAACCCCGTCAGCGCGGCACCGGCGAGGGCGTTCGGCACGAACGGCGCGAGGAGGAGTGCGCCGGTCACCACTTCCCCAGCGGCCAACCCCTTGAGGAACCGCTCGGGCGGGATCGTCTTGAGAAACGGAAACGCGCCCGCCGCCATGCCGTGAACACCTTCGGCCTGCGCCAGGGGGCCGTTCCACTTCTCCAATCCAGAATGGAGGATGAATGCACCTGTTGCGAGCCGCCCGGGAAGGCTGCGTGGCGGAAATGGAAGGCGCATGGGATGACCTCTCTCAGTGTGATGGCTGTCTTCGGGATGTGCGCCCATGGTAGGAGCCGGCGTGCATACCTGAACCCAAAGGAGTCGGACCGGGTCGGCCTTGACCGAGCCCAGCGGACCGGAGGTTCAAGAAGCGGCGGACGGTAGCGTCAGGGAGCAGGAGACTCGAGAGGAGCCGAAATGACCAAATCGCTCTACACGGCCCAGGCCCACGTGACAGGTGGCCGAGAGCAGGGCCATGGCGTGACCAGCGACGGCGCTCTGGATGTGCAACTCCGGACACCAGTCGGGATGGGTGGCGAGGGTGGTGGCACGAATCCCGAGCAGCTGTTCGCCGTAGGCTACGCAGCGTGCTTTGAAGGAGCGCTCGGCGTCGTGGGACGTCGTGAGCGAGCGGATCTCGGCAACGTCTCCATCGAATCGGAAGTGAGCCTCATTACCACTGAGAACCGCGGATTCAACGTGGCCGTCGGACTCGATGTCACACTTCCGGGAATCGCCGAGCCAGGGCGCGCCGTTGCGATCGTGGCCGCTGCCCATGAGGTCTGCCCGTACTCCAATGCAACCCGCGGCAACGTCGAGGTGACGCTGACGGCGAACGGCCACCCGGTGCCAACTGAAGCTTGACCATGGACCGACGTAATGTCAGCGCCGATGGTGGGCGCATCCCGTAGAGCTGCCGAGAAGGTTCGCCGCTGATGGACCGCCGGTCGTTTCTGCGCGGTGCCACCGTCGTGGGATCGGGAGTGATCGCCGGCGGCGCGGTGGCCGGGTGCTCGAGTCCGAGCTCCCGCTCTTCGGACGCTCACGGCGGCACACCCACATCGACCACGACAGGGCAAGGCCCGCCGGACTGGGCAAAGCTGGGGACGTCCCTGACCGGCGCCCTGCTCCAACCGAGTGACAGCGGGTATGCGGCGGCCGGACACCTGTACAACTCGGTCTACACCCCGAACGCCGCGGCCATCGCCCAATGCGAGTCAGCGAGCGATGTCCAACGTTGTCTCGGCTTCGCCCGCGACCACAACGTGGAGGTGGCGGCGCGCTCTGGGGGACACAGCTACGGCGGCTATTCGTCGTGTCCCGGGCTGGTCATCGACGTTTCGCGCCTCGATACGATTTCGCTCGGCGGGGCAACCGGCGCCTCCCGCCTCGCATCAGTGACGGTCGGAGCCGGATCCAAGTTGATCGACGTCTACTCCGGCCTGGCCGCGCAAGGTCTCCTCTTGCCGGGCGGCTCGTGCCCCACCGTAGGAATCGCCGGCTTGGCGCTGGGCGGCGGCGTCGGAGTGTTCTCCCGGGCCTACGGACTCACGTGCGACCAGACGGCGTCGGTCGAGATCGTGACGGCGGACGGAGTCCTGCGCCAATGCGAGCGCGCGCAAAACGAGGACCTCTACTGGGCCTGCCGGGGCGGAGGCGGAGGCAATTTCGGCGTCGTGACCTCGTTCGCCTTCGCGGCCCATCCCATCCCCCAGGCGATCACCCTCTTCACGCTCGAGTGGCCGTGGGAGGCAGCAGACAACGTTCTGGACGCCTGGATTCGGTGGATCCCCTCGGCACCCGACGAGCTCTGGGCCAACTGCCAGCTGTTCAGCAGCGGGACCGTCGGCGGTGGGCTCGTCAAGGTGACAGGGGTGTTCGTCGGCTCCGTGAGCGCGTGTTCGTCCGCACTGAGCCCGTTGACAACCGCCATAGCCGCAGGGACGACCTACCGCTTCGTGGGCCCGGAGGACTACCTGACTGCCACGATGATTGAGGCTGGGTGTGAGGGCATGCCGGTGGCCCAGTGTGCCGCACCCGCGCAGTCGCCGTTTGCGGCAAAGTCTTCGTACGTCGGCGAACCACTCCCGGAGAGTGCGGTGACCGCGATCGTCTCCGCCCTGTCGTCGCTCCCTGCATCGCTCCCCGGAGCCGGTGGCGGTGTCGTGTTCGATGGCTACGGCGGGGCGATCAATCAGGTGGCACCGAGCGAGACGGCATTCGTCCACCGAAACGCTGTCTCGTGCGCCCAGTACTCGATCACCTATACGAGCGCGCCTCCCTCGCAGAACGCAGTAGCTGCCGCGTCCGCATGGCTGCAGGATGTGCACCAGGCCTTCCAGCCCGTGACCCAGGGTTCGTACCAGAACTACATCGACCCGACCTTGGCGGACTGGCAGCAGGCCTACTACGGATCGAACCTGCCTCGGCTGCGACAGGTGAAACGGCGATACGACCCCGACGACGTCTTCCATTTCGCGCAGTCGATCCCATCCTGACCTGCCGCAGCAGCCCGGTCTATAGGGCTGGGACCTCGGCAGAAAGTTTCTCGGGGGAGCACTTTCGAACGAGGGCGTCATTCATACCATGGCCGAGACATACACCGCGTTGGTCGACTCGTTCATCCGCGGCTCACAACGGCTGACGATCCCTCCTGGCTGAAGCATGACGCAACTACTCCCGGAGAGTGCCCGGGAGCGCTCTACGGTGCAGTGGACCACCCCCCGATTCGGCCAGGGCATGGTTTGGCCGCTCACGGCTTCAGGGCACTGTTGGCGCCTTCGGAAGATCCCGCGAAGGCGAAGGGACAGCGAAGCGAAAGCACAGCGTCCGGGTCGGAGTCCTGAGGCAGAATGGCGCTGCATGGGTTCCGCCCGCTGCCGCAGCACCGAAAGGTCATAGCGATATGGCATCGGCCCAACCCGGCACGCTGCCGGCAGGAAAGGATTCCTCATGGGCGCCGTTCCGTTCTCGCTCCTTCACCGCGATGTGGAGCGCCCAATTCGTCAGCAACGTCGGCGGATGGATGCAGACGGTGGCTGCCCAATGGCTCATGATCTCATTGACCACCTCAGCGACCTACGTCGCGCTGGTCCAGACGGCGGCCAGCCTCCCGGTGGTCCTCTTCTCGGTACTCGCCGGAGCACTCGGAGACCTGGTCGACCGGCGTCGCTTCCTCCTCGTGACCCAGGGCCTGATGCTGCTGGCCGCGGCTGCGCTCGGCGCCTTGGCGTTGGAGGGCTTGGTCACACCCCTCGTCCTCCTGGCCCTGATCTTTGCTGTCGGGACCGGACAGGCTCTCACGTCGCCGACCTGGCAAACGCTGCAGCCCGAGCTGGTGCCCCCGGCCGACCGCCGCCAAGCGATCTCGCTCGGCGCGGTGAATCAGAACCTCGCGCGGGCAGTGGGTCCCGCCTTGGGTGGCATCGTCCTCGCCGCCACCAGTGCAGGAACCGTCTTCCTGGTCAACGCATTGACGTTCCTGGCGGTGATCGCGGTGCTTCTGTGGTGGCACAGCACGCGATCCATGCAGGCCCTGCCTCGTGAGCACGTCGGCGAGGCCATCCGGGCGGGCGGTCGATACGTGGCGGCGAGCCCCGTCCTTCGGGTCATTCTTCTGCGCGCTGCTCTTCTCATCTTCTTCGCCAGCGCCATCTGGGCGTTGCTGCCGCTTGTCGCACTTTCCCAACTGCACCTGGGCTCAGGGGGCTACGGCCTGCTCTTGGGATCCGTCGGGATCGGCGCCATCGGCGGCGCAGTGCTCCTCCCCCGCCTCAATGCGCGACTGACACCCGGCGTTCTCCTGTCCATCGGCTCCTTCGGCCTGGCGGGGGTGGCATTCATCCTCGGCTACGTCCACGTCACCGCCATCGTCGCCCTGGGTCTCGTCTTCGGAGGCGCTGCGTGGATATTGGCGCTCTCGACTCTCAACTCGCTTTTCCAGCTGTCTCTGCCGCAATGGGTCAAGGCGCGCGGCATGGCCTATTACCTCATTGTCTTCCAGGGGGGCAACGCAGTCGGCAGCGCCGTTCTGGGCATCACGGCAGAACGTGTCGGCCTGTCGCCGACATTCCTCATCGCCGGGATCGCTCTGGCACTCGGCCCCCTGGCCGGCCTGCGTTACCGATTCCAGTCCATCCCCCCGCAAGATCTCGTACCTGCGGGTGATTGGCCCCAACCCCAACTGACGGCAGGCACGTCGCCCATTGGTCCCGTGCTGGTGAGCGTGGAATATCACGCGGTTGAAGGACACGCCGACGAGATGGTCGCCGCCCTGGAAGCCGCCCGTTTCAGTCGTCGCCGGACCGGTGCCACCTCCTGGCGTGTCTGGCAGGACG
>Ga0302325_10032470_pt1 | contig 10720 bp, 3 predicted proteins | sample Palsa_T0_2_FD_201948 | JGI IMG/M metagenome (GOLD analysis project Ga0302325, IMG submission 201948) | Peat permafrost microbial communities from Stordalen Mire near Abisko, Sweden - Palsa_T0_2 | ecosystem: Environmental > Terrestrial > Soil > Palsa > Peat permafrost | place: Sweden: Abisko...
CAAGGCTCCTTCCTCCAAAACTATATATAAAACTTATAATACTTATGCTATTATAGCAAAACTATAATTTAAGCTTAATAAAAGCTTTAGCCCTTTTAATTCGCTTTAAAGCCCTATTTAAGTTTTGCAAATATTCGAACACAAATCGACGGATTCCAAGAAGCTTTAATTCTCTATTATAGTTAATATATAGCCCCTTTACCCTAATATCGTCGATAAATGGCATAGCTATAGCTAAAAACAAGTTTTCTAAGATTGTTATTATTACTTATATAAACTAGGCTACTAAATTAGTAGCTCCTTGTAGTAAAGTAGTCATTTTAAGTAAATTAAAAGGGGTTATAAAACCTGTTATATCCCGACTTTTAACATTTAAGGTAAGTTAATTATATCTAAAGAAAAAATCGATTAAAGAAGCATATTAACATCTAGCAAATTCCTCTAAAAACTCATTTACCGATAAAGGTATATTAGCATCTTATAAAGTAATAAAATTCATCTTTATTGCCGCATTAATAAGCTTATAAGTGCTAGCTAGCTTCTTTGCAACTAAGAACTAAGGGTTTCTATAAGGTTTATTGCATTTTTTTAGTATACCTTAGTCTAGCCGTTCTAATAGCATTTTTACTATTACTAGCACTAAAGCCTTAAAGCAAGGGAAGTTCTTTTCTTGCTAAGCTTTATGCGGTACTATCTTAATAAGAATAAGGGGACTAATATCCTTATAAATCTTTCTTACTTCCTTTTAGTCGAACGCAATAGCTCCTTTGCAGTTAATTATTAGTTCTTCGAACATAGCCCTTTCCTTTTCTTAAAGCTAGTCTCTAGTATTTAAATCGGCTAGTCGCTTAAGGGTAAGTCGGGAACCTCTTAGTATTATAGTAAAGCGTAAGAGTAAGTAGTCCTAGTATTTGCTTACTTGTGCTTATAAGGTATCTTATACTTTAAATCGCTTATACTAATTAAATTGTCCTTTAAGTCCTTTTCTTATATTATTATTCTTATTAACTAGCTATACCTTCTTAGCCTTTAATTTATAAACACTATCTATTAAGAGCGTAAAAGGCACGCTTATAAGGTCTTATAATGCAATTGCCATTTTCTCTAGCTTTACTTGTTTTAGCGTACTAAAACGCAAGACCTTCTTGCTCTTATCCTCGTCTCTTAAGTATAATAATACCCCTTTTAATTTATTAAAAGACTATAAAAAACCTAAAAACTCTAGTCCTCCCTTCTTACTTTTAAAGATAAAACTAGCTAGTATCGAATAATATAGTTTTACCTTAGCATCCGGAATATTAGTATTTAAAATATTTATAGCTTATTTTCGTGTTATATCCGGAAAGTGCTTTATAAGAGCTAAAACAAAGGCGTCTTTTGTAATTCTTATATCCAAAAAATCAATAACGCTAGTCCTAAAATTATAAAACTCCTCAAAAAACCCTAAAATAGCCTTTACTCCTTTAATACTCTTTCCGGCTAAAGTATTAAGCCTTAATTTTCCTCTTCTTCTTCCTCTTCTTTATTACTCGAATTTACCTCTTCGATTTTTGGCTAAAGGTCTTACCGGAATTAGACTTTCCTCCTAGTAACACTCTTTAGCAATAAAATAATTATAACTATATAAGCATTCCTCGAGTCTTTTAAATTAGTAAACGTATTATCTTATAAACTGTTATCCTTATAATTTATAGCTATTTTTATCTTACTAATAAACGGCATTCTTAGCAAAGTCTTAAGAGAGTTATTAACTAAAAAGAATACGTCCTTGCAATTAACCCCTTTTATAATCTCGATCTTAATCTTAACTACGCTAATAAAGCCGAATTAGTTACTTATAACTATAAATATAATAAAGGTATTAACGCTATAAATAATATAGCTTAAGTTCTTAGCCATTTTTGTAAGTAAGATATTACATTTAGCTCTTATATCTAGCATGCTATAGCATTTTACTTTACTATTAAAATTATATAATAAAAATCGAAGTCGAGGGGATATAATAATGCTCTTCTTTAAGACAAGAGTCTTAAAGTTAAAGCTACTTATATTTCCTTAAAGTATATAGCTAGTTACTTAAGCCGGCTAAGTCATATTTTGCATTATGCGTTTTAATTTATTAGCTATAGCAATTACTTTAGTTATTTTCTTAATTTCCTCGGCTATATACATAGCTATTACATTTCTTATTCCTAAGATTATTATATAAGCTTAATTGTCCCTTACCTATTAGTGCTAAATTGTAGCTACAAGATTGGGGGTTTTAAGGGCATCGATAATTATTTTTACCCCTTTTTGCGTACGCAAAAGCAAAATAGTTGCTTTCTTCGATTATAAAATAAGCTCTTCTTGCAAAGTGTTAACTAGTTCCGGTTCTTTATTAGAAGCCGGGTTAAGGTTTATATCTTATAAGGGTCTAGTATCCCTCTTAACTCCTAGTATAGCAAATCTTTAGCTTTTTGCTTGTAAGAGCCTTTCCTTTACTCGAGCTTACTACTTTATAATGTCCTAAGCAATTTATAGCCCTTTTCTCTTTGCTTTTAAGGATCCGGTAGTATTAACAAATAGTATAAGATATACTATATCCTTATACATTTTACTAACAAAGATGCTATCCTTATTTATAACATTTACACAATTGCCTCTAAAAATAAAAACATTATTTATATCTCGACGCAAGATCTCTTTGCTCTTATATAAATTGCCAAGTATAAGAGGGGCTTAAAACTTGTTTCTCTCTTAGTTTCTAAGTTAAATGTTATTTTAGAAACGCTAAGCATTAGTAAGGCATTTTATTATATTATAATTGTACTCCCCCCTTTAAAGGTAAGCTTTAATCTAATTAAACTAACGTTAGTCGTTTTATAATATTAAGGGAATAAAGGCCCGATTCGGGTCTTATCTCCCTTTATACTAGTAAAACTTGTATTTATAAATGCACTTAAAGTAAATAAGCTCTTATAGCAAAGGACAATCGTTCGAATGCATATATTTACAATTAGGATTAATAGCGCCGTCCCGGTTTCTATTAAAGCAAGCAAGGCAATGTCGATCGAAAGATTAATATATAGCGTTAACTTGGGCTATATTTTGCTAAAAATCCGGGTAAGGGCAATTATTACTAGTTGATATAAATGCTCCCTTGCCTCTTTTACTATAGTAATTACCCCGACCTCGACCGCGTTTATTAAAACCCCCTTTAGCCTTATAATAGCCGCTAAATCCTTCTCTTAAGTTATTAATTGCAAAAAGCATAAATTAATATTATAACTACATCTTATTAGTAATAATAGCTACTAAAGCATTAACGGCTTTTTGCAAATCCTTTAAAGTAACGTATAAAATTAAGAGTTTTTGCATTTCTTTTATTAATTAGTCGACTTTACTAGCGGGTTTCTTAGGCTTTACTATCTTAAGAACAAGGACCTTCGACACCTTACTAGTTTTAGTAATTTCTTCTACTAATGCAAGCATAGCTAAGGGTAAAGGAAGGGCGTATTTATCGCTTATTGCAAGCATTATATCTTATATAACTACATTAAGGTATTTTTAGCGTAGCTATAAGTACTCGGGGTCGTTAGCTTCGTTATAGCGGCGCCTCTTCTCCTTATACTTGTATGCAAATACTACAATCTTGTGCATCTTTTAATAATTGTAAGTAGACATATTAGTAAGCTTATAGTTAAAGTCCTTAAAAATCTTATCTTTAACTTGCAGAAGAAGACCCTTTATAAACTCCTTACACTAGTGCTTGCTATCTAGCTCGTTCCTCTTTACTAGTTCCGTTAATACCTTATAAAACAAGTTAATATAAGTTTTAGTAGTAATGCATATAGCCTAAGATTAAGCGATAATTCGATTTAAGAAGTTATAGCTAACTTTAAGGGTTTCTTAGTTATATTCCTTATACTCCTTCTTTAAAGCTATATAAAACTTGTCTTTATTGTATTTGCTTAAACTATTAGCGTAATACTCCGGCATAGCTTTTACTTAGTCTTTATACAACAGAGAAATGTATCTAATAATATATTCTTTCTTTATAGTTGCAAAGATCTAATAATCTTCACATATATTATTATATTATTTTAAGAAGGTTAAGATGTTACTCCCCTTAAACTATAAGGCTCTTTAAGCTTTAAGCAAAGGAAGGTGCAGTTTAAGGACTAGTATATACTTATTATCTCTTATTTCGTATAAACTAGGTGTTAAAACGATAGCTTCGTCTTTTAAGAAAGTTAATTAAGGTGTAAGTTAAAGCTTCGGTGTTTCTCGGGGGGAACTAGCAATTGCTATGCTTAATTTTAAGGTTAATTGGTTGCTTTTTGCAAGAATAATTAATAATCGTCTTAATAAGTCCTTTAATAAGCGTCTTCGATTGTTTTAATTATTTATGCCTTCTTTATACTCTTTTGCGTTTTTTAGTTATACTTTTAGCTTCTTTTCCCTTCTTCTCTCCCTCGGAGCTATATCTCTCTAAATAAAAACATAACCCCCTATAATAGCTCGGTTTCGTAGCTTCTTAGCCTCCTCGTACTCGTATATCCTATTTTTCTCGTATTCCTAGTTTCTAGTCGCTCTTTTCCCGATTTTAACTTCTAGTCTTACTTGTTCCTAATTCAAGTCTAATAGCTTGCTTGCTCTTATATAGTTTTTATTAATCGGGGACTCCCGATTAGTAGCTCCCTATTTTAGACTTTATACTAAAGCTAATAGTTTCCTAACTCCTAATACTAAAACAGTTAAAATTAAAATGCAAATCGATAGTACTAGTTCGTTTAAAAGGGCTAAAACTCTAGCTTAGCATAGTTTTAACTCATAACCCTTTTATCCTATTTTACTCTTATTTCCCCGTAGCACTCTCCTCCTCCTTAAGCTAGCTTCACTTGAGGCTATCCTTAATTAAGCTAATATGCTACCTTGTAGCTATTTTAGCTTTATATTAGCAAGAAACGGTTCGGAAATTAGCTATATAAACGAAATAACTAGCTAAAACAAAACTAGCAAAAGTAAACTAGTTAGCCACTTAATAGAAAAGACACCCTAGTATACAACTTATTGCGCAAACCTCCGAGTTTTGCCTTGCAAGAACCTTAAGTATGTATAATAAAAGCTTCTTTAGCTGCAAATCGAGTCCTCCTTGCGTCGCTTACCAAAAACATGTAAAGGGGCGGACTTTAGCTAAAAGAAGACCTTACAAGAACGATACTAGGAAACCAAGCAATAAAACAAGAAGGAGAATGCATATATAGAACTAAAGTAATAATAAAAGGAAGAATTAAAGCATGCACGCATAAATCAAGAAATAGAAACGAAACTATAAGACTAGCAACAACTGTGTACGATTATTAGGTGCAAAAGTAAGTATAAATTAAGTATAAAGTGAAGTGTGCGCAGCTACAGAAAACAGCAATTATACCCCCCATTCTAGTCACGTGTAGCACTAACTAAGAACCTCTAAAAACCCTCTAAAATCGACAGAAATCAACAATCCCCTTAGCACCCCGCCACATTACCCACTTTTTACTTTATTTACACTTTATTAAGCACTTTGTCGCAATATATACAAATTAATATTATAGCATCCGAAGAGGTTTCCGAGTAGCGTATTGCATATATCGTAATCCTTAAGGATCGACGATTATAGCCGAACTAGTTTATATAGCTCCGTTTTTAAGCTAACTTCAAGTATATTTAGCATTTAGTTAATTTAAATAGACTAAACGCTCTTGCGAACTTACTTCCGAGCCTCTTACCGACATTCGAAGAATTAATCATTTAACGAGATAAGCGTCTTTAGTAATAGTATATTATTATAATAAAGTAATAAAGTAAGTCCCTCTAAAATAGTAATAAGAATAGCACTTTATAATAGTAACTAGTTTCTTTAGCTCCTTTTATATTCGACGATATATAAGACTTTTATACTGCTCTTTACAAATAGTACGCGGCTACTTAAACGAATTTTAAAGAGCTTTCGAGCAAATATTAATTATTATAAAGCTAAATAAGCGGAATTGTCGATGCTTTAATCCTTTTAACTATTGCGATAAAGCTTGTTAAAAGCTAATAGTCCTCGATTTAAGACATTATTCGAGTATTAAAATAGGAGTTTGCCCTTATAAATATAAGCACTCTTATTACTATTAAGCAAGAGTATCGAATAATCTTTAAATAAGCAAAACAAGGAAATGTAAACCCGTATTATTAGCTTGCAAATTAGAGGAAGGCATACTAGAAAGCTAAGGCGATAAGGCTAATTAAAATCGAGGGAACGCTCGTAGTAAAGGACTTCTTAACCGCAATTTTAAGCAAATAGCACTTGTATAAGCGAGCTCCGAACTAGCAAATCTTATTAAATAAGATAAACTAGGGGATTAGTGTCTTACGCTCGAGTAATATAAAATAGTCTTCTTAGCAATAGTACTAAAAGATTCGACTATAAAAAGCTTTAAAGCTTTAAGGATCTTTGCTATTATTAGCGGCTACTTAGATATTAAAGAACCCGACTTTAAATCTATTAAGCATAAGTGCTTATATAGAATTGGAAAACACTATTAAAACTTAAGGGAATGCGTTACTTTAAAAGTTGTAATTACTAAAACTACTAATAAGCTATTTAAAGAGCAACTAAACCTTATATAAAGCGAAAAGATTAAGGAAGCTTTACTTACTTACTAGTAAAGATTACTAAAAACTTAGCTCGAGCGGAAGTATAAAGTTAAGATTAAGACAAAGTTTAGCTTAAGCTTAACAAAAGACTTAAGAATAAGTAAACTTAGCTCGAAAAAGGATACTAGTTTTATAAAACTATCCAAATACCCTAAAACTATAAACGCTACGCTTATAGACCCTTATTTTATAACTTTAATATTAAGCTAAGGGGTTTACGCTACGCTCGATTTTTTAAGATATCTACTTTTAGCTAGCACTTTACTTGACAACTATAGCGCTATGCACTTAATAAATAGCAAGGACTTGCTCGAATTAGGGTCTTTTGTTAAGGCTTTATTTAATAAGTGCGTTAAAGCGGGATCCTCGAGTCTTCTAATCTTTAGACGCGGCATTAAAGTAATTAAGAAAGCTATAAATAAAGCTATAAGCCCGAATATAAAAGATTTACATTTATCCGATATTATAATAATAAAGGGTTTTTATGTTAATATCGTTTCCGAAGCTCGTTTAAATAAAATAAGAGTTTAATATTATAAACTAAATTGCTTGCTCTAGTATAAAATAAAGAAAGAAAGCGTTATACTTAAGCAATTAAAGCGTATATACAATTTAGTATTTCTTAAATATAAACCGCTCTTTATTTACTTAAAAGTTTTATCCGAAGTTTTAACAAGTATAGCAAGAATTTTAATATTTTTAACAATCGAATAAAGTATAAAGAGGAGGTTCTAACGTTCCCGGGACTTCCTTAAATTAAAAAGTAATTTAAAAGAAGTATAATATATACAAGTAAAGCACTTTAGCTTAAAAGCTTTACAAGTACTCGTTAAAAGCGCTAGAAACGTAATTATTAAAAGAATTGTAAAAGTTAAATGCAAGTATTATGCAAGAACTTATATAAATTAAGTTATTTTAAGACAATCTTCCGAAAAGAAGTCTTTTAAGCTATTTTTTAAAATTTTATAAGATTTGTTCGATTTTTTAAAAGGCTATAATAGAGCGCAATAGCTCTTAATAATTAAGGACAAGTATAGTAAAAAGCTTTTCGGCTTTATTTTTATAAACAAGTCTTTAATAAAGGTATTTAATATTATTAGAGACTTCGATTATTAAGTAAAGAGGCAATATAACTTATTAATTTGCAAAATATAACACGATAATAACACTTCGGTAATTGCGATTAAAGGCTAGTCGGCTTATAAGATTTAAGCTAAAGAGGAAAGCATTAAACTCAAGCTTACTTTTACTTATACTTATAAGCTAAATAAAGGATCCGAGCGCGCAAGACAAAAAGCTATAATTAAGTCGATTAAAATGCGTATCGGAGTAAGACTTTTTAAAAACCTTTAACCAAAAACCACCCTTATAGCTATCTTTTTATATAATAAAAGCCCCTTTTATATATATGATTTTTGCGCACCCGATAAGGTTTTAAATTCGTAATTCCGAAATTATTTTAAGTAATATAACTTAACGCTTATTACACGATTAATAACTAATTTCCGACTTAACTAAAATAAGATTTACATATATAAAGCTCGAGTATATTTAATAATTAAAGAGCGCAAATTAAAGAAATAGAAGAGAGCTTTTAAAGTTAATCCTTATAAGTATATCGGATATTTAATTAAATATATAGCATTTAATATATATAAAATCTAAGTCTTCGCGCTCGGGAAAGTTATTATTACGCGGAATATAACATTTAACAAAGACACCTTTTACTTTAAAGAGTTCGAGTAAGCGGATAGCTAGCTAATTATAATTATTAAATAAGTAATTAAACTAATCGAGAAAGAAGAGAAAGCTTAAGACACTAAGTCGATTTTTAAAAACTTAAAACTATAAAATAACGACTTCTTAAAGCAAATTATAAAGTTACTTATTATAAAGGGTGTAAAGGAGCTCTTAAGCGAGGTCCCGAGCAGCTAAAACTCGGGGGTAAAGAGCCTTATACTTGTAAAACTTGTAATAAAGATAAGACTTTTGTCTTTAAAACTTACTTTAAAGCTTAAAAGCATATTAAGTAAAAGTAATAAGGTTTCGACTAAGTTAACGCTAAAGCTTAATTCGATTGATAAAGAGGCTATTAAAGAGCTTTTAAACCTTGTTAAGGAAGTGTACTTAATTAAATAATAAAGTAAAAAAAGGACTTTATTAATAAATTAAGCTTAAGATTTAACTTTAGTAAATTAACCTTAAAATAATTTAATTTAAAGAAACTTAAAGAGTACCGAAAAGAGCTTTAAAGAAGTACTTGCGAAGCTAAAACGTAAATAAGAGCGTAAAACGTAAGATAAGACTTATACGAGCAAGAGACTTTAAAGAAAGGGGCCCGATAACGACGACTATAATTATAGTAAAGGGGGGCTTAATAGTAATTAAGTATATATAATATTATATATATTATTAATTATTATAGTAAAATCGGATAAAACCGATTACTTCGAATCCCTTCTTAAAACGCTATAGCTTAATTCGCTAAGTAAACTAAGAGAAAGAGACGTGGAATAATATAAGATAATATATATAATAATTATAATATTAGTTTTATTAAATTAAAGCTTAAGGGACAAAGTTCCTTTTAAGGGTAATATTCTTTATATTTATTTAAGTAAGCTCTCGAAGGCGCTAAAGTTATAAAGCAAACTAGAAAAGCACTTACTCGGGGCTTTATTTAAGCAAGACGCAAAACTTGAGCTTAAAAACCTCGAATTAAGAGATTATTAGAGGGTAATCCCGCGCAATAAAACTATAGCTAACCCGATCTTGCTAAAATGGGTTTTTATATATAAAAACGACTTAAATAGCTATTTAACTAAATACCGATTAAGGATAGTTATAAGGGGTAATTTGTAAAAGGAGCAATCGATCTTGTTAACTTATATAGCTATACTTGTAACGTGCTTGTTTCGAATATTTATAGCTATTATAGCTTACTTCGATTTAGAAATTAAGCAATTTAATATTATTAATGCTTTCGCAAATGTAAAAAGACTAGTTAATAGCTTACTTGTAATATATTAACTTTTAGACGGTTTTAAAATACTTAAAATGTGCGCTAAAATCGATTAAGCTTTATATAAGCTAAAGGACTCTTTAGCGCTTTAATATAAAGAGTTTATAAGCACTTTTACTAAAATTAGGCTTGTTATATATAAAGAAGAGCTATATATATTTATAAACTTAAAGTATAAAGTCTTTGTTTTGTTTTATATTAACGACGTCTAAGTAATATTTTATAAGAGCAATAAAGTATTAGCTAAAAGGATTATCCGAAAAATTAAAGAGATATATAATATTTATTTAATAAAGGAAATAAAATAGTTTTTAAGGGTTTATATAATTAAGGATAAACTTGCCCGGAAGCTTTAGCTTATATATAATACTTATATTAAGAAGATTATAAAGAAATTTTAACTTATAAAAGGGAAGTGCTATATAACCCTTCTCCCGATTATAAAGCTTAAGAAGTATAAAGAATAAGCTCTTTTAAAGTAAGTTAAAGAGTACTAAGAAAAGGTTAGTTTAATGCTTTATATAGCGATTATAATTCGATTAAATGTAGTATATACTACTTCCTTGCTATCTTAGTTCTTTATAAACCTAAGGCTATAGCACCTCTTTACAGTTAACTAGACGATTAAGTACTTATATAAAACACGGTTTTTAAGGATTTAATACTTAAAAGAGCTTTAATATATTAACTTAATAATCGTATTTAATGCCTTATACGCTAACAACTTAAATACTCGACAATTTGTGTAAGGGTATATTATATTTCTTTTTAAAAGACTAGTTATATAAAAGGCAGCTCGCTAATCGACTATTACTACCTCTATTATAAAGGCTAAGCTACTTGCTATCGAGCAAATAGCTAAGGAAATTATAGCTTTTTAGCGGGTTTTAAGGATATTAAGCTCGATTTAAGAGAATTATAGACGATCTTTTGCAATAACTAATAAACGATTAAGCTTATAGTTAAAGAGAACGAGAGAATTACTACTAAATTGCGCTATGTCGATATATAAAATATGTAATTACGCTA
>Ga0302325_10032474_pt1 | contig 10718 bp, 8 predicted proteins | sample Palsa_T0_2_FD_201948 | JGI IMG/M metagenome (GOLD analysis project Ga0302325, IMG submission 201948) | Peat permafrost microbial communities from Stordalen Mire near Abisko, Sweden - Palsa_T0_2 | ecosystem: Environmental > Terrestrial > Soil > Palsa > Peat permafrost | place: Sweden: Abisko...
GGTCTCATCACGATCACCAACGGATCTGTCCCCGACGAACTCGCGCTGATCGCGGCGGGGTGCAATGTCCTCGACTATGTCGGCGCGGGCAATATTTCCGCCGAGACTGCGCGAGCGGAAGCCGCTGAAGCGGTCCTGCTGGCGGACATCAATGCCGAGACCACGCGTGCGGAGGGCGTCGAAGCGGCGCTGCAGACCTCGCTGGTGTCGGCCAACATCGGCATCTATGCGAGCACGTCGGCGGCCCAGTCGTCACCCCTCGCCAACGGCGCCTATTATTTCATTCCGTCCGCGCATGGCGGCGCGCTCGACCTCTACCTCAAGAACAGCAGCGCGTCGTCGACTTTCGTCGCGACGCTGGCATCGGTGAATCAATCGAGCGTCACGACTTTCGCGACCGTCGCGGCGTTGCTCACCGCCTACGGGGCGGGCACGACGCTGACGGACGGCCAGATGTTCATCTGCGCGGGCCGCGACGCCGTCTTCGACAGCCCGGGCGTGTCGCTCGTTTACGCCTACGATTCGGGTGACACGACCTCGGCCGACAATGGCGGCACGATCCGCGTCGACGGCCAGGGGCGCCGCTACTACGCGATCGGGCCTATCTATTTCGACCATTTCGGTATGCACGCCTCCAACACGGGCGCCGCAAACAACGCCGGCTGGCAGGCGGCGCTGAACTGGCAACGCAACGGCAACGGCGTGACGCAAGGCAACCCGGCCCCGGGCAAGCTCTGGGGCCGCGCGAATTCGACATATAACGTGACGGTGAGCGGCGATTGCACCGGCGGCCTCGCGGTCAACAACACCACGGAGAACATCTACATCGACGGCGATGGGCCCGGCTTCATAATCGCTGGTACGCTCTCCGTCTTTGCACCAGTTCTCGATCTCAGCGGCCAGCCGAGCGCGACGGTCGGGACGAATTGCACTATCGTCTATGCCGGCAGCGCGTCCTGCGGCCCGATGAACCTGGCCCTGCCGGTCAGCCAGACAAACACCAACGGCAACGAGAATGGCGGCTTCGCGTTTCTCGGCAGCACCTATGCCAGCGGTTCGACGGCACCAGTCGGTGGCCTGGTCGTCCAAGGTTGCGACAACAGCCAGCTTGGCGGACCCACAAGCACCATCAGTGCGAACGCGAGTTCGACGGTCAACGGACCGTGGGCGGGTGCGGCGCCTTGCGCGGGTATCAATTACGGCTGGGTGCCCCCGACGCAAGCCGGCAACATCGGGCTGGCGAGCTCGTCGACGAACAATACGGTCGTGGTCTCCTGCGTCTCGGGAAAATTTCCATCGACGAATGGTGCGCTAGTCGGCTTTCCCTTGCGCAAATATATCGGCCCGAACATCGGTAACAACGGCACCTACGAGTGCAATTATATCACCGGCTACACAGTATCGGGGAATTTGGCCACAATCACGGTCGCAAGTAACTGGAACGCGAACCCGGTCGGCGGCACGGACACCATCATCGTGCACGCCATCAAAAGCCTTTATCAACCGCTCGCGGGCACGGGCAATGGAGGTGGCGCTACAGAGACGCGGATTTCCGGCGACGGTCTCGGCCAGGGCGGCGGCATCGTGTTATATTGCACTGGCTGCAACCTCACCTTCTGGGAAAATGCGCCCTATATGGCGTGTGGCGGGGACTCCGGCGTGCCGACCGCGATCGTCTGCATCAACAATTTTGGTCAGTCGCAGGGCTTCTCCAATTTCAGCGGAGTCGCGAACGCCGAGAATGACTCGAGCGGCAATGCCTCACTCATCTGGGCCTGCGATTCGGTGAATGCGCAGATCGGTCTCTCGCGCCCCGCAGGAACCTTCACGCAACTCTTCCGCGCCACGACGGCCGACCTCGCGTACAACCCAAGTGCAGGCTTCGAAACCATCGAAATCGATGGCGGTGAAAACATCGGCGCGCAACTAATATTCGACACTAATCAGGCGCAACCGATCCTTTACGTGCGTGTTAAAGATGTCTCGGCGACAGCGCTGGGCACAATCTCCAACGGCATTCAACACGGCAATTTCAACATTAACGCCGGCGCCTCGGCATCGGCGATCGCCGCGGTGACAAGGTCTGGGTCACTCAACGGTGCGCCGATCCTTCAGCCGAGCGGCTATGCCGGAACCGCCATCGGCGGCGGTCCGATCGTGCAGGTGACGGATATAATCCTGCCGGGTGTTCCGCACACGACGACGGGAGGCAGCCTGCAGCCGCGGCTGACCTATACACTGGCCGCCAATGCCATGACGGCGCCCAACGCTGGCGGCGGTTCGCTCCTGGCCGGGCATCTGCGTTCCCTCAACACTACTGGCAGCAATTGCACGTGTGCGCTGAAATTTACGCAGAGCTCGAACACCATCAACACGAACAACGTAACAGTTCCAGCCAACGCGGTCCTGGTCGCGGAGTTCTGGATGCAGGAAAGCGGAAACATCTATTACACGTTGCGTGCCGGCACCGCGATCCTAGCCGACAGCGTCATGACGCTCGCGAGCTTCTTGGCGACGGCGTCGCTCGCAATTGAACTCGGCGAAAGCGGCACTGGCGGCGACGCGATGGATGTCGGCGGCGTGCACCGCTTCACTTTGGGAGGAACGTCGTAGGTCGGACAATGCGGTGATTCTCGGCCCGGGGAAGGTCGACTCTATTGCAGGCTGCGCCTGGGGAATGCAGATTTGTCCCCAGACAACGGCGCGGGAGCGCCCGTCCGGCCTCGACAGGAGCCGCGATCCTCGCGAGAGTGAAGCATGAACACAGTCAAGGCCATGCGCCGCGTGGCGGGAGACGTGACTGGGAGTTGGGCGGTGATGCCCCACCGCCAGGCCCTCCGCTGGTACGGCGCGGTGGCGCGCTCGCTGCCGTCGATCGTGGCGAGCCGCAAGCTTTATGCGGCTGACCGGATGATGCGTGGCGAAGCCAGCTTCCGCATCATGGGACAGGAATTCAGTTTCGACCTCGATGCCATCAATGCAACGCCGGGCAACGCTTATTCCTTCCTGCGCGAGCTCTTCGTGCGGAATGTCTATTTCCGCGCCTTTGCCGCGCCGCGTTTTGATGTTTGTCTCGATCTCGGCTGCAACCTTGGGGCCGTCTCCCGCGTGCTGAAACAGCTTGGCGGCCCAGACGGCTGCGTCGTTGCGATCGATGCAATCGATCATGCGGCCAATCGTTACTGCGCGGAGGTGCGGGGGTGTGCCGGCATCACCTTCGAACGTGCATTCCTGTGCAGCGACGCCTTGCGACAAGATCCCGCGCGCATGGCGCAGGCCATTGTGGAATATGATGTCGATCCGTCGCTATGCGTGACTGTCGCAGAGGTGATGGCGTGCCACGGGCTTGCGCATGTCGATTTCCTCAAGATGGACATCGAGCGCGGCGAGTTTGACATTTTCGCGGATCGCTGCGATTGGCTCGGCCAAGTCGACAACATCGCGATGGAGACGCACCCCAACATGGGCGGCGATCCTCGGATGGTCCTCGCGCGCCTGCGCGAGAATAGATTCGCCGTGCGCTGGTGTGATCCATATGGTTTCGACTGCGCGCCAAGATTGGCCGGCTACGTCTATGGGTCGAGAGTCGGTCAGCTGCGGAATTAGGCCGTCTGACGCCTATTGATCAGACATGAAAATTACCCCTTCTCTCGTAAATGCTGTGAAGCGAGGTACTCGCCATCCGCCCCGTCGATACCGCCCTGCTCGCCGCGATTGCGGGCGCGCGGGAGAACGGTCCCATGGTGCGGCTCGCGCCGGAGCTGGCCGCGCAGCTTATGCCGACCGGAATTTTGACTATGGCGAGGCCACGATGACCGAGTAGGAACTATCTCCGGCGCGGGCCTGACGGCAATGGCCTAAGCCGCCTGGATTGACGAAGTCGACGTTGAGATGACGATCGCACTTTGGTTCGCGCGTTATTTCAATGAACGCACTGGTGCAGTTGACCCGGCGCGCGCTGAAGGTCTCAAGTGCTTGACGGAGCGCAAGCGTCCAGCCCGAATTCCATTGCCGAAAATGTCTTGCGACCGCGACGGTCCTGCCTCGACCCGGATCGCCATAGCGAAGCGCGGTCACGCAGCCTTGATCACCCGAACATGGCGGAGGTCGGCGGACCTTTCGGCATGCCAGGCGTCATAGGCCGCCTGCATGCGAAGCCAAATCCCGGCCCCGTCACCGAATGCCTTGCCGAGTCGCGCCGCAACATCCGGTGAAACCGGCTTCTTCTCGTTCAGGATGTCGTAAAGATGTTGCCGCGAAATTCCGAGCGCTTCCGCTATCTCGGTCTTGCTCATCCGCGTCGCGGGAAGCACGTCATCTCGCAAGAGTTCTCCGGGGTGCGCCGGACACCGGTTGACGTCACGTTTGGCGGCGGGCATGAAGCTCTCCATCAGTGATTTTGCTCGAAATCCGCGCGCCAGTCATCGCATTTCTCGAACTGCGAGGTCAGGCGGTCCAGCCGGACGAGAATGCGTCTGTGCATCTCCGCCTCGATCCTGGCTGCGCGTCGCATCGATCACAAGTCCGCCGGCGCCTTGCTTCAGAACGATCTGATCACGGGCCCATGTCAGTGTCATGCCTCGAAAGGAACCTCCCATGACGACCGATCCCGACAATTCGACATCAACCTTCGGCCAGCGCATCGAGACCGCGCTTGCGTCCGCGTGGAGTGGCGTGGAGGCGGAGGGCCGGGTTCTGCTTGCCGATGCCGGGCAATTCGGCGAACGGGAGCTCGGCGTCGTCGAGAAGGCGATCGTCAACACCTGGAACATCGAAGATGTTGCCGAAAGCGTCGTCGCACAAGGCGCTGCGGGTGCAAGCTCGTTGCTGGGAGGCGCGGTCTCCGCCGGCCTCAAGGCCGTGGTCGCGGGCCTCATCGCTTCTTTGTGAAATGCTAAGCGAGTGGCGAATGGCGAACAGGCGCCGCGCCTTGGCTGGCTTGAGAGGATACCCAGATGCCGCTGCTCGATCTGTTTCTCGGTGACAGCCTCGCGTTGCGCGAAGCCGAACGCCTGCTGCGCGAGCAGGAGGATCGCGTCTTCAAGCTGGTCGAAGGCGAGGATTGCGATTTGGGCGTTCATGTGCGCGCCGACATCCCCCGTTTCGAGGCGCTCAACGCGCGCGAGCGGTTGGGCCAGGCGCGGCAGGATCGCAAGGCCGATGCCCATCTCTTCGTGATGATTGCGGGCTTCGTCGTCGTCCTGGCGAAATTGTTCGGCGGATTCGATCTGGTTCTGAAAGGCCTGAGTGTGCTCTGAATGCACGAAGGGCCCGGGAGAACTCTCCCCGGGCCCTTGCGCCGGTGCTGACTCAAGCCCCGGTACCGCAACCGCGCTTAGTGCGCGGCGCGATATATCCTGCCGCTTGTGCGGTTTTCCTGATGGTTCAGCCTGGCCTGTTCGTGGCGTGTCAGGTGGCCGCCGTGCAGGGCGGCATCGCGGCGTTCATGCATGCGGATCGCCCGGTGTTCGCCGTGAAGCGCTGCTGCCTGCCCGCGCGTGATCTTGCCGTCGCGCAGGTCGCGGTTGATGCGGATGTCCTGTTTCGCGAGGCGATGATTTACTTCGACCCGGCGGGGGTGATGGTTCTGCCCCATACCGGCAGACGTGCCGGCAGACGCGTCAGCCGCGCCGCAAAGCGCAAGACCGGCACCCATGATCGCCACGAGAATTGTCTGCTTGAGGTTCATTGGAAACTCCTTTGTTCACTTCCGGGCCGCAAGTGCGCCCTGTCGAGAAGGACCATGAAGGCAACCCGCTGAACGCGCTGTGAGGCGGGCATTCATCCGCCGTTCACCTCGCAGACATTCGAAGTCAATTCGTCCGTTGAAATCGGCCCGGCAGCGCAAGCTGCCGGGCCTTTTTTGCTGTGTTCGGCCGCATGTGTCCTTGAATTCGTTCGCAGGCACCGATCACGAAACGTTGAACGCGACTGCGCCGTCAGGCTACGGCGCGGCGGCGGCTGAGTTTCAGGAAGCGCGTCCGGTTGAGGTTGATATCGTTGCCGTACCAGCCCGAGACGATGGGAGAGACGAGGTTGCGCGACACCTGGTTGTAAACAGGGGCGATCGGCACGTCGTCCAGCATCATCTGCTCGGCATCCTGCAGGAGATGCGCGCGCTTGACGGGATCGCTTTCCAGATCGGATTGCGCAATGGCCGCGTCGAATTTGGGATTGGAATAGCCGCTGTTGTTGAGGTCGCGGGAAGAGCTTTGGCATAACATCAGAAAGTCCTTCGGATCGCGGTAGTCGGCGACCCAACCTGCCCAGGCGACGGAGTAGGAGCGCTTGAGAAGCAGGTTGTAGTGATTCTTTTCGTCCAACGGGGTTATGTTGGCTTGCGCGCCGACGGCACCCCACATCGCCTGCAGCGCGACGGAAACGAGCCTTGCATCGCTGGTATCGGCGACGTTGAAATCGAAGGCCAGCGGATTATCGGAGCCGAAACCGGCTTGCTGCAAAAGGGCTCTCGCTTTCGTCGCGCGCGCCTGCATCGGCATGGTGCGAAAGCCGAGCTGGGCCTGGCCCGGATAGCCGGGCATGTTCGGCGGCACGAAGGCATAGGCCGGCTTCTCGCCCGCGTGCATGACCCGTCCGGCGACAACTTCGCGGTCGACCGCAAGCGACAGCGCTTCGCGTACGCGAACGTCGTCGAACGGCTTTGCTCCGACGTTGAACATAATATATTGGGTAGCCATGTAGGGACTGACACGCAACACGCCCGGCATGTTGTATTTCAGCCAGTCGATCTCCTCCGACGGGACACCCGTCTGGACGTCGAACTCGCCGGCGCGGAAGCGTTTCAGCGCCGCCGAGTAATCCTGCGTGGGATAATAATTGATGCGTTCGATTTCGACGTTCCACGCGTCGTAGAATTTTGGATTCTTGACGAGAACGATGTGATCGTTGGGAACCCATTCCTTCAGGATGTAGGCGCCGTTGGTCACGATGGTCTGGGGCGAGAGCCAATGCGTGCCGTGTTGTTCGACGACATGCTGGGGGACCGCAAACGTCGCGTAGTGGCTGAACAGCTGCGCCACATAGGGGACTTCGACGGCAAAACGGATTTCCAGCGTGCGCTCGTCGTGCGCGCGCACGCCGAGCTCGTGCACGGGCAGCCGGCCGGCGTTCACGGCCTCCGCATTGACGATCGGATAAAGAATCGCTGCGAACTGCGCCGCTGTCTTGGGATCGAGAATCCGGCGGTAGGAATAGACATAGTCGTGCGCGGTCACCGGTTTGCCGTCGGACCAGGTGTGCTCGCGCAGATGGAATGTGTAGATCAGGCCGTCGTTTGAGGCGGTGAAGCCGAACGCCGCGCCCGGCACGGGTTCGCCGTGAGCGTCCTCGGTCAGGAGTCCGAGAAACATGTCGCCGATGATGTTGCTTTCGTACACGGTCGACGCGAATTGGGGATCGAGGGTGTCCGGTTCGGGGCCGTTGCCGCGGTTGAGAGTGTGAGGATCGAGATTCGTCGCATGCCGACCGCTGCCCGAGCCCCGGAACGCAAAGGCCGCGCCGCCGAAAGCGAGCGCAAGGCTGCTCGCCCCGATTACGGCTCGCCGGCTCAGCCTGCTTCCTGGCAACTCGTTCATTCCTGGCTCCTTCGCGGGCCTCGCGAAGCCCGTCGCGTTGCCCTATCATCGGGTCCGCAGATGGAGCGCGCGCCAGCGTATTAAGCCACGGAGGGGTTAAACGAGTGATGAACCGGTCGGTGTCCGCCTTTGCCGGCGCTGTGATAATTGCGTGCCAAATTGGGTCGGTTCAGGCGACCCCGCGCGAGGACGTGCTCGAGAGTCTGCAGAAATGCGCGAGCGTCACGGACGACAAGGCGAGGCTGGCCTGCTACGACAACCTCGTCAGACCCGCGCAGGCAGCACTTGCCCGCCCCCCCGAGCCTCAGGAAGCGACCCACCCGCCGACGCCGGAGGAACAGAAATCCTGGTTTGGCTTCGATCTGTCGGGTCTGTTCAATGCGAGCCCCGACAAGCAGGCCACGCCCCAGCAATTCGGCAGCGAAAACCTTCCCGCGACCCAACAGAAGGTAGAAGCCGCCAAGGTCGCCGTGGACAGCATAAGTGCCGGCGTCACCGAATACGCGTTCACCCCGTTCGGCAAATTCATCGTGTTCCTGGACAATGGGCAGATCTGGCGGCAGATTCCGGCCGATTCCGATCATGCCATGTTCCGCAAAGCCGCGACGGACAACAAGGTCGTCATCGAGCGCGGATTCCTGGACAGCTACAATCTGACGCTCAACGGCAGCAGCCACGTCTTCAAGGTCGAACGCGTGAAGTAGCACTCAATAGGCGTCGTGCTCGGCGACCAGGTGCCCGGGCGCGACCTCGATGAGCTGTGGACGGTATTGTTCGGCGTCGGGATCGTCGATCATCCGCGACTTGAGGAACGAAAGCGGCGAGCGGGAATCGAGCGGCGAGGGAAGTTCGATCGGCAGCGCCGCGCGGACTTTCGAGCGTTCGACCCTCGGGTCCGGAATGGGAATCGCGTCGATCAGGGCGCGCGTGTAGGGATGCCTTGCGTCGCGGTAGATTGCATCGCGGTCGGCGAGTTCGACGATGCGCCCGAGATAAAGCACCATCACGCGATGGGCGACCTGACGGACGATGGAAAGGTCGTGGCTGATGAAGATAAGCGACAGTCCGAATTCCCGCTGGAGCGTGCGGATCAGATCGACGATCTGGGACTGGATGGAGACGTCGAGCGCGCTCACGGCTTCGTCGCAGATGAGCAGCTTGGGCTTCAGGATCATGGCCCGGGCGATGCCGACGCGCTGATTCTGACCGCCGGATATTTCATGGGGATACCGGTTGATCCAGACGGGATCCAGACCGACGCGTGCCATGGCCTCGCGCACTTCGCGCGTCATTTCTTTGCGCGAAATATCCGGCCGCAGCGATTTCAGCGGCTCGGCGATCGACTGGCCGATCGTCATGCGCGGATCGAGGCTCGCCAGCGGATCCTGAAAGACGATCTGAAATTCCTTGCGCAGAGGCCGGATTTCCGGCTCGTTCAGGGGGCTGAGGTTGCGCCCCGACCAGCAGACGACACCGTCCGTAGGCGGGACGAGCTTTAGTATTGCGCGCGCGAGCGTCGATTTTCCGCAGCCGGATTCGCCCACGATGCCCAGCGTCTCGCCCTGGCGAAGCTCGAAGGAGATATCGTCGACGGCCCGCAATTGTTTGATTTTCCGGAACGGGAACCCGGCCGTCGCGACCGGAAAATGGACCGTGAGATTCTCGACCTTGAGCAGTTCCGGCCGATCGCAGGCGAATGCCGGCATCAGATAGGCTCCGGGCCCCGCGTGGTCGTCGCGCGGAATCGCATCGAGCAGGATCCTGGTGTATTCGTGCTTGCAGCGATAGAAAATTTCATCGACCGACCCGAATTCGACGATGTCTCCGCCCCGCATCACGCTCACCATATCGGCGATGCCGGCGATCACGCCCATGTCGTGCGAAATCATGACGATGGCGGTTTTGAGTTCCTTTTTGAGGTCGCGCATGATGTCGAGGATCTGCGCCTGCACGGTCACGTCGAGCGCCGTCGTGGGCTCGTCGGCGATCAGAAGATCGGGACCGCAGGCGGTTGCCATGGCAATCATGACGCGCTGACGCATTCCGCCCGACAATTCGTGCGGAAACTGTGCCATGCGGTTGCGCGCTTCGGGGATGCGCACGAGATCGAGGATTTCCAGGCTCCGGCGCAGGGCCTCGCCGTAGGGCAGGTGCTGGTGAACGCGAAGCGCTTCGATGATTTGCGCGCCGACCGTCAGGTGCGGCGTCAGCGAGGTCAGCGGATCCTGGAAGATCATTGTGATCCTGGATCCCCTGACCCGATTGATTTCGGATTGCGGCAGGCCGAGAATTTCGTCTCCACGATATTTGACGCTGCCGGTCGCGCGCCCATTATTGGCGAGAAGCCCCATCGCGGCGAGGAACAACTGGCTCTTGCCCGAACCGGATTCGCCCACCACGCCCAGGCACTCGCCTTCCGCAATGTCGAGGTTGGCCTTTTTGACCGCGTGGATTTCGCCGTCCGGTGTAGTGAACCGTACGTCGAGATCGTGGATTTCGAATATTGGCTCCATGGCCTCAGCGATCCTTGGGATCGAGCGCGTCCCTGAGCCCGTCGCCGATGAAGTTGAAACAGAACAGGGTCACGGCCATGAAGAGGGCGGGAAAGATGAGCAGCCATGGTGCCGTCTCGATCTGTTTGGATCCGTCGGAAATCAGCACGCCCCAGGACGTCAGCGGATCCTGAATGCCCAAGCCGAGAAAGGAAATAAAGCTCTCCGCCAGAATGACGGCCGGAACCGTCAATGTCACATAGACGATCACCGGCCCGAGCACGTTCGGGATGATGTGCCGCACGATCGTATCGAAGGTGTCGACGCCGGCCGCGCGCGCCGCCTCGATGTATTCCTTGTATTTGATCGACAAGGTCTGCCCGCGCACGATGCGCGCCATGGTGAGCCATTCGACGGCGCCGATCGCAACGAAAAGCAGGAAGAAGTTGCGATGAAAGACGACCATCAGGATGATGACGAGAAAAATGTAGGGCAGGGAATAGAGAATATCGACGAAGCGCATCATCAACTCGTCGAGGCGGCCGCCGATGAAGCCGGCCACCGCGCCGTAAACCACGCCGACGATGAGGCTCACGAGAGTGGCAATGATGCCGACCGCAAGCGAGACGCG
>Ga0302325_10032478_pt1 | contig 10718 bp, 8 predicted proteins | sample Palsa_T0_2_FD_201948 | JGI IMG/M metagenome (GOLD analysis project Ga0302325, IMG submission 201948) | Peat permafrost microbial communities from Stordalen Mire near Abisko, Sweden - Palsa_T0_2 | ecosystem: Environmental > Terrestrial > Soil > Palsa > Peat permafrost | place: Sweden: Abisko...
GCGCGCCTCCCGGCGGTGGTGGGCGCCACACCGCGGGCGGGCGGCCAATGGCAGCTGCCGAAGATCACGCTGCTCTCGGCCACCAAGCAGCTGAGCCAGGACCTCCGCCAACTCGAGGTCGCCGGGCAGACACTCGTCGCCGCCCTCGAGGCGCACGGCGTGGCGACGACGCTGCTCGGCAAGACGGTGGGACCCACGGTGACGCGCTTCGAACTGGAGCTCGGGGCGGGGGTCAAGGTGGCCCGGGTCACCAGCCTCTCGCGTGACATCGCCTACGCGATGGCGTCTCCCGATGTCCGCATACTCGCCCCGATCCCGGGCAAGTCGGCCATCGGTGTCGAGGTGCCCAACCGGACCCGGCAGTTGGTGGCGCTGCGGGACATCCTCGACTCCGCCGAGGCCAAGGCGGCTACCCACCCGCTCGAGGTGGCTATGGGTCGCGACATCGCCGGGCGGGCCGTCATGGCCAATCTGGCCGAGATGCCCCACATCCTCATTTCCGGCGCCACCGGAGCCGGCAAGTCCTCCTGTATCAACTCGATCATCACCTCGGTGCTCATGCGCAGCACGCCCGAGCAGGTCCGGCTCATGTTGATCGACCCCAAGCGGGTGGAGCTCGGACAGTACAACGGGCTGCAGCACCTGATCAGCCCCGTCGTGGTCGACCCCAAGAAGGCCGCCAATGCCCTCCAGTGGGCGGTCAAGGAGATGGAGCGGCGCTACGACCTGCTGGCCGAGAACGGGATGCGCGACATCACCGGGTACAACCTCGCCCTGGCCGCCGGGGAGCTCACACCCCCCGGGCCGCCATCGGACAAGAGGCGCATGGCCGAATCGACCGCAAAAGCACTGGGCTCCGACCACCCTGCCGTCTACGGCGAGGAGGAGATCGACGACGAGCCCCAGCCTCCCGAGGTCCTGCCGTTCATCCTGATTGTCGTGGACGAGCTCAACGACCTGATGATGGTGGCCGCCCGCGACGTCGAGGACTCCGTCGTGCGCATCGCCCAGATGGCCCGCGCCGTGGGTATCCACCTGGTGCTGGCCACCCAGCGCCCGTCGGTCGACGTCATCACCGGCGTCATCAAGGCCAACATTCCCAGCCGCATGGCCCTGTCGGTCTCTTCGCTGGCCGACAGCCGGGTCATCTTGGACCAGGCCGGCGCGGAGCGGTTGGTCGGCAAGGGGGACATGCTGTTGCTCACGGCCTCCTCGAACGTCCCGCGCCGGCTCCAGGCCCCGTGGGTCTCGGAGAAGGAAGTCAAGGACGTGGTGGAGCACTGGCACGCCCAGGGCGGCACGACCGAGCCGGTGGTCGGCATCGAGAACGTCCTGGAGGGACCGTCCGCTGGAATCGACGGGGTCGATGACGACGATGACGAATACCTCACGGCCGCCATGGACCTGGTGGTCCGATCCCAGTTAGGGTCCACCTCCATGTTGCAGCGGAAGCTCAGGGTGGGTTTTGCCCGCGCCGGGCGCCTGATGGACCTCCTCGAGCGCCGGGGAGTGGTGGGTCCGAGCGAGGGCTCCAAGGCGCGGCAGGTGTTGATGACCGTCGATGAGCTCGATGGTCTGAACGACCGTTGAGCCGCTCGGAGCCGCCGCCACTCATGGTGGCGCCGTTCCACCTCGGTTCTCTCGAGCAGCCGGCGGACGGAGCGAAAGCCCCCGATCGTGTGCCGCCGGTCCCGCCGGCGCGTCACGTGCGCCGGCGGCGGACTCGGCGTCGCGTCGCGATGGCGCTGGCCCTGGTGGTGGTCCTCGTGATCGCGGCCGTCGCCGTGGTCCGGCTCGAGGCACCGACCCCGGTGGCCGCCGTCACGGATGTGATGGCGCCCACCGTCCACGCCGCGTCATCGTCCGTGGTGTTGCCGTGGCCCACCACGGGGCAGGCCGCGGTCGCGGTGCCGTCGGTGGGCATCGACGTGACCTCGGGACCTGAGACCCCGGTGCCCATCGCCAGCCTCACGAAGATCATGACCGCCTATGTCATCCTCCATGACCATCCGATCGGCCCGACCCAGAACGGCCCGAGCATCACCATGGGCGAGGTCGACGTGGACGACTTCGACAACGACACGGTCGAGGACCAGGCCAACGCGCAGGTGACGGTGGGCGAGGTCCTGACGGAGCGGCAACTGCTCGAAGGCCTCCTGGTCCATTCGGCCAATAATTTCGCCGATACCCTGGCGCGCTGGGACGCCGGCAGCATCCCTGCGTTCGTAGCCAAGATGAACAGCACCGCGGCGCACCTCGGCATGGACCACACCCATTACGCCGATCCCAGTGGGTTCGACGAAGGTTCACAGTCCACCGCCGGTGACCTCTTGAAGGTGGCCGGGCTCGACATGGTGAACCCCACGTTTGCCGGCATTGTGAAAATGTCGTCGGTGACCCTGCCGGTTGCCGGGACCATCTCGACCTACACCCCCTGGCTCGGGTTCCAAGGGGTGATCGGGGTCAAGTCGGGTTTCACGACGGCGGCGGGAGGGTGTGACGTGGTCGCGGTGATGCGGATGGTGCACGGGCAAACCACGCTGGTCCTCAGCGCCGTGACGGGGCAGACAGGCCCCAATGTGCTCGAAGTCGCCGGTTACATCGCGTTGAATCTGGCTGACCACGCCCGCACCTTTATCGAGGCCATTCCTCTCGTGCGCGCCGGGGAGGTCGTCGCCCACGTCAGCGTGGCGGGCCATACCGTCGCCGCGACTGCGGCCAGGACGGCCGACGTCCTGAGTTGGCCCGGGGTGAGCGCAGCTCGGGTGCTGGTCGACGGGAATGCGATCCTCGCCGGGGCGAAGAGGGGTCGGCGGATCGGGTCGGTGGTGATCGCGCTCGGCACCCAACGGGTGGTGGTCCCGGTCGCACTGCGGGGCGACCTTCCAAAGCCGACCATGCTCCAACGCCTATTCTGATGTGATGCGCGCCCGAGCCCCCGCATCGTCGGCGAATTTAGGGCCGGGCTTCGACGCACTGGCCGTCGCACTCGACTGCTACGTCCAGGTGGAGGTGGAACCGGCGCCGTCGCTGCGCGTCTATTCGGAGGGAGAGGGCGCGGGACACTGCGACGATGCATCACACCTGGCGGTACGCGTCGCAAGGGCCATTCTCGGCCATGATCGCATCGCCGTCACCGTGCGCTCACAAATCCCGGTTTCGCGCGGTCTCGGTTCGTCCGCCGCGCTGGCGGCAGCCGCCGCGGCCGCCTGCGGTGCCGACGACCCGTTTGCCGTTGCCGCCGCCTGGGACGGCCATCCCGAGAATGCGGCTGCGAGTGTCTTCGGTGGACTGGTGGCCGCCGCCGACGTCGAGGGCACTCCCAGCGCCGCCCACCTGCCGCTGAGCAGGGGACTGGCCTTCGTGGTCATAGTGCCCGATCGGCCCTTGGTGACTGCCGAGGCTCGTGCCGTCCTGCCCGAGACGTTCTCGCGGGACGATGCGCTGTTCAACCTGGGGCGGATGGGACTGCTGCTGGCCGGACTGGCCGACCCCGCGCTGCTGACGCCGGAGGCCACGGCCGATCGGCTGCATCAAAATGCCCGGGCGACCCTCTTCCCCGAGGCACCCATCCTGCTCGAGGCCTTGGTGCAGTCCGGTGCGCTGGCATCGTGCTGGTCGGGCGCGGGCCCGTCACTGCTGGGTATCGCTTGGGAAGCGTCGGCGGAGAAGGTCGGTGCCGGAGCACAGGTCGCCCTGGACGATTCGGGGCTGTCCGGGCGGGTGCTGCTCCTCCGGGCCGACCTCTTGGGACTCGTCAGTGGTGACGCCGCCGAGTTGCCAAGCCCGCCTCCGTGGAGACGCTCGGCCAATCGGGCGGTCTGAGTCACCGGTCGACGGTCCGCGGGTGGGCCGCCCGCCTCTGCGAAAATACGGCCCATGAAGCGCGCTCGTAAGTGGTCCGCCGACAACAGGGCGGGGGAGGGTCACGCGGCGGAGCCGGGTGGCCCGCTCCGCCGCCGGAGGGCGCTGCGCCAGCTCGACAGCCTGGCCCTGGATCCCGAGCGGGAGCCCAGCCCGGCCGCCGCTACCGCACACGTGCGTGTGATCGGCGAACCGGCGGACATGCGCGTGGTCGCGCCCGCTGGCACCGATCGGGTCCCGGGGGAGAACGGTTCGGCCCCGGAGGAGGTCCCGGTGGAAGGGCGCCCGGCAGGGCATCGTGTCCACGCTGTGCCGATCGACCAACCGTTCGGTGCGCCCTCGCGATCGGTCGTCCGGGACAGTTAGCTCCGCCCGCCGATTCGTATCTCGGCTTTATGCGCGTGGGGTCGGGCCCACAGCTGCGTCCGTCATGGTGTACCTGCACCTCCAAATGAGAGGGGCGCGTGACACCAACAGAAGGAGCAGCAACCATGAGATTCCGTCTCAGAAATGTGATCGCCGTCGGAGCCCTCACCAGTGGCCTCATCGCCGGAGGTGCACTGGTCGCCGATGCGGCCACCAGCACCAGCACCAGCACCAGCACCAGCACGGGCTCCACCGCCACCAGTGGCGCCTCGGGATCGACGAGCACGACGCCCTCGAGCAGTTCGACGTCCTCGTCGGGGACCACCAAGAACTGCCCGAACATGGGAACGGGTTCGGGGTCCCATCCGACCCAGGGTGAGACGCCCGCAACCGCCCCGGTCTCGGGATAAGCCCTTGGCGCCGCTTGGCCATGGTTCGTGTGGGCGGCTCCCGACGCAGATCGGGGCCCCCCACGCTCGCGTCAGCCGGGCACGGGCCGGTGGCGGACGCGAGGGCGCGCGGTCTGGGATCAGACGCGCTTGTGTCGCCCGGCCGCCATCCGCACGAAGATCCTGAGACCCCGTGGGATGTCCGCCTCGCGGGCGAAGTGGGTCCGCAGGTACTGCACATTGGCAGAATCGAGCCCCGGATTCCCGGCTTGGAGCACCACGGCGTCGGAGGAGTCGATCCAGCGACCTAATACCGCCTGGAGGTGTCTGTCGGAGAAGTCCGACGCGGCGGACGCGATCCCGTCGTCCAAGACCCGTTCCTGACCCTGCCAGTCGATCACGTCGGGACAGCCGCTGACGTCCGAGGTGAAGCGGTTGTCCAGAAGGGCCAGCGTCGGATTGACATAGAGCACACAGCCATGGCCGGGAATGGCATCGCTCACCGCATCGCCCACGTGCGGCGCCGCGGGAAGGTCGACGACCACGAGAATCATCGTTCCCAGCAGCGTCGCCAGCGCGGCCCCCGTGGCCACCCATCCCAGTTTCGGGTGGAGCATGGAGCGCACCGCGAGCGTGGCGTGGCGCCATGCGCTCACCCGTCCGGCCACCGAGCTGGCGACGAGGGCGACGAACGGGGCCATGAAGGCGGAGTAGTGGTAGTAGTAGGTGGGCGAGAGCAAGAGGCCGGCACCGACAAAGAGCGTCCCCCACAGGGCGAGGCGCTCCAAGGCAGACCAGGGCGCGCGCCCCTTTGCCCTCGCGCAGGCCAGCACGGCACCGATCCCCGCCAACGCGACGAGAGCGAGCAGGGCGGCGCCGAGGTCGCTGTGGCGCTGGATCGACCCCGAGAGGCCGGGAATCCCCGTCAGGTCCGCCAGCCGCGCCTCGAAGGTGAAGCCTGACGCGCTGCGGATGGCCTGGGTCACCACGACCTGTCGGAGAAAGGAAAAGGGCGCGGCGATGAGGAACGGAGCGCAGCAGGTCACGAACCCGATGATCGCCCCTCCCACGACCTTGCGTTGCGCCCGGAGACCCGAAGGTGCGAGGACGATCAGCGCGGCCAGAGACGGTAAGGCGGCCCAGACCTTGGTCGCCCCGGCCACCCCGAAGAAAATTCCGCACCACCACAGTCGACGAGATGATCGGGTGAGGACCTCGCCCTCCAGGAGGAAGAGCAGTGCGATCAGGCAGGCCAGTACCAAGAAAGGTTCGAGGAGGATGGTCTGCGAAGCCAGGATGGTCCCTTGCGAGAACGCCATCACCGCGGTGGCGACGACGACCTGCCAGGTCGGACGCCGGCGCACCAGGGCGCCCACCAGCACGACGTTGGCGACGGTGACGATATCGACGAAGAACCGTCCGGCCTCCATGGCGGCCGACGTGCCGGTCAACGGCGAGAGTGCCGCAAAGGGCGCCATCCATATGGTGATCATGGGCGGCTGAATGAACGCGAAGTCGCGGTACGCCAGGACGCCGTGCACGAGCTCGACCGACGCCCCGAAATAGACGCCGTCGTCGTACTCGTCCACCGCCGAGAAGTGCGCGTGGAGGAACGCCTGGATCGCGAGCACTCCCAGTGCGGCGCCGGCGATCGCGGCAATGACCATCCAGTTTCGGCGGAGCCGCAAGTCCTCGGTCTCCGGCACCTCACCCATGCTGCAGTTGCCACTCCGGGGGTCGTCGCCGCCAGGACACGGGCACGATCGTCGCCGCGCCGTCCTCCCGCGCCATGCTACGGATCGGTGCGACCACGGCTGCGGCCAGCACGAGGACGCTGAGGAGTTGGTAGAGCAGGGGCAGCGAGAAGAATTCGCTGCCGAGCGCACCCAGGCCCACCACCCCGATGAGGGAGACCAACACCGAGAGGAGGGCGATGGCGGCCGAGGCGCGGGCCCCCGCGGTGACGGCCAGGACGGTGACACCCCACAGGAGGTACCAGGGCTGCACGATCGGGCCCAGGAGCACGACGGCCAACAGGCTGATTCCCATTGCCCGGGGCAACCCGAGGGTCGGGAGGTGCCGCACGGCCCACACGCAGACGACGGCGGCGACAAGGAGTCCGACCACGTGCGCCACCGTCAAGAACCCGGCCGCCGGCACGAGGCCCCCCGAGACTTTCGGGACGAGCTTGGCCACCAGATCTGCCGGGGTGATCCAACTCGTCACGTTGTCCGAGGCCCCGATGGTGCCGACCCACCCCCAGCCCACGCCGAAGACGGCGGAGAGCGCCTCGAACGTCACGGCCGAGATCACGACGGCCTCCACCAGCAGGCGCGCCCGCCGCCGGAGGGAATAGCTCGTCTCCGGATACGTCCACGCGATGGCGAACGCCCCCGCCAGTCCGGGGATCTTGATCGCCCCGGCCAGGGCGCAGACGGCCATGCCCCAAGCGGGGTGGCCCCGCCGGGCGATGGAGAGCCCGGCGACGAGGAGCCCGATCATGAGGGCGTCGTTGTGGCCCGACCCGACCAGGAACAGCAGCACGAGCGGATTGAGTACCCCGAGCGAGAACGCCGTCGCGGGGTCCTTTCCGTAGCTCCGGGCCAGCCGCGGCACGAAGACGGCCATGAGCACGACGCCCACGACGGCCAAGAGGCGCAAGAGGACGAGCGAAAGCAGGACCCGGTGATCCGTCAGCTCGACGATGCGGCCGTCGAGACCGTTGAAGAGCGGTCCGTAGGGCGACGGGGTGTTGATCCAGACGCCCTGGGCCAGCGATGAGAAAGGCGACGCTCCCAGCACCCCGGGCCCATAGAGGTAGGGGCTGATGTGGCGGCTGACCATCTCCCCTTGGGCGGCATAGCTGTAGATATCGTCGCTGAAGAGGGGAGGTGCCACCAGTAGGGGAACCGACCACAGGACCAGGATTCCGGCCAACCGCCCCGGCCGCTCTCCGGGCCGTCGCGCCACACTCCTGGTGATGGCGAGCCAGGCCCGGCACAAGAGCGCGATGCCGGCGAATCCGAGCGCGAGCTCGGCGAAGAGCATGCCTCCGCTCGCATGGGCCACGGCATCGCCCAGATTGGCCGACGGCACCCCGAAGAACCAAGCCCCCGGGACCTTGAAGGCGAAGGGCGAGCCGGGGAGGGCGGCGACCACCGCGATGAGGATCGTTCCCAAGAGGCCCGCCAGTACGGACGCGCCGTACCGACCGGAAATCGACGCGCGCTCCTCCCCCGAACGCACCGGATCCTTGATTGCCGTAGCCATATCGCTCACATTCCGCGAGACCCCTGAGGATTGAGTGGAGATTACGTTGCGTCCGGGAATTTGCAATCCTCCGTAGGGATGAAAAAAAGCCCTACCGGCCGTCGTGTGCCCAGATCAGCCTAGGCGGTGACCCCCTGGCGAAAGTAGGCAGGGCCCGGCCGGGACGTGGAGTGGGCCGATCAGGGCCTTAGACTCGACGAGATGCCCAAGACCTTCGTCATCCGCACTTTCGGGTGCCAGATGAACGAGCACGACTCCGAGCGCCTGGCCGGCCTGCTCGTGAGCCTCAAGGCGCTGGTCGACGCCAAGCCCGGCCTGCAGATCGCGGTGGGCGGTTGCCTGGCCCAGAAGGACCGGGAGCTGATCCAGCAGAAGGTCGGTTGGGTCGACGTGGTGTTCGGGACACACAATCTGACGAGTGCGCCCGGGTTGTTGCGGCGGGCCGCGAGCGAGGGCCCGGTCATGGAGATCCTCAATGCGCCGACACCCGAAAGCATCTTCAACCACCTCATGGCTCCCGATGCGATTCGAGAGTTGCCGTACGCGGCGTGGGTCACCATTCAGATGGGCTGTGACAACTCGTGTGCCTTTTGCATAGTCCCGGCGGTCCGGGGTCCCGAAGTGAGCCGGCCGCTGCGCGACATTGTGGCCGAGGTGGAGGGGCTGGCCCGGCGAGGGGTGAGCGAGGTGACGCTGTTGGGCCAGAACGTCAACTCCTACGGGAGGGACATCACCCGGCGCCGGCCTCTCTTCGCCGACCTGTTGCGCCAGGTCGGCGGGGTCGAGGGGCTCGCGCGCATCCGCTTCACCAGTCCGCATCCCAAGGACCTGCGGCCCGAGACCATCGAGGCCATGGCCTCGGTGCCCGAGGTGTGCGAGCAACTGCACCTGCCTCTCCAGTCGGGCAGCAACCGGGTGCTCTCGGCCTTGCGGCGCGGCTACACGGCCGAACGCTACCTCGAGCGCCTGGCGGCGGCGCGGGAAGCCATCGACGACCTCGGGGTTACCACCGACGTCATCGTCGGCTTTCCCGGGGAGACCGAACAGGATTTCGAGGACACCCTCGCCGTGGTGGCCGAGGCCGCCTACGACAGCGCCTACACCTTCATATTCTCGCCCCGACCGGGAACCCGGGCCGCCGACATGGTGGACGAATTCATCGCGCCCGAGGTGATCGCAGAGCGCTTCGACCGCCTCAAGACCGTGGTGGACCGAGCCTCGCTCTCCCGCCACCAGGGCCGGATCGGGAAGGTGGAGGAGGTGCTGGTCGAAGGTGTGAGCCGCCGTGACGAGGCGATGTTGACGGGGCGGACCCGCCAGGGAAAGCTCGTCCACTTCGCGCCGACGGCGCCGGGAATGCGCGGGACGCCCACGGCGGGCGCCCTGGCCCGGGTCACCATCACCGCCGGGCACCCGCACCATCTCTCGGGACGCCTGGTTGAGGTGACCGCCCGGCCGCGCCACCGGGTGCGGATCCCCGTGGCCAGCGCTTGAGCGTCGTCGCGCTCCTCGGTGTCACCGCGTCGGGGAAGTCCGAGGCCGCGTTCGGCCTCGCCCGCCGACGGGGTGACATCGAGATCGTGTCGGTGGACTCGATGTGCGTCTACCGGGGCATGGACATCGGGACGTCCAAGCCCAGTCGGGCCCAGCAGGCGGAGGTCCCGCACCACCTGCTCGATCTGGTCGATCCCGGCGACGAATTCACCGTCCGCCAGTTCCAACACGTCGCCCACCGCGCCTTGGAGGAAATTGCGGCCCGGGGCCACCATGCCCTGCTGGTCGGGGGCACCGGGCTCTACTTGCGCGCCGTCGTCGATGACCTCCGCTTCCCCGGCCGCTTCCCCGCGGTCCGGGAGGCCCTGGAGTGCGAGTTGGGCGAGGGCCGGGCCGAGGTGCCCGAGCTCCACGCCCGGTTGGCCGTCCTCGACCCGGTGGCGGCGGCCCGGATGGAGCCCTCCAACGAGCGTCGGGTGGTACGGGCGCTCGAGGTCACGCTCGGGTCGGGGCGGCCGTTCTCGACCTTCGGGCCCGGCCTGGAGGCCTATCCGATCTCGCCGGTGACCATGGTGGGCCTCACCGTCCCTACCGAGGAGGTCGACCGCCGCATCGCCGAGCGGTTCGGGCGGTGGATGGAGGAGGGCCTGTTGGACGAGGTCCGGGCCCTGGCCGCCCGGCCCGGGGGCATCTCGCCCACGGCCCGCCAGGCGCTGGGCTATCGCGAATTGCTGGCCCATGTGGAGGAGGGCGCACCCCTGGACGCCTGTGTCGGGGAAGCCGTGCGCCGGACCCGGTCATTCGCCCGCCGCCAGGCATCGTGGTTCCGGCGTGACCCCAGGATCGTGTGGACCGAAGGAGGGCAGGACCCCGCCGATCTGCTCGACCGGACCCTGGGGGCGCACGCATCGCGGTCGTGAACTGCGAGACTAAAGGGGTGCGCGCCAGCAAACACGAAGGGGCGGGGAACGACTTCATCGTCGTGCTCGATCCCGACGACACCCTCCGGCTCTCGGTGGGCCAGGTGCGCCTGCTCTGCGATCGGCGGCGCGGTGTCGGGGCCGACGGGATCATCGTGGTCGGCCCCGCCCGTCTGGGCTGTGATCTCTCCATGGAGCTGCGCAACGCGGACGGCGGTGCGGCGGAGATGAGTGGCAACGGCATCCGCTGCCTGGCCCAGGCCGCCGTCGACGGCGGCCTGGTGTCCCCACCGCGCTTCACGGTCGCCACGGCGGCCGGCACCCGCACGGTCGACTTCGTGGCAGGGGAGTCACCGGGGTGGGCCAGGGCCAGGGTGGACATGGGACCGGTGACGCTGGGGCCCGATCAGCCCCA
>Ga0302325_10032480_pt1 | contig 10718 bp, 7 predicted proteins | sample Palsa_T0_2_FD_201948 | JGI IMG/M metagenome (GOLD analysis project Ga0302325, IMG submission 201948) | Peat permafrost microbial communities from Stordalen Mire near Abisko, Sweden - Palsa_T0_2 | ecosystem: Environmental > Terrestrial > Soil > Palsa > Peat permafrost | place: Sweden: Abisko...
GCGGGCGTCAAGACGACAGGTCGGTCAGCCATCCCGTAACGCTCACGTAAAACCTGCTCGGAGGTCGGCACGAGACTGGGTGGGCTGCCTTGACCGAGGGGAACGACGTCGATCTTTTCCCGACGAACGCCGAGCAACCGAACAAGGTCATCGCACGTGCTGGACGACGGCGTGATGACGCGGTGTGAACGTCGTGCCGCAAGTGGCACGAGCACGCGCATTCCAAGCGAGTTGATCCCCGAGTGGGCTCTGGGGTAGACACGATAAATCAGGTCGAGAATCGTGACCACGCGCCGGAACGGACCCCAGGCCGGTGCCGTGCTGGCCAGGCTGTGGAGCACGTCGACATCGTTGTTGGCCGCGGCCCTCGGGAGGAGCTGCTGCTCTCCGCGGACCCATTCGGTCCGGCGCCTTGCCCATACCGGGACGGTGATGGCCGGGAAGAGCTCGCCCCAGGGGCCACCGCCCGCGGCCGCCACCTCGCGATTCACAAAGGCTGTGATCCGGACAGCAGGTTGTACCCGGGCAAGCGCGCTCGCGAGCTCGTTCGCGTAGACCTCCATCCCCCCGGTCTCGCCCGGGACGAGAAAAAGAAGGTTGAGACCGATATGCATCGGGCCGGAACGGGGACTACCCGCCAACCGCCCACCAGCCAAACCAACTCCCGCCTCTAGCGACGCACCCCGGGCAGCCACAAGCGGAAAGCTCCGGCTGCTCCGCCTACTGCTCGGGCGTTCGCCGCGCACCGAGCGCCGCCCACCTCTCGGCCTGGCCATCAGCGGCGCTCACCTCCGCGCCCCGCCGTTAGCCCGAGGCCCGTGGACTGATCGCTGGGCGGAGGAGGCACCGAGGCGAGGGCGGAGACTCTCGCCGAAGCCGACTGCTGCGAAGCACACGCCAGCATCCTCGAACACCACGACCGGCAGCTCGAAAAGGTCCGGTGGCGCCTCGACGTCGTTGTGAAACACGACGACGATCTCGCCCCTGCCGGCTGCTCGACCGCGGTTGCGGGCGACGAAGCCAACTCTCTCGATCAGCTCGATCAGCTCGATCAGCTCGACCTCGGGACACGAGACACCCACGACGCGATCGCGCGATCATTCGACCCGCTGTCCACGATGCTGACAGCGTGGGCGGAGGACCTGGCACGCAGATGCCCAGGGCACCGCTCAATGAGCTCCAGCACGCGAACGTCGGATTGACGACCCCGACACCGAGGTCGCCGATTGACTAGCCACGCGCGGCGCCGAGAAGCATCTGCGGCCGATCCTACCGCGGACTGTCGGCGCAATCGGCGGCCGGGGTTAGGCTCCGGACATGCCGGGAGCGCGAGCGACGAGGCGTCGCAGGCGAGAGATCCCGCTGCGAGATCGCCCTCGTTGGATCCGTCGAGGAAGGTTCCTGGGCCGTGACGAGCGCTGAGCAGATCGAACCGCGCCCACTGAGTGGCGGGGCCGTGATGGCCGCCGCGAGCCGCATCTCGGTCACCGTCGCCGGTGGGCTGACGACCCTCGTGCTGGCGCGAGTGATCGGGCCGGGCGGCTTCGGAACCTATTCCGTCGCACGAGCGATCGTCCCGCTCCTCGCGACGGCCACGACGCTCGGCGTCGAGCACGGCATCACGTACTTCGTGAGCACAGGGGGTTGGGCGGCTCGCACCGCACACCTCACTGTCCTGAAGCTCTCGGCGATCACGGGCGTCGCGGGCGCGGCCGTCGGTCTCGGCGTGCGCGCGCTCATTCCGTCCGCATTTGCGGGCCTGACGGTTGCGCTAACCGCGCTGACTGTCACCGGGCTGCCGTTCGCTCTCGTGTGGCTCTACACGACCTACATCGCCCTGGCGACCGATCGTTACGAGAGCTACGTGCTGCTCTCGCTCCTTCAGGCCGCGCTGACGCTCGCACTGACCACCTCGGGGGCGCTCGTGTTCGGCCTGGGCGGAGCGGTCGGGGGGATGACGGCGTCGACCCTCATTGTCGGACTCGGATCGGCGGTGTGGGGATTGCGGTTGCCGAAAGGCGAGGGTGCGTCTGGGGAGCTGCGGCGCGCGATCTCGTTCGGTCTCAAGGGCTACGCGGCGAATGCGCTCCAGCTCGTCAACTACCGGCTCGATCTCTTCATTCTCTCGGCTGTCACCTCAGCCGCCGCCGTCGGGTGGTACTCAACAGCAGCTGTCGTCACCGCACTCCTCTGGGTGGTACCGATGGCACTCTCCGACGTGCTTTTCCCGCGTGTCGCCCATCTGAACGACGGCGAGCAAGACGTCACCCTCGAAATGGTCGAAACCAAGAGTCTGCGTCACGCGGGTCTGATCACCGCCGTGACTGCGCTCCTGCTCGTCGGGGTTCTTGAACTGCTTCTGGTACCGGTCCTCGGCGCAAACTTCCGCCCCGCCATCGACCTGGGACTGATCCTTCTTCCGGGCAGCGCATTGATCGGGATCTCGCCGGTGCTTTCATCGTCTGTGGTCGGACGCGGCAAACCGGTCTACTCACTCTACGTCTCTCTGATCACAACTCCACTTACGATCATCCTCTTCGTGGTGTTCATCCCGTGGCTCAAGGACACCGGCGCAGCACTGGCGTCGTCACTGTCCTACCTCTCCACGTTCGCGCTCTTCTGCTTCTTCTATCGTCGGGTAACCGGGCGTCGTGTGCTTCCACTTCTCCTACCCGGCCGCTCGGAGCTCGAGGACTTGCGTGCCGTTCCGCGCGCCGCGAAAGCGTGGACGGGGAATTGGCGCCGATGAAGATCGCGTGTGGATCCCGGTGATGACGTTGACGACATTTCGGGAGGTCCATGCGCGTCTCTCGTACATGCTCCCAAGCCGCATGCGTCGGCCTCCCGCTTCACCGAAACCGACTCCACGTTCTGCGCGAGGAACGGCGCGTGCACCTTTCGATCGGTCCCCACGTGTCCTCGATGACCCCCTTCGCGGTCTTGCGTTGCGTCGACCCTGGTACCTTCGACGACGCGCAACGGTTCAGATGCGACGGCAAGGATCCTTGCCTACGTCCGAGTCCATCCGAGTCCAACGTCTCATGTGTGGCGAGCGATGGAGTGCTCGATACTGTCAGACGGTGAGAGGCCTCAGGCGCGTGTTCCGCTCGACCGAGGACGAGAACCGGCGGGTCATCCTCGAGACCATGCCGCGGCGTCCAGGAGGACGTCTGCTTGACCTGGGCTGCGGCGACGGTGCATGGACGCTCGAGGTCGCACGCCACGTCGGCGCGAGCGATTTTCACGGCGTCGAGATGATCGAGGAGATCGCCTCGCAGGCCCGGGCTCGTCACATCGACGTGCTCGAGGCCGATCTGTCCGAGCCGCTCGACGGATACGAGGACGGCTCGTTCGATGTCATCCATTCCAATCAGGTGATCGAGCACCTGCGGGGGACGGACTGCTTCATGCAGGAGATTCGCCGCCTGCTGGCGCCTGACGGCTACGCGTTGATCTCCACCAACAACCTTTCGAGCTGGCACAACATCCTCTCACTGGTCGTAGGGTGGCAGCCGACGCCGTGCAACGTCAGCGACTGCGTCAACATCGGCAACCCGTTGAACGCCTACGGCGACTACGAGCACAGCTGTCGAGGCCAGACCCATCTGCGCGTGTTCACCGCCAAAGCCCTCACCGCCTTGGCCCGCTACCACGGGTTACGGCCGCTCACCGAATGCTCGGCGGGCTACTACCCCCTCCCCCCGAACATCGGACGGCATCTGGCACGATTCGACCGTCGCCACGGCGCCTACCTCGTCCATCTGTACGAACGTGAGCCAAGGTTCGCGCGACACGGCCGGTAGTCAACGAGCGAGGCTCCCGTGCCCCGCTGCCGTCGCTGACGCCCAGCAGATGCTCCTGCAAGGCGGTGAGTTCCGAGTTCCGCCAGAGTTCCAGCAGAGAACATCTCGTCGAGCGGGGCGTCACCGCAAGGGCGGGCGGCGGGGTGTCAGCCCGTAGAGCGTGAGGCCGGCCCTTCGGTCGCGGCCGATCACCCTCCCGTTGATCCGGACCGGTGAGGCGACCAGCAGGTAGCGGTAGGTTTGCTTGGTGCCGGGAGGAAGGACGAGGTGCCCGTCTCTCAGCTGCGCCCGCGTTGCGGGCAGATCGTAGTACATGGGCGTATCGACATAGAAGAAGCTCCCGACCGATGGGTTGAAGAACTCTGCCCGCCAGAGCGCCTGCTGGCGCAGAATGTCGGTGCCGAAGGACCACGCCTTCAGCGGCGCCCAGAGGACTGCCACACGCGCCCCGCGTGGGACGGAGTCGTCGATCCAGGACCGGTCGCCAAGGCGGCTTGTTGGGACTTGGAGCGACGCCGACGCGATGTCGTGGCGCGCGACAAGACCGACCAACCACAGAAGCGCGGCAACGACGCCGATCTGGAGCAGTGCGAGCGATGAGCGCCGCGGGATGAGCGTCGCGGCGAGAAGCGCGGCCGTCATTGCCATCGCGTCGTGCACGTTGCGATTGGCGATCAGGCTGTTGTTCCATGGCAGCAAGGCCAGCGCATCGAAGTCGGCGTTGGTGTGCACGCTCGCATACGGGAGAACGAGCGGAAGCAACGAGGCAGCCACCAGCAGCGGCAGGAGGACGCCGTTGGAGAAGTCCCGCCGCCGATGCACCCAGTAGAGGAAGAACATGAGGTAGAGCGGCGCGACGTAGAAGCAGTATCGATCATGGAGGTCGGGGGGAAGCGCCGGGTAGCCGAAGGGCCCGCCTTCAGATTGGGACGAGGTCGCGCCTGCTGCGAGTACGACGAGCACGATGGCAGGGGCGGCGACGGCGGCAACCGCTCGCTGGGGTCGAGGAACGTGTGCTCGCCACAGGAGCGCCCCTATCGCGATGATTGCAGGAACGAACGGAATCACACCGAGGTAGAGCTCCAGGTCAACGACCTGATAGACGCTCCAGCGGAGGGTTGGGCCGAGCGGATAGGTCCTGAACGAGTCCGCGTATCGCCCCAGGACGGCAGTGGGCGACCTCCCGGTCGCGATCTCTCCGAGGAGGAGCACGGCGAGGGAGAGCGGTAGGACGAGCCCGATCACGGCAAAGGACCGGAGAGCGCGCGCGGCGTTGCGTCGGTAACCACCCCGCCGGCGGTGCGCATCGCCGTGCACGAACAGCACGATCGCGCCGAGGAGCACCGGGATGAGGACGAGTCCCTCCGATCGAACGGCCACCACCGGCGCGATCGCCGCGAGGGCGAGCAGCTGCCGCCGGCCGGTTGGCCACTCGAGCGCGCGCACCATCGCAAGCAGCGCCAGGAGAAAGAGCGGGAACGCCGCGTTCTCCGACATCAGCACCCCCGTGTAAGCGAGCGACGGGATGAGCAGCGAGAGGCTCGCGCAGAGGAGCGCGAGCCAGTTCGGCAGGAGACGCCGCCCGAGCAAGAACACAGGCACGGAGGCGAGCGACATCAGAACGGCGTTGAGCCATTTCGCGGCTTCATACCCGGCGACCGGGCCGCGACCGACGAAGGCCAGAGCGATCAGGAACGGATACCCGATCGGGTATGCAAGCGTGCTCACACCACGCAGAGCGAAGTGGTTCGTCATGGCGAAGCTCCGGGCGAGACTTCCGTAGATGAGCTCGTCGGGCAGGATCCAGATGCCCTTGACTGCCCCGGCTTCGAGGCCGTAGGCGGCGGTGGAGCCCGCGACGAGCAGCGCCAGCGTCCACGCCGAAGCAGCCGGAGAGAGATCACGCCAAGCCGTCCCGCCCGCGCGTCCGGTGCGCGCCCGAATCCTCAGCGAAAGGGCAGCCCGGGCGGAGGCTAGCGGCACCGCGTCACCGCCTGCGTCCTCTCTCGATCCGAATCAAGCCCTGTTTTCGGCGGAGGCGGCGGGCTTGTCGAGAATCCTCATCCCTCGGTGCGGGCGGCCGCGGCGAGACACCCACGACGATGGCCCGCGGCGCGCCCCTCATCCCGGTGCCCGGCACGAGGCGAACGACGCTCGCGGTTGAGACGAAGAGCCGTGAGCCTCGCTGCTCTGATGCACCGGGCGCCCCCGATTCGTGCACGGCGTCGAGCGGCAACCTGCACCGATCCGCCCTGCTCGCGCGACCGGCTCCGTGGCCCCTGACGAAGCGGTGTAGCCCGTAACCGGACACCCCGCCGGGGAAGCGTGGGTCTTCGACCGCTGGCCTCGGGGCATCAGGCCACGGTCACCCGATCGTCCCGACCCGGCCGGAACGGTTGGCGGCGAGGATCCGCTTCTGCCCGACGGGAGGCGGCGGCCTGTCTGCGAGCAGCGCAGTGGAGAACGCCTCCGGATCGACGAGTGCCAGCATCGAGTTGTGCAGGCGCTCGAAGCCGATGGAGGAGAACGGATTTCCCGAGAGGCCGCGGCCGCAGACCGAACCTCCGTAGTGACTCGGGTACACGACGACGTGGTCGGGCAACTGGAGCAGGCGCCGGAGACTCTCATAGAGGAGGCGAGCCTGTGCTTGCTCGTCGCCGACGACGTGAAGGTCGGGCCGGCCGACGTCGCCAACCAGGAGCGAATCGCCGCTGAACAGGAGCCACGGCTCCTCGGTACCGCGGCGTCGATCAGCGACCGCGTAGGCGTTGTGAGCCGGCGCGTGGCCCGGTGTCGCGATCGCGCTCACGACGGTATTGCCGAGCTCGACCACCGCGCCGTCGGCGAGTGCGACGTGCTCGAACTCGACCTCGGAGCCGGCCGGCAGGTAGGCGACGGCCCCCGTACGCTCCACGAGCAGCCCCAGGCCCGAGATGTGGTCGGCCTGCACATGGGTCTCGAACACGGCCACGATCGGGGAGCCGAGTCCCGCGGCCACCACGACGTAGTCGTCGACGAGATCGACGTGCGCGTCGACGACGGCGAGCTTGCCCTGGCTGCCGCAACCGAACAGGTAGCTCGCACACGAGCCCTCGTCGTTGAGAAACGGACGAAACAGCATCGAAGCCTCCTCTCGTGTGCGCGCTCGCCGCCCTGCGCCGGACGTCAACGATGGAGCGACCTCACCGACCGGGAAAGCCTAGCCCAGCCGCCACCCGACACCCGCCCGCGGAGACATCTCGCGGCGTCAGCTCTCGCGTTGGAGAAGCACCATCGCGAGCGCCTCGACCTCGACCGTCGCGCCGGCCGGAAGCACGGCGGCCGGGATGTCGGGATCCGCGGTCGCGAGCTCGAGCCGCCACCTCCGCCCGAATCGGGGCGGCGGCAGCGTGAACGTGATCGCCCCGTCGCCGGCGTTGACGAGCAGCACGAACGAGTCTCCGACGACGGGCTCTCCGCGCGGTGAACGCTCGCCGATCTCCTCGCCGTTCAGGAACACACCGAGCGCGCGCGCCTCGCTTTGCCAGTCGGCCTGCGCCAGCTTGCGCCCGTCGGGGCGGAACCACCAGGCCTCCGGCAGGCGCGTGTCCGTCTTCCCGTCGGCCAGGAAGTTGGTGCGGCGGAAGACGGGCTGGCTTCTGCGCAGCTCGATCAGGCGGCGCGTGAATGCGAGGTGCGCCCGTGCACGATCGTCGAGGTTCCAGTCCAGCCACGAGGTCTCGTTGTCCTGACACCAGGCGTTGTTGTTGCCCCCCTGCGTCCGGCTGAGCTCGTCCCCGCCGAGCAGCATCGGAACCCCCTGCGAGAGCAGAAGCGTCGTGAGGAAGTTGCGTCGCTGCCGATCCCGACGTGCCGTGATCTCGACGTCGTCGGTCGGCCCTTCGACACCGAGGTTCCAGGAGCGATTGTCATCGCCCCCGTCGCGGTTGTCCAGCAGGTTGGCCTCGTTGTGCTTGCGCTCGTAGGAGACGAGATCGACGAGGGTGAAGCCGTCGTGGGCGGTGACGAAGTTGATCGACGCCGTCGGATGCCTGCCGGTTGCCCCGAAGAGGTCGCTCGAACCGGTGAAGCGTGTTGCGAAAGCGGCCAGGCCCGCGTGGCCGCGCCAGAAGTCGCGCATCGTGTCGCGATAGGCGCCGTTCCACTCGCGCCAGTGGCCGGGGAAGTTCCCGAGCTGATACCCACCCGGACCGAGGTCCCACGGCTCGGCGATCAGCTTGACCCCCGCGAGCACGGGATCCTGACGGATCAGATCGAAGAACGCGGAGCCGCGATCGAAGTCGTGCGGGTCACGCGCGAGCGCGGGCGCGAGGTCGAAGCGGAACCCGTCAACGTGGCAGTCGCTCACCCAGTAACGCAGCGAGTCCATGACCAGCCGGAGCACGTCTGGATGGGAAACGTCAAGCGAGTTCCCCGTTCCCGTGACATCGACGTAGCGGCCCGGGTCGGCGGGGTCGAGCCGGTAGTAGGCGGCATCGTCGATTCCGCGGAAGGAGAGCAGCGGGCCGCGCTCGTTGCCTTCGGCGGTGTGGTTGTAGACGACGTCGAGGATGACCTCGATCCCTCCCCGGTGGAGCGCTTTGACCATGCCCTTGAACTCGCGCACCTGGTCCTCAGCGCGGGCGGCGGCCGCATGGGGCGCATGCGGGGCGAGGTATCCGATCGAGGAGTAGCCCCAGTAGTTCGTCAGCCCGTGTTCGTGGAGAAACTCCTCGTCGGCGCAGTGATGGACCGGAAGCAGCTCGACCGCGGTGACGCCGAGGGAGCGCAGGTAGGCGACCGCCTCCTCGGAGGCGAGCCCGGCGTAGGTACCGCGGAGATCGTCGCGGACGGCGGGATTGCGCAAGCTGAAGCCCCTGACGTGAAGCTCGTAGATCACCGTCTCGGACCACGGTGTCTCGAGCTGCCGGTCGCCTTCCCAGTCGAAACCCGGGTCGATCACGACGCACTTGGGGATCGCGGCCGCATCGTCGCCCGGGTCGGTGACCTGCTCGTCATCCCCTGCCGCGAACGGAAACGTACGCGCGAGCTCGTAGCGGACGGGCCCCTCGATCGACCTCGCGTAGGGGTCGATCATCAGCTTGGCCGGATTGAAGCGCTGTGCGCGGGCGGGGACATACGGCCCGTGGACGCGGTAGCCGTAGCGCTGGCCGGGGCCGATGCCCGGCATGTACCCGTGCCAGATGAACCCCGTCCGCTCCGTCAGCATGTGGCGCAGCTCGCGACCGTCCTCATCGAAGAGGCAGAGCTCGACGCCCTCGGCGTTCTCGGTAAAGAGCGCGAAGTTCGTCCCCTCTCGGTCCCACGTTGCACCGAGCGGGTGAGGCTTCCCAGGCCAGAGGGTCAGCTCCCACCCTCCACCGGGGAGAGCACGGTCGTCGAATCGAGCAGCACCATCAGCGAGGAAGCGGAGTGTACGGCACACGAGGCGGAGGCTCGGAAGGCTCGGTCGCGCGGCGAAGAGCGGCCGCGCCCCGAGGGCGGCTGCCGCCGATCCTCCTCGCGTGGAGCGGCCTTCCCTCGCGGCACCATACCTCGTGGTAGGAGATGCGACCCGATCCCGGCTCGCCGCCCGGATACCCGGCGGTGGGCGACCTGGGCTCCTGCGTCTCGACATGAAGGGGCCTGGGAGACGGCGCGATCGTGCGGCCGCACCTTCTCTCGAGAACCGCGCCCGAATCCTGCTGAAATACCGGCATCGCTACCGTGCCCCGTTCAAGCGGCGTCCTCCTCCACCCGAGCTCGCTTCCCGGTGGACGGCTCGACAACCACGCCTACGCGTTTGTCGACTGGCTTGCCGCGGCCGGCCAGTCGTGGTGGCAGATGCTTCCGCTCGGACCGCCCGACTCGACCGGTTCCCCGTATGCCTCCCCCTCCGCCTTCGCCGCCTGGGGCGGCTTCCTCGCCGAGCCGGACGCACCCGTCGGGCGCGCCGAGGTCGCCTCGTTCGCGGCGCGCCACCCGTTCTGGACCGCCGACTGGCAGCACTTCGCGGGGAGCGGCGCCCTCGAGGACCAGGTGCGTTTCGAGCGGGAGTGGACGGCGCTGCGGAGCTATGCGGCGAGCAAGGGCATCAGGCTGATCGGCGATCTGCCGATCTACGTCGCACCGGTCGGCGCCGACCACCGCTTTCATCCCGAGCTGTTTCGCGTCGGTGTGGTCGCCGGGGCGCCGCCCGACGATCTCAGCGCGACGGGGCAGCTCTGGGGAAACCCGCTCTACGACTGGTCGGCGCTGCACCGGGAGCAATACCGCTGGTGGATCGAGCGCTTCCGGCGCAGCTTCGAGCTCCTCGATCTCGTGCGCGTCGATCACTTCCGGGGGTTTGTCTCCTACTGGGCCGTACCCGAGGGCGCTCCGACCGCCGCCTCGGGGCGCTGGCAGCGCGGACCGGGTGAGGCCGTGTTCGCAGCAGCGCGCGCCGAACTCGGAGAGCTGCCGCTCATCCTCGAGGACCTTGGCGTCATCACCCCGGCGGTGAAGCGGCTGCGCGACGAACTCGGGCTTCCCGGCATGGCGGTGCTCCAGTTCGCGTTCGATAACGATCCGTCGAACCCGCACAAGCCCGAGAACTTCTCGGAGCGGCTCGTCGTGTACACGGGAACCCACGACATGGATACCGTGCTCGGGTGGTGGCGGGGAATGAGCCCCGCTCACCAGGCGGCAACCGGACTCGATCCCGCCGAGCCGCACTGGTCTCTGATCGAGCTCGCCTTCGACTCGCGCGCCTCCCTCGCCGTCGTCCAGGCCCAGGACGTGCTCGGCCTCGGAAGCGAGGCGCGCATGAATAGACCGGGGACGAGCGAGGGCAACTGGTGCTGGAGACTCGAGCCCGGAGCGCTTACCGACGAGCTCGCGGCACGGCTTGTCGCGCTGACCGCCGCCTCGGGCCGCCTGCGGCGCTAGAGGAGGCTC
>Ga0302325_10032482_pt1 | contig 10717 bp, 9 predicted proteins | sample Palsa_T0_2_FD_201948 | JGI IMG/M metagenome (GOLD analysis project Ga0302325, IMG submission 201948) | Peat permafrost microbial communities from Stordalen Mire near Abisko, Sweden - Palsa_T0_2 | ecosystem: Environmental > Terrestrial > Soil > Palsa > Peat permafrost | place: Sweden: Abisko...
CAGCATACTTGCTAACGTGCGGGCCAATCCCAATTTTGCTTGCCGGTTTCGACGGCCATTGAGCATTCTAGCCCCATCTGGACAAGCCAGGGTAGCTCAGTGGTAGAGCAGAGGACTCATAAGAAATTTGGGGTGTTTGACCTCATTTTCTCATACCTAGTCTCAATTGCTCTTACTGCACAAAAATAGAAGGTTGCGCAGGCGTAGGCACCCCCTTTGGTGAGCCCAGTTGGTCCCAAATTGACCCAAGAACAGGTCTAGCGTGTATAAAATGTGTGTATAAAAATGACTGTGCAAGGGTATGTTTGATTGTGCATTCCACAACTTGATGTGAGAAAGGACGAGAGTGCAGTCAGCTTCACATACAGTGTGGTGCATGGGATAGGAGGTCAAAGCGACACCGAGAACCAGGATGGCCTGCCCATTAAGCCGCTGCCCGATGGCATGCCGCGTGGTTCCCGTTATAATCTGGGACCGATGGCCATCACGGTTCTTCGCCGGGACGTTGAAACAAGTGCCCGTGGCGTGTCACTCATGGATGAGCCCGCTGCTGGTGATGTCCTCACTGCACAGTTCTTTGGGTGCATCGGTTCCTTCACCTGACCTGCGTGGGATCGACCGATGAACAACTTGCCGTTGATCCTGATGGCGGCTGCGACGGTGCGGTCGGTTTTGGTGGGTTTGGGCATGGTAGTCGAAGCCCCGGTCCAGCCTTTATTTGTTAACCTGCTGTACGACTGAGGTGAAGGGAAGTTTCATCATCAGGTGACGGTTTCACCTCGTGGCGGAAGGAGCGCGTCATGGGGTGCAGCGCAACTTTGTGAGAATGACCCTTCACCCGCCGAGGTTTCACACCTGCACATCGCATCATAGCTTTCGTGCCTGTTTCACCATGGTCCTGGGCTACGGAATGACCGCAGGCTAGATGAGATCCCAGCCGGATGACGATCATCCCACGGCCTATAGCCAGTCATTGATCGGCTGTCATCAAAACCCACAAGGGGGCATGTAGAGAGTTGGCGGTGTTTTCCCACCAATGGGCTACAGCTCTTGGATGCGATAAATTTGACCCGCCGTGTCTCGCCACTCCTTAGGACCCACCCACGTGTCCTTGATGAAGATGCGCAACCCCCTCGTCTTCTTATATCTTTCAGATCTCAGCAACCTATAGTGGGCACGGCGGGAATGAGCTAGGCGGGTGAGGTGCTTTCCCTCGTCTTGGGAGATGACCGCCCCCTTGACAGCATCCTTCATGTTGGCGGCGTGATGGCGGTGCAGCACCGTGTAATGTGTCTGCGACCGCAACCACTGGACACTTTTATGGGGTCTATCGGGGGTGACGGTGACGACGTGAAGGTCGGGTCGGAGAAATTCTCCACAAAGGATCAGCAAGAAGGCTCCAATCGCCTCATGCTTCAACTCCGGGTGCCCTGTCTCCTCGGTGCCAGAATCAATCCGGAATAATCTGGTCTTGAAATACGCTTCTCCAATCTCTGCCGGAGGGACTATCTCGCACACGTAAACCCCAAGTGCCACACCCGGTCTTCCTGAATTTTCCACGGTGGTAATATGTGTAAGGGTTTCTTGCTCTTTCCAACAGACACCCTGAAAGACGCATTCGTCAGCATGTGTCCAGTATCTGAACTGTCTAAAAGGAGTGGCGAACGTTTTCCCGGCTTCAGGCACATAACGCTCGCGGACCCGTTGTTCAATTGTGGCCAGGTTCTCAAAGGTTCCAAAATCATACGTGAGGATTGGCCAGTTCCTTGCCGTTGCCAAAAGTTTGATGGTCTCGGGAGTCAAGGCGGGCCTGGCAACTACCATGGCCCTGTCGATTTTGGCCTGTATGGTGGTGAGGTTCATGATGTTGTTAATTTTGTGAGTCTTAACAAAAACCCTCCCGTCTGATAACCAAATGGGCTCGGTGTCTACTCCCTGGTTACGGGGCGTAGGTCATCATGCACATCCCGGCTACGCCGCTGACGGTAATTGTCTCCCCATCGGCGAAGGACACTTGGTACACATCCCCAGCCACCTCGTTCAGCGAGTTCAGGTGGATGGTCGGCACGATGTCGATGTAGGCCAAGGTCCCAGGGCCTCGCGAGACAAGACTGGGGTCAGCGTCATGGCGATGCTTGTTTGCGCCCATGGCTCTTGTGGGTTGTACCTGCGCCGAGGTCGGGTCCTCAGCAATTTTGGCTTGGAATCGCACCCTGAAGCAGCTTGAGGATGGCTCCATGGCAACGAAGTTTCAGTCCACGGTCCATCTACGGCAGTTCATCAAACCCAAGGTCGCGGCAGCTCGCCTCGGAGTCTGCACGAAGACAGTCATGCGAATGGCTGATGCCGGGGCCATACTTGCCTGTCACGCTGGCTGCTGAGCAGTTGTGCCCCTGGTGAGCTTGCTTCCAGGCAACTCCCCAGCCCCGGCTTCGGGCCGCTCGGAAACGGATAGGTTCCCTGGCGTCGCCCTCATCCCAAATCAAGGATCGCTCGCACCGCCCGGTCGCTACGGCACCTCGTAAATTTCCGCCAAGGCAACTCCGGTCGTGCTGTTGCCGCCGCTAATCTGCATAGTGTATGCGCCTGCCGTCAAGTTGACGACCTGCGCGCAGTCGGCGCTGCCGGAAGCGAATGGGAATGCGCCCACCTGAACGGCGACACTGGCGATCTGAGCCGGGGTCGGGTTGGTGCTCGTGCCCCAGCCGGTGTTCGAGGCAATCACGGTCGAGCCGCTGTAAACGCTCAAGCTCGGCTGGGCCAGCACTCCGGAGACCCCGAATTGGGTCAGGCTGGGACCGTCGCCGCGCACCAAGAGCTGCTCGGTGCCCGAGCCGCCGATGACGAATCCGGGGATAAGCAGGTTGGCCCCCGTGCCCACTTGGGCTCGGGTTGAGATGTTGATGAGGCGGGCCGTGGCCGTGAACGAAACCTCGTAGATTTCCGCCAGCGCTACGCCCGTGGTCGCGCCGACCCCGGAAACCTGTACCGTGTAGGCCCCGGGGCTAAGCGTGACAACCAAGGCGCAGTCCGCGCTGTCGGACGGCAGAGCAAATGCGCCCACCTGCGCGGCGATATTGGCGATCTGGGCCGGGGTCGGGCTCGTGTTGTTACCCCAGCCGGTGTTTGAGGCCACCGTCGTGCCCGAGCTGTTGACCACCACGAGGCTCGGTTGCGCGAGAACTCCGCCTACGCCGAACTGCGTTAGTCCGGGTCCGTCGGCCCGGATGAGAAGGGTTTCGGTGCCGCCGCCGCCGATCACGAAACCAGGGATCAGGACATTGCCGCCCGTACCAACCTGAGCCCGCGTGGAAATGTTGATCAAGCGAGTCGTCGGGGCGGTTACGGTTAGATTACCAGCCCTCGATGTCACCGATGTGTAGGGTGTAAAAACGGAAACTGAATAACTCCCTGCCTGAGCCGTGGTGACATCTGTTAGAGTCAGAGTGGAGGAGGTTGCTCCAGATATTATCGAGCCGTTGAAGAGCCATTGATAGGAAGGCAACGGATTCCCCTTCGCTGCGACCGAGAAAGTTACAGTTTGCCCAGCAACCGCAGCTTGGTTCAGCGGTTGTGCCGAAATGGTTGGGCCGCTCGCCAAGGAGGACTTTTCTAGGACTCCATTCACTAGGATATACAAATTTCCTGCTCCATCTCGTGCGACCCCTGTGAGGCTGGTGGCGACTGGAGAAAACGCCTCGTTTTCCCATTGCTGCAAGGTCGTTACGGTCCCCGATGGAGCAATTGTAACAAGGTCTGAGAAGACCCCGTTCAATGCATCTGCAACGACAAAATCGGTAGGCCCGACGTTCGTGTATACATTCCCAGTACTGTCGAGCGTAACGCCGTTAAAAGCAGAAGAATGGAGCCCGTAGTTGCTGGAGGGCAATAATGCCAATGTCGATACGCTCCCTGTCGGCGTTATCTCGCGAAGCGCTGAATTTCCGTCGTCATTCACGTAGATATTCGCCGCAGCATCCAGAGCAACGCCCGTTGGATTGCTTAACCTCGCACCAATACCGAAGGCATCCACATAGCCCGATTGCCCAGCCAAGCCAGCCAGCGTTGTAACTGCTCCTGCAGGACTGATCTTGCGAATGGTGTCGTTCCCGCTGTCGGCCACGTAGAGATTGCCTGATGAATCTACCGCTATCCCCGTGAGGCCGTTAAAAGAGGCTTCAGAGCCCGTGTTGTCGGTTGAACCAGTTACTCCTGGCGTCCCGGCAATCGTACTTGTCTGGCCCGTGGTATCGATCTTGCGGACCGTATTGTTCCCGGTGTCCGTCACGTAAAGGTTACCGGTCGCATCGACCGCTATTCCAGTGGGGGAGGAAAACAGAGCTGCAGCACCCTTCCCATCAGAGCTGCCCTTCAATCCCGGGGTTCCTGCAATGGTCGTTACCACACCGGAAGCGCTAACCTTGCGAATCGTGTAGTTCCCGGTGTCGGCGACATACAAGTTTCCCTGACTATCGATTGCCAGCCCGTTAGGTGAATTGAACTCCGCTGCCGTGCCGGTGCCATCGCTTGAACCGGTCTGTCCCCCCGCGAGAGGGTTAAATACGAGAGGCGTAGGGCTAACGGTCATCGAGAGCGTTACGGGAGTAGCGTTTCCGAAGGAATTGCTGGCGTTTATGGCAACGCTGTACGTTCCGGCGGTAGTAGGCGTCCCCGAGATTGTGTTCGTAGAGGCATTGAAGGTAAGTCCGGGCGGCAGTCCCGTGACTGTGACCGTAGACGGGTTGTCGAGCAGCGTTAAGCCTAGCTGGAAAGGGAGCCCGATGCTTGCTGGCGTAGTAGTAGACGGGACCCCGTTGATCACAGGAATATCAAGTACTGTTAAGGTGGCCGCACTAGAAGTCGCGATCCCCACGTCGTTAGCGACAACGACCGTGTATGAAGCAGCATCCGAATTTTGAACGTTGGATAAGGTTAAGGTTGACGAGGTAGCGCCTGAGATTGGGCTACCGTTCTTAAACCACTGATATGTGAGTGTCGGAGCGCCACCCGCAGTCACAGTGAACGATACCGAACCCTGAATATCTTCGGATTGGCTAGTCGGCTGCTGCGTGATCGACGGTGGAGGCGCGTTGGCAACAAGTATTGTTCCGCCCATTCCAGTGACGACAATGCGCTGCAATTTTGATGAATAGGCTGCGCTAAGCAGCGTCGCGGTACTGCCGGAATTTGACTGCTGCCAATTGATGCCGTCAGTCGAACAGAAGATTGTGCCTTGCTCTCCAGCGGCCACCCAATAACCGAAGCCATACGCAAGACCGCGAAAATCTATAGAAGGTACACCAGCAGAACTGGTAAAATTATTGCTTCCAATCGTGGAACCCACCGCTGCTCCAAGACCAGAAAGTATAATCCCATCACCCACAATTACGGTCTCACCGTTGGCACCCGTCCCAAGCTGGGGATTAATAGGACCGGGAACATAGTTTAGAATAGCTTCAAAGTTTTGTGTAGGGATTACTCCCGATGGTTGTACAGACTCAGGTATGATTGCAAAATTCACCCCAGTAGAGCCTGCGCCCAACAGCACGCCATTCTCCCCGCATACCAAGAAGTTTGTTACTGGTCCAAGAAGACCATTTTCAGGAGTCGCTCCGCCTGTGAGAGTGATGCCGTGAAGAAACCCCGTGACGCCCGGTATAGACGGTTGAAGCGTCCAGTTCTGTGCATCTGGTGAGGTAACGATCGTACCAACTTCTCCCACGGCTACCCAAACGGTTCCATTGTAGATCACGCCATTCAGCTTGTTGGTCGTTGGCGAGGTCTCCGAAGTCCATGTCTTTAAGTCTGGAGACACCATTATCGTGCCGTTGTTACCAACCACTACCCAGGTGCCGTTGCCGTACGCGATTGATACCAACCACACGCCGGAATCAATGGTTTGGCTGGCCCAGGTCATCCCGTCAGCGGATGTCAGTAGGTTCCCCTGGTTCGTCACTGCAGCGAAGGTGCCGTTGGCGTTTGTAACGCACCAAATATCGTCAGCGACTCCCGATGGGCTGTAATTGCTCCAACGGATTTGACCGATGCCAGGCGTAACGAACGCCGCCACAAGCATGACAAACAAGGCCAGGGCTTTCTTAACGTTCACGTGAAATTGATTTGGGCGCGATGCTACCATTCGGCATGGCCCTAACGCTACGACAATCGGAGCGTCGCAACCCGCTACTGGCTGAGCAACAAAAACGCAGGATCCGGACCTTAGCGCTACTCCAGAAGCAGGCCCACCAGGGCGAGGACGGACTTACCAGGCATCCTCCCGCCCATTCTCCGGCCCTCCACGGTCCTCCACGACACCCCGGTGGCGGTTAGCATCTTCTCTATCGGGAACTGGCGCAGGATCGATCGCAGTCACGGACGTGAGATCGGTCCCGGTTCGTACAGAAGCCGTCCGAGCGCCCCATCCTACCTCCCGATTTTGAAGCCCTTCTTCGCCATTTTATAACCGCACCCGCCCCGGAGCCGGGGGGATGACCGAGCGGGCTCGGCGCGGGTTACGCCCAACCGCGCCGTTTGCCCGTACAGCATTCGCAATCACGCTGGCGGCGTTCGCGGCGGAATCTCCAGCGAGGTTTGAGTAGCCGAATTAAAGACATCTAAGCGGAAGCTATCTGCCTTCAAACGGGCTCGAAAAATCCACGACAAATCACCCCTTCGGTGGAGTCTTCTTCCGGCACGTAGAACATCGGATTCGGTGAGTTTGCAGCGGTAGCCCAACACCACCTGAACAATTGTCAGAAACGGTTGGAGTTCATAAAAATAGTTGGAACCCACCATTTCCAGACCGGCTAAGCCGGTAAATAGACGTTGCTCTCTTTCGTAAGACCAGCTCTTGGCCTTTTGCCTGAAGCCCTCTGGAATTACCTTGTCGAGAAATTCGTTGGTTGGCTGACCATCTTTGAGCAAGCGATGCGTTTCGACATAATCAATTGTAGGTCGGTGATCCTGGTAGAGCACATTATGAGTGGGGCGTCTTATGTCATACCCTATGGCGATTCCTCGGTGAGAATCGGCATAATGTGTCCAGATTACAGGATCATCGATCCCCTCACAGAAACACAATACCCCAATCTCTCGGTATAGGAATTTGAAATATTCCTCTTCGTTGACGCTCTGCCCGTCAGGGATGTTAGTGAGTATTGGCCGACAATCTGCGGGATCGTTAAGGTCGAATAGTCTACCAGCCTTTAACCACTGCTTTTGCAGCGCATCCAAGCCGTGCTCCTCGTTGAGGTAGTGATAGGCGATCATGTTTTACTTGTCCGTCAGCCTGCCTAATTAGGCCACAGAGAAGGCCGTAGGCAACGCAAAGCCCAATAAGTAAGACTCCAGCGACCGACTCCGTGCCGCCAGCTTCGCAGAACTGACGGGCTGCCCGCCGCCAAAACCGCACCAATGCCGGAGTCGGGTGGGTGGGAGGTTCAATACCCAGAGCCGCGCCCCGTTTTAATTCGAGGCCCAGAAAACAAAGCGCCCGGTTTCGCCTTCGAGAAGGAGCTTCGCACTACCGAGCGTGATCTCCTGCTTTGGAACCGGACGGCGGAGGCGAAGTTCGGCCTGCTGGATTCCAGCCCGCGCACCTGCGGGGACAACGGTCAGTTTCACATCGGGTCCGGTTGCCACGAATCCCCCGCCTGCCCGATTCACCGCCCAGCCCACGAGTTCAAGCTCGGTGGCGAGCTGGGCCATGTCGGACGGATTGAGGGCCACCGCGAGGCCCACGACATTGTCCAGCGGACGGTCCGGGAGGAAACGCCACGCCAGATACTGCTGGCGACTCAGCGGATTCTCGATCTGTGCGCCCGGATGCATGGCGGCGAGATAACCTGGGGCGATTTCCATGAACCAAGTTTCCATCACTTCGTGTCCCTGGCTCGTGATTTGAGTTGATGTGAACCAGGGGATGACGCCGCTGGGAGTGGTCCGGGGGGTGGCCTCCACCTTAACCCTCTTTCCAAATACTGTGCTCAGCCGAGCCGCGACAGCTGCAACGCCACCGGACTCTTCCACGGTCAAACCGAGTCCGGTGTCGCCCGGCACCACTTTCTGATCAGGGGGCGGCACTGATCCAAAGAACTCCATGTAGGTTTCGTGACCCCAGAGGTAGAATCCAGTCCAAGCTTGGGTGCCCGCCACGGTGTGCAGATCATCGACACCGGCAAGCGCCGCCACCAATGGGGAACTCCGCAGCGCGTCGTAGCTCGCCTGGTCGAGCACTACGTAGAAATGGGCCAAGTACACGGTCGGCATACGGTCGCCGGAATAGGCCGAGGCCAAAGGCATCATCAAGAGAAGTGCCGAAAATATTGGTTTCATGAGCCGGACTCCGAGGTGCAAACGAGAAATGACGCACGCCTATGGCTTGGGCGTCTCCTGGGTGGCGGGGGGCGTGACAGTGCTTGGCGGCGGATTCGGCGGTTCGTTCGGCTCACCTGGCGTTGGATAGAGAAACATGTGAGGGCCCGTAATTTCGCTCCCGTCGTTCGTCGTAAATGTTATGTGATCGCCCGTGATGTCTGTCCCACCGTCTCTCGATGTGAGGACGCCATTTGTAACTTTGAGAATCCCATTTGGCCTCTCAATCTCCAGATCACCGGCGACAATCTTTTTCTCGCTGTCGGACACCATCACGCCACTTGGCGACGAGATTAGATTGCTGCGCAGCCTTAGTTTTGCATCCGGGCTGTAGACCATCGTGCCATCGACCAATTTATATGATCCTTTGCCGAGCACTAGTAGCGACTGTACACCGTGCACCTTGGTGACACGGAGGCCGAGCACGAGGTCAGTCACGCCATGCTTAACGGTAAGTTTCTCTGTCTTGGCATCAAACGATGCTGGCGTGTAGCCGTGCCATGTTTGCCCCAGCTTCATCCAGAGCGAACTCTCCTTCGCGGTTACATCGTAGAGGATAAAAAGACGGTCGCTGCCACTGCTCATATACCCAGCGAACTCGACCGGCTCTCCTCCTGACAGGCGCGAGGCGAGCACCATGCCCAGGGCAAGGATTGCGGTCCTCATGGGGTGATTAGAGTGCTTGGCCTCGGTTGAGCAATCAATCGTTATCAGGAGCAGGAAGCTCTGGTCTATTGACGGGAGATAGCTGCGCGGTATCCACGAATCGTGGAAATAATCAGAAGGCTGGTGGCTCTCGGACTCCAACACTGGTCCGTGGTGACAACTGTTGTCGGGTGGACCGTAGCCGCTTATGCCTGGCTGCGCAAGATGAGGGCGGAAGCCCGATACAAGGAGATTCAGCGCCGCGCCGAAGCTCCATACCTGATTCCGACCTCGTTTACCGCGCACGCGATTGCCGACCGGCTTCGTTACGTGGACATGGTCAGGCACGGTGAGAATTTTGCCGCGTTTTCGGAATCTCTCGGTTCACACGGGCTTGAGATGCACCAGGGGTTCAACAACCAAGGTCAGAAGGTGAGGGCTATTTCCATCCGCCAGCCGTCCCGGATCACCCTGGTAAATGTTGGACCTGTAATTTCTGAAGGAGCTAGTCCGGGATGGATAGGTTATGTCTACGAGCATAATCGGAAGGGAGACCCCGAGCGGTTTTCGCTCCAGTTCGAGAGCTTCGGCGGATTCAAACAAGTTCACGTCTACGAGATCGTTCACGGCGAACATTCATTGAAGCGGGTAGACCCTCCCTAATCATCAGCTTGGCGAGGCATGCCGTATTCACCTCCGCAAATGGCCTTCGGAGACCTTAGCCGCTCAGGCTGGTGGCCTTCTCCGGGCTCCATCGGACAGCCCGATGTCAAGAGGAGCCCCAGGAATGACCTGATCGCCACTTGTAGTGGAGGCGCACGACCTCTCCTGCATCAGCCGGGCCATCTCATTCTTGGGGTGTCAATCTCGCTCCCGCAGATCGTCGTGGCGACCTAGTGGATCCCGATAAATTTGGCTTGGAATCGCACCCTGAAGCGGCTTGAGGATGGCCCCATGGCTATGAAAGTTCAACCCACGGTCCATCTACGACAATTCATCAAACCCAAGGTCGCGGCAGCCCGGCTTGGGGTCTGCACGAAGACAGTCATGCGCATGGCTGATGCTGGGGCGATACCCGTCGCAAATTTCAATCACCGGCAAACAGACCTCACAGCCTCCTGCCACTCCTCAAAGGCCTGCACGCGTGAATCTGCATACGCGTCAATGCGGGCATCTTTGGCCCTTTCGCGAAGGTAATCGGCGGTGTAGGTGCCAGCATCAAGAGTGAGTGAGGCCTCGTTGTCCCAATCCTCCATCAATTCCTCAATCCGAAGGTCAATCCAGTCCGCCATCTCTTGATGATGAATATCGGCCAGCCTGTCGGCCCTTGCTTGCAGATCAGGGATGGAATGCGCTTCCTCCCGAACACTTGCCTCAGTACCAGTAATATCTGAAGTCATTTTGGTTATGCCTCTTGATTGGATTGTGTTGCCCAAGACACGCTGCCTTCGAGTCACAGCTAAAAATATCTCGGGCGTAATCTGGTAATAGGAACATACATCGTGTACTTTGTAAACAACAATATAGCAATTACTTATGTAACATTCCCTGTTTTACTTTTGCCGTCTCCACCCCACGGCTGTCTGATTAAGGGGCATTGCCAAGTTTGTTAGATATTAAACGGCCGTCTCTTACCGAGTTTCCGATGTGTCCTCGATTAGTGTTTTCGCAGACCTTTATGGGGCCATTTTGGCCCGAT
>Ga0302325_10032485_pt1 | contig 10717 bp, 8 predicted proteins | sample Palsa_T0_2_FD_201948 | JGI IMG/M metagenome (GOLD analysis project Ga0302325, IMG submission 201948) | Peat permafrost microbial communities from Stordalen Mire near Abisko, Sweden - Palsa_T0_2 | ecosystem: Environmental > Terrestrial > Soil > Palsa > Peat permafrost | place: Sweden: Abisko...
TCATAAGCTGAAAAATCACCCTATAAGCTACAATGATGTTAAAGACGTATTGCCAAAGTTGAAGAGTGAGTATCATGCTCTACCAAAGCATATAACTGATAACATGAAGCATGAGGATCTACCCAAACTAGCGGACCACAAGAGTTCTACTGTAAGAAGAGCTGTAGCATTCAGATATGATGATCTACCTGCTGATTCGAAAAAGAAGCTATTGAATGACCCGGTACTAGGTGTAAAAGCTAACATTGCAAAGAGCTCTCATGACGAAGAGGCTTTACATCAACTATCACATGAAAAAGGTAATGCTTTAATAGCTGCTAATGCTAAAAGAAGGCTTGATATAATCCATAAGGTTAGAGAAGCTGCTGCTGACAAGCAAAGAGAAAAGAATAATTTAGAGTAGATACATTATAGGGAGACCCTATATGTTAAAGCAATTGAAGAAGAATATTTTATGTTCTAGGTGCTGGAATTACAGTACTGCCCTTGCTGATAGAGCCTACACTTATAGCTTGAGAGCTATTCTACTAGCGGAGTACAAGATGATATTGATGGATCAGTTACGTAGAAAGAAAAAGAAATGACTTATTATGATAAACAATTTACCCGAGTTTTATCTAGCTATGTAATTCAAAATAGAAAGTTAATAGCAGTAGAAAGTGCATCTCAAAGTTTGTGGGATGCATCTTTCGCTATAAGGCTAGGTAAGCTGATTAAACTAGCACAAGAATGCGGGCTGCTAGAAACTATACTAGATACAAGCAGATTCCAATTAGAGGCAAGCTATTCAGTTATGGCTATGACAACAGACGAATTTATTAATGCACTAAAGTATTTCTCAGTTCTATCTTATGCTTTAGAAAAAGGTGAACTGCCTAATATACCCATGACCTCTATTCAGGCATGGCAACAAGCAGCCGTTAATGTGTTCGCACCTTTCAAGATTAACCTTTCAAGACCCTTCACAAAGCTATCGACTATTCTTTCAAAGCCTAATGTCAAATTGCTAAAGTCTAATGGTGATCCTACTCCCGCGTATGAAGTTTTGTACGATCAAACAAAAGTGATCCGAGACGCAATTAACCCTAAGAAGACAAAGATCTTGGCGGACCCCGCTGCCACTGCTAACCTTCGTACGTTCTTTACTAACGTTATGTCTTTCTTAAACTCTAAAAAGGAAACAGGGTTTAAGAACGTTATGCAAAACGTAAGGTTCTTGAAGGATCCTAAGCTATCTGGCGTTATGTACGTACCCGAAGAAGAAGTAAGTAACGCACCCATTAATAATTATCTGGATTGGATCAAGACGAAAACTAAAAGAAAAGGTGCAGGAGGTCTTACTCCTGAAGAAGTCAAAGGTCTATCAGATAACGATAAAGAGACGCATAAGCAGCTACTAAAAGGCTACCGCACGGCTCATGCTGATAAGATGCGAGATCTAATTCGTAGTACAGGTGAACAAACTGCCCCAGCCCAAATGGTTAAAAAGGCTCTAAAAGACGCTGGGTTTCCACAGCATCAAAACATACCCACTGGCTTTACAGGTAATGTAAACGAAAAGGGTGAATTACACACTCATACAGGTGTTCCATTAGCCACAGGCCAAACTGGCGGTACTATGGAAATGAACCCTGCTTGGAATCCTAAGACGGATGATGTTTATTATGCCAAAGGACAGAGTGCAAAGTCTACGACCGGAAAAGATACCCACTTTTATACAACAAGGTACAAAAAGACTCACACTCACGCTAAGAAAGCAGAGAAAGTTGCTGAGCTAGAAGAGAAGATGCCGGATCTACAAGAAGCCTGGCGTAAAGATCTTAGAGATAAAAACAGCCCTAATCAAATGGTCGCTGCAATGTTAGAAGCCATGTATCAGACCCAAGCTCGTATTGGCAGTGGTGAAGGTGAAACTGCCGGCGAAAGAACTTACGGTTTAAGTACCTGGCTTGGCAAGCACGTAAAGCTAAATGGTACAGGTCAAATTACCATTACCTATCCAGGTAAGAAAGGTATGATAAACAAGCATACTCTTAGAGGTGAAACTCCTGAACAAGTAGCTTTGATAAAGTACATTAGTAGATTAAAGGAAGGTACATTACCTAACGATCCAATTTGGGTTGACGCTGACAGAAAGAGAGTTGGCGCGGGTCAAGTTAACAAGTACATTAAAGAACTTGGATTCAGTGGAACTGCTCACAAGTTTCGTACCTATAAAGGTACGGTTATGTTCAAGCAGCTACTAGCACAAAAGCCTCTTAGGAATCCTAACCCTACTCCGAAAGAAGTGGACATTCACCATAGAGCCTTAACTGAACGAATCGGCGCTATATTGGGGCATCAAAGAACATTACCTGATGGCACTACGGAGAACGTTGGGACTACAGCTGCCAAAGCGTATATAGACCCCGGAGTACAAATTAAATTCTTTAGAGACAAAAAGGTTCCAGTACCTAAATGGCTTGAAGATAGTGCTGCGGAAGAAGGTGTTAGCGTAGGTGGAGACACTGACGACGAGGACTACGAGGCACCGGTAACTCAAAGAGTTCAGCGTGAACCTGCAAAGGTACAGCGTCAACCCCGTATTGTTGTTCATGAAGACACAGACGACGACGATGAAGACTTCCATGTGCCTCCTGAACATCTACTAGTTAAGCCTAAGCCTACTGCAACTCCTAAAGTTCAGCCTAAGCCTACTATACAGAAAAGTGCTCCTAAATCGGAACCGCAAAAAGGTCAACGCCAATCACGTAACGTTATGCCTGAAGATGACGAAGACGAGGTTCCATTCAAACCTCAGGTTGTTAAGCTTCAACCCGCTCCACAAGTAGTACAACCTCAGCCTATTACGCATGGACCCCGACCTGCATTCCAAAGACCTAAGAGACAGTCTCGTAATATAGTTCCAGAAGATGACGACGAAGAATATTAAACTAAACTAGATTAAACAAGCCTGATCGGGAAACTGGTCAGGCTTTTTCTTTGTCGAGATTCTAGACTTTTCAATGGGTTTTCCAAACAAAGGCATAAATTCTATAATTTAGGTTGATAGGGTAGCATTGCTTCCTATCTATCCTCCCGGTTAACTTGGGGCTGTTGCAATCAGTTATTTGCAACAGCCCTATCTTTTGACCAAAATTTGAAAATTTGTAGTATTTTCAATAATTTAGTTTTAGGAGGATATGTACTCCAAGTAAGATCGCACTTTACGAGTGGATGATCTACTTGAATAAGAATTGCGTTCCCCTTGCTTTTATAGGAGTAAACCTAAAAATGTCACAACTAGTTTTCTTATCGGTGCCACCTAAGAGCAAGGTGCCAGTTCGTGCTTCCGTTTATAAATGCCCGACTACACATGCTCAGATTGTGGCTAACGAATGTATGGTACCCATGTCCCCCTATGCGGGCAAGGTAATGCAGCGCGTTACTGCAAAGCGTATCGAAGTGGGAGCTTCTGATATTAAAGACGGCAAACTTAAAGTCGTAGGAAGCTGCACTAACTGTCAGCATACTTTGATTGCCAGCGCAAAGGCTCTTGAAAGTTTGGCTAATACTAAACCGCATTGCATTATTTGCGGTACAGCTGTTCAGGCAGCAGACGTGGCTTCCCCGCGTCAGAAGCAGCTTATTCCTCAAGCTCTTCCTACCGCAGAAGAGACTGAAGAGCTAGACTATGGCTCTAATCTTCATGACGACCCTGAAATTCTTCATGGCGATCCAAAGTATAAAGACGTTGGTCTTAATAAAGAGCTGCTACAACCTGGCAGCGATCAAAAAATGGCACAGGAAATTCTATCTGCTATGGATGATGAAGATGATGAAGGCCTCGACACAGACTCCGAAGACGGCGAGGACGAAGGCGATGGTGATGACTACGAAGAAGGTGATGGCGATGATGATGGTGGGGACCTAGGTTCCAACGATTATTATGATGAAGATGAAGATGGCGACGATGAGGACGGCGACGACGAAGATGGAGATGACGATTCCGTTAATGAAGATGAAGACGACGGTGAAGAGACTACAGAGGCCGGCCCTTCAGAAGACGACGACGAGAGCATGGATGCTGTAGCAGCGTTTGACGACGAAGATACAGAGGATGCTGATTATGACCACAGCGATGCACCACACGTTGTTGGGGAAAGGGATATGACTACTATGGACCCGGATCTAATTACACAGGACACTGCATTGCGACAGGTTGGAATCAGCGCATCGGATGCACTACATTCAGTTCTTTCTTCTGAATCCGCTACAATGGCTGTTCTTCCGATTGATACCAGCTCTGCTATGATTCTTGCACTGGTTCAGGACGTCGGGTATATGCCTTACATTGCACTTGAAGCATCTAAAGCTACAGATACTCTCAAGCCATTGTTTGCAAACCCGGGTAAGCTAGTTGATGCAGTTAACACTGTACTTTCAAATAGCACTGGCGACATTGCAAAAGACCTCGCAGGCTTCGGCGTTCGGCAGATCAATTATAACGTTCGAGCTTCTTCTCTCATTGAAAAGCGCATTAACGATGGCATCACAGCTGCTACTAGTGCTCTTGAAGACGAGAAAGCACATCTAATTGAAGACCTAAAACAGTGCCTAGCTATTTCGGCTACGCAGGTTCTAAAGAATCTATCTGATGATGCGACCAACGTTGTTTCGGCTTCCCTCGCAGAGAGTCTAAAGAAAGTCGGCGTTCGCTCTGCCAACGCTATGATTGACGATGCCTTTACTCAGCACGGGCCAGAGCTGATGAAGACAATCATTGCTAAAGCGCTTGACCTTATGAACAAGCCTTACGATGTACGCAATGAGATTGCAAAATATGTTACGGCTGCCACAGGTCGTAATGTACTTGCTGCTCCCTCCACTGGAGATAGAGTAGCAAAATCACTGGCTGATGGAAGCTTGCCTTTGTCGTCAGTTCAGGCCTCGGCTGGAAATACTGTCGAGTCGGCCGCTATTCGTAACCCTGTTACGGCTAGTGCAAATGGAGTTGACTATTCCTCAATCGTGAAACAAGCGGCCGGTCGCCGTTATACTCGATAAGATTTTCACATATTTTTCAGGAGAATATTTAAATGCTAGAACTAAGTTTGACCAAAATTCTTCTTTCTCAAGAGTTGCCGTTGCTTCTGAACAGCCCAGCTTTTGACGAAGGCACAGGTCTTGAATTCGTTATGGGTACAACTCAGGCTAATACTGGCTCACCGATGGGTGCAGGCAACGTTGTTCAGCCGGGTTCGGGTAATGCAGGCGCATTCTATGCTGGTGCTGCTCTAAACGTTTATACCCGTCCTTCCACTGGCGTCTGGGTTGATACCCTGGTTGTAAGCTCCACAACCTACAGTGTCACCCTCACACAGATCCCGACGATGGCTTCGGCTATTTCGGTTGTGGCTAACGGCGTACAGTTTGCCCAGACTGCGGCTAACCCCACTGCTTTTCAGTACACTGTAGGCGGCACTAATGGTCAGACTCTAACCTTCAATGCTTCGGCTGCTGGGGTTATGCTAACCATTACCTATCGTTATAGCCTTTCCATTCAGCAGGCCGAGATCTTCGTTGGTGACGGCATCGCTGGTGGGTATTCGCCTTCCGCCGTAACAGGCACCGTAGGTGTTATTGAACGCGGTATCTTCTTCACTTCTGACTTTACTACTGGAACCTATTGGGGTGCAGGTAACGTAACGGACGTCACTTTGGCTGCTGGTGGTCTATATAGTGCAGGTGGTGCAGGCGCTTCAGTTCCAGGTACGGTTTATCAGATTCCAACAACTGATATCCCCTTCCTTGGTCTATATGTGCGCTAATTAATTAAACACTGGAGAATTTTAAACATGAACGCTATTACCCCTGTCAAATTGCGTAGAAGTAAGCTACACGCCACAGAACTAAATCGCTCAGATTCGCGCGAGAAGCTAATCGGTCGTGGTGGCCACATTAACGCATCCGATAATATGGACCTGCTTAAAGGCATTGGTCAGCTTCTAAATCAGATGGGTGAGGGCAAAGTTATGTCTCTCACTGAGGCTGCTGAGGCTCAGCCGGAGCGCGTGCTTACAACTGCACAGGCTCACGAGGCTATTGTTGCAGCCTACAATCAGGCCAAGAGCGGTGATTCACGCGCTTGGATGGAGCTTGGTCAGTCTATCGGCACTGAGCTTTACGAGACTGCAAACCGTGAAGGCCTAATGCGTCGCGCTCTAATGCGTGCAGACGTAGTACAGGGCAGCATTCCTCGTATTCCTTTCGCATTCAAGACTTCGTTTGCATGGGAAGCATCGTCTGCTGCATCTATTCAGCCTACCCTAGTTCGTAACAAGTACTTGCTCCCACCGGAGTTCTACATTGAAGCGCATCTCTGGGTTGAAGAGCGCGAAATCTATCAGTCTCCCGGCGATATCCTCGAAGAGAAATTGATGGAAGGCCAGGAAGCCATTATGACGCGTGAAGACGCAGTAATGGTTTCACTCTTCAATGCACAGGTCGGTGGGTCTAACGCCCCTCTAACTATCGTTGGCGGGTTCACTCCGCAGAACCTTGGTTTGATGCGTTCTGAGCTGCTCCAGTGGAACCTTCCGGCTACACTGTTGTTCTTTGCGTCTAACGTTCTGAACGACATTACAACCAATACTACCTTTGGTACTTTCTATGATCCAGTGTCGCAGTACGAAGTTGTACAGACCGGCTTCATCGGGCGTATCCTTGGTATCTCTCTTATCACTGATGCTTATCGCGTTCCTCAACAGAAGGTGCTTAACGCTGGTGATATTTGGTTGCTTACCAGCCCAGAGTTCCTTGGCGCATATACGGATCGTGGTCCGGTTGTCGCTAACGAAGTTAACGCTTCTGCTTCTGGTCACGGCGTTCCTGCTCGTGGTTGGCACTTGTTTGAGACCATGTCGATGACTGTTGCTAACTCTCGCGGCCTTGTTTACGCTAGCGCTTCAAGCTAAGGTTGAGAATATGGTGGGGCGGGAAACTGCTCCACCATTCTTTTAGTTAAGAACAATAATCAGATTAAGTGTTTTGATTGCAGGAGATAACTTTGGCACAGCTTCAAACAGCTATTATTCAGGCGGCACGATTGATTGTTTCTGCAATTGAAGCCACAGCTCCTGAAACAGATTGCCGTTTAATACCGAGAAAATTACATGAGCTTGTTTCTAGTGCAATTTCTGCACAGAGTTCAGCTCTAGTTACCATTACAGCTAGTGATGTTGCACCCAAGATTAACGTTGCAGCTGATACACTAGCTTGCGCACACAGCATGTATACTAAGGGCGATAAGACCAATTCACTTCGGCTTGTCCTTCATGCTTTTGAATCTCCTGATTGCGCTCCACTCATGATTAGCTTGAGTGAATTGAATGAAGAAGTTGATCCTTCAGACCTCAATACAGTTATTTCACGTATCAATAAAGGTGAAGCTCACGACAGAGATATTGTAGATCAAAATCCAGATGAGATTCTTTATGGTGATGATATTCCACCGCAGCATGTAGATCCTGAAGACGCTCATGAAGATGCTCTAGTCGGTAATCCTGCTGCAGGTGTCAATGCTATTCAAGATCAAGATCTAACTTGGTCTGATTCAGGCGCACCATATGCAGACTATTCTAACTATGACTTTATGAACCAAGGTGTTCCACCAGATTCAGTTCAGGTTCTTCGTGATGTACTCTCAGAAGACTATGATGAAGACTCCGATAGCTGGGAAGAAGTTTTATCTTCTGATGATCTTGGAGCTTGCAAGTATAAGCAAGGTGATAGTGTAAAACTGCATCCGGACTATGTAAGAGACGGTAACCCTAATCATCCTCAAGCTATTGTTCATGCGGGGCACAAGAATGCTCAAGGCAAGAACATGTACGGTCTAGTAGATGACGAAGGTAAAACTAGTTTCGCTCTTGAGCACCAGCTAGTTAAAGCAGTTGGCCTTGGTATGGGTGCTGGTGGTTACTTGATGGATCACGAACAGAACCTAGGTACAGATGACTACGGTGGGTTCTCTAATACTACGGATTCAGGCTATACTGATAATTGGAAGTTTGATGAAGACGATGGCAGAGATATTACTGCCGCTGTACCTAATCAGCAGATTGCAGATATTACGCCGGGTTATGGCGACAACCATAGAACAAACGTAAGTACAGACCCCGCAACAGATGCTTATTGGAACCCCGCAAACTGGAACCTAGATGCAGATTTACCATATCGTTCAGATCCTACTATTATGGACTTCGATGATATGGCGGCTGTTAATCCTGGTATGACGGATCTAAACGGTATTGATAACACAGCTAAAGGTGAACCAAGAAACGAAAGTGATACTGGATTCCTTCAGCAACAGTTTGGTCTCTCCCCGACGTTGAATCCTTCTCAGGAAATAATTGCTAAGATTCGTGACCCCAAAGTTCTAGCCGCTATCAATGTAATGTCTAGCAACCCTTCACCTGAGTCTAAAGCTAAATTAGCTGCATTTCTAAATATCTATTCTTCCAGAGCCGGCCTTTAGGCTAAACTTTTGCCCTGAACATATTTTTAAAGCTGTCACACTGTATAAGTGACTTTACAATTTGATCTTAAGGGCAAGAAAAGCCGATAGGCGGTACGTTGCGTATCTTCTATCGGCTTTTTCTTTTTTCAGGGTGATTTTTATGGTTGCAGCGCCTATATTTAGTCCAACTAATGCACGAGTATCAGAGCTTAAGGTATTCAATCACTGTATTGCAGCTCTAAAGAAACTCTTAGGTGAAACTGCAGCTGACTATGGGAAAGCTCCTTGGCCTGTAGTGCATGTTGCGGGTCAACAAGCATTTAGAGAGTTAGCTAGAGAGAAAAAGAATGTAGAGTTTCCATTCCTTGCAATGATTGTCTCCATTATTCGCCCTAGTGAAGAAGGGTATAACGATCAAGCCTTGTACAACGGCGTATATATGGGTCAGATGGGTTCTGATACGGCTCAACCTATGAACATTATATTGCACCTTAAACCTATCGCAGTAGAAGTGCAGTTAATGATTTATGCACAAACATTTTCAGACATATCTGATTTTGCGCAACGTTGGATGTTTAGAGAAAGAAGCACTCAGTTCTCTTTGAATACTGCAAACTACGATCTACCCATGAAAGTAAAGTTTAATCAGGATTTATCTATACCTGAAGAAGACTTCTCAGAGATGGGCAATCTATTTATTATGCAGACCACACTTACATTCTACGCCTATTCAGGTGTAACAGAGTTGCAACCAGCCGTTACTAAGATTCAAGTAAACATGGGTGCTGCTAACCTAGCAACAGATACAACTATTCCAATTTTCAATACTGTTCTTGGAAAGACTAAGGGGTCTTAATGTAATGGCAATTCCAACTCCTCCTGTAACTAATCCTAATATCAATACGACCTTTACAGTAGCCTTGCAGTTTATATCTACAGGCTTAAATTTTAGAAACGTTAAAGGTACTCAAACTGTAGGACTACCCGTAATAAACAACTACGATGTTACTACGTTGTCCATTGCTCCTAGTGGGTCACAGACAGTGTTTGCATATCAGCTAGTAGGTATAATTTCGGATACTCAAATTAACGTCACGGCAACTCCTGATGAAACAAGTACAATTAGTAATCCAGGCTCGTCTACTCAATCTGGTTACGTATACGTCTTTTCAGGTTCATATTTAACTAATGGTATTACGTTGTACAATCCTACGAGTTCTACCGCAACGGTCCAAGTGGCTACTGTTTCATAGAGGAATTTAAAATGCCAAAACCTACTGCTAGGTCTGTTCCAGTTATTACAGTTAAGAATATTTCAGATAGACCCGCTTCAATTAAATCAAAGAACGGCAAGACAATTACTATCATGCCGAAAAGAACTGCAAGAATAGCCGCACACTTTGCTTCTGCTCTACCTGCAGGCCCAATTCGTAAGATAGCTTAAGATAGTATAAGGAGAATATAAATGAGTGGTGGATTAGGCGCTACACAAGCCGCAGGTACTACACTTCAAGAAATTAACGTCTCACAGCTTACTGGCGGCGTTTCTACAACTATTGCAGCTCTCACCGCAGGTTATAAAAGAGGTCCTGTGGGTCCATATTACGTCACTGCAGGTTCAGTCTTTAGCACGAACTATGGTCCTCTAGATACCAGCTGGGGTTTTGGCGGTGTTTCTGCACTGGCATTTCTAACCTATGGTACCTCGCTATGGTTTAACAGAGTAGTAGATGCAGCTACTTGTACGTATGCAAGTGCAGATGTATTTAATGGTTCTAATGCTCTTGGAACCAATAACTACACGTACATTACTCCAGGTAGTAATTTGGATCTAGCTTATGAGAATGCAGCAACAGCTAATCTAAATGAGCTTACAACCTTTAGCTTGTATCTAAACTCTCCATTGGCTTCGGGTGCAATGATTACGATCAACGCAACAGTGCCTAATGCTGATGATACAATGGCTGTTCCTCTAGTTATTGGTCCTGTATATTTCACGGCTAATAGCGATACAACGATGGTTAACCTTGCTAATGCTATCAGCATGGCTTTAAATAACTATGGTATCCCAACTACTGTAACAGCTATAAATGCTACCAACGCTTCAACGTGTCAGACCATTCAGATCTTAATGGACTATAACGTTGCTAATAGCGAATACGTCTCATTTGCAGATATCGTGGTAGCAAATTCTACCAGCATGATAACCCAGACTAT
>Ga0302325_10032486_pt1 | contig 10717 bp, 7 predicted proteins | sample Palsa_T0_2_FD_201948 | JGI IMG/M metagenome (GOLD analysis project Ga0302325, IMG submission 201948) | Peat permafrost microbial communities from Stordalen Mire near Abisko, Sweden - Palsa_T0_2 | ecosystem: Environmental > Terrestrial > Soil > Palsa > Peat permafrost | place: Sweden: Abisko...
CACATTCAAATACGCGCCGCCCGAGCGGTGGTCGAAAAGCTTCTCTCTGGCGGCCAAACCATGTATGGGATAAATACAGGTTTCGGAAAGCTCGCCGAGAAACGCATACCTGAGTCCCAGCTGGAAGGCCTTCAACTCAACCTCGTGCGCAGCCATGCCTGTGGTCTCGGAGAAGCTCTTTCGGAGGAAGAAACGCGCGCGCTGATGCTGCTACGCGCGAACGTCCTCGCGCTTGGCCACAGTGGCTGCAGAGTCGAGCTTGTCGAGACGCTGCTCCAAATGCTCGAAGCCGGTGTGCATCCGGTTGTTCCCGAAAAAGGCTCCGTCGGAGCAAGTGGCGATCTTGCGCCGCTCGCGCACCTTGCTCTTTCGATGATCGGAGAAGGCCGATCCCAATATCGGGGACAAGTGCTCGATGGGGGCGAGGCGTTACGCGCCGCGGGAATCCTGCCGGTTCGACTCGCCGCCAAAGAAGGGCTTTCGCTCCTGAACGGTACGCAGGCGATGGCCGGTGTCGGTGGACTGGCTTTATTCCGCGGATTGCGGGTCATTGCACTTGCTGATCTTGCTGGGGCGATGACTCTCGAAGGGCTTCTCGGCACTCCTGTCGCGTTTGACTCGCGAATTCATGGCGCCCGGCCGCATCGCGGACAGGAGGCTTCGGCGGCCCATTTGCGGGAACTGCTAGAAGACAGCGAAATCAGACGTTCACACCTCAAGAACGATCCTCGCGTTCAGGATGCCTACTCTCTTCGCTGCATGCCTCAAGTGCATGGGGCCATCCGTGATGCACTCGAACACGCGCGCCATACGGTCGAAATCGAGAGCGGCTCTGCCACGGATAACCCTCTGGTCTTCGCGGACTCGGAGGAGATCTTGAGTGGCGGTAACTTCCACGGCGAGCCTCTCGCTCTGGTATTCGATTATGCGGCCCTCGCCCTGACCGATCTGATGAGCATCGCGGAACGGCGAATCGATCGCTTGATTAATCCCGACCTGAACGAGAGCTTGCCCGCGTTTTTAAGCGCGGACCCGGGAATGTCTTCCGGCTTCATGATCGCCCATGTCGCCGCCGCCGGACTCTTGAACGAATCGAGAGTGTTCGCCCATCCGGCGAGCATCGACAACATTCCGACATCCGGCGGAAAGGAAGATCACGTCTCGATGGGCATGACTTCCGCCATAAAACTGCGCTGGATCGTCGAGAATGCGGAGAGCGTACTTGCCATCGAAATGCTCACGGCAGCGGAAGCACTGGAATATCGGCGTCCGTTGCGGTCGTCGGTGCGGATCGAACACGCCCACGAAATCATTCGCACCATCTCACCGCGCCTTACGGTCGACCGGCCCTTATCTGTCGATGTTGAAAATATGGCGCGTGCGATTCGACGCGGCGACTTTGATGAGTTTATCGCTTAGAGGAGGCCGCGAACATGACGCAAAGCGCCACTGAAATTAGGGCCCCACGCGGCGTCGAGAAGACCTGCAAAGGATGGCACCAGGAAGCCGCCCTTCGGATGCTGATGAACAATCTCGATCCTGAAGTGGCGGAGCGGCCCGAGGATCTCATTGTCTATGGCGGGACAGGACGCGCGGCACGCAATTGGGAATGTTTTCACGCAATTGTTCGGTCACTTCGATCGCTCGAAAACGACGAAACGCTTCTCGTTCAGTCCGGAAAACCGGTGGGAATTTTTCGGACGCACGCCGATGCCCCCCGTGTGCTAATCGCGAACGCGAACCTGGTGGGCCATTGGTCGAATTGGGGCGAGTTCCGGAAACTGGAACGGATTGGGCTGACCATGTACGGCCAGATGACGGCAGGATCGTGGATTTACATCGGGAGCCAAGGAATCGTGCAGGGAACTTACGAAACATTTGCAGCCGCGGGCCGCAAACATTTTGGGGGTTCCCTCCAAGGCAAGCTCATCGTTTCGGGCGGAATGGGAGGCATGGGCGGTGCGCAACCACTGGCCGCAACCATGAACGGAGCCTGTTTCTTGGGCATCGATGTCGATCACTCGCGAATTGAGAAACGATTAAACACAGGATATTGCGATCGGCTGGCATGGACTCTCGACGAAGCACTTTCAATTCTCGAGGCAGCTCGGTCTGAGGGCAAAGCAGTCTCCGTCGGTCTCGTAGGCAATTGTGCGGATGTGATTCCAGAACTCGCGTCACGCCGGGTCGTGCCGGACATCGTGACGGATCAAACGAGCGCGCACGATCCCCTCAATGGCTACGTACCCAATGGGATGTCGCTTGGCGATGCCGTCGCCTTGCGTTCACGCGATCCCGAAGAGTATGTCCGTTTGTCGATCGCGGCGATGGCGAGGCATGTGGAGGGTATGTTGGCGTTGCAGCGATCCGGATCGATTGCCTTCGACTACGGCAACAATATCCGAACGCATGCAAAGAATGCGGGAGTGGCGGACGCCTTCAACATCCCGGGTTTTGTGCCGGAATACATCCGACCTATGTTTTGCCAAGGCCGGGGCCCTTTTCGCTGGGTCGCGCTTTCGGGCGAGCCCTCCGACATTCACCGTACGGATCGGCTCGTCGTGGAAATGTTTCCCGAGCAGCGTGAGCTCGTTCGCTGGATCGAATTGGCGAATCAGAGAATACAGTTTCAGGGTTTGCCGGCCCGCATCTGTTGGTTGGGATATGGACAGAGGGCGAAATTCGGGCTCGCAATGAATGCGCTGGTGCGTTCAGGAGAGATCAAAGCCCCCATTGTCATTGGGAGAGATCATCTCGACGCAGGCTCGGTGGCATCGCCTTTTCGCGAGACAGAAGCCATGAAAGATGGGTCAGACGCCATCGCCGACTGGCCGCTGCTCAATGCGCTCGTCAATACGGCTGCGGGCGCGTCATGGGTTTCCATTCACAACGGTGGTGGCGTCGGCATTGGATACGCGCTGCATGCCGGGATGGTCGTTGTCGCGGACGGGTCAGAAGAAAGCGACCGTCGCATCGAACGTGTCTTGACGTCTGACCCCGGAACCGGCGTGATGCGGCATGTGGACGCAGGCTATGCGAGCGCGGTCGAGGTCGCTGAGCGAAATCATTTGAAAATCCCGATGTTCCCGGACCGGGAGAATTCATGAGCCCCGCCGATTCTGTCTGGACATCGACGGTCAAACAGTTCACAGACCGAACGGCAAGTGCATCCCCGACGCCTGGCGGAGGGTCTGTCGCCGCGGTGACGGTAGTTTTCGCCGGGTCGCTAATTGTGATGTGCCTTGAGATTGCGAAGAAGTCCCTGGGAGAATCGCGCATCCGCGTGCCGCTTCACCGAGTTGAAGAGGCGTGCCGGATCGCAAGAAAGTGCGCGGACGAAGACATTGTCGTGTTCGACGCCTACATTTCTGCGTCCCGGTTGCCAAAAGCGACTGCGGTCGAGGGGGCCCGGCGGGAATCCGCTCGGACAACCGCCTTGGTGAAGGCAACAAAAGTTCCGTTAGGCTGCGTGCAGGCTGCTATTTCGATAGCGGAAGCGGCCATCGAATCAAAGCAGCTCATCCCGTCGGTTATCCTGAGCGATTGGGCATCGGGGCTCGCGCTCATTCGAGCCGCGCTCGCCTCGCTCTTATTCAACGTTGCAGTCAATCTACGATCGCTCCCGAAATCTAAGAACAATGATGCTCTGAGAAAAAAGTACGAGGATATTCTATTGCAGACCGGCGACACCGTTTTGGCGATCGGAGTGGCACTTGACGACGTTACTCAGCGGCTCGGAGTCGCGTTGTGAGTCCGCAGCCAGAGAGACTTGCGGTAATCCATTGCGGCCAGTTAGTAACTTTGGCGGGTCCCCGCCGGCCTCGAGCGCGCGACGAACTGAAACAGCTATCCATTATCAATGATGGGGCGATGCTGGTAAGTGGCGGCGGAGTCGAGTGGGTCGGCGCATCAAGTGAGGTCACGGACGAACGGTTAGCTGGACGCGAAATCGTGGACGCGGGTGGACGGGTTGCGCTTCCCGGGTTTGTCGACGCACATACGCATCCGGTCTTCGCTGGAACCCGAGTCGACGAATACGAGCTTCGTGCGACTGGCGCAACGTACGAACAGATAGCGGCGGCCGGTGGCGGCATCCGCTCGACTGTGCGGAAAACGCGCGCGGCCTCGGAGGAGCAGTTGCTTGATGTGGCGCGGAGGTATTCCCAGTGGTTTCTGCGTTGCGGGACAACAACGATCGAAGCCAAGTCGGGTTACGGACTGACGCTTGAAGACGAACTGAAACTGCTCCGAGTGATTCGCTGTCTGGGCTCTGCCGGACCGCTCCGCTACGTGGCGACATTTCTCGGGGCGCACGAGGTTCCAGACGAATATCGAGGCAAGCCTCGTGCCTACGTCGATTTGATTATCCGCGAAATGATTCCGCGGATTGCGGAACAGAACCTGGCGGAATATTGCGACGTATTTTGCGAACCTGGAGTTTTCGATCTGCCCACATCCCGCGAAATCCTTGGCGCCGCTCGCGGCGCTGGCCTGGGCATTCGCGTGCACGCCGATCAGCTTTCCCGATCAGGCGCAGCCGAGATGGCCGCGCAGGTTGGAGCAGTAACCGCGGACCACTTGGAGCAGACTGATACAGCGGGAATTGCGGCCCTGGCAAAAGGAAACGTGCAGCCGGTCTTGCTTCCGGCGTCGGTCTACACGCTCGGATCAAAACGATTCGCTCCCGCTCGGGCGATGATCGAGGCGGGGCTTGGCGTGGTCTTAGCGACCGACTTTAATCCCGGTTCGTCGCCCTCCCCTTCGATTCCCCTCATACTCTCTCTCGCATCGACGCAGTTGCAAATGTCACCCGCCGAAGCGATTACAGCGACCACCATTAATGCGGCATATAGCCTGCGCCGCGGCGCCACCATCGGCTCGCTCGAACCCGGCAAACGCGCTGACTTTGTCATCCACGATTGTCGAGACTTTCGTGAGATCGCCTACTTTGCGGGTATCGAGTCCCCGTGGAGAGTGTACATCGACGGCAAACTGGCGTTTGACCGTGCCCGCCCCACGAATTGCCTTGATGGGGGCAATCCTCTTGCACATTGAAACCGAGACGGGATGGCTGCCGGATTCTATTTATCGCGCGGGCAAATTTGTTTCAGGCCTCGCGATGTTTGCCGACGCGAAGGGCAGAATCTCTCGGTTCTCCGCAGAACCCATCGACCTCGCCAGGGCCAGCCGCCTTCCGCGCCGCGCAATTCTTCCGGGTTTAGTCAACGTTCACTCGCACTCGTTTCAACGTGCCATCCGTGCCCGCACGGAACACCGCACGCCTGCCGTACGGGACACGTTCTGGACTTGGCGGGAAGCAATGTACGGCGCCGCAAACCTGCTTGCTCCGGATGATGTGTACAACGTTGCGCGCATGGCTTTTTTGGAAATGCTGCTCTCGGGAATTACCGCCGTGGGTGAGTTCCATTACTTACATCATGGGCCCGGCGGCCAACCTTACGAGGACCGCAACCTGATGGCGCTTCAAGTCATCCGCGCGGCCGCCGAATTAGACCTGCGGATCGGGCTGCTCCGAACAGCATATGTGCGGGCCGGATGGGGGAAGCAGCCGAACCCCCTGCAGAATCGCTTCATCACGCCTGATGTCGCCGATTTTATTACCGACACTGAAAATCTCCGTGACGCCGTTAGGCGTCTGTACGCCCCAGACGCCGTCTGGGTGGGCGTCGCCCCGCACAGCGTCCGTGCGGTTCCGCTTGAATATCTGCTTGAAACCGCAAAGTACGCTCGAAGGCGAGACATGCCCGTGCACATGCACGTGGCCGAGCAGCCAGCGGAACTTGAAGAATGTCTAGGCGAGCATGGTGTTACACCGGTTGAGTTTCTGCGCAAACACCAGTTGCTCGACGCTATGTTCACCGCGGTCCATGCAATCCATCTCAAGGAGGAGGAAATCGGCTCTCTTGCAAAGTCTGGCGCACGAGTGTGTGCGTGCCCGACGACGGAGAGGAATCTTGGCGACGGCATCGGTCCGTCAGATCGACTCGTCGATTCGGATGTTCCTATTTGTTTGGGATCCGACAGCAACGTGCAAATCGGTCTCCTGGAGGATGCACGAGAACTTGAATATCACCTTCGGTTGAAGAAACTCGAACGCGTGATCCTCTCGCCTGAGTCCAAAGAGGACGGGCTAGCGCGGGTTCTGATTCGTAGTGCAACCGAAAATGGCGCCGCCAGTATTCGAGCCCCAGGAGGAGTGCTTGAAGTGGGATGTCCGGCAGATTTTTTCGCGGTCAATCTAGATGACCCATCGGTTGCCGGTGCGGACACGAATTCGCTGCTCACCCAGGTCGTGTTCTCCTGCGGACGTGCGGCTATAAGTGACGTCTATGTCGGCGCAAAACATGTGATTCAGGACCGTCGGCATTTTCTGCAGAATGAGATTGTTCAGAAGTTCGATGCCGTGCAAAAGAGGATTTGGGGCCCCATTCAATGAAAAGTACGACGGATATTCTTGATGGACTTGGCGTCAATTCCGTCGGTTTCGTCGATCTGCAACCGTCCCATGATAGATCACGCGCTCTAATACCCGCCTTCGGAACATTGGACCATCCGCAAAAACCCAATGCGCGACACATCCGGCACGGAGAAGCTGAAGTTATGACTTGGGATAAGTTCCGAGGAGCTGACAACACGTCTGGAAATTCATCTTAAATTTCCGTCCACTTCAGTCGGACACTTCCTTATCAGTCCATTTCCCATCCCCGGTTACCTGCGAGGAGACGGTCGGTGGGCTCCTGGTCGTTGATCCCCACCTTGTACTTCTCCGAGGCCAAGTAAACAGAGAGAAAGGTAATGAGGCAGTTGGCGGCCAAGTAGGTCGCGACGGGCCACGAGGCGCCGCCCGCCCAGTGGACCAGGGCCGTGGCGACGATTGCTGCGGGGGCGCCGCTGATCATGCCGGCCATCTGGTAGCCGAAGGAAATCCCCGAATAGCGCACCCTCGCCTTGAAGAATTCAGCGATAAAGACCCCGGTAACTCCGTAGAGCGCGCCACAAGCGAAGACCCAAGAGCTCATGGCGAGCCAGATCAACATTGGCCGCCCAGTGTTAACGAGCCAGAAGAAGGGGTAGGAGAATAGCAGCATGCACGCAGCGCTCCAGACGGCCACAGGCCGCTTGCCGACACGGTCAGCGACGCGAGCCAAGATCAAGATTCCCGCGAATTCGGCCGCGCCTGCGACCATTTGCCCGATGAGGACCACGTACCTCGCCAGGCCAAACCGCCCGGTAATGTACGTTAGGGTAAAAATTGTAACGATGTAGTATCCGCCGATGTTGGCGAAGACCACGCCTATGGCCAAGATAGCGGCCACAGGGTAGTGCCGCAGCACATCGAAAAGAGGTACCTTGGACTCGGCCCCAAGTTCTTTGACCCGTGAAAACGCAGGCGACTCAAGCACGCGCATTCGAATAAATAGCCCCACGGCTATCAGGACGATGCTCAGGAGGAATGGTACCCGCCAGCCCCACGTGAAGAACTCCTCGTCCTTGAGCGAGGAAAATGCGGTGAACACCGCGGTCGAGAGCACGAGCCCGACAGGCACTCCCGCCTGCGGCCAGCTCGAATAGAAGTTGCGGTTCTCCTCAGGCGCGTTCTCGACGACCATCAGGGTGGCGCCGCCCCATTCGCCCCCTACGGCAAAGCCTTGCAGGAACCGGAGCACGACGAGGAGGGTGGGAGCGAGGCCACCCGCACGTTCGAAGGTCGGTAAGAACCCTATCAGGAACGTCGCACCGCCCATAATGAGCAGTGTGATCACGAGCATTGACTTGCGTCCGACCCTATCGCCAAAGTGGCCGAACACAATGCCGCCCAACGGACGGGCGAAGAAAGCGACGCCGAAGGTGGCGTAAGACGCAAGAGTTCCAGCCAGCGGGCTGAACCGCGGAAAGAAAAGCTTCGGGAAGATTAGCGCCGACGCCGTCCCGTAAAGGAAGAAGTCGTACCACTCTACAACGGTCCCTATGAAGCTCGCGAAGGCTACTTGCCGGATAGAAGGGCGCTGCTGGATGGCCTCACCGCCAAGGTACTCCATTCCGTCTCGCCTCCGCGAACGTGGGTCATAAAAGTTACTTCAGTAGTGGTCTGATGGCCAGCTAACACTACTATGTTCCTGAGTCATTGCATATGCGGAGATTATCTGCCGATCCGGCCCGGCACGCGACCAGAATTCCGCCAGGGGTCACAACTCCTGATAAGTCCTGGTGGTCTCAATGGGCCGTTGCAACACCTGTCCAAAACCTTTCTTATCGCAGTCTATCGGGCAAAAATTCGCCCGCCGCAAGCGAATCAAACAAAAGCCCTGATTAGGTTTTAATTCAAAATAATTGCGCTGATCAATTCCCGATAGGAAGCATTGTCCGATTAATAGGTCACATAGCGTTGCATCGATCAGTTGAGCTGGCCCGACTTATCGGAAGTCGGCTTGGCAAGCATTCGTGAAATTCCCCACAACGGCCTCGTAAAAGGCGGGAAGAGATTCGCCACCCGCCGCTACGGCATCGGCAAGAGCGGTTTCTGTCCCTGGGGTAATTGCATATCCATCGCCGTAAGGATCGCGGCGGTGAAGCAATAATTGCCCATCAGGGAAACGACATCGACCAATTGGTGCGGGCCCAACAGTTTCAACGTGCGGGCGAAGGTTTCCGAGCTGACGTGATTTTTTCCGAACAACTCGCGGCCGAACTGAATGATGACGGCATCGGACTCCGCCAGCCCATCGGTACTTTTTCTATATCTAACTATATCGATAATCTTTGGGTCGATCCCTTCCTTGAGCGCGCGCGGCTCATGAGAGGTCCACTCGAATTGGTTGTTGGATTCGCGAGCGGTGACCAGAATGGCCAGTTCCCGAAGATGGCCGCTGAGTCCCGCGCCGTTTCGCAGATACAGATTGAGCTCGCGGTTGAGGGTCGCGACCTTGGTGTCGTACAACAGGATTCCGTCCGGGCCGCGCAGGCCAGCGATCGTAGGGCTGGTTGGGCTGACGACCGCGTCATAGACCTTTTTTCCGTCCTCGTCCAAGTCCTCGCGCTTCAACAAGGGAAGCCGGAAGCCCGAGGATGGGTCAATATCGGCGGGCGAGGCAGTCTGAGCAGCGCTTGCGGTCGCGGCGAGAGAATTTGGCCGCGCCAAGGTAACCAACGCCAGCGCAGCCAGCACGGTCGCGCCAAGCATCCACACGACGGCTGCGAGATTCACGGAAATTCTAGGTCTTGAGTTCATGATCACCTCGCGTGCTTTCAAATTCTAACCTGCATCCATCAAAATAAAACAGGATCCAACACCGCGATTTCGCACCGACCGCACCATCCGGTGCTTCGCCCACGCCGGCCATTATTCACCGAATCTCGCAATGGAAGAAGCTGTTTTCTCGCTTCAGCCAATGGCGCTTCAAACGGCGTTACCAAGGCCGCCGTCTGTTTCCCTAAACCTTCGGCCGGAATTCGACGTCCTCGGGCCGGGCCGGTTTGCAACGGCGCTTCTGGCGAATCGCATCGACGACTCAAATCTTGCATAAGGGGAAACGGCTTCGTCCTGCGAGGGCGGTGTATGGACGTGATGCGGCTTCCGGCGGGCGGTCGCCGTGACGTTCATGGCCCCGCCCGAGTCAGCCCGAAGATTGGCTGACTCAAGCGGAGGCTTCTGATGCAAGAAGACGCGAACGGTTCTCTCACCAGGGAAAGTTGAACGTCCAGATCAGGAACAAATCGGTGTTGTCATCTACCGCGGCAAATTGTGCGTTCTGCCCCATGGTTTGCACCGCGAGTCCGAAAGCGCCGCCTTGGGCCGGGTCCATGGAAATCTGTTTCACGAATTTGCCCTCGATGGTGAACTCGACGATTTCGCTCGGTTGGCTGGGGTCCGAGTTGATCGCATCGTTGTTGCTGGTGAGCAGGTCGCCGTTCGGGGCCATCGTCAATCCCAGCGGCCCGTGGAGGTGTTTTGAATCCGTGTAGATTAACATCCCCCGCCCGGCGTCGTGGGTTCGTTCGGCCGCGCCGTAGACGGCGTATACGGCGTTATCGCCGGTCGAAGCCACGTACAAGACATCCTTCCGCGGGTCATATACCAAGCCCGTGGGCGCGTCCACGAACGTGACCGGGTCGCATTGAAATGTGTAGCCGGAAGCGATCTCGGTAATGTTTTTCACCGAGACGCCGGATTGGTTGACCGCTAAATCCAGACGTATGACGGTTCCATTCAGTCCGTTGGAGACGAAGAATTTCGCGCGGCCGAACTCGTCGAACAGCGCGGAATCCCACGGGCCTTGAATCATTGGATCCGTGATGGTGGAAACCAGATTTCCGTTCTTGTCGATCACCAGGATGGACCCGGCGGAAGAATTCTGGCAGGTGCCGTCGGTGGACGGGAAATTGCCGACCAGAACGAATCCCTTGGTCAGAATATTTAAAGCAGTTGTCAGCCCCAGCGGTGCGGTTCCGCCGAAGTATTGAAAAACTGGCTGAGTGGACGGTACATCGACGATCGTTGTGCCGGTGCCCTGAAGATTCATAAAGTTGTTGAAGTTCGAAACCAGGATGTCGCCGGGGTTGATCGCCCCGCCCGTCGGGAATCCGGGTGGCACAAATGCGACGCCGTACGGATTTACATCTCCGTTGCCCGGGACGGTCGATACGGCCCGAACTTGCGTCGGAAGAAACGGGGGATCATTCGCCGCCATCATTGCTG
>Ga0302325_10032487_pt1 | contig 10717 bp, 6 predicted proteins | sample Palsa_T0_2_FD_201948 | JGI IMG/M metagenome (GOLD analysis project Ga0302325, IMG submission 201948) | Peat permafrost microbial communities from Stordalen Mire near Abisko, Sweden - Palsa_T0_2 | ecosystem: Environmental > Terrestrial > Soil > Palsa > Peat permafrost | place: Sweden: Abisko...
CCGGGAGGGATGTGCTCTGGGAGCCAGGCGATGAGGTTCTCCATCGCCTCGCTGCGGCTCGTCTGCGAGGCACGGTACTGCTTGCTCCAGCGCGCGATCTGGCGCGCGAGATAGCTTCCCGGCCTGCCGTAGTCGGCAAGCCCCAGGGCGAGGTAGTCAAGGCTGTGCAGCGCCGCCATGACACGGTTCATCTCGTCGTAGATGGCGGCACGCTCGGCGGCCGCCATGCCCGGTAGCGTCGGGTCCCAGAAGTTGCGCCCGGCCGCGTAGCTCATGACGTAGAACATCGTGCCGATGATGCTCTCGTCGCTGCACAGGATGAGTGGCTGCGCGACTGGCACCGCGCTGCCGTGCAATGCGCGCAGGATGCGAAATTCCCGATCCACCGCGTGCGCAGATGGCAGCAGCACACCCGCGGGCTTCCTGCGCAGCACGTACTTGGCGCCATCGCCGGCGGAGAGCAGGAAGGTCGGGTTGGACTGGCCGCCGCGGAACTGCTCAACGGTGAGCGGCGCGCGAAAGCCCGCGAGCTGCGCGCCCAGGTAGCGCTCGAGTACGCGCTCGTCGAAGCGCTGCGCTTCGGGCACCGGCATGGTGCCGGTGAACTCGGACGCACCCATCGTCAGGTGTATTTGTCCAGTTCGAGGCGACCGATCTGGTTGCGGTGCACCTCGTCCGGGCCGTCGATGATGCGCACGGCGCGCGCCTGTGCGTACGCGTTGGCGAGCTGGAAGTCATCGCACAGCCCCGCGGCGCCGTGCGCCTGGATCGCCCAGTCGATCACCTGGCAGGCGGTGTCGGCGGCGGCGATCTTGATGGCAGCGATCTCCGCACGCGCTGCCTTGTTGCCCACCGTATCCATGAGCCAGGCCGCCTTGTAGACCAGCAGCCGCGCCTGATCGATGCGGATGCGCGACCCCGCGATGCGCTCGAGCGTCACCGACTGCTCGGCGATCGGACGGCCGAATGCCCGTCGGCTCTTCACGCGGCGGCACATTTTCTCGAGCGCGCGCTCGGTGAGTCCGATCAGGCGCATGGCATGGTGGATGCGGCCCGGGCCCAGCCTGCCCTGCGCAATCTCGAATCCCCGCCCCTCGCCGAGCAGGATGTTGGCGAGCGGCACGCGCACGTCCTTGAACTCGATCTCCATGTGTCCGTGCGGTGCATCAGTGAACCCGAACACCGGCAGGTGCCGCAGAATCGTGATGCCCGGCGTATCGCGCGGCACCAGAACCATCGACTGCTGGCGGTGACGCGGCGCATCCGGGTCCGTCTTGCCCATAAAGATGAACAGCCGGCAGCGTCTGCTGCCGGCACCGGAGGTCCACCACTTGCGGCCATTGATAAGGTAGCAGTCACCGTCGCGCACGATGGAGCTCTCGATGTTGGTGGCATCGCTGGAAGCCACGCGCGGCTCGGTCATGGCGAAGGCGGAGCGGATCGTGCCTGCGAGCAGCGGCTCGAGCCATTGCTGTTTCTGCTCGGCCGTCCCGTAACGCTCCAGGGTCTCCATGTTGCCCGTGTCGGGGGCGGAGCAGTTGAAGATTTCAGCCGACCAGCGCACCCGTCCCATCATCTCGCACAGCGGGGCGTACTCGAGGTTGCTGAGGCCGGCGCCGTAGTGCGAGTCCGGCAGGAACAGATTCCACAGGCCCGCGGCGCGCGCCTTGTGCTTGAGATCCTCAAGCAGCGCGGGCTCCTCCCAGGGATCACCGCCGGCAAGCTGCGCGTAGAATTGCTCCTCGTTCGGGTAGATATGCTCGTCCATGAAGGCGCCGAGTCGCTTCAGGTAGTCCTGAGTTTTCTTGCTGAGCTCAAAGTCCACACTTGCCTCCGTCGCGCCACGCGCGCCGCCCTTCAGACGCTGTAGAAACCCCTGCCCTCGCGCGCCAGCTGCTCGAGAAGCGGAGCCGGCTGGAAGTACTCGGCGCCCACCTGATCGCAGTACTTGGTGAGCGCCTGGTAGATCGCCGGCAGGCCGACCTGATCGGCATAAAACATCGGGCCGCCGCGCCAGGCGGGAAATCCGAAGCCGTGCAGCCAGATGACATCGATCTCGTGCGGCCGCGGCACGATCCCTTCCCCGATGAGGCGCGCACCTTCGTTGATCATGGCATAAAGGCAACGCTCGAGGATTTCCTGCGCGCCAATCTGCCGTCGTGCGATGCCGCGAGCCGCCGAGTGCCGGGCAATCAGCTCATCGACCCAGGGGTCAGCCTGTGCGCGGCGCTCATCGTCGTAACGATACCAGCCCGCGCGGGTCTTCTGTCCGAGCCTGCCCGCGGCCGTCAGTTGCTCGAGCAGGTCCGCCGCCTGCTCGCGCTCGGTGAGGCGCGCGCGCCGTGCGCGGCGGGTTGCCAGCACCACATCGAGCCCACCGAGATCGGCAACCGCAAATGGGCCCAGCGGGAAGCCGAATTCCACCAGCACCTGGTCGACCTGCGCAGGCGTCGCGCCTTCCTCCAGCATGAACAGCGCCTCGCGCGAGCGCCGCGACAGCAGGCGATTGGCCACGAAGCCCTCGCCCGCCCCCACCAGCACCGGGACCTTGCCGAGGCGCTTGCCGAGCGCCATGAGGGTCGCGATCACCTCAGGGGCGGTGCTGGCGTTGCGCACGTTCTCAACGAGCCTCATGAGGTTGGCCGGATTAAAGAAGTGCATGCCCGCGACATCTGCGGGCCGCGTGGTGACGCGGGCCAGCTCATTCAGGTCGAGGAACGAGGTGTTGCTCACCAGAATGGCCCCGGGCCTGCACACCCGATCGAGCCGGGCGAAGACCGCCTGCTTCAGGGCGAGGTCTTCGGACACCGCCTCGACCACGAGGTCGGCCTCATGCAGCTCCTCGTCTGCGTGCGATTCAGCGATCAGAGCCGAGCGCCGTGCCGCCTCATCCTGCGACAGGCTCCCGCGCCGCACCTGTGCAGCGTAGCTGCCTGCGATGGCCGCCAGGGCTTCCCCGGCGCTGCCGCTTGTGTGCCCGACCAGGGCGACCGGAATGCCGGCATTGGCAAAGCACATCGCGATGCCGCGGCCCATCACTCCGCTGCCGATCACCGCCGCCCGGCGCACCTCGCGTTGGGAGGTCTCCGGCGTGAGGCCGGGAATCCTCGCTACCTCGCGCTCGGCGGCGAACGCATGGCGCTGTGCCCTGGACTGCGGTCCGTGCAGCAGGGCGACGCACATCTCGTGCTCGCGCCGCAGCGCGTCCTCGAAAGGAAGCTCGTACGCCATGCGCACCGCCTGCACCGCCTCGAGCGGGGCGATGAATCCGCGTTGCTTGCGCGCGAGCATCGCGCGGAACTCATCGAACACCTGCGGCTCATCGAGCCTTGCGGGCAACTCGCTCGTACGCCGCACGGGGCGCCCCTCGCGCAACACCCGCTCAGCGAAGGCAGTCGCCGCGAGCTCAAGATCCGGGCCCTCCATCAGCTCATCCAGCAGTCCCTGGCGCAGCGCCTCGGGGGCGCCAAGCTCGCGGCCCTCGGCAATCATGCTGAGCGCGAGGCGTGCGCCGACCAGCCGCGGCAGACGCTGTGTGCCGCCGGCGCCGGGAATGATTCCGAGCTTCACCTCCGGAAGCCCGAGGCGCGCTTCGGGCACCGCGACGCGAAAGTGACAGGCGAGTGCGATCTCGAGACCGCCGCCGAGCGCGGTCCCATGGATAGCGGCGATGACCGGCTTCGCACAAGTCTCGATGCGGGCGACGAGTTCGCCAAGGAGCGGTGGCTGCATCGGCCGGCCGAACTCGCGCACGTCCGCGCCGGCGCAGAAGGTGCGCCCCCGGCACACGATCAGCAGCGCGCCGGTGCGCGCGTCCGCGGCACAACGCTCGAGCGCCTCGGCGAGACCTGCGCGCACGGCATGCGAAAGCGCGTTGACCGGCGGATGATCGATCACGGCGACGCCGATGCTTCCGTGTTGCGTATACGTGACCGGGTCGGGCATGGTCGGCTCGCTTCTCAGGCCGTCACGAGGACGACCTTGCCCTTCGCCTGACGGTTCATCACCACCTCGAGGGCTTCGCGGTAGCGCGCGAGCGGAAAGGTCGCGGATATGTGCGGCCGCAGGCGCCCTGCGCCATACCAGCCGAAGAGCTGCGCCATGTTGGCGGCATTCTCTGCCGGTTTCGCCTGCGCGTACGCGCCCCAGAACACGCCAACAATGGATGTGATCTTCAGCAGCACGAGATTCAGCGGGATCTTGGGGATCTCGCCACTTGCGAACCCGATGACCAGGTAGCGCCCCTCGAAGCCGAGGCTGCGCACCGCCGGCTGTGCATAAGCGCCGCCGACCGGATCGTAGACGACATCGACTCCCTTGCCGCCGGTCAGCTCCTTGATACGCTCGCGCAGGTCGCATTGCGCGTAGTTCACGAGCACGTCCGCGCCGTATTCCCTGCAGAGCGCCAGCTTGTCCTCGCTCGAGGCGCAGGCGATGACGCGCGCGCCCAGGATCCGTCCGATCTCGATCGCGGTTAGGCCAACGCCCCCCGCAGCGCCGAGCACCAGCAGAGTCTCACCGCTTTTCAGTTGTGCCCGATCTTTGAGCGCATGATGCGAAGTCGCATAGACAATGGGGAATGCAGCGCCGGTGGTGAAGTCCATCGACTCGGGCAGCGGGAAAACTTTCGCAGCGCTTACCGCTATTTCTTCGGCGTAGCCGCCGTAGCCGGTCACGGCGAGCACGCGCATGCCGACCTCGAGCCCGGCCACACCCTCGCCCACTTCCTTGATGACACCCGACACCTCCGCGCCCGGAGTCATGGGCAGTGGCGGCTTGGTCTGGTACCGGCCCTGCATCATGAGGCCATCGAGGAAATTGACCCCGCAGGCCCTGACCGCGATAACGACCTCTCCGCGAGCCGCGTGCCTGGGGGGCACGTCCTCGATGAGGTACTGCTCGGGTCGATCGTATTCCTTGACCAGCACCGCCTTCATGCGCTTCCCCTCTGACGCACGGCCTCATAGAGCAGCATGCCCGCGGCCACCGAGACGTTGAGACTCTCGACCGCACCCAGCTACGGCAGCTGCACCATGAAGTCACAGTGCTGGCGCGTCAGCTGCCGCAACCCCGCCCCCTCGGCTCCGAGCACCAGTACCACCGGCCCGCTGAGATCCACCTGCCGCGCCGGCTTGGGCGCCTGCGAGTCCGCGCCGATCACCCACAGGCCCGCGTGCTGCAACAGCTTCAGCGTGCGCACAAGATTGGTCACTGTGACGATCGGCGTCGTCTCCGCCGCCCCGGCCGCGACCTTGCGCGCAGCCGGTGTCAGCTGTGCCGCACGATCGCGCGGCACGATCACCGCTAGCGCCCCGCAGGCATCTGCCGTGCGCAGGCAGGCCCCGAGATTGTGCGGATCCTGCACCCCATCGAGGGCAAGCAGTAAGGGCGTGGGTGCATGCGCGAGGGCTGCGAGCAGCTCATCTTCCGTCCACGGCGGCAGCGGAGAGATTTCGGCCGCTACGCCCTGATGCGCCACGTCGCCCAGCAGTTTGCTGAGCGCCTGGCGCTCGATGCGCTGCACCGGGCGCTGTCGGCGCCGCGCCAGCTCCTCGATGGCGCGCAAGCGTGTGTCATCGCGTTGCGCCGCCAGACTCACGGCGAGCACGCGCTCGGCGTGCCGTTCCAGCATGACACGCACGGCGTGCATGCCGTAGATGGTTTCCGTGCCCTTCACGGATCCGACCTTGTGTCCCACGCGAGCGGGCTACGCCTCCGCGGCGAGCGCGAGGTCGATAAGTCCCTCGATGGGATTCACCGCCGTGACCACGACGCGCACGCGCGCCCCGGTGCTCAGGCGCCGACCGCTGCGCCGTCCGCGCCAGGCGTGGCCCTCCTCCTCCATGACGTACTGGTCATCGCGCAGGCTGTCAACGTGCAGCAGACCGTCTACCGCGACCTCCAGGATCTGCACGAAGCAACCGAACTCCACCACGGTGGTAATCAACCCCTGGAAGCTCTGCCCGATACGTTCCTTCAGATAGGTGCATTTGAGAAAGCCGGAGACGTAGCGGTCGGCCTCATCCGCACGCTTCTCGAGCCGGGAGGTGCTCTGCCCGAGTGGGGCAAGCTCGCTCGCGCTGTAACGCACTCCCGCGCCGCCCTTCGCTTTGAGCAGCGCCTTGAGCGTGCGGTGAACGACGAGGTCGGGGTAGCGGCGGATCGGTGAGGTGAAGTGCGCGTAGTGAGTGAGTGCCAGGCCGAAGTGCCCGATGTTGGTCGCTTGATAAACCGCCTGCGGCAGCGCGCGCACCACCAGCGACTCGACAAACGCGCGCTCGGAGAGGTCGCTCACACGTCGGGCGATCGCCTGCAGATCGCGCGTGGTGACCGTCTTCGGCAGGCGGGCATCGACGCCCAGCGTTCTGAGGGTCGACGTCAGGCGCTCGAGCTTCTCGTCCTCGGGTACACCGTGCACGCGGTAGAGCGTCGGGGTATGCGACTTCTCGAGTTCCTGCGCCACGGCAACGTTGGCGAGTATCATGCATTCCTCGATGAGGCGGTGCGCCTGGTTGCGCACGCGCAGCTCGATGGCACGCACCCGCTCACCGGCATCGATCACGAACTCAGCCTCGGCGGCGTCGAAGTCGAGCGCACCGCGCCGGTTGCGCGCTTGGTAGAGCGCGCGATACACCTCGACCAGCACCTGCAGACTGCCAACGAGCGCTCCCAGCTGCGTGCGGGCAGCGGGCCGCCCCTCGAACAGCGCCTCGCTGGCGAGCGTATAGGTGAGACGTGCCGCCGAGCGCATCACCGCCGGATAGAAGCGTGCGCTCTTGAGCGCGCCGTTCCGGCCGACCAGCATGTCGGCCGCAAAACACAGCCGGTCCACATGCGGGGCGAGCGAGCAAAGGTGATCCGACAGCGCGGTGGGCAGCATCGGCAGCACCCGCGTCGGAAAATACACCGATGTACCGCGTTCCTGGGCCTGCGCATCCAACGCCGTCCCGGTGCGCACGTAGTGGCTGACGTCCGCGATCGCGACGATTAGCCGAAACCCGCCCGCATGTGGCTCGGCGTACACCGCATCGTCGAAATCCCGTGCGTCCTCTCCATCGATGGTGACCAGCGGCAGATCGCGCAGGTCCACGCGCGTGGCTGCCTCGCGCTGATCGACCTCGCTGCCGCAGGCCTGTGCCTCACGCAGTGCCGCTGCCTCAAACTCGTGCGGCAGATCGAAGCGCGCGATGGCCGACTCGGTGGCGAGCTCCACCGGCCGATCCGGGTCCAGGCGCTTTTCGATCACGGCCTGCGCTGCGGAGGCCGAGCCAGCATGGCGCGTGACTCTTGCAATCACCCACTCGCCGCCGCGCGCACCGTTCAGATCCTGCGCGGCCACCGCGCAACGCAGCTGCAGGCGCCGGTCCGCGGCGTTCACCCAGGCGCTGCGACCAAGCATTTCCACGGTGCCGAGAAAGGCGCTCACGCCACGCTCGAGCACCTGCTCGACGACGCCCGACCAGCGATCGGTTGCATCGCGTGACACCTTTACGCGCAACCGATCGCCGTGCATGACACCGCGCATCTCCGGTGGCGGCAGGAAGACGCTGTCCTTGAACCCTTCAACGCGCAGAAAGCCGTAACCGGCACGGTTGGCGCTCACCGTCCCCTCGACGGACGAACCCGGCCGCACCGTGGCATTCGCCGCGGCTGGCGATTTGCCCGCGTGCTTTGGCGCGCTGCGGTCATGGGAACGTGCGGCAGTTGACTTGCTTCGACCACGCTGGTGATCGTGCGCCGCGGCTGTAGGCGCATTCGAGGAGGCACTTCCGCTGCGGTCGCGTCGACCGTACTTTCCCCTACGTGCCTTCAATTGACAGCCCCCGACCCCCCTGCGTACATTGCGCGGCCTTCCTCACCCGCCCGGGTGGCGGAATTGGTAGACGCACTAGTTTCAGGTACTAGCGGGTAACTCCGTGGAGGTTCGAGTCCTCTCCCGGGCACCAGAATTTCGCTATATTTCAATTATATAATACTCTAAGGCGATTTAATTTCGAGCCAAGTCTGCGGCTCGAATCGCGCGAACTATAGACGATTTCGCAGGACACCAGAGTGCGATAACAGGATAACGCGGTGCTAGGAATGCGACTCCCAGAGAGGCGCTGATTGTTAGTCAGGTGCCCTACACCGGGCGCGAGATGTTCGCTCCTTGCCAAGGAGAGGCACCATCGCCCATTGTTTAGTCGGGCCAGGAGATTGGTTGCGTGCACCACGACGAATCGGAGATCGAAATGAGCATCAGAAAGCCGCACATCCTCGGCATTCCGGGGAGCCCTACGCCGCAGTTCGTTCTCCGGTGCTGTATTGCGCGGGCTCCAGGAAATTGCGAGCGACCGCGCCCACATAGATATTTTCCTGCTTGACTCGGTTCCCTTGTACAACGCAGATCTCGATGGCAACGACAAACCCGCATCTGTGGTGGCAGTGAAGAACGCCATCCGCGATTGCGACGGTCTGGTGCGTTCATCTCCCTAGTACAACTACGGAATTTCTGGGGTTCTGAAGAACGCGCTCGACTGGGCCTCGCGTCCCGGCTACCAATCTGTACTCAAGGATAAGCCGGTTCCAATCATGACCAGCTCTCCCGGAATGGTAGGTGGCGTGCGCGCTCAAGGACAACTGCGTCAAACACTCGCGGCAACACTTTCTCGGGTCATAGCTGTTCCGGAAGTAGTGGTATCGCAGGTGAATAAGAAGGTTCAGGACGGCCGCTTGGTCGACTCGGCTTCACTGAAGTTCATGCTCGAAGCATTCGACGTATTACTTGAAGCGATTCCTAAGCCGCACGCCTCGCGCTAGGCAGTACACTCCTCACCCCCCCGCCGCGCAGCTGATATGGCCCATTCGGGTCAAGCAGCGTGCGAGTAGCGCTCGCTATGAGGGGCGCGCGACAGGTGGGAGAGGCACCGGATCGGGAACGCGACGCGCGGAGCTTAGAGCGACGATGGATCACGCTGATATTCGCGGGTTGGTTACCGCATTGCATCGGTCCGTCGCGGGGCTGCCTCGATCTAGCGTCGGGGATCATCGCAAGGGATGCCCACATAGCTGCGTAGAGGGTTCCCCTCACCGTGTCCACGCATCGCGTTCCCGATCCGGTGTGAGTGCGGTTACGTCATGGCCGTGACCCTCGCTCGAGTGAGGGGCTCGTTCACGGACTTGGGGCAACGTGCCGGCCGATATCCCAGAGGAAGCCGGCGAGCTCACGTGCGAGAGCCACGCAGATCTTGTTGTGCTGCACACCGCGAGCCTTCAGGCGCCGATAGCGGTGGTTCAGGCGCAGCTGTGCGCGCCAGGCGATCGCGCGGACCTCGGCGGGCTGGCGCTCCTGACGCAGCTGCAAGCGTGGGCTGATGCGGGCGGGGAAGCGATAGTTCCAGGCCGCTTCGATCCTGTGCTTCTTGTAGATCACGCCCAATCGCGTTCTACATGTGGCTCGGCACACGCAAGTGTGCAACCCACGGTACTGCGGGAGGCAGACCCTTCCTCGTCTCAACCTGGAATGCCCGCCTCTCTATGGCGGGCCATGATGTCTAGCACCTGACCCTCTCCGGCGCGCGGATTCTCACACGCGTTGCCAGCGTAACCCACCCAGACCTCCGCGCGGGCGGATCGTTGGCCTGGCGTCATCGGGCTTGAGCTACGCGAGTACTTGGCCTTCCGGAGGTCCCCTGGCCCAACGGTGCCGCCCCTCCCATGTCAAGAATGCGGGTACAAACAGAAGCAAGTCCAGCTGCGGTAATCCGGGTCATGAGAGATGATCGACTGGTCGGGTGGCCTATTGCTCCAACTGCGGTCCGCCGGTGATCAAGCGGATACTGCCACCAAACTTAAGGTAGGCCCAAAACCAGTTCATCAACGTCGCGACGCGATTTCTGACGCCCAGCATGAAGGCGATGTGCACGACTCCCCACAGCCACCAAGCGGGTGCGCCCGACAGCTTCAAGACGCCGAAATCCGCCACGGCGGCCTTGCGGCCGATGGTGGCAAGAGAGCCCAAGTGGCGATAACGAAATGCCGGCACCGGCCTACGCGATTCGACCATCGCCCGAATTTTCTTTGCGACGTATGTTCCGCCTTGCTTGGCCGCCGGAGCCAACCCCGGCACGATTTCACCTTTCCAAGCCTTGCTCGCCGCGGTGTCGCCGATCGCGAATACATTGGTGAGCCCCGGTACCCGCAAGTCATCGCCCACAATGAGTCGTCCCGCCTTATCGGCGGGCGCGTTCAACCACGCCGCCGCCGGCGATGCGGACACGCCGGCCGCCCAAAGGACCGTCCTCGCTTCGATGCGAGCCCCGTCAACGGCAACTCCCGTTTCATCGATATGATCCACCCGGCTACCGAGGTGAATTTCCACTCCCAGCTGCTCTAGCGAGCGTTGCGCGATCTGTGCCAGCCGCACCGGGAAGCTCGGCAGTAATCGCGGGGCGGCTTGGACGAGAATCACGCGGGCCTGCGCCGGATCGAACGCACGGAAATCTTTTTCCAATCCGAAACGGGCCAATTCCGCGATCGCGCCCGCGAGTTCCACACCCGTTGGGCCGCCACCCACGATCAAGAAAGTCAATAACCCCTTACGGTCCTGCTCAAGAGACGCCGCTTCGGCGCGTTCGAATGCCGTCAAGATCCGGCGCCGAATTTCCAACGCATCTTCGATGCGCTTGATGCCCGGTGCGAAGCGCGCCCATTCATCTTTTCCGAAATAGCTGTGCGT
>Ga0302325_10032488_pt1 | contig 10716 bp, 11 predicted proteins | sample Palsa_T0_2_FD_201948 | JGI IMG/M metagenome (GOLD analysis project Ga0302325, IMG submission 201948) | Peat permafrost microbial communities from Stordalen Mire near Abisko, Sweden - Palsa_T0_2 | ecosystem: Environmental > Terrestrial > Soil > Palsa > Peat permafrost | place: Sweden: Abisko...
ATCGGCATTGGCGACGAGAAGACGCCGATTTCCAATGGTGAAGAGGCCGAGAAGATCAAGGCTGCGCTGGAGCACGCGGATTGGGCCGTTCGCTCGGTCGATACCCGCGAACGCCGCCGCAGTCCCGCTGCTCCGTTCACCACCAGCAAGTTCCAGCAGGACGCCTCACGCAAGCTGCGCTTCAGTGTGAAGCGCGCCATGATGATCGCCCAGCGCCTCTATGAAGGCATCGATCTGGGAGGCGAAGAAGGCACGGTCGGCCTTATCACCTACATGCGTACCGACTCACCCCAGGTGTCAAACGATGCCCTGGCGGAGGTGCGAGAGTACATCGGCAAGGACTTTGGCAAGGAGTTCCTGCCTGAGTCACCGAACACCTACAAATCAAAGAAGAGCGCGCAGGAAGCCCACGAAGCGATTCGCCCAACGTCGGTGGCACGTCATCCCGATCAGATGAAGCAGTACCTTCAGGAAGACGAGTACAAAGTTTACAAGCTGATCTGGCAACGATTCGTGGCTTCGCAGATGAATCCCGCGGTCTTCGACCAGACAACTGTCGACATCGATGCGAAAAACGGCGACAAGGTGTACCGCTTCCGCGTGACAGGTTCCGTGCTGAAGTTCGAAGGTTTCCTCAAGGTCTATGAGGAGTCGAAGGACAGCAAGGACGAGGAAGATGAGGCGCTCAAGCACAAACTGCCGTTGCTGTTAGCGGGGCAGAAGCTGACGTTGAAGGGCCTGAATCCGGAGCAGCACTTTACCGAACCGCCTCCGCGCTTCAATGAGGCGTCGCTGGTTAAGGAACTGGAAGAGCGTGGCATCGGCCGGCCCTCGACCTACTCAGCGATCATCAGCACCATCCAGGAGCGCCAATACGTACAGAAGGTGGGAGGCAAGTTCATTCCCACCGAAATCGGCATGGTCGTCACGGATTTGCTGGTCGCCAACTTCAAAGACATCTTCGATCCCCAGTACACGGCGCGTCTGGAAGAAGAGCTCGATGAGATCGAAGAGGGCAAGGAGACCTGGACCGACGCCCTGAAGGACTTCTACAAGAAGTTCGAGAAAGAACTCCATTACGCCGAAAAGCACATGGAGAACGTCAAGCGGATGGAAAAGCCCACCGATGAGAAGTGCGAACGGTGCGGCTCGCCGCTGGTCATCAAGTGGGGCAAGCACGGCTCGTTCTACGCCTGTAGTGCGTACGACAAGACCGATCCCAACAGTTGCACCTTCACCAAAGAAAATCCCATCGATCTGCCCGACCTGGACTCAGCCGATGTACAGGAGACTACGCAGGAAGAGTACTGCGAGAACTGTGGCCGGTCGATGGTGCTGAAGCGCGGTCGCTTCGGGCAGTTCATGGCCTGCACGGGATATCCGGACTGCAAGACCACGCGCCGGCTCGATCAAGGCAAGAAGGTCCCCGACATTCCGTTGGATGAGAAGTGTCCGCAGTGCGGGCGTAATCTCCTGCTGCGCCATGGCCGTTTCGGGGAGTTCGTCTCGTGCAGCGGCTATCCCGAGTGCAAGTGGGTGAAGCAGAATTATATTGGCGTGAAGTGTCCGGAGTGCAAGACCGGCGACCTGGCCGAGAAAAAGGCGCGTCGCGGCAATCTGTTCTATGGCTGTTCGAATTATCCCAAGTGCAAGTTCACCTCGGCCTACAAGCTGGTAGACGAGCCCTGTCCCGAGTGCAACAGCCCATATCTGCTGGAAAAGACGCTGAAGGCGGGAACTTTCCTGGTCTGCCCCAACAACAAGCGGACCGAGAGCGCCGAGGCCGATCAGCCCAAACGCCGCGCCAAGAAGAAAGCCGGGGATGAAAGCTCGGTTAAATGTGACTACTCGCGCGAACTAAGGCCCGAAGCTGTTGCATAATGGTGGGATTGTCAATCCAAGCCGCCCGGCTCTGTATGCCGGGCATTTATGTGAGAAAGGGGTGAGAACATGGCAGGAAAAACGAAGGATGCAACGATTATCGCCCACCTGGTTGTTGACGACAGCGTCAAAGCTGCGGAGTTTTACAGAGATGCGTTTGGCGGTGAGATTCTCGGAATCCACAAAACGCCCGATGGAAAGGTCATGCACGCCGAAGTGAACATCGGCGGCGCCCGGCTGATGCTGGCCGATGTGTTCCCCGGCTTTGGCTGCGGCTCGCCGATAACTCTTGGCGGCAGCCCGGTGGTCCTGAACCTTTACGTCAAAGAAGGTGTCGACGACTTGTTTAATCAGGCTGTTGCTGCGGGCGCAAAGGTCATCATGCCGTTGGGAGATCAGTTCTGGGGCGATCGCTACGGCCAAATCACCGATCCCTTTGGCCATCGCTGGGCCCTGGGCCAGCACGTCGAAGATGTCGCACCCGAAGAGATGGAACGCCGCGCCAAGGAAGCCTTTTCAAAGATGCCGGCCCCAGCCAACAAGTAGTGCCACTGAAGCCAAACAAGAAGCTTCGCCATCGAACACCCGGAGAAGCCGTCGCTGCGGCGGCTTTTCCAACCTGATCTCACCTGGAGGAATCATGAGCAATTCGCAACCTACTTACGAGGATGCCAAGCTGGTCCTTAAACTTTATGATCTGCGCCGCGAACCCGTCATGCGGCAGGCGCGCGATTTCGTCGGAATGTTTTCACCCTCGACCTTTGAGGAACTGATGGCCGTCATGGGCGCTTTTGGCACCAAAGAAAACGCCTACGTCCGACAGGTTTTAAGCTACTGGGAGATGGTGGCTGCCCTGATCGTCCATGGCACGCTCAACCCGGCGCTGGCCGACGACACCCTGGGCGAAATGTACTTTGTGTACTCAAAGGTGCAGCCCTTCGTTAAGCAGATGCGAGAGATGATGAAGTCCCCTGAGTTCCTCCAGAGCATGGAAAAGGTCGCGGCGGGTACGCCGGAAAAACGTGAGCGCTTGAAGCGCATACAGGAGCGCATGGCCGAATTCGCCAAGATGCGCGCCGCTGCCGCCACCAAGTAGGAGGCGTAGGGCAGGCTGGACGTAGTTGGTCGAGGGGGCGCGGCTTCAGCCGCGCCTCTTGCTTTGCGTCAGGCATGGTAGAGGGGGCCTGCAGAGACTGCATCGCAACCCAGAACAGAGTCTGGCGCAGGACAAACATCTCGAAGTGATGCAAATCCAGCCGCGCAGCGACGAGATGACGTGAGCCGGGGCCGTGAGGCCCCGGTCGATGTGGGAAATGGTGTGAGCCGCAGAGCGGCGGCACAGTTTGCAGCGACCTCTCATTTTCCAGCCGCCTGCCGAAGCTGTGCTCCGCTACGCCAATCGTGCCCTAGCTCAAATATTCCCGAATATAGGGATCGTTGCAGCGCAACAGCTCGGCCGCGGTGCCTTCGAAGATGATGTGGCCATCGCGAAGAATCAGGAATTTCGTATGCAGGTCCTGCTGCGCGCCATCCTGGATGGGCACCATTTTGTTCTGCGCGCGATCGAAGTAGTGGCTGGCCATGGTGAAGGCATCCTGCAGACGATGAGTCACCAGCAGGGAACTGGTCTTATAGACATCGCGTTGCTTCACAATCAGCTCAATGATGGTGTTGGAGGTGACTGGATCGAGTCCTCCGGTAGGCGAATCGTATAACAGCACCTCGGGCTGCGTAATGATGGCACGCGCAATCGCCACGCGGCGCCGCATCCCGCCGGAGAGCTCCGAGGGATACAAGTCGACGGTATGCTCCAACTCCACAAAGCGTAACGCCTCCAGCACCCGGGCGTGGATCTCTTCCGTCACTCTTCCAGTTTCTTCGATCAGGCGGTAAGCTACGTTCTCCTCTACCGTCAGCGAGTCGAACAGCGCGCTCTCCTGAAATACCATTCCGATCTTGCGGCGCAGGGCGAAGAGCTCCTCCTCCCGCATCTGGGTGATTTCGTCTTGCAGCACCATGATGCGGCCGGAGTCCGGTTTCAGCAGGCCTAGCGCCAATTTCAGGATCAAAGTTTTTCCCGTGCCGGCTACGCCCATCAGAATTTTGGTCTCACCCCGGGGAAGCTCGAACGAAATTCCCTCCAGCACGGGATTGTCGAAAGCAATGGCGACGTCCTCAAAAATTAAGACCGGTGCTCCCGGCTGGGAGCTGGAGGGCGCGCGCTGCTCTTGTGGCGGGGCGAGTGTTGGCATCGTCAGTATTGAAAGAATCCCATGAGCAGGCGGGTCATGAAAAAGTCGCTGACCAGGATCAGCACCGAAGCGGCCACCACGGCCTGGGTGGTGGCGCGGCCCACGCCTTGCGTCCCGCCTTTGGCCGACAGGCCGTAATAGCAGCCGACACTGGCGATGATAAAGCCGAACACCGTCGGCTTGGTGAGCCCCATCAGAACGTCGCCAAAGCGGAGGGCCTGGTAAGCCGTGGTCCAGTACTCATTGCCATTGAGTCCCAGCAGCAGATAGGAAATCACGAAGCCGCCGGTCAGTCCCACCAGGTCGGAGATGATGCTGAGAAAAAACAACATCACCACGGTGGCCATCACCCGCGGCGTTACCAGCTTCTTGGAAGGATCAACGCCCATGGCCCGCATGGCGTCAATCTGCTCGGTGACCTTCATGGAGCCCAGTTCGCTGGCCATGCCACTGGAATTGCGGCCGGCCACCATCAGGCCGGTCAGCACCGGACCGAGTTCGCGCACCATGGAAAGCGATACCAGCTTGCCGGTCAGGGAAATCGATCCAAACTGCTGCAACGTGCTGGAGGTTTGTAGCGCCAGCACGGCGCCGGTAAAAAAGCCCGTGAGCACCACGATGGGCAGCGAGCCCACCCCGATCTGGTCAGCCTGTAACAAGGTGTCGGCGAGGTAGCGCGGGCGCGCAAAGATATTGCTGATGGAGCGGCCCGCGAGCAGGGAATAGTCCTGCACCGCCTGCACCTGCTCCTTCGCGAAATCCGTGGGCGAGAAAATTGGCATGAGCGAGCCGAAATTGCTATCCACGAAATATACCAGAGCGCGGCGCCACTGTACGCGCCTCGCCTGCACGCAGCAACCTCGAATGCCGAAGGCGAGTAATATCGGAGCCGTTACTGATAGTTAGGTTTCACACCCACGAACCGTTGCGGGGAGCGCCGCCTTGATTTAATATCCTCTCCCAAGCTGCGCGATAAGGGGGACGCGCCTATGTCGTTTCAGGTGGATCGCAGTCCCTTCGATCCCGAGTCCGGCTTCGAGTACTACATTTGCTTCAAGCCCAAGACGGAAGTCGAAGGAGACGAAGTAGAATCGCGGATTTCGGTCGAAGTGGCGCTGTCCATCTCGGAAACCGGCGACATCGCCGACCTCAGCTTCCTGTTGCCGAAAATCTGCCGCAACGACTACGCTCTTTCCTTCCTCAAGCGCGATCCCAACGCCAACTGTGTTGAGAACCGCGTTTTTATCGTGTTGCCAGGATTGAACGGCGACTCTGTCCTCGCCGCACCTGCAACCCTCGAGCTAGACCACTCCGGTCGCATTGTTGCCATCGAAATCAACGGCTGCATTCCCAAGACCAGCACCTTCACCCCTGCGCGTGCGTAGGGGAAAACCTCGCTCTTCGCCTTTCGCTCTTCGCTTCTCGCCAGAGGGCGAGGCTGGCTCATGCAGGTAGTGGCTTGCTCCGCAAGATGCCTTGAATTGGGCTTTGCAAACATCAGATCCGCGTCATGATCGCGATTCTGGCGAACAGCGAAAAGTAATAGCGGAGGGCGAAGAGCGTCATTCTGGCGAATTGCGAAAAGCGAACCGCGAATAGCGGCCTTCCAGTATCATGCTGTGGTGGAAGGCGTGACCGTATTCATCCTGGCTGGAGGCCGCAGCACGCGCATGGGCTCCGACAAGGCCCTGCTCTCGTTCGGCGGTCAGACATTGCTCGAACGCGCACTGCAAACGGCTGCTGCGGTTGCGGAGAGAATCGTCATCGTCGGACCGAAACAGCGATATGTGGCCTTCGGCGACGTCATCGAAGACGTCTATGCTGGTTGCGGTCCACTGGGTGGAATTCATGCCGCTCTCGCTGCAGCGAACACAGATCTCAACCTGATGCTCTCCGTCGATATACCGCTTATGACGGCGGACTTTCTGGGCTGGCTGGTGCACCGAGCGAAAACGGCCGAAGCGATGATTGTTGTCCCGGACGCTCTGGGAGGGCCGCAACCGTTGTGTGCCATCTACCGCCGAGAGGTGCGCAGCCTTGCCGAGCAAGCGTTACAAAACGGCGACTACAAGATCGGGCGTTTGTTCTCGCGTGTCCCAACGCGCTATATCATGGAACCGGAAATCGTCTCCAGCGGGTTTAGCGCGGACATCTTCCGAAACCTAAATACCCGTCAGGAATACGATGAACTGAACGCATTTTCGCAGCGCTGACGCACTCTTGGGCAAGCACGGATGGCGTGGGCCCAATACCAAAAAGCGAAAGTTGAAAACGAAAAGCGCAGAGAGACAAATGGGCAGCGAACAGCCAAAGGCGACACGGGAAGAGCGAACCCAGATGAACGATCAAAAGCCCTACATCGAGTTCCAGGACGTGCACAAGGCATTCGGCAGCAATGTAGTGCTGGACGGCGTCAGCTTTGACGTCATGCCCGGTGAGACGGTGTGCATTCTGGGACGAAGCGGCGTCGGCAAATCGGTCTCGCTCCACGAGATCATGGGCTTCCTCAAGCCCGACAGCGGGCGCATCTGGGTCGCGTACGAAGACATTACCGACTACGGCGAAAAAGATATGGAGCGCATTCGGAAAAAAGTGACCATGGTATTTCAGAACGGCGCGCTCTTTGACTCGCTTACTGTCGGCGAAAACGTTGCCTTTCCGCTGCGCGAGCGCGGCGGCCTGGAGGAAGAGCAGATATATCAGATCATAGACGGCTTGCTCGACATGGTGGGAGTGCGCGAATTTCGCGATCTGCTGCCTTCCGACCTCTCGACCGGAATGAAGCGTTCGGTGGCCATCGCGCGCGCCCTTGCGGCGCAACCCGATGCCGTTCTCTATGACGAACCGACCACCATGGTCGATCCTCTGATGGCCCATCTGCTGGGCGATTTAATCAAGAAGCTGAAGAAACAGCTGAAGCTGACCAGCATCGTGGTCACCCACGATATGGCGCTGGCCAAGAAACTGGCTGACCGGCTCGTATTTCTCTACGAAGCCAAGGCCATCTTCTTCGGCACCTTCGCCGATATGGCCAAATGCCAGGAGCCCATCGTGCAGGAGTTCCTGGAACTCGACTCCATGGACTACGAGCATTACTTCGGCGCGCAAAGGCCGGAGCACCTGCCCCGCTTCGAAACGCCTTAATCCTGCACCGTACCGGAACCACCACCGTTTTTTGTTGCCTCTGCGCTCCTCCGCAGCACACAATGCCGCCATAGCTTGCAAAGCGCCATAGGAGAAAGCATGTACTGGTACTTGGAGGTGATGAGGAAGTACGCCGTGTTTACCGGCAGGGCAAGGCGAAAAGAGTATTGGATGTTTCATTTGGTCAACTTCATCGTCCTCTTCCCAATCATGGTCGTGGCGATGGCCGGCATACTCATCCGCCCTCGGACTCACACGCCGGCCTTATTCGTCCTATTCCTTCTAATAGCGTTTGGCTACAGCCTGGCGACGCTCATTCCGGGTCTGGCGGTATCTGTACGGCGGCTGCACGACGCAGACCTCAGCGGTTGGTGGCTGCTCATCTCCCTTGTACCCTTGGGCGGCATCGTGGTGTTTGTCTTTCATGTGATGGATGGCACCCCAGGTCCAAACCGATACGGACCGAATCCGAAGGGCGTCGTCGCGGCCTCGGCAGGCCGGTACGGAGCTTATGAAACGATGGCCACGGCTCAGGCGGCTGCCAACGCAACGGCAACGCAGCCAACCGCCAGGGCCTTCCAGGGTTTCTGCACAAAATGCGGAACAGGGCTGGTTCCTGGAAGCAGGTTTTGCATGTCCTGCGGCAAAGAGGCAAGCTGACGGACTCTGTTGGCGCAAAGCCTGTCGCTCGCAGCTAGAATCCCTGCGCTACCAGCCGGTCGACGGTGAGCGCTCCCGTTTGCTCGTCGCGGTGCGTCCACTTCTCCAGGTATTTGGCAACGATGTCGGTCTCGATGTTCACTGGGTCGCCCGGCTTCAGCGATCCCAGGTTCGTCATCTTGATAGTGTGCGGAATGATGGCAATGGTAAGTCGCAGGCCCTCCAGCTTCGCCACCGTCAAGCTGATGCCTTCCACCGCAATCGATCCCTTGAAGACAACGTACTTCTCCAACTCCTCTGGAATGTCGAGGAGAAGCCAGAAGTCGTCGGCGTTCGCAATCGGCTCCAACGCTACAAAACGCGCCGTGCCGTCCACGTGTCCCTGGACCATGTGGCCGCCCATGCGTCCGTCGGCCTTGAGCGGCAGTTCCAGATTCACCTGCGCGCCTTGGGTAATGCGCGAGAGTGATGTTCGCATCCAGGTTTCGGCAGCCAAGTCAGCGCAAAAAGATTCTGGCTGGATGTTGAGCGCGGTCAGGCAAACTCCGCTGACGGCCACACTGTTGCCCTCCTTCAACTCCTTCGCGCTGTTGGGAGCGTTGATGGTAATGCGGTGATTGCCGCCGCTCTCGGCGATACTGGCGATAGTTCCGACTTCTTCCACTAATCCGGTAAACATGATGATGACCTCGAATGAATACAGGTTAAGCTTATCCGGCGCAGAGCTTCAATGACACTCGTCACATGCCTGAAAAACCGCTCTTGGCAAAAGCCGGACCGGCTCCTGGGTGACGATGCGAATTAGCCGTCGCCCTCTAGTGCAGCGCGTGCACCAGGCGATCCAGCAGAAACATCGCGGCGACGCCGATAAACACCACCAGCGCCATTTTCACGCCCGGCTCGCGATTGACCTCCGGAATCAGGTCGGATGCGGCAACATAAATCGTGACGCCCGCGGCGATCGGTAATCCATAGCTCACCGCGTGCTGGCCAATCGCCATCGTGAACACGCCTGCCAGCGTCGACAAACCTAACAACACCGAGGCGAACCACGATCGCCGTTTGCTTAACCCGCTCGCCAGCATCACCGAGGTCACGGTGAAACCTTCCGGAATCTTGTGCAGGAAGATTGCGATGAAGATGATCCAGCCCAGGAACGGCGAAACCAGAAAGCCAGCGGTGATGGCGATGCCGTCGAAGAAGGTGTGGATCATGAGCCCGAACAGCACCGAGACGCGGCGATGCGAGTGCACATACTCGTCGGAGTGCGTCTCTTCGCCGTAATGAAAATGGGGCGTGATGGTGTGCTCGAAGAAATGGACCAGCAGGTATCCGGCAAGCACCAGCAGCGCGCCGTTGCGTTGGGCCAGGGCCAGACTCTCGGGAACCATTTCGACCAGTGCCGTGGCCAGCATGAATCCCGCGCCCAGGGCCACGAAGTAGCGCAGGTAGCTGCGCTCCCAGTGCTTCTGCACGATCACCGCGCCGCCGAAGACGTTCGCGGCAGCTGCCGTCAGGCCCAGTAAGATGCTGGTGAGAATGGGAGACATCAAGCCAGCAGAATAGCAGGTTGGTGGCTAGTGGCCAGAAAAGGCACGGCTTCGGACGCGCCGTAGTGGACTCAAGAATGACGCGGACTTCAGCCCGTGAACCGCAGGTTCGGGAGAAGGCGGACGATTGTACAATCGTCTGATCATGAATGCTGCCGTTCTACACACGATGGGCCAACCGCCGCGCTGTGCGCCGTTCGAAGAACCGGTTGCGGGCGATGGCGAGGTGATCGTACATGTTCATGCGGCCGCGTTGAAGCCGGTCGACAAGCAACTGGCCAGCGGCTCCCACTACGCCAGTACCCACGCGCTCCCAAGTGTCTGTGGCATCGATGGCGTGGGGCATCTGGACGACGGCAGCCGTGTGTTCTTCGGAGGTGTCCGGCCGCCTTATGGCGCGATGGCAGAACGTGCAGTGGTACGGCGCGCTTTCACCTTTGCTATACCGGATGCCCTGAGCGACGAAACCGCGGCCGCCATCGTTAACCCCGGCGTCTCGGCCTGGCTTACGCTCGCTGCCCGCGCAAAACTAGCGCCCGGCGAGAATGTCCTGATCCTCGGAGCGACCGGCGTGACGGGTAAGCTGGCGACAAGGATCGCCAAGCTTCTGGGCGCGGCTCGCGTGGTTGCCGCAGGCCGCAATCCCGAAGCGTTGAGCAAATTACACCAGCACGGTGCTGACGCAACCATTCGGCTCGACTCATCTGCCGACGAACTCAGTGAGGCGTTTGCACGCGAGGCAGGCTCATCAGGTTTTCAGGTCGTCATCGATTACGTTTGGGGACAACCGGCGGAGGCATTTCTGGCCGCGATCACGCGAAAGGAATTCGCTGCGATTGGCTCCGAGACTCGTTATGTCCAGGTTGGGGAGAGCGCTGGATCGACAATCTCGCTACCCGCCGCGGTGCTGCGTAGCACGCCACTGACGATTATGGGGACTGCGGGAATGCCGCCTCGCGAGGCATTGGTTGACGCCATGCAACAAGTCATGGCCAACGCGGCCAGTGAGGAGCTTCAGATCGAAACGGAGCGAATTCCGCTCGCCGACGTCGAAGCCGCCTGGCAACGCGAGCAGCAGGGACGACGGTTCGTCATCATTCCATAGAATGGGATTTGGGAATAGGGATTGGGGGCTAGAGCAGCAGAGACCCCCAATCCCTACTCCCTTAGCCCCTGATCTCCAATCCCTACCCACTATGCCTGATGTGCATCACGTCGCCGTCCTTCAC
>Ga0302325_10032489_pt1 | contig 10716 bp, 10 predicted proteins | sample Palsa_T0_2_FD_201948 | JGI IMG/M metagenome (GOLD analysis project Ga0302325, IMG submission 201948) | Peat permafrost microbial communities from Stordalen Mire near Abisko, Sweden - Palsa_T0_2 | ecosystem: Environmental > Terrestrial > Soil > Palsa > Peat permafrost | place: Sweden: Abisko...
GCTTTGTCCCAGTCGATCCGGTACGCCCGACCTGGCGGCGGAGTGGCCAAGGCTTCAGCGAGCCAATCGGGCATCGGTGCGCCGGACAGGCTCTCGTACCACCATTGCCGGTCGCGGTCGCAGCGCACTACGCAGTCCGTCCAGCCGCCCGCGGCTTCTGGGATCCGTGCCGGCCGGCCCTGCGAACCAGCATCGGGGTAGGACAGGTAACCGATCCAGCCGCCGCCGACCGCCGTGCTGTGCGATCCCGGTGGCACGGCGAACGCGTCTTCTGCCTTGATGGGCAGTATCGACACGCTTGGCGCGATCAACGCCGACGCGCCGAACCAGGCACCGGTCAGCGCCGCCGGCGGCGGCAGATCCAGCCGGTTCGTGGCGTCGCCGACAGCGCGCAGCACCTCGGGAGCGCTGCCCAGATCGCCGAGCCGGTCGATTCGCACGCCCCCAGCTTGGCAGAAATCTCAGCCACGGCTGATTTGGCGTACGGTCGCCGCCGCCGCCAGCTTGTCCGGGTTGCGCATCGCGTAGAAGTTGGTGATCTTGCCGTCGACGATTTCGAAGGTGAAAACCCCCTCCAGGCGGCCACCGGCGTAGAGCACCATCGCCGGGGCGGCGTTGCACATCGCCATCTCCGCGCGCACGTCGGGCAGCTGCATGCCCCGGCTGATCAGGCCGACGACTGCCCTCGCGACCTTGTCGGCTCCGATCACCGGCCGGCGCGCCGCACTGGCCTTGCCGCCGCTGTCGGCGGTCCACACCACGTCCGGGGACAGCATCGACATCACCGTCTGCACGTCGCCGCCGGCTGCGGCCGCCATGAACTCGGCGGCGATCCGGGCGTTCTGCGCCGGGTCGACCGGGGTGAAGCGCTTGCGTCTGGCCCGCACGTGTTCGCGGGCCCGGTGGGCGACCTGCCGCACCGCGGCCGCGGATTTGTCGACCGCCGAGGCGATGTCGTCGTAGTCGAAACCGAAGACCTCGCGCAGCACGAACACCGCGCGTTCGTCGGGGCTCAATGTTTCCAGGAGCACCAGCATCGCCATCGAAACCGACTCGGCCAGAACGACATCGGCTGACGGGTCCTGGTCGTCGAGCAGCAGTGGTTCAGGCAGCCACGGTCCCACGTAGTCTTCGCGACGCCGGGCGTCCGCGCGCAGTGCGTTGAGCGCTTGGCGGGTGACCAGTCGGGCCAGATACGACTTGGTGTCGTGCACGCCCGCCAGGTCTACCTGCGCCCAGCGCAGGTAGCTGTCCTGGAGGACGTCGTCGGCTTCCGTTGTGGAGCCGATGATTTCGTAGGCGATGGTGAACAGCAGCGGCCTGAGCAGGACGAACCGTTCGGCGTGGTCTTCGGCGGCGGTCACGAGATCGGGACCGCCTCGGCCGCCAGGCGCTCGGCACGCTTGCCGCCCTTGAGCCAGCGGTACCACCCCGGTTTGGCTGCCTCGCGGCGAATACCCCACACCGTGCCCTTGCAGACCGCTTCCTTGATCGACGCGGCCACCCGCCCGCCGATGAACAAGTTCAACGGGGTGTCGTCGGGGCGGGCGAACTGAACCGTCGCATACGAGCGGCCCACGCTCACGCACTGCCCGGTGAATGCCTGGTTGATCGCCGCGGCGGGCGTCCCGGCGATGCGGCTGAGCACCGTGTTGGCAGCCTGGGCGCCGAGCGGGATCGCGGCTTGGCAGCTCATCCGCAGCGGGTGGCCCGAGGGCGCGGCGGCGTCACCGGCCGCCACGATGCGGGGAGCGTCCACGCTGGTCAGTGTCTCATCGGTGAGCAACCGGCCCAGCGCGTCGGTGTGAAGTCCGCTGCGAGCGGCCAGATCCGGCACGCCGAAGCCCGCCGTCCACACCGTCACCGCACTGGGCAACACGGCGCCGTCAGCCAGCACCACCGCGTCGGAGCGGACCTCCGCGACCACCGAGGTCTCCAGCACGTCCACGCCAAGACGGCGCAGCCACTTGGCCACCGAACGTCGACCGGGCTTGCTCAGCGACGGTCCCAGCGCACCGCCGCAGACCAGGGTCACCCGGCGCCCCTGCTCGGCCAACTCGGATGCCGTCTCGATACCGGTCAGCCCGGCGCCGACGACGGTGGCGGGCGCGTCGGGATGCAGTTCGCTCAGCGCGTCGCGCAGCAGCTCGGCGCGCTCGAATTCGGCGACGGAGTAAGCGAAGTCAGCGGCGCCCGGCACCGAAGCCGGGATGGCGCCGGTGCTGCCGACCGCGTAGATGAGGTAGTCGTAGTCCAGCACCGCGCCGGACGTCAGCTCGATGGTGCGGGCGGCGGCGTCGATCCGCTCGGCCCCGTCAACGACGAGCCGGATGCCGTTGCCGAGCAGCGTTCCGTAGTCGACGGCGGCGGTGCCGGTACCGGCGGCCAACTGATGCAACCGGATTCGCTCGACGAAGACCGGTCGCGGATTCACCAGGGTGATATCGACGTCGGCGCGCAGGCGCAGATGATTGGCAGCCAGCATGCCGGCGTATCCGCCGCCGATCACGACGATGTGAGTGCGCTGGGAGGTCATGGTGGTCTCCTGTTCTCGGGGGATGTTCTGCCCTCAAGACACCGCGGCGGCGTGGGATGTGACTCGGTGTGATCAGGGTCACTCCCCCGCGACGATTCCGGCGGTCAGGAGATCGGTGCGGGCGGCGCGGTAATCCGGACGTAGCCGGCCGGTGCGGTCGAGGGTGATCAACCCATGCAGGGCGGCCCACAACACCTCGGCGAGCGTGTCGGGGTCCCGCCCGCCCGCGACCATGTCCACCGCCGCACGTAGCTCGTCGAAAGCAGCCGTCAGCTCGGCCGGCGTGTCGGTCGCGGCGAACCGCAGCGTCGTCGCGCGGGTGAACATCGCATCGAACAAGACCGGATGGTCGTCGGCAAACCCGATGAACGCGTGGGCTACTCGCGCAACGGCGTCGGGACCGTCGACCGCACGGCTACGCGCCGAAGACAACGCATCGGCGAGTTCGCAGAATCCTTGGACGGCGACCGAGGCGACGATGTCTTCCATGCCGGAGAAATGTTTGTAGAGCACCGGCTGGCTGTATTCGATCTCGCCTGCCAGCCGGCGGGTGGTGACGGCGTCCCAGCCCTCCCGCTCGGCCAGCGCGCGAGCGGTGCTGGTGATCAGTTGGCGCCGGGCTGCGCGCTCTCGCACGCGCCGATCTTCGATGGCCACGCCTTTATGTTAGCACTGACACAAAAAATAGCGGCGCTATTGACACGAGAAGCGACCGGAGTTAGCGTCGCTAACACCAATCGAAGTGGAGGATGTCCATGGCCCACCTGTTCGCGCTGATCGCGGTGTTGGGCACCGCGGTGGTGTACGGCACCGACGTGTTCTGTGCTCTCGTGCAACGGCCCGCGCTGGCTCAAGTCGATGACCGGGCTCTCCTCGCGGTGATGGGCAACGTCCACCGCTACGGTGACCGGCGAATGCCGGTGCCCGGCGTGATTGGGATCGCGGCCGCGGTTGTCAGCGCGGGGTTCGCCGCTGCGTCCGGCCGCTGGGCGCAGGCGATCGCCGCCGGTGTGGCGGTCGGCCTGCTGGTGGTGTGGCTGGCTCTCTACCTCCTGGTGAGCGCTCCGATCAACCGCCAGCTCACCGCGGCTGCCGACCGGCCTGACCTGCCGCTCGACGCCCGCGCACTACAACAGAAGTGGGACAGCATCATCGCGATCCGAGCCGTCCTGCAAGGCCTCGCCGTCACAGCGTTGTGCACGGCGCTGCTGATCTGAAAATCGAAGGGATACAAAGCAATGTCCATAGGCACAAACCTCGGCCGCCTGGTCTTGCGCGCGGCGCCGTTCTTGAACGCACCGGTCGCGGCGATCGCGGCCTCGCCGCGATTCGGCGCTGTGCTCAGGCGCAGCAACATCGCGCTCGTCACCTACACCGGACGACGGTCGGGACGAACGTTCAGCATCCCGGTGGCCTACCGCCGCCGCGACAACGAAAACATCGACATCGGGGCGAACTTGCCCGACGCCAAGACGTGGTGGCGCAACTTCCTCGGCGACGGCGCCCCGCTGTCGGTGACGCTCGACGGAGTCGAGCGCGCCGGGCACGGCGTGGCCCATCGCGACGATAAGGGGCGCGTCACCGTCCAGGTCCACCTAGCCGGCAGCTAGTCGACCTGGTAGCGCGGGAACACCCCGGCGGGCGCCGGTAACGGCGTGCCCGGCGTCAGGCGGGTGCCGATCGCGGCGAAGTCCCGCTGGTCGGCGGGCTGACCGAGCAAGTCCAACAGCTTGCCCGCCGACTCGGGCATCACCGGCTGGATCAGCAGCGCCGCAATGCGGACCGCTTCGCAGGTGGTGTAGAGCACGGTCGCAAAGCGCACATGGTCGGCGTCCGACTCGCTCTTGCGCAACACCCACGGCTGCTGAGCCGAGAAATACCTGTTCGCCGCGCCGAGCATCAACCAGATCGCTTCCAGCGCCAAATGCATTGCTTGGCTGTCGAACTCGTTGCGAACCTTGTCGAGCAGGCCGTCGGCGATCGCGAGAAGCTCGGAGTCCTCTGCGGTGAACTCACCGGGCGTCGGGACGATGCCGTCGAGATTCTTGGCCACCATCGACAGCGACCGCTGGGCCAGGTTGCCCAACTCGTTGGCCAGGTCGGTGTTGATCCGAGTGATGATCGCGTCTTCGCTGTAGCTGCCGTCCTGGCCGAACGGGACCTCGCGCAGCAGGAAATAGCGCACCTGGTCGACCCCGAACGTGTCGATCAGCGTCACCGGGTCGACGATGTTGCCCACCGACTTGCTCATCTTCTCGCCCTTGTTGAGCAGGAAGCCGTGCGCGAAAACCCTTCGCGGCAAGTCGATTCCGGCCGACATCAGAAACGCCGGCCAGTAGACGGTGTGGAACCGGATGATGTCCTTGCCGATCATATGCAGGTCGGCCGGCCAATAGCGCTGGAACATCGGCGAATTCGTGTCCGGATAGTCCACGCCGGTCAGATAGTTGGTCAGCGCGTCGACCCAGACGTACATGACGTGATCGGGATGGTCGGGAACCTTCACGCCCCAGTCGAACGAGGTGCGCGAGATGGACAGGTCACGCAGACCGCCGGAGACGAAGCTGACGACTTCGTTGCGCCGCACCTCGGGCGCGATGAAGTCCGGGTTCGCGTCGTAGTGCGCCAGCAGCTTGTCGGCGTAGGCCGAGAGCCGGAAGAAGTAGGTCTCCTCCTCGGTCCAGGTCACCGGGGTGCCGGTTTCGACGGCGATCCGGGCCCCGTCGACGAGAGCGGTCTCGGATTCGACGAAGAACCGCTCGTCGCGCACCGAATACCAGCCGGAGTAGCTGTCCAGGTAGATGTCGCCGGCGGCCTGCATCCGCCGCCAGATCTCCTTGGACGCCTCGTGGTGGTCGGGATCGGTGGTGCGGATGAACCGGTCGAAGGAGATGTTCAGCGTCTTCTGTAGGCCCTGGAACACGTCCGAATTGCGCTTGGCCAGCTCAGCAGTCGAAATACCTTCTGCCGCAGCGGTTTCGACCATCTTGAGGCCGTGCTCGTCGGTGCCGGTCAGAAAGCGGACGTCGTACCCGTCGAGCCGCTTGAACCGCGCGATCGAGTCCGTCGCGATGTACTCGTAAGCATGCCCGACATGCGGGTTGCCATTGGGGTACGTGATCGCTGTGGTGACGTAATACGGCTTCATCGCCCCTCACCTTATTTGTGAGGCACCTTATGGTGTGCGCGTGAGTTCCAAACGTGAGCCGCCACCCGCCCCGCAGCCGTTGAGCCCGCTGGTCGACGCGCACACCCACCTGGACGCCTGCGGCGCCGAGGACAGCCACGATGTGACCGCCATCGTCGATCGCGCCGCGGCCGTCGGCGTGACCGCGGTGGTCACCATCGCCGACGACCTGGCCTCGGCGCGCTGGGCGACGCAGGCCGCCGAATGGGATCCGCGCGTCTACGCCGCGGTGGCGCTGCACCCCACCCGCGCCGACGCGATGACCGACGCGGCCCGCGCCGAGATCGAGCGGCTCGCCGTCCACCCGCGGGTGGTCGCGGTCGGCGAGACCGGCATGGATCTCTACTGGCCAGGACGGCTGGAGGGCTGCGCTGACCAGGCCGTGCAGCGGGAGGCCTTCGCGTGGCACATCGACCTGGCCAAGCGCACCGGCAAACCGTTGATGATCCACAACCGCGAAGCCGATGCCGACGTGCTCGACGTGCTGCGGGCCGAGGGTGCGCCGGACACCGTGATTTTTCACTGCTTCTCCTCGGGCGCCGACCTGGCACGCGCCTGCGCTGACGCGGGATGGCTGGCCAGCTTGTCCGGGACGGTGAGCTTTCGCAACGCTCGTGAGCTGCGAGACGCCGTCCCGTTGATCCCGCTGTCGCAACTGCTGGTGGAGACCGACGCCCCGTTCTTGACGCCGCACCCGTACCGGGGCGCGCCGAACGAGCCGTATTGCCTGCCCTACACCGTGCGGGCGCTGGCGGACCTCATCGATCTGCCCGCCGAGGAGTTGGCCGAGGTCACCACCGACAACGCCCGCAGAACCTACGGGTTGGCGACACGGGGTTAAAAGCCGGTTAATGCGGTCGGCGCCGAGTTGCTCTACTGTGAGCCTGTTCGTTACCGTCTTGTGATCGAACCCATGGTGCCCTAGCGGCCCTTTTTGCTTGATACAAAGTTGCCTTTGAGGTCAGGGATACACGCGCGTTGAATGTGATTACGAAACTCCACCAGGCTCCCTCTCCGGCTCTGCGGCTTCTCGCTGCGGGTTTGTTGCTCGTCTTGGCATTCGCCGGCTGCTACGCGGTCGCCGACTACAAGACGGTGACGCTCAGCATCGACGGCACCGCGATGACCGTGACCACCATGAAGTCCCGGGTCATCGACATCATCAAGGAGAACGGGTTCGCCGTCAGCGATCGCGACGACCTTTACCCGGCCGCCGGTGAACGAGTTCCGAACGCCGCCAACATCGTGCTCCGTCGCAGCAGGCCGCTGCAGATCTCGCTGGACGGCCAGAACACCACGCAGGTGTGGACGACGGCCTCCACGGTCGACGAGGCGCTGGCCCAGTTGGCGATGACCGACACGGCGCCGGCAGCGGCCTCGCGCGGCACGCGGGTACCGCTGGCCGGGATGTCCCTACCGGTCGTCAGCGCCAAGACGGTCGAACTCGACGACGCCGGTGTGGTGCGCAACGTCCACCTGGCCGCGGCCCGGGTCGGCGACCTACTGGACGGCAGCGGGGTTCCGCTGGAGCAAAGCGACCAGGTGACGCCCGGCGCGGCGGCGCCGGTGATCGACGGCATGCACATCCAGGTGATCCGCAACCGGATCGAGAAGATCACCGAGCGGGTGCCGCTGGTTCCGCCGAAGCGCCGCATCGAAGATCCACAGATGAACGCCAGTCGCGAAATCGTCGAGGACAAAGGCAGCGCGGGCACCCAGGACGTGACGTTCTCGGTGTCGAAGGTCAACGGCATCGAGACCGGCCGGCTGCCAGTCGCCAGCCACGTCATCGCACCCGCGCGCGAGGCGGTCGTGCGGATCGGCACCAAGCCCGGCACCGCGGTGCCGAATGTCGGCAACGGTGAAGTCTGGGATGCCATCTCGCGCTGTGAGGCCGGTGGGAACTGGGCGATCAACACCGGAAACGGTTACTACGGCGGCGTGCAGTTCGATCAGAGCACCTGGGAGCGCAACGGCGGCACGCGGTTCGCCCCGCGCGCCGACCTGGCCACCCGCGAAGAGCAGATCGCTGTCGCCGAAGTGACGCGGGCCCGCCAGGGCTGGGGTGCGTGGCCGGTGTGCAGCGGACGAGCGGGTGCGCGCTGACCATCCAGCTACTCGGGCGGACCGAAATCCGACGGCTGGCCAAGGAACTCGAATTTCGGCCGCGTAAGTCGTTGGGGCAGAACTTCGTTCACGACGCCAACACGGTGCGCCGGATCGTATCGTCGTCCGGAGTCAGCCGGCACGACCACATCCTGGAAGTAGGCCCGGGTCTGGGATCGCTGACCTTGGCACTGCTCGACAAGGGTGCCACCGTGAGCGCCGTCGAGATCGATCCCGTGCTGGCCGGCCGGCTGCCGCAAACCGTTACCGAACACTCGCACAGCGAGATTCAGCGACTGACCGTGGTCAACCGTGACGTGCTGACCATCGGCCCCGGGGACCTGGCGACCGAGCCGACGGCGGTGGTGGCGAACCTGCCCTACAACGTCGCCGTCCCGGCGCTGCTGCACCTGCTCGCCGAATTCCCGTCGCTGCGCACGGTGACGGTGATGGTGCAGGCCGAGGTCGCCGAACGACTGGCCGCCGAACCGGGCGGCAAGGAATACGGCGTACCCAGCGTCAAGATGCGGTACTACGGCCAGGTCCGCCGGCACGGCATGGTGTCGCCGACCGTTTTCTGGCCCATCCCGCGCGTCTACTCCGGGCTGGTGAGGGTCGACCGCCACGAGACTCCGCCATGGCCCACCGACCCGACCTTTCGCAAGAACGTCTTCCACCTCATCGATACCGCATTTGCTCAGCGGCGCAAGACATCTCGTAACGCCTTCATCGACTGGGCGGGCTCGGGCAACGAGTCGGCGAGTCGGCTGCTCGCCGCGAGCATCGACCCGTCCCGTCGTGGTGAGACGCTGACCATCGACGAATTCGTCCGGCTCTATCAGCGGTCGGGCGAAGTCGGCGACATCGCGCCGCCACGGGGTCACGCTCAACGGCACGCCTCGGCGAGCTGACCGGCCACGGCTGAACCGTTCACCGGTCGCGGGCGATAGTCTCGTGCGGTGCCGATGGACGGGAACACCGCTGTGGAATGGGTGCCCACTGGGTCGGTCACCGTCCGCGCGCCGGGAAAGATCAACCTCCATCTCATGGTCGGGGATCTTCGGGATAACGGCTACCACGATCTGACGACGGTGTTCCACGCCGTTTCGCTGGTCGACGAGATCACGGTGCGCAACGCCGACGTGCTGTCGCTGAAGATCAGCGGCGAGGGCGCCGATCAGCTTCCCCTCGACGAACGCAACCTGGCGTGGCGGGCCGCCGAGCTGATGGCCGAGCACGTCGGCCGGGCGCCCGACGTGTCGATCTCGATCGACAAGAGCATTCCGGTGGCCGGCGGGATGGGCGGCGGCAGCGCGGACGCGGCGGCCGTCCTGGTCGCGCTCAACTCGCTGTGGGAACTCGGGGTGCCGCGTCGGGACCTGCACACGCTGGCCGCACAGCTCGGCAGCGACGTGCCCTTCGCCCTGCACGGTGGCACCGCGCTGGGCACCGGTCGCGGCGAGGAGCTCGCTACAGTATTGGCTCGCAACACCTTTCACTGGGTGCTCGCATTCGCCGACGGCGGGTTGTCCACCCCGAAGGTGTTCGGCGAGCTGGACCGGCTCAGGGAAGTCGGGTCGCCGCCGCGGCTTGACGACCCCGAGCCGGTGGTGGCTGCCCTGGCGTCCGGTGACCCCGAGCAGCTTGCGCCGTTGCTGGGCAATGAATTACAGCCGGCCGCGCTGAGCATGAAGCCGGCGTTGCGCCGGGTCTTGCGCGCCGGCGTCGAGGCGGGCGCGCTGGCGGGCATCGTGTCGGGTTCGGGACCCACGTGCACGTTCCTGTGCCGATCGGCATCGTCGGCGGTCGACGTGGGCACCGAGCTGTCCGGAGCAGGCGTCTGCCGCACGGTTCGGGTGGCCAGCGGCCCGGTGCACGGCGCCCGGGTGGTGCCCGCGCCGACGTGACACGGGAATTTTCTTCACCCACAATTTGGCAACTCTCTAAGAGGAGTTTAAGATATCTGGCGGTGACGAATACCGGTCAAGCAACGCGTCTGGTTTTTGCGCCCGCCGTCCACTACGGCGGGCGTGTCGCTTCCGACGCAGCAACGTTGCGCGCCGATATCGCGTTACCACCGATTCGAGATGAAATCGCTGCCCAATCGTGGGCGCGCGGCTATCCCAATGTGTGCTTGAGCAGGAGCAACATTAGGTGCTGGGCGATGGCGCCGGAACCGAGGAGGCACCTGTGAGCAGGTTTACCGAGAACATGTTCCGCAACGCTCGCGAGAGTACGCGGGGCATGGTCACCGGCGAGCCGTTCGAGCCTGTCCGGCACACCTGGCTCGAAGTGCACGAGCGGGCGCGCTGCGTCGCCGGCGGACTGGCCGCCGCGGGCGTCGGACCCGGTGACGCCGTCGGCGTGCTGGCCGGGTTCCCGGTGGAGATCGCGCCGACCGCGCAGGCCCTGTGGATGCGTGGCGCCAGCCTGACGATGCTGCACCAGCCGACGCCCCGTACCGATCTCGCCGTCTGGGCCGAGGACACCATGAACGTCATCGCGATGATCGAGGCGAACGCCGTCATCGTTTCGGAGCCATTCCTCGTCGCCATTCCGGTGCTCGAGGAGAAGGGCATCAAGGTGCTCACGATCGGCGACCTGCTCGAGGGCGAGCCGATCGACCCGGTTGAGACCGACGAAGACGACCTGGCGCTGATGCAGCTGACGTCGGGGTCCACCGGATCCCCGAAGGCTGTCCAGATCACGCACCGCAATATCTACTCGAACGCCGAGGCCATGTTCATCGGTGCGGAGTACGACGTCGACAGGGACGTCATGGTCAGCTGGCTGCCCTGTTTCCACGACATGGGCATGGTCGGCTTCCTGACCATCCCGATGTACTTCGGCGCCGAGCTGGTCAAGGTCACGCCGATGGACTTCCTGC
>Ga0302325_10032490_pt1 | contig 10716 bp, 9 predicted proteins | sample Palsa_T0_2_FD_201948 | JGI IMG/M metagenome (GOLD analysis project Ga0302325, IMG submission 201948) | Peat permafrost microbial communities from Stordalen Mire near Abisko, Sweden - Palsa_T0_2 | ecosystem: Environmental > Terrestrial > Soil > Palsa > Peat permafrost | place: Sweden: Abisko...
CCCCGGGCAGCAGCTCCAATTTCGTCTTCAACCTGGATTATCCCGGCCAGGTGGTGAATCAGATCTGGACCTTCAGCCCGGCGGGCATCTATTCGAGCGCCGACCTGATCGCGGCGCTCAAGGCCGGCAATGTTTACGTCGAAATCGGCAGCCAGAATTATCCCGCCGCCGAACTGGCCGGCCAGTTCGCGCTCACGGCCGGTTCGGAGAGCTTCACGCCCCCGCCGGCCCCGCCGGCGATCGACCCCGGCAGTCCGTCGGCCGCGGACGCGGCGCGCTTCCTCACCCAGGCCACGTTCGGCCCGACCCTGGCCGCCATCAATGGCGTCGTCGCCACGGGCTACGCCCCGTGGATCGCGGGCCAGCTGGCACTGCCCGCCACGTCGCACCTCGCCGCCACGCGGGCCGACGCCGCGGCCTTCCCCGTCGCCGGCGCGTATCCAATCACCCAGGACAACCGCCAGGCCGCGTGGTGGCTGGTGTCCGTCACCGCCCCCGACCAGCTCCGGCAGCGCGTGGCCTTCGCGCTGAGCGAGATCTTCGTCGCCTCCGACGCCGCCGCGTCGCTCGCCAACGAGCCCGAGGCGCTCGCCCATTATTACGACACCCTGGCCGGCGACGCCTTCGGCAGCTTCCGGCAGCTCCTGCAGGATGTCACGCTCAGCCCGGTCATGGGCAACTACCTCAACCTGCTGCAGAGCGCGGCGGCCGACCCCGGGCTGGGGACGAGCGCCGACGAAAACTACGCGCGCGAGGTCATGCAACTGTTCACGATCGGCCTCAATAACCTCAATCCCGACGGCTCGCTGGCGCTCGACCCCGACGGCCAGCCCGTCCCCACCTACGACCAGGCGACGATCGTGCAGACCGCCAACGCGCTGACCGGCTGGTCCTATGCCTCGACCGACCCCAATCCGAGCTTCTACGGCGCCCCGCCCGACTGGTACGACCCCATGCAGCTCTATCCCGCCTACCACGACAATTCGGCGAAGGCCATCGTCGGCGGGGTGGTCCTGCCGGCCGGCGAGGGGGGGGCGGCCGACCTGGCGGCGACGCTCGATGCTCTCTTCAACCACCCGAACACCGGCCCGTTCATCTGCCGCCAGCTGATCCAGCGGCTGGTCACCAGCAATCCGAGCGCCGGTTACGTCTATCGCGTCGCCCAGGTGTTCGCCAACGACGGCACCGGCACGCGCGGCAATCTCGGCGCCGTCATTCCGGCCATCCTGCTCGACTACGAGGCCCGCTCGCCCGCCGTGATCGCCAACGCCGGCTACGGCAAGCTCAGGGAGCCGCTGCTCCGCGAAACGGCGCTCTTCCGCGCCTTCGCGGCGAAGGCGCGGGAAAACCGCTTCCCCCTCTTCACTCCCGACCAGGACCTCGGCCAGGCGGCGCTGCGTTCGCCCACCGTGTTCAATTTTTTCCTGCCCAATTACGAGCCGCCCGGCCAGCTCGCCGCGGCCGGACTCTGCGCGCCCGAGTTCCAGATCGCCACGGCGGCCACGGCCGTCAGCGTGGCCAACACGCTGTCCGGGGCGGTCTACACCCCCGTCGCGCCCTCGCCCGCCACGATCGTGCTCGATCTCTCGCCGCTCACCTCCGCGCCGGATGACCCGGCGATGGTCGCCACGCTCAACCTGCTCTGCTGCGGCGGAAATTTGAGCCCCGCGGCGCAGCAGCAGATCATTTCCGGGCTTGCCAGCCTGCCCGCAGGCACCACCCTGCCCGCCGACCGCGCCCAATTCGCCCTCGAGCTCGTCATCACCGCTTCCGGGGGCGCCGTCCAGCAGTGACGGGCCTCGTATCTAAAACTCCATGACATTTCCCCGCCCCACCCGCCGCGCCGGTCCCGGCCCCGATCCCCGGCTGCCGGCCGCGCTGGCCGCGCTCGCCCTGGCGCTCGGGCATCCCCGCGCCGCGCGGGCGGACGACAGCCTGACTTACGAGTATGAAAACTACCAGGAGTCGGGCGGGCGCATCGACGTGCGGACGCAGGGCGCGCAGGCGGACCAGGACCTCGGCACCGACCTGCACGTCGAGGTCGGCGGCGTGGTCGACGCCATCGCCGGCGCCACGCCCAGCGGCCAGCCCGCGCCGGCGGGCAGCAGCCAGGTGGTGCTCTCGGAGCTGCACGACCGCCGCAAGGCCTGGAACGCCGACTTCGCCGACCAGCTCCCCCGGGTGAACCTCTCGGTCGGTTTTGCCCGCAGCCTCGAGCACGACTACGTTTCGAACGGCTGGTCGGTCAACACGCTGACCACGTTCAACCAGAAAAACACCACCCTGCTGGTCGGCGCGGCCGGCACCGACGACAATGTCGAGGTGTTCTTCCTGCCGGAGTGGCTCAAGAAGCGCGGCGACGACGTCATTGTCGGGCTCACCCAGTTGCTCGATCCGCTCACCTCGGTATCCTTGGACATCACCCAGGCCCGCGCCACCGGAATGCTCAACGAACCCTACAAGCTGGTCCAAAAGGACATCCAGGTACTGCCCGGCCTCTTCCTGCCCGAGACGTTTTCCGAAAACCGGCCGGACGGGCGCAACCGCACCACCGCGCTGCTGTCCGTGGACCGCGCGTTTCCCAACTGGCACGGCACGCTCGAGGCGAGCTATCGCTACTACCACGATTCCTACGGCATCGGCGCCCAGACCGTGGGCATTTCCTGGTTCCAGAAATTCGGGGCCAAATTCATCCTGGAGCCCAGCGTCCGCCTTTACGAGCAGAGCGCCGCGGATTTTTACTATTATGATCTCGACGCCACGGCGATCGTTCCGACGCGGATTCCCGTGCCCGCGGGGGCGAATTATTCCTCCGACGCGCGCCTGTCGGCCTTCACCAGCGCCAACTACGGATTGAAGGCGATCTGGACGGCGGCCGACTGGCTGCAGCTCACCGCGGCGCTCGAGGGCTACACCCAGCACGGCACGGATGGCGTCACGCCGCAGAGCGCCTACTACCGCGCGTCCATCACGAGCCTGTCGGCCAAGCTATCCTGGTAATGGCCTTTATCGCCCAGTCCCAGCGCACCCCGACTCCGGCCCCGGCGACGTCCTCGCCGGACCTCCCGCTGCGCAAGCGGGTGTTTCCCGCGCTCGGCACGCAGTGCGAGCTGCAGTACGCCGCGCCCGGCGGCGACGCGCAGGCGGCGGAATTCGAGCGCCAGGCGGTCGGCTGGGTGGAGGCTTTCGAGGCGAAATATTCCCGTTTTCGCCCGACGAGCCTGCTGAGCCGGATCAACGCCGCGGCCGGGAGCTCCTGGGTCGAGGTCGATGCGGAAATGGAGCAGATGCTCAAGCTCTGCGACACGCTCAACTTCATGACCCAGGGGGTGCTCGACCCCACCGCACTGCCCCTGATCCGCCTGTGGAACTGGAAGGATCCCCATCCGGCCGTGCCCTCGGCCGAACAAATCGCGGCGGCGCGCCGGCTGGTCGGCTGGGCCAGGGTCCAGCGCGCGTCCGGCAAAATTTTTCTTCCCGAGGCGGGGATGGCGCTCGATTTCGGCGGCTTCGGCAAGGAATACGCCGTGGACATCGTGGCCCAGATCGCCGCAAAATGCGGCATCGCCAATGTGCTCGTCGATTTTGGCCATGACTTGCGCGTGCTGGGTGCGCCGCCGGGGCGCCCGGCCTGGCACATCGGGCTGGAGGACCCCCTGCGCCCGGGACAATCCTGGGGCAGCGTGGCGCTCAGCGGCAGCCTGGGGATCGCCTCGTCCGGCGATTACATCCGCTGCTTCGTCGCCGCCGGGCGCCGTTACGGGCACATCATCGACCCGCGGACCGGCTGGCCGGTCGCCAACGGCTGCACGCAGGCGACCGTGGTCGCCGCCACCTGCCTCCAGGCCGGCGTGCTCTCCACCACCGCGTTTGTGCTTGGCATCACCCAGGGCATCGAATTCATCCAGGCCTGCCCCGGCGCCGAGGGCATGCTGCTCACCGACAAGGCCCGCGCGCAAACCCGCGGTTTCTTTCGTTATGTGGTCTCCGAATAAACTAAAACGCGCCATCGCCGCGGTTTCGGCCCTCGCCGTTTTTGGCATCGCGCGGGCCGAGATCAGGGTCGGCGATGCCTTCCCGCCGCTTCCCTCCGCCGCCCCCGCTGATCCCGCCCTGCCGGCGACCCGGGGCCGGGTGGTCCTGGTCGATTTTTGGGCCTCGTGGTGCGCGCCGTGCAAGGCCTCCTTTCCGGCGTATGCCCGCATCTACGCGGACTACGCGCCGCGCGGCCTCGTCATCGTGGCGGTGAGCGTCGACGACGACGCCAGCGGCTACGCGGCCTTCGTGAGGAAACATGCGCCGCCCTTTCCCACCGTTCTCGACCGGGACAAAAAACTCGTGAGCGCGGTCGCCGTTCCCGCCATGCCGACGAGCTACCTGATCGGCCGCGACGGCCGGGTGCGCTTCGTGCACGAGGGCTTCCACAGCGGCGAAACCGAACGCGAGCTGCGCGCGGAAATCGCCGCGCTGTTCGGCGAAAAAAATTGAAGGACAAAACATGAAATCCCGCCGCCGGCCCCGACCCGCCCTGCTCCTGTCCCTCGTTTTTTTCGCCGCCGCCGGCGGCGGCTGCGCCGGCACCAGCGCCGTCCGGGTCCAGCCGTGGCAGCACGCCGCCCTGGCGGACTACACGATGCAGCCGGACCGCGACCCGCTGGCCACTTCAATGAGCGAGCATGTCTTTTTCTCGCGCGAGGCCGCCTCCGGCGGCCGCGGAGTCGGCGGCAGCGGCTGCGGCTGCAACTAGGCCATGCAACCCCCGACGCTATTGCACATCGAAGACGATCCGCTCTGGGGCGTGCTCGTGAGTGAGATGGTCCGCGGCTGGCCCGAGGTGCGTTACCTCGCCCTCGCCGTCTCCGGCACCGACGGCATCGCCCAATGCACCCGCCTGCAGCCGGACATCGTCCTGCTCGACCTCCAATTGCCCGGCACGGGCGGTTTCGACATCGCGGCCGCCCTCGCGCGCCTGCCCAAGCCCCCGCGCGTCCTCATGCTCACCATGCTGACCAACGACGCGGTGCTTTTTCAAGCCACCCGCCCCCACGTCTCCGGGATGCTCTGGAAGGGCGACTACGTAAACGGCGATTTGCGCACCGCCATCGCGGAGTCCGTGGTCGGGCGAAAATATTATTCGCCCAAGATCCAGGCCGATCTGCACGCGATGCGCGGCGATCCCAACGCCTTCTTCAAGATTTTGTCCGATCGCGAAATCGACCTGCTGCCCTGGCTGGGCCGGGGTGAGACCGACGACCGGATCGCCGGACGGGTCGGCCTCCAATCGACCACGGTCCGCTCCCACCGCCAGCACATCATGAACAAGCTCGGGCTCAACAGCACCCCCGAGCTCATGTGCTGGATCGAGGCCAAGGGATTCGTTCTGCGGCCCCTGCCCGGGCGTCCGTGAACGCCCGGAGTCGCCTGTCAATAAAAATTGTTCCTCAAATATGAGGAAACGGCCCGCGTGCGCATTTTTCAAAAGTTGAATGACCTTGGGGGCAATGATCGCTCCCATGAAAATCGCCGTCGCTTTCCATCGCCGCTTCCGCTGGATAAATCTTCCCACCGCGACCCTGGTGGCCCTCCTGCAGCGCAGCCCCGTGGCGCAGGTGGTGCAAATTGCCGACGAAATGATCACGGGGTCGCCCACCGGCGCCGTGCTGCGGTCGTCCGTGGCGGCGGCGGCCGCCCTCGGCGCGCTTAACTCCCTCGCGGGCGCCACCACCCTGGTGTCGAGCCCCCTGGTGTCCCCGGTCAACGCGGTCGTCGGGAGTTCGATCTCGACCACCGGCATCACGGTCAACGGCACCACCAGCCAGCCGGGTTCCTGGACCGTCTCCCACGCCACGATCCCGCCCGGCCTTTCCTTTTCCAATTCGAGCGGATCGAGCCTCACCAGTTCCTCGAGCACGAACAACATCGACGTGCCCAACGGAGTGCTGTTCCTGGGCGGAACTCCCACGGCCGCGGGAACGTACAACGTCAGCATGGTCGCCTACGAATTTGCCGGGGAAACCGGAATTAATTCGCCCACCTACACCTTCACGATCGTGGTCAGCGCATCCAGCAGCGCGCCGAGCTTTACCACGTCGCCGACCAGCGCGACGGTGAACGTCGGCCAGTCGGTCACGTTCACCGCTGCGGCATCAGGTTCTCCCACGTATGCGTGGCAGTTTAACGGCTCGCCCATTTCCGGAGCCACCAGCGGCACGTACACCATCTCCAGCCCGCAGTTGAGCAATGCGGGCAGCTACAGCGTGATCGCGACCAATTCCGGCGGCTCGACGACAAGCGCCGCGGCCACCCTCACGGTCGTCTCGACCACCGCCGCGCCGGTCTTCACCTCCCAGCCGCTGAGCCAGCTCCAGGTGGACCAGGGAGTGACGGTGAATTTCAATGCGACCGCCGTGGGCGGGACGGTCTCGTACCAATGGGAATTTGGAACGGGAACCCTCGTCACGAATGGGGTCGACGCGGACGGCAACACCTACTCCGGCGTCGGGACCTCCTCGCTCGTGGTGATCGCGAATGGGAGCAGCAGCGTCTACAAGGTCGTCGCGACCAACGGCAACGGCTCGACGAACAGCAATACGGCGACCATGACCGTCGCCTCCAACGCATCCACCCCGGTATTCACCACCGAGCCGCTGACCCAGAGCGCGACCGTGGGGCAGACCGTGAATCTTACGGTCGCCGCCACCAATACGGTCTCGTACCAGTGGTATTTCAACAACGGCCAGATTGCCGGCGCCACCAATGCGACCCTGGCCCTCCCCAATGTCCAGACCTCGGCGACGGGCACCTACTTCTGTATCGCGACCGCCGCTGGTTCGTCGGATGTTTATGGCGACTCCATCCCGGGCGCCTCGACCAACAGCGCGAACGCCACCCTGACCGTCACGGCCTCGGCGGTCCCGGTGTTCACCACCCAGCCGCTGGCCCAGACCGTGAATGCCGGCACAACCGTCACCTTCACCGCGGCGGCGACCGGCTCGCCGACATACCAATGGACGTACAACGGGACCAATATTACCGGCAACGCTACCGCCACCACGGCCACCCTGACGCTGACGAATGCGCAGCCGTCCGCCAGCGGCACCTACGCGGTAATCGCGACCAACGCCGGCGGACCGGTCACCAGCAACAGCGTTACGCTCAGCGTCCTCAACGTCGCGGCGCCTTCCTTCACGCTCGCCGCCAGCCCGTCAACGGCCTCGGTCGCCACCGGGCACACGGTCGTCTTCAACGCCATCGCCACCGGCACGCCCGCCCCGACCTATCAGTGGACGCTTAACGGCAGCACGACCATTCCCGGCACCAGCGTGACCAACGATCCCATCCTCGTGATCACCGGCGCCGCGTCGGGTGACGCGGGCGCGCTCGTCTGCACCGCCTCCAATGGGATTGGCACTCCCGCCACCACCTCGGCCACCCTCACCGTCACCACGACAACCAACCCCGGTTATCTCACCAACCTGTCAGGCCGGGGTGTGGTCGGCAGCGGGGCAGTCAACGCCTTGTTCGGCGGTTTTGGGACTTCCGGCTCCGGCGCGAAGAACCTGCTGATCCGCGGCATGGGCCCCAGCACCACCATGGTGGGCATCCCGGCGGGGACGGAACTCGCAAGTACGCAGCTCACGCTTTATGATCATTTGTCCGCGGTGATCACCCAAAACACCGATTGGGCGGGTAATGCCACCATCTCGACCATTGAAGCCCAGGTAGGCGCTTACCCCGTGCCGACCAATTCCCTGGACTCAATGCTGTACGTGCAGGAACCGGTCAACGCCTACAGCGCCTCGGTGGGTGGAGTGGGCAGCGCCACCGGCATCGCCGTGGTCGAGCTTTACGATGCGGATACCCCCCCGCTGGCCTCCCGGCTGGTCAACCTCTCGGTGCGCGCCCCGGTGGGCACAGGCAATAACATCCTCTTTGGCGGCTTCTCGATCGGCGGGAGCACCGATGAGGCTATTTTTGTCCGTGCCATCGGCCCCAGCCTGGCCACCGTGTTCCCCAACTCCTTTACCCCGGCGAGCGTGCTCGCCCAGCCGATCCTCACGATCTATTTGGACGGCAATCCGACTCCGCTTTATACCAATATAGTTTGGGGCGGCGACCCGGCGCTGGAGGCTGCCAGGGTCGCCACGGGCGGTTATCCCATTTCGACATCATCTCAGGACTCGCTCCTGCTGGTCTCCCTTCCAGCCGGCAACTACACGGCGGAGATCTCCGGCGTCAACTTCACCACCGGCATCGCCACCGTCGAGATCTACGAGTTATATTAACGAGGTGGGGCGACGTGTCCCCACGGCGCCTGTTCGTTTGGCCAAGGTGGAGCGAGTTGCCCCCAACCCGCTCGCTCGAATAAGCCCGAAATGCACTTACTATAATAGGAGTGCATGCTCGCCGTCATCACCTCCGCCGCGCTTCAGGGCATCGACGCCGAACTGGTTCAGGTTGAGGTCAATGCCAATGAAGCCGGGGAGCCCAAGCTGATTCTCGTCGGGCTGCCCGATGCGGCGGTCAAGGAATCCGACGACCGGGTGATGTCCGCCCTGAGCAACAGCGGATTTTTCGGCCTGCGCACGCGCACGACGATCAACCTCGCCCCCGGGCATCTCCGCAAGGAAGGACCGATTTACGATCTGCCCATTGCCCTGGCCCTGCTCTTCGCCACCGGGCAGCTCCAAACCCCTGTTTTGGAGGACTATCTCATCGCGGGCGAGCTGAGCCTGTCCGGCGCCACCCGTCCCGTGCGGGGGGCGCTGGCAATGGCCCGCCTTGCGCGCAAGCTCGGAAAGCGGGGTTTGCTCCTGCCGCCGGCTTCGGCCGAGGAAGCCGCCCTGGTGGGGGGGATCCCCGTTTTTAGCGTGGGTTCACTGGACTGCGCCTTTCGCTTTCTGGCCGGGGATCTTCCCCTCCTCCCAGTCCAGTTCGACCATGCCCGGTTCAAGCCAAGCCCGGGAAGCTCCCCGTCTCCCGATTTTTCCGAGATAAAAGGCCAACCAGCCCTCCGCCGCGCCGTCGAGGTGGCCGCAGGCGGCCTCCACAATTTGCTGATGATCGGGCCGCCTGGATCGGGCAAATCGATGGTCGCGAAGCGGATCCCGACCATCATGCCCGCGCCGACCCCCGAGGAGCATCTCGAGGTCCTGAGCATTCATTCCGCCGCCGGGCGGACGATCGTCAAGGACCCCACCCTGTGGACCACGCGTCCGTTTCGCGCGCCCCATCACACCGTCTCGGACATCGCCCTCCTCGGTGGCGGCTCGATCCCGGGCCCCGGCGAAATCTCCCTCGCCCATCACGGCGTCCTCTTCCTCGACGAATTGCCCGAGTTCAAGCGCGGCGCCCTCGAGGTCCTGCGCCAGCCGCTCGAGGACGGCCAGGTCACGATCTCGCGCAGCGCCGGCAAGGTGACGCTCCCCTGCGCCTTCATGCTAGTGGCGGCCATGAACCCCTGCCCCTGCGGGTATCTGGGCGATCCAAAACATGAATGCAGGTGCACGCCGACCCAGATCCAGCGCTATCGCGCCCGGGTCAGCGGCCCTTTGTTGGACCGCATCGACCTGCACATCGAAGCCCCTTCGCTCTCCTTCAAAGAGCTGCGCTCCGAGACTCCGGGCGAACCCTCCGCCGCAATGCGCGCCCGCATCCAGGCCGCCCACGGGCGCCAGCACCTCCGCTTCAAGGGCACAAAGACGACCGTCAACGCCCGCATGACCCACGCCCAAATCCGTAAGAACTGCGCCATCGATTCCACCCTCGGCGACCTCCTCCAGCAGGCGATGGAAAAGCTCTCTCTTTCCGCCCGCGCCTACGACCGTATTCTGAAAGTGGCCCGCACTATCGCCGACCTCGCCGCCGCTGAAAAAATCGAGGCACCCCATCTTCTCGAAGCGATCCAGTACCGCAGCCTCGACCGCAACTTATTTCACTGAATGAAAGTAGACGCTGCCTCCCGGCTGCGTTCCTCCACGATTGCAGTGCCGGACACCCGCGCGACCTGTTCCCCTCATGCCGTCCTCCGACAAAGTCGTTCCTATTCCCGAGATCCTGCAACGCATCCACGTCATTCGTGGCAAACGCGTCATTTTCGACGCCGATCTGGCCCACTTTTATGGAGTAAGTACTGGCGAACTGAACCAAGCGGTCTCTCGGAATCTTAACCGCTTTCCCAATGACTTCTGCTTCCCATTGACCCGGTCGGAGACGCGAAACTTGATATCACAATCTGTGATATCAAGTTCGCAACACGGTGGTAGTCGCAAACCTACAAGAGTTTTCACCGAGCAGGGAGTGGCCATGCTGGCCAGCGTTCTTCGCAGCGGTCGCGCCGTGGCGATGTCGGTCGCCATAATCCGGGCTTTCGTCCAACTCCGCGAACTCCTGGCAACCCACCACGAACTGACCGCCAAATTGACCGAGCTCGAGCAAAAGCTCGAAAAGCACGACTCCGCCATCGCCAACCTCTTTGAAGCCATCCGCCAACTACTCGCTTCGTCAGAGCCAGAGCACGATCGCCAAATCGGCTTCCATAGCGTCAATCGCTAGCGCGCGTCGACTGGTGCGGAAAAAGCCGGGCCGGAAGATCATCGACCCTCCGGGCCGGCTCGGATTTTACTTCTGGCGGCCTGACCCGAATGGCGCTTAGATAAGACGTAAAACTTTTTTGTTTAGTGGTTTACGGCGCTCTGTATCCGGGAAGCGAAGACG
>Ga0302325_10032491_pt1 | contig 10716 bp, 8 predicted proteins | sample Palsa_T0_2_FD_201948 | JGI IMG/M metagenome (GOLD analysis project Ga0302325, IMG submission 201948) | Peat permafrost microbial communities from Stordalen Mire near Abisko, Sweden - Palsa_T0_2 | ecosystem: Environmental > Terrestrial > Soil > Palsa > Peat permafrost | place: Sweden: Abisko...
CGCCACCCCGCCAGCGACGGAGCCGTCCTCCTCCATACCACAATCGGCCGTCTGGGTGGAGAATCTTTCCGGTGAGCAAGCCGATCGAGTGGTCGTTCCGCATTATGTCGACGGCCCTGAGCAGGTCATCAGCAGATAGTAGAGCGTCGTTGTTCAGAAATACGACTACGTCATACTCGCCTCGCGCCAGTACCCAACGAAGCCCTTCGTTCGTCCCGCGAGCGAACCCCTCGTTGTTGGGCAAGTGCACGATCGGCACATCAGGATGGGCGAGCGCGATCAGATCCGCCGAGCCGTCGCCCGAGCCATTGTCAATTGCCACCGCCTGCAATTCTGAGGCGGTAGCTTGCAAATAAGCGAGACAGGCGAGGGTCGCCGCAGCATTATTCCAGTTAAGAACGAGCACGGCCGTCTTTCGGTATGCGGAGTTCTCATGCCGATCTAGGTCACTACTGGACTGATCCTGTCCTTTCACTCATCGGCCCGCCATTTTGTTCTCTCGTTCCTTCGACGAGGCGTTAGCATGCGGTAGCTTGGATCGGGCCTCCGGGTCGGAACCGTTTCTTTCAAATCTCGCATCCTCGAACACTAGCGGACTTGCGGTCAGTGCGTCCACTATCCCATATAGGATCTTTAGTGATATCAAAATATGGCATCTGATATACCTGTAGCGAACCTATTCATAGCGAACCTGACGAAGCGGAGCCTTACGACAAAGATTAAATATCGTGGTATGTCTTCTGGTCACGCAGATCTAATCAGCGATTGTCGTCGAATCGTCTCAGGAATTTTCCGTCGCGGTGGGCTGAATGAACGAAAGCGCTAGTCCTAGCGGGGAGCCGGAATGTGGCTGCAGGCGATGACCTACACCTCTGTGAAGCAACCGCTTCCGGTCGGCAAAAAGCCCGTGCTCTTCTACGGTCTAGTGGTGATCAGAGACGCGACGTCGGTATCGTCGTCGGCGATGCCGCTCCTGCGATCCGCTCGGCCGTCGGTGATGAGCGGATCTTCGGGCTGAATCTCGCGTATATCAGACTGGGCGGCCCCATCGGCCTTGCTCACGCGGTGCTGTTGGTGCACCATTTTCTCGGTGGCGCCCCTTTTGTGATTACCTAGACGATAAACTTCATTATGGGCGGTATCGCCGAACTGGCCGAGGGGTTCCGGAACTGCGACCCGATACTCGGATTCTTCCTGCGATTGTGGACGACCCAAGTCAGTTTGGGTAACCGAGTTCGACGATATCGGGCTGGAGGGCTTATCGACCGCGTCGTAGTTGAGCTGGGGCGCAGGTAACCGTACCCCCGCATTGTGGGCCGAGGTGACCCGGCGCCGCGACTCTAAGGCCTAACAATCTGGCCGCCTCTGCGCAGGTCGCCGACCTGAGACCAGGGCCAAGACGGCCAGGTGTGCCGCCGACCTTCCGGTGTATTTCGCCCACGCCTCTTCCCCGTGAGAACCAGGCACCCAAGAGAATACCATCCGCCCTCATTCGGGAATACCTCCCGAAAGGGACAGAAGTTCTCGGCCATATTGTTTATATATGGGTGGTAGCCGACTCGCTTAACGGTGCGCTCCGTGCTATATTCGGATTCGGGAATCCAAGCGGAGTGTTACGAAGTTAATGCTAAGGAAGCCGAGATCTTACCGGCCCGAATTTCTTCGACCGCTTGGAGCCGCCGACATATATGAGGGGCAGGTTTTCTCAGTTCATGAAGCGCACTGTGCTAGGCGACCGGAAGTCTGCCGTCCGTCGAGCACTCCTACATGCTGGACGCCGCGCCAGACCCGCGCATTTGGTCTACCTCTCCAAAGTGCTGAGCTACCTCGAAGCGGGTCATTGGCTGGCTAGCGAGCAGGCTCGACCCGAGATGGTCGACGACGAATTCGCGCTCTTCGAGATCACGCGCCGTAAAGTCGTGGGGCTGTCGCCGCTCTACCTGGAGTTCGGGGTGTTCGAGGGTAGATCGATGCGCTGGTGGTCGCGTAACCTATCCGAGCCCGGCGCAAAGCTGGTCGGTTTCGACAGCTTCGAGGGACTGCCCGAAGACTGGAGACCTGGGGTCGCTGCCGGCCACTTCAGGACCGATGGGCCACCGCATATCGATGACAGTCGTGTGTCGTTCCAGGTCGGTTGGTTCGAGGAAACGCTGCGCCATTTCACCGTCCCAGAGCATGACCAGATGGTGTTGAACGTAGACTGCGACCTCTATTCGAGTGCCTCCACGGTCCTGCACTGGGCTGAACCGTACCTACGCCCCGGAACCTTGATCTACTTCGATGAATTCCCGGATCGCGATCATGAAATGAAGGCGTTCTACGAGTTGTGTGCGCGGTCGACGCTCCGGTTCAAGCCCGTGGCAATCGCCAACGGTGGCTCGAACTGGCTGTTCGAGACCTCCTGAGGGACCGCCGAGCACCAAGCATCGAGGGCGGGCCGCCGGGTTAGGAATCCTCCAGCTCAATCGCCTGGATCGTATCGGAACTCGTGTCGGCCTGGCCGCCTTTAGGCAGATCGAACCGCCAGCCGTGCCGGGTGCACACCAGATACCGGTCCTCCTCCACCCAAGCCTGAGCCAGATCGCCACCCTGGTGCGGGCAGAACCTATTCACGGAGTACCGGCACCCACCGGCCTCGACGATGATCCTTTCGGTAGCCGCTTCGAGATCGAGCAGGCGCGCGCAAAAGTGGTTGAGATCTTCTGACTCCATGGTGAGGAAGCCGTGTACTAGCGTCTGGTAGACGTCCGGCGCGCGACTCAGCCGCATCCGGAACGTCAGCGAGAAATCCTGCCAGCTCAACCGCTGATCGAGCACCCGCTCGAACTCCCAGTACGGAGCCGACATCGAGTAGTAGTTGTCCTCGTCGTCGATTGCGTCGACAGGATCGACGCAACCCCTGTGGAAATCCACCCGCAGCAGCTTGCCTGAGCCATCAAGGAGCCCCACGTAAAGGATCCGGTCAATCCGCTCCCGCAGGTTGAACGCGTCGAGCTTGCGCTCAAGCTCGGCCTGCAGGCGCTTAAGTACGAGGTCGATGCGGCCTGGTGAATCGTCGTAGCGACGTGCCCGGAAGAAGCCCTCGTACCGGGCAATGTACGCTCGCATGTAGCTGTGGTAATTGTCCTCGGTCACCCGGTCGGGCACCAGGTAGACCAGGGACGCCGTGGTCACGTCGACGACATCGCCGGGCATGATGTTGGGTGCCTCGGGTCGGTGCGAGTCGCGAAGCCGTTTCTCCAGGTAGGCCAGGAACTGGGGGGCGCGCGGGAAGATATTCACCTCTTCGAAGTTAAGGTGCGACAACAGGGGGTCGAGGAACACCGCCGGACCCGCCGACGGCAGGAACATCCGCGGCTCAACGGCTTCGATCGCCTTCGCCGTGACCTCGAACTTGTGCATCGCCTTCTTCCGCGAGATCCGCCGATAGGTCTCTTCCGGATACTCGTAGCAGGTGGGGTGCCAGATCGCGCCAGAGAACTGGCACGCGAAGATGTCGATGTTCCCCGCCATCTGCCGGATCTCGGGAAGTCGCTCATGGATTTTGCAGTCGTTGAGGTTCAGGAAGCTGTGGCCGTCGGCCCTCAGGAGGATCGCGGAGTCGCGGTTCAACTCGGAGTCGTCTATGTAGAGCGTCACGCTGCCGTCGGCGATCGGGATCTCCTGCCCGTCATCGAAGGTGATGAGGCTCCTGCACCGGTAGTCCGCCAGGAGCTCACGAATCGCCGGACGGCGGTAGTGCGGAACGATGAGCGTGAAGTCGCGTGCGAGAAGGCCGTTCAGGAACGACAGGTCGAAGTGGTCCTTGTGCTCATGGCTGATGTAAAGGTACCGGTCCTTCGTCGCGTCCTGGAGTTTTTCCTGGATAAGGGCAGCGAGATGGTGATTGCAGGGAAACTGGTACCACGCCGAGTCGAACGCACCCGTCGGGGACACCCACGGATCCATGACGACAATTGACCGCGAAGTCTCGACGCAGAACCCGGCATGCCCGAGATACGTGATCTGCATTCGTAGCTGCTCCTTTCGACATCGGATAAGTTGCCTTGGCCGTGACCTCTGCCTTCTGTCAGGGATTCATGAACAAATTGCGGCTGCTATGCGTGCCCCGGCTTTGCCGTCCCACAGGGCCGGGGCACGGGGCGGGGGCGGGTCGGCGATCACCTCGCGGGCCGCGGCGATGATCCGGTCCGGGTCCCGGCCAACCAGGCGGTTCGTGCCCTCGGTGACGGTGATGGGCCGGTCGGTGTTGTCCCGCAGCGTCAGGCACGGGACGCCCAGCACGGTGGTCTCGTCCTGGACGCCGCCGGAATCGGTGAGCACCAGCCGTGCTGAGGCCTCCAGCGCGATGAAGTCGAGGTAGCCGAGCGGGGGAATAACCTTCACTCCCTCAGGAAGTGCCGTACCGTGCAGCCGACCGAAGGTGCGCGGGTGGACGGGGAACACTAGCGTGTAGCCCCAGCGGGCGACCTCGGCGAGGGCGGTCATCAGCGCGCCGAGCACAGCGGGGTCGTCCACGTTCGCCGGGCGGTGCAGGGTCACCAGGCCGTACTGACCGGGTTCCAGGCCCAGCCTGGCCAGGGTGCCGCGAGCGGCGGCCCGATCGATGTTTGCCAGCAGCGTGTCCGCCATGACGTTGCCGACCAAATGGATCTGCTCCGCGGGAACGCCCTCGGCCCGCAGGTTTGCCACCGCGTCCGTCGACGGGGCGAACAGGTAGTCGCTTACCCGGTCGGTGACGAGCCGGTTGATCTCCTCAGGCATCGACCGGTCGCGGCTGCGGAGGCCCGCTTCCACGTGGGCAAGCGGCAGCACCAGCTTCGCGGCGACCAGGGCGCAGGCCAGCGTGGAATTCACGTCGCCGACCACGACCACCACGTCGGGGGCCAGGTCCGCGGCGAGCGGCTCGAAGGCCGTCATCACCCGGCAGGTCTGCACGGCGTGGGTGCCCGAGCCCGCGCCGAGGAAGTGGTCCGGATGGCGGATGCCGAGGTCGGCGAACAACACCTCGCTCATCGCGGGATCGTAGTGCTGCCCGGTGTGGACCAGGATGACCTGCGTCCCCCGTTCCTCGAGCCGGTCCATGACTGGCTTGACCTTCATGTAGTTCGGGCGGGCGCCCGCTACGCAGATGACTCGCATCGGCCGGTCTTAGAGTGTCTCGACGTTCGGGCCGGACAGGACCCGCCGGCAGTCGAGTACGTAACGCGCGTGCTGGCTGATGTCGGTGGCCGAGAAGGCGTCGTGATCGGTGAGCAGCACCACGATCTCGGCGGCGGCAATCTCCTCGGGGGTGGCGTCGACGCGGGCCACCGCCGGGTCGATGACGGCAGTCTCGATTACTAGCGGGTCGGCGGCCCGGACCTCCGCTCCCATGCTCAGCAGCAGCTGGGCGACCCGGACGGCGGGTGATTCCCGCGCGTCGCCGGTGTTCTTCTTGTAGGCGAGCCCGAGCAGCAAGATCCGGGACCCGTTCACGGGCCGGCCGCGCTGGTTCAGCGCAAGCAGCAGCCGGCGGACAACATAGTCCGGCATGTGGCTGTTGATGTCGTTGGCCAGTTCCACGAACCGGAATCTCTGGCCGAGTGTCCGCTCTACCCGCCAGGACAGGTACGACGGATCGATGGGCAGGCAGTGACCACCCACTCCGGGTCCGGGATGGAACGGCATGTACCCGAACGGCTTGGTCGACGCGGCGTCGATCGCCTCCCATACGTTGACGCCGAGATCGCGGCCGAACATCGCCAGCTCGTTCATCAGCGCGATGTTTACGTGCCGGAAGGTGTTCTCGATGAGCTTGGACAGCTCCGCCTCGCGCGGTGAGGAGACCGCCACGGTCTTGTCCACGATGCCCCGGTAGAAGTTCTCCACCGCGGCCAGCGAGTCAGCGTCGATGCCCGATACGATCTTCGGCGTCGTGGCCAGGGTCCAGGTACGGTTCCCCGGGTCGATGCGCTCGGGGCTGTAGCCGAGGTGGAAGTCGGTGCCCGCGACGAGCCCGGATCCGTCTTCCAGCCACGTCAGTACCTGCTCCTGGGTGGTTCCGGGGTAGGACGTGGATTCCACGATCACCGTCGCGCCCGGTTGCAGGTAACGGGAAAGGGTGCGGCTGGCCGCCTCGACGTAGGCCAGGTCGGGCTGGCCTTCTCGCAGCGGCGTGGGGACCGTGATCACGGCGACATCGAAGCCGGCGCAGGCGTCCGCGCTGGTCGACGGCTGGAACCGCCCGGACCGCAGCGCGGCCGTGAGCTCGGAAGCGGGCACGTCCTCCACATAGGATTCCCCGGCTTCCAGCCGCTTCACCCGGACCCGGTCGGTGTCATAGCCGATCACCTCGTGTCCGGCCGCCACCGCCCGCATCGCCAGCGGCAGGCCCACATATCCAAGGCCAGCCACCACCACGGCGCTCAACAGCATCCCCCCGCCGCCCGGCGAACCAGCCGCCTCAAGAGCGCAAACCACCCCGTTGCCACATTTCCCCCGGCTTGATGTCGCTCGGTGTCACGCTGACGGCCCCCGTGGTCATCCGCTGTGCACTACTTCAACTCTAAGTATGCATAAAATTACTCTGCGTGATGATTCTAGCCGATGAATTCTGAGTCGTCTACGGCGGCGATCCGTAAGCGGGAGCCTTGACAACCAAAGTGGTTATGCGGCGGCCCGGAGTTTGGCGAGGTCGATACCAAGCCACTCCCGAAGCCGGCCTGGCCCCGCTTCGGTCACGGTGACGATCCCGCCAGCTTCCCTGGTGGTGATCCTGCGCCGTTCGCCCAGCGCGCTGGTCAGGGCGGCGCCGAGGCTGCCGGGGCGCTGGCCATCGTCGTGCTGCCGGAGGAAGTCACCAGCGCCCGGTCCTTGTCGGCCGGTTTCGCCGGCCTGATGACCGCGCTGTCGTTTTCGGCCGGGGTGGCGGTGCAGCCACTCGCCCGGCGGTTCCGGTCTACAGGCAGTACCTGGTGGACGGCCTGGGCGCGGTATCGGGCCGGACCGGCGCGTTCGGCCTGCTGACGGCGATCATCGCCGTCCTCACGCTGTGGACGACCGGGTATGCGATCCGTTCCGGCCAAGCATCGCCACCGGCGCCGGAATCGGATGCCGCGATAGGTGAAGCCAGGCCCGTTCGGCAGGAGAATTCTTTTTGCCGAACGGGCAGCGGTGTCCTGCGTCAGGTGCCCCCGTAGCCTGCCGGGATAGGCCCTCCCTGTGGCCCAGCGCCACTTAATGCAGCTCCCGTAGACCCGGCCGGACTGTGCAACCGGCGTGCAACTGAACAGCAACCGAGCCGCTACGCCCGCGAATGACCCTCAATTCATAAGCAGCAGGAAGTAAATGGCAGCTGATGAATAGGGATTAGTCATGAGGCTAGGTCGAGTAGCCGCCACTATCGCCGCAGTCGCCATTGTTTCGGGTTGCGGAGTAACTCGCCACGGTACGGCTGCCGTCACGCCCCCCGCCTCACCTGCGGTTGCCTCCTCCATGCCTAGCTCGCCCCCGGCCACCTCGCCCCCGGCCACCTCGCCCCCGGCCACCTCGCCCCCAGCCACCTCGCATCCGCCCGCCGCCGACCCGGCAACGGTGTGGCTAGAATCGCCGGGCGGGCAGGCCCAGGTGACGTTCAACGACGACGTCGATGTCCTGGCCGGGGCCCTGGAAACAGAAATGCTCTCGCCCACCGTCGCCAATCACCTCGTCTTCGAGGCCGATGCCAGGATCGTGCGGGCCCAGGCCAGGAAGATCCTGGCCACCCGGGCCCTGCTGCCGACCGTCAACCAAGCCGCCTACGAGCGAATGCTGAACGACTTCATCACGGTGGCGAACCTGCTCCAGCCCGGCCCGGGCTACGGCACCACAACCCAAGACGACACCGCCTGGAACGCGGCCCTGACCGCCTCCAACATCAACGTCACATAGCCGGGCGGTGCTGCCGCGTCAGGCGTCCCCCGTTCGCAGGACGGGTCGCCTGGCGCCGTATGTGGTCAGCCGGGCTGGCAGGACGGGCACCAGAAGGTGATCCGGTCCTGCTGTCCCTCCGACCGGATGGGCGTGCCGCAGCGCCGGCACGCCCGGCCGCGCCGCCCATACACCCAGTGCTCCTGGCCCCGCTGCCAGTTACCCGTCGTTATGTGGCCGCGGCGCTCCTTGTTGGCCTCGAGCAGTCGCCGGGCCAGGTTGACCAGGGCGCCGAGATCCGCTACCGCCCCGGTGGGCTGCCACGGACTGACGCCGCGCAGGAACAGCACCTCGGCCTTGTATACATTTCCGATACCGGCCAGGCTCCTCTGGTCGAGCAGCGCCTCGCCGATCGGGCGGTCAGGCTCGGCGCTCAGCCGCCGCACCGCCTCGTCGGTGTCCCAGTCGCTGCCCAGCAGGTCCGGGCCCAGGTGGCCGGTGACCTGTGACTCTTCGCTGGTGCGGATCAGTTCGACGACGCCGAGCTGGTACCCGACGGCCTGCCAGTCCTCGTTGGCGAGTACCAGCCTGATCCGGTGATCGTCCCGTATCCGCTCGGTCGCGGGCTGCACCCGCCAGGTGCCGTCCATGCGCAGGTGGGTGTGGATAGTCAGCCCGTTCCCGGTCCGGGTGAGCAGGTGCTTACCGCGGGATACGGTCTCGGTGACCACGTCGCCCCTCAGGTCAGCGGTAGCCAGCCGAGGGACACGGAAGTCGCTGCGGGTCAGCGTCCGCCCCGCCAGCGCCTTATGCAGGCGGCGAGCCGTCTGCCAGACCACGTCTCCTTCGGGCATGCACCTAGTGTGCTAGGACCCGGTCAACGCTCGCTCGCTAACCGCTGGTAGTCGTCCCGGGGATCGCGGGGCCTACGGTGACCGCCACTCGGGTGACCCTCGCCCTGACCTTGCCGCGGAGCCTGATATCCACCGCCGCCACGCCGGATGTGGTCCCCGGTTACGTTCGGCCGCCCGGTTGCGTTCGGGCGGCGGGGCTCGTTCGGTCGGCGGGGCTCGTTGGGTCGGCGGGGCTCGTTGGGTCGGCGGGGCTCGTCGGCCGGAGCGGGCACATTGCTCCCGTTGCCGTATCCGTAAGGAACGCCAGAGGGCGGTGTCCCGGGGGCGTCCATCACGGGCGCGCCCAGGGGCTGACCGGGATACGGGTAGGCAGCGGTGCCGCGATGGGCGTCGGCAGGCCTGCCGTAGGACTCGATGGCGGCGGGATCCGACGAGCGGTACCAGCCCCCGCTGGGCCGGGACCTGTCGGGTCGGCCCCGGTCCTCGGCGGCCCGGTTTCCGGCGGCCGGGTAGCGCTCCCGGCTGATGTCGTGCGGCCCGCTGGGAACCTGGTTGGACCGCCCGTCGACCGGTCCGCTGGAACGCTGTGAGAAAGCCGCGCTGGTCAGCGGATCGTCGTCAGCGCTGGTAGCAGCGCCGAGGCGCCGCCCGCTCGTCTCGCTGGGCGCAGCGCCCGTCCGTATCGGCTGGCTGGTCCGGAGATACTGATTCCCCTGACCTGGGGCCATCGGAGCTGGCTGAGCCGGAGCCGCCTGAGTCTGAACTGGCTGAGTCTGAACTGGCTGAGTCTGAGCTGTCTGAGCTGGCTGAGTCGCGACTGGCTGAGTCGGCCCTGAAGCCGGTGCGGCTGGACCTGGCGGGGGAGCCGCCTGGACAGGCTGAATCGCGGTGCGGTCAGCGGCCCCGGCCGGCGATTCCGGATACGCCGAGTTTCCGGTTCGCCGTGCGTTGCCCCAGGCACCACCCGGCTTGGGGGCCTTGGGTCCGGGGCGCGACCGCGCCGACGGATCAGCAGCCGGCGAACGGTTCGCTGAGCCGTGCTGGGCGGGACGCGCGGTCCTCGCCAGCGGCTTGTCTGACGCGAGGTCATCCCAGAACTGGTCGTCGCTAACGCCGCCGAAGGATTCCGTCGGCCACATTTCCTCGTCCATGTCGGCCCCCTTGCGCCAGCCCATGCGCCGGCGCGGCTTGGCCGCCCTAGCCGTGTCCTCGTCGGCATCAGCCATGTCCTCGTCGGCGCTTGCGCCGCCGGCACGGGCCAGGCGCGTCGCGGATCGGCTGCCCGGCCTCGGGGTAGCGGGCCCGAAGCCGCCGAGCGGCTGCGGGGAGTCACCGGGTCCATCGTCCGACCACGCCTCACCCGGCGTATCGTCCAGGCTTGCCTCGGGCGTGCTTCCCGCGCCGTACGCGGGCATGGCCATGGTGGCAACCGGACTCCGGCCGGTATTGGCGCTCCGCCCGGAAGTGGCGCTCCGGCCCGGATTCGGACCCCGGGGCGCATTCACGGCTCGGTCGTTATTCGCGGCCCGGCGAGCATTTGCCGGGCGCTCGTCACTCGCGGCGGTGGCGCTGTCCTGCTGTCTATCGGCCCTGGCCCGGCCGGATGCGGCGGCCCGGACGCGAGCGTTGCGCTTACGGCTGCTACTGCCTGTACGGAAGGTGAAATAGAAGGCTGCCGCGATGCCGACGAGGCCGGCAATGGCGAGTCCAGCGACCAGAATCATGGTCTCCATCCAGAGTGCCGGGGCCGGTAGGGGGGCGCTAGCTAGGCACACGCGGCCGAAGACGCGAGCCTTCCCTCGTTGTAGCGAGCGCCGTGAAACCCGCTTGATCATCGATTGTTACTCACGAGCGGTGAGTGTGTCACACGATTGAAAAAGTTTGGTTTAGGTCTGATCACGTCATCTATGACCTTGATCACGGATGTCCGGTTACCACAATTCGCCCGCGTCCGATTGTGGCGGCGGCGATC
>Ga0302325_10032492_pt1 | contig 10716 bp, 7 predicted proteins | sample Palsa_T0_2_FD_201948 | JGI IMG/M metagenome (GOLD analysis project Ga0302325, IMG submission 201948) | Peat permafrost microbial communities from Stordalen Mire near Abisko, Sweden - Palsa_T0_2 | ecosystem: Environmental > Terrestrial > Soil > Palsa > Peat permafrost | place: Sweden: Abisko...
CGCCGGCTGGTTGGGGCCTTACTATCCATTTCGCTTCTGACTTTGGCCGCATCGGCCGTCACCCTGTTTCCTGAGACACCAGCCAAACCACAATCACTCACCACACATAGGAGTTCAATTATGCGACGAACCGTTCTCTCCGGCCTCCTGGCATCCGCCGGCCTTTCCGCAGCCACTATAGGAGGCTCGCTCTACGACCCCAATGGCGCTGCTGTTCCGAATGCAAAAGCTTCCATTTACAACCCGGACACGGCGCTCAAGCTGGAGGCGAATACTTCCGCCGATGGCAAGTTCGCTTTCGAAAGTCTGCCCGCGGGCCAATATATTTTGAGCCTTGAGAAGCCGGGCTTTCCCAAGCTGTATCGAGAGTTCAGCGTTGAGGCCGATTCCACGCTGGATCGCGGGCTGATGCTGGGCGCGCCCGTCGGTCATCCAGCGACTCGGCCGGACAAGCTTCGAATCGGCGGCGAGGCAGCACAAGCCAACCTGATCAAGAAAATTCAGCCTCTTTATCCGCCCGCCGCGAAGGCCGCGCGGTTACAAGGCCAGGTTCAACTGGAAACAGTGATTTCGGCAGAGGGCGTGCCGCAAGACATTCGCGTTGTGTCCTCGCCCAGCGACGATCTCTCGCAGTCCGCGCTCGAGGCCGTTCGGCAGTGGCGCTACTCTCCCACGCTCTTAAATGGCGAACCTATTCCGGTGGTCACCACCGTGATTGTGAACTACACTCTGTCGCAGTAGTGAATTCGCGTTGTTTCCGTGGCCGTGGGCGTCTGGAGAACTTGCCTATCCTTAATTCATGATGCGAGATGTCTTGTCGGCAGTAAGATGGCTCCGCAAGAACCCATGGTTCACGCTGGCGGTCACGGCGATATTGGGGCTCGCCATTGGCGCCACCACCGCGGTCTTCAGTATTGTCGACGCCGTTCTTCTCCGGCCGCTGCCCTATCAGTCTTCCTCCACGCTGGTAAAAATCGAAGAAACCGGCCGCGAGCGCGTGATTGGCTACATCAGCCCGTCGACCAGCGACTACCTGTTCTGGCGCGGCCGCAGCGACCTTTTCGAAAAGACCGTGCCCTATCGCAGGGATGTCCTCACGCTCACCAATATCGGTGCGCCCGATCAGGTTTTCGCCGTGAGGACTTCCGCGAAGCTGTTTACCATGCTGGGAGTTCCCGCGCGCCTGGGCCGTCCACTCATCGATTCCGATGATGCATTGAACGCGCCCAACGTGGCCCTGCTGAGCGATCGATTATGGCGCCGCATCTTCCGCTCCGACCCCGGCGTAATCGGCCGCGCAATCACGGTTTCAGACCAGCTGTACACCGTTGTGGGCGTGATGCCACCCGAGTTCGAGTTTCCAGTGGCGAACACGGAGATGTGGATCCCGCTCCGCCTGGATCCGGAATCATCCGTGGGCTTGGATGTAGTCGGCCAAACCAGAAACGGACTCCCGCTTCCTCAGGTGCAAAGTGCAATGGAAATCGTCGCTCGCCAACTCGAGCGGCAGAATCCGAAAGAAAACGCCGGATTGCGGATTCGAGTGTTGCCGTGGCAGGAAACTCCGGACCGGAAATATCGATTGTCATTGGTATTGATCCTGGCGGCAGTGAGTCTCGTACTGCTGATTGGCTGCGCGAACGTCGGCAGCCTGTTGTTAAGCCGGGCCGTGCAGCGGCAGAAAGAAATGGCCATCCGTGCTTCACTCGGCGCAGGATTCTGGCGGATCGTCCGGCAATTGCTCGCTGAGAGTTTGATGCTGGCTGTACTCGCCAGTGGCGCGGGGATCGCAGCGGCACACTATCTGGTACAGTTTCTGTTGCGGCAAATGGCCGCGCTGCCTCTCGTGATTCCACACGTACAGCGAGTCGCGCTGAACGGGCGCGTGCTGCTGTTCAACACCGTTTTGTGCCTTTTGCTCGCTTGTCTTTGCAGCCTGGCGCCCGCAGTCTTCGCCTCCCGAACGGACGTGCAAGGCGTTTTGCGCAGCGGGCAGGCAACCGGAACAAAGCCCTCGACGCGGCTGTTCTCGATTCTGATCGCGTCCGAAGCAGGTCTTGCTTGCCTTCTGCTGGTGGGCTCCGGCCTGCTGGTTCACAGCTTGATCCGCCTTCAGAAAGCCGACACTGGCTTTCGCACAGAACACGTGCTCACCATGCGCGTCCCCCTCGGCGCACGAACGCAGCCGCGGCCGGGCGGGAAGTACGATAGCAGATCAAGTCAAATCGAATTCTACCGGCGCGTGCTCGAGCGCCTGGAACGCGTTCCTGGCGTGGATGCAGTGGCAGTCGTCAACAACCTGCCCCTTTCGGGCTCGAACACCACGACGATCTACCGCGGCACAGACGGAGCGGTCAAGGGGGTTATGACCCGAACCGTCAGCCCGCGCTATTTCGCGGTGATGGGGACGCCGCTCATCAAGGGGCGGGCGTTCTCGGAGGCTGACCTGGCCGATTCACCGCGAGTTGCCATAATCAACGAGTATTGGGAGCGTGAACTGTTCCCGGACCGCGATCCGATCGGCCAGTCTTTGCCGTCGGAAGGTGGAGCGCCAGGGGCTCAGGTGGTGGGGGTGGTGAAAAACTCCTGGCAGTCCGGCTGGGACCAGCCGGTGAAAGCTGAGCTGTACATCCCCTACCGTCAGTACATCTTCGGAGCATTCCTGGCGACCATCGTCGTGCGCACATCCGGCGAACCGCTTACACTCGCCAATGCGTTGCGCAAGGAAATTTGGGCCGTCGATCCCTCGGAACCCGTTCTGAGGATCGAAACCATGGACGACGTGATCGCCAATTCGATCTGGCAGCCGCGATTCTCCGCCTGGGTGTTCTCCGTATTGGGCGTATTGGCGTTGCTGCTAACCGCGGCCGGCATCTATGGAGTCGTTGCGTACACCACCGCGCTTCGGGCCAAAGAGGTCGGGATCCGCGTGGCGCTAGGGGCAAGCCCGCGGAGAATAGCCATGGTCGTCCTCCGCGGCACAATCATGCCTTTGAGCACCGGACTCGCCGTCAGTATCGTTGCCGCATTGGTTCTAGCGCGGTTGTTGACGAGCATCCTTTTTGAAACCAGCGGAGCCGACCCTATTGCGTATCTCGCGGCGGCCGCGCTGCTTTTGGCCGTGGGCGCTTTGGCGAGTGCTCGTCCGGCTTGGAAAGCAGCCGCTGCCGATCCACTCATGGCCCTGAGAACCGAGTAGCGCGTAGATCCGCGGCGGCTTTGCCGATAGGAACCGTTGCCAGTGTAACGGTAGCTATGCCGAAGCCGCCTGCCGCTTAAGCGCCGCCGAAAGGTCCAGTTTGCGGCTGACCAGCCGCATCGCTTTGCGAGTGATCGTGCTGAGCGGCAAAGAATCCAGGCTCGATCGCCGAATCCATTGCGCCGGGCCGAGGCTGGCGGGAACGGTGGCCGAAACCACGCGGAACACATACCGATGAAATGTGATCGAGTGGCCGAATGTGCCAAACTCGATCAGCGGTTCAACTGGGCCGATGTTGCCCGATTCGGGCAGCTCCCAAAAGCCCGGCATGAGTTTGGAATGCGGCGGCCTTTGCCAGACCAGCAGGTCGTCGTCTCGTGTGATCCAGAAGAGAGTCCGCACCTCGGAGATTGGTGTCCTGCCTTTGGTCTTCACAGGCAGCTGATCGGCGGTTCCGGCGGCGCGCGCGCGGCAGAGCTCAGCGAGCGGACAAACCAGGCACTGCGGTTTCCGCGGCACGCAGACCGTTGCGCCGAGCTCCATGAGCGCTTGATTGTGGTCGCCGGGGTGCGCGCGATTGAGCAGCTCAGCGGCTGCGCGAGTGAACCGGCGTTTGCCTTGCGATGTGGCAATGTCGGATGTGTCATTCAGGACGCGACTCAGAACCCGCAGGACGTTGCCATCGACAACCGCGTGCGGCAGACCGAACGAGATGCTCGAGATTGCCGCCGCCGTGTAGTCTCCGGCTCCGGGGAGCGCGCGAATCCCGGCGAACGTTGGTGGAAAGGCGCCGGCCGCTACGATCTCTCTGGCGGCACGCTGCAGATTGCGCGCCCGGTAGTAATAGCCGAGGCCGGCCCAAAGAGAAAGCAGTTCCGATTCCGATGCGGCCGCGAGAGCTTCGACATTGGGGCAGCGAGCGAGGAAACGTTCATAAAACGGGATAACCGCGGCGGCACGGGTCTGCTGGAGCATGATTTCGGAGACCCAGACGCGATAGGGGTCGGAGGTGCGGCGCCAGGGAAGGTCGCGGTGTGAGGCGCGAAACCAGGCGGCCAACACATCCTGGATGCGGCTGATTTGAGAAGCCTCGAACGTTCCCAACCGGCCTCCTCTCGTCGTGAGTTCTCTAGCAACCAAAATGAATAGAACTGGGCATACATCAAGGCTGGACGTTCGTAAGCGTTTCAGCTCCCGGTTTCGGAAAGTGATTTTGGTACCACGTGACCGAGCGATCGATCCAATCCACAATATGCTTGGTTTCGCGAATGCCGTGCCCCTCGCGCGGGTAGCGGACGAAAATCGTGTCAACCCCGAATACTGCTCTGCCTCGGCGATCGGCACATCCGGATCGTTCTCGCCGTGAACCAACATGGTCGGCGTGTGGGCATTGGCAACATGTTTTAGCGCCGAGCGTTCCCAGGCATCGTCCATCAACCTTCCCTGGTGGAAGAATTGGCCAAACTCCATTTCCTCATATTGGTTGTAGTAAGTCATGTAGTTATAGCTGATCAAGTTGGAAATGCCCGCCGTCGGAATCGCCGCCTTGAATTCGTTTGTCTGGGTGATCAGCCAGTCGCTCAGCTGCCCGCCATAACTTACCCCTTCGATCCCCATGCGTTCGCGATCGATCCACAGATATCGCCTCACGGCTGCGCTCACGCCGTACAAAACATCCTGCCCCTCGTTTCCGTCCTGGTCGCCGAAAACAGCATCGGCAAACTTCTGTCCATATCCTGTCGAACCCCGGTAATTGATCTGCAAGACCGCCCAGCCCAGAGCCGCATAGACTTGGTTCTTGAAGTTGAAAGCCGGCCCATTTTGCCCATGCGGACCGCCGTGGATGTTCACGATCAAGGGATATTTGCTGGTGGCCGTCATGCCTAGCGGCTTAGTCAGGAACGCCTCCACCTCGAACTTGTTGTCGTTGCTGACGAAGGTGAACGACTCCGTTGCGGCGATCGTTTTCCCTGCCAAAACTTCTGAATTCAATGTTGTCAGCTGACGGGGCCCGGCTGCGCTGCCGGTCTTGAGATACAACTCGGGAAGGTCCGTGGCTGTAGCCAAAGCAAAAGCAATCAAGCCATCTTTGCCAACCGAGTATTCGCCCACGGCTCCCACTCCGCCCACCACGATCTCAGGTTGGCCGCCAGTCACGGGCAGGCGCGCCAAGTGCGTGCTCCCTCGCTCCTGGTAAGTAACATAGACAGCCGATCCATCTGGCCCCCAGTGCAGCAAATGCTGCCGGTTATCGATGGAGGCTCCGATAGGGCGGCGATGCGAGCCGTCTGTGTCGATCAGCCAGGCATGCGTATCTTCCATGGTTGTCTCGCGGTCCGTCACTCCGCGCGTCGTTCCCAGAAAGGCAATGCTTTTTCCGTCCGGAGACCATTGCGGCGCATAAGCGGTGCTTTCCATCGCTGTAATCCTCCGTATGGTACCGTCAGAAACCCTCAAGGCAAACAGGTCGTAGTGAAAGAACTCATCCGCGTTCGGGTCCCGATTGGAAGCGAACACGATCTCCTGGCCGTCCGGCGACCAATTGATGGAATGCTCGTCGTATGTGCCTGTGGTCAACTGATGTAACTGCTTTGTGGCGATGTCGACAGAATAAAGATGCAACCGCTTATTGTCGTTGAAGTGCGTCTTACCTTCGCCGGCAGTCGGCTTATAAAGATATCTCGTGATCACCATCGGATCCCCGGCGGCAGCCTGCGTCTCAGGTCCCGCGCTCGAGGAAACGTAAGCGATCGTCTTGCTGTCGGGCGACCAGGTAAAGGATTCACCTTGACCGGGCAGGGGAGAGTTCGTGCCGCTCGTCTTGGCGAGGAATGTCTGGCCCGACCCGTCCGCGCGAACATAGTTGAGCCCCTGTTGCTCGCCGTCTCCACCTGTGAACGCGATCATCGTACCGTCCGGCGACCAGCGCGGGTGAGACGATGCGTCTTTTTCGCCGCCAATCCGCACGGGTTTCTGCGTGGCGACGTCCATAATCCAAATCTGCGAATACGGCCGGCCGGGGTGGTCATTCATCGAAACCGTGTACGCGATGTGCCGTTCATCGGGCGAAAGCTGAACGTCGGTTACTGACCGGAAACGATAAAGATCCTGGCTCCGGAGACCTTGCGCCTCGCTATGGAATCCAGAGAGTGTAACGCAGATAACAATTGAAAGCCTAACTGAGAGCAAAATATTGGTCCAATTCTGTTGATACATTCTTCCCACCTACCTCGGCCTCCCTTTTTGGATTGACCGTCCCGCGGCTATTATGGTAGCCTGCCTAGCACTTGGAGGACGCAGATGTCCAGATCTTACCGTGCGAAGGATGGCGGCAGGCGGGCACACGGTGCGCTGGGATGTGCTATTCAGTTTAGAAAACTAACACCCGCAGCGGTCATCGGGGTTGTTTTAGGAATCACCAGTAATACTGTTTTCGCAGCCTCCGTGATTGGAGTCGTCACGGAGAGCAGCAAGGCCAGCATCGGAGGTTCGCCGGTACTGCGTGGGCAGACCGTTCTCAGCGGCGACAGCTTACTGGTGGGGGAAGGGGCGGCCGTAATCCTGATGGCCCCCGCCACCACCACGTCCCGCGCCACCACGGTTACGCTGCGCCGCGACACACAAGTCTCGTTTCAACGAGAACCGGACGGCTCCACGATGGCCCTTCTGGCTCGGGGTGACTTGTCGTTTTCGCAAAACAGCGGCAATCCCGATTTCGGTGTCCTGACGGGAAACGTCACCATTCGCCCGGCCAGCCACCTTCGCACCCTGGGCGTGGTCACCATCAGTGAAGGCGCGCTTACGATCGCGGCCGCTTCCGGCTCGGTCCGTGTGGAGGAATCGGGTCAGCCCCTGGAAATACCCGAGGGGAAGGCCGTCCGGCTTCAGGCTGGCGGCCAGTCTGGGAGTGATACCAGCACCGGGACCACGACTCCTTCGGGCAGCACGGGAGGCACCGCCGGGCCGAACTGGGGCGTGCCGGTGATATGCGGCTTTGCCGGAGGCATCGTCGGATCCATTCCGGTGATCGTCAAGGAAAACAGCGTCAGCTCGGACGTTGGCGGCTGGTGGGCAACCATTCCCGGCGGCATCGCGGCCGGCGCGCTGATTTGTGAGCTTCCCAAGAAAAATCTGCCCCTCGACTGCAGCCTGAAGATCACCAGCGACTACATATATCGTGCTAAGAACATGAACCAGGTGCAATCCGCTTGGCCCGCCAACTACACCCTGATCTGGACCTCGCAGAACGCCACCGCTTTGAATCTCTCCTATACCCTGTTCAGCGAAAACAAAGGCCTCGGGCAAAAGGGGCCCGTTCACGAGGCTGGCGCGCTCCCATTGCCCTCAGGCCAAAAGACGTATCCCGCGCCCGATGTGCAAACTACCGAGTACATAGAATATTCGCTCACGGCAAGCCGGCCGGGCGCTTCTAAAACCTGTGAAGCCGACGTGCAGATCCTGGCGCCGGTTAAGCCCAGCTGCATGCTAACGCGCGAGCCGTATGTCGTTTATACAAATCTGCCGCAGGCCCAGTTGACCTGGACGTCGACGCAGTCAACACAAACGGCAACGATGAATCCAGGCGGAATGGCGGTTAAGCCCGCGGGTACCATGGCCGTCGGCGGTCCGGGCCAGCCGCAGCTTAAGGTGGGACACAATGTCTTCACCCTGACACCGAGCAACAGCGGCGGGCCGGGCTATCCATGTACCGCCGACATCATTATGGAGGAAGATCCCTGCGGCAATGCGATACGCGACCTTGGCGCGGCAGTGGTATTGGAAAAGGAGTACCGGGACATTGGCGACGTCATCACCGTAGGCACGCTGGGCGGCGGCAAAGTGGCGATTGGATCGGTTACCTGGATCCTCAAATATTTCGGGAAGGCGTCCGGCATGGTTGCAAAAGGCGGTATGGTGAACTACTACTGCGAGCAGTTGGCCATCTGCAAAGTGCGGAACGGGCATGCCGATTCCGGCAAGCTGGAATACTATAACCAACTGGGTAATGTCGCGGCTACCTGCGAGTTCAAAAAGAACCCCGATGGGACCATCACCTCCAAAGGGGAACTGAGTGGCCGGCTCAAAGGCCTTGGCGTCACGCCGTGATTTGCTCTCGCCGGCCATAGGCGGCGATCACATGCCCTCGCCCTCGGTACCTCGCCGCAGGGAGTGCCTGATTAGGGGGCTGGCGGCTTCTTATAACGTTCCAGCATCGCCGAACTTATTTCGGCGCTGCCCGGCCAGTGCCCGCGTTTCTGGCCGGCGTGAGTCTGGTACTCTTCAAGTCGGCCCGGATCGGGCTGGACGACGTGGCCCCCCTTCAAGAATAAGAGCCCCACTTGATCGGTCGGCATCTGCGTCACGAAAGTCTCGGCTTCTGAAAGCACTTCCCGCAGCTCGATCATGGTGGCAGCGGGATCAATCGGCCGATCGCTGGCAATGCGCCGGAAGTCCTCAGCAGTGTAGCGCGCGGTGCGGCGAATTTCATTGAGGATGCCCTCCGGTGTAAACCCAAGCGCTTTGCCCGCTGAGGCCCACACCGCGGCCCCTATGGGCAAAATCTGCTGGTGAATGATCAACAAATCGATGATGTCGCGCGGCTCGCGACGGCCGTAGGCCGCGGACACCTTATTAGTGGCAAGGTCCACAGGGTGCAGGATGTAGCCGAATGTGTCGTCTTTGATCGTCGGGAAAAACCGGAAATCGCTGTCTGCAACCCATTCCATCTTCGTTGTCTCGCCAGCCTGTTCCGCGAGAACTGTATAGATGAGCGGATCGCGCCGGAGCCACTTGAGCGTATAGCCGTGCTCTTCGAGAAAAGCGCTGTCATTCTGAGCGGCTTCCGCGACACGTTCCTCGCGATCGTGAAAAATATCGATGTCAGCCGAGTAGCGCGATGTGCCGCGCGTCAGGGGCGTGCTTCCGGCCACGTAGCTCTCCGGGTCGCGATGCGAGGCGAGCAAGCGAAGAATCTCGCTCTGAATTTTAGAGAGCGGCACGGCAGGCCTGCTCAATCTGTTCCGCCAGACGCCGCGCCTGCAAGTCGCCCTCGACCCGCAAGGTGTAGGTGATCGCTAAGGCATCTGCAGGCGTCGGATCGGGGACGGCCCTACTGCTCCACAGCGCCGAGGCGCCAAACTCTTCGAAGGCGCGCCGGTAGAGGCTCGCGAAATCTGCTGTTTGTGGCGTCGGCTCTGTCATCGGAGTCTTTCCAGGCTCTCTTCCCTAGCTTAACCGTGCCAATATACCTTAGGCGGCCGCAGTCACGAAGAAAAAGAGGGAATGGGGCTGGACGGTCACGTGGCTATGGATCCGCAGGACGCGCTCGCCGCGCGTCAACACGATTGTCGACACGGCAGACAGGGGTGCCTAAGCCACATTGGCCGCCTGCTTCAGGTTGTGCCCGCTACTTCGCCGCGGCGCGCCGCTCGTTTTCGAGCAGCTTCTGCTTTCGCTCCACGCCCCAACGGTAACCCGCCAGGTCGCCCTCTTTACGCAGCACGCGATGGCACGGCACCGCAATCGCCACCGGATTCGAGGCGCATGCCCGGGCCACGGCCCGAACGGCTTGCGGCTTGCCCATCGCTACTGCGATATCGGTGTAAGACCTCGTCTCTCCGTATGGAATCGAGGCGAGCAGTTTCCAGACCCTCTGTTGGAATGCCGTGGCGCGAATGTTGAGTGGCAGCCCGAGTGAGGTCCGGTCGCCGGCAAGATACGACTCGAGCGCCGCGCGGTGATTGCTGAGCGCATCGTCGTCGCGCATCAGCAAGGCTTCGGAGAACTGCTCGCGCAGCACGCGCTCCAGCTCTCGTTCGCTCGAGCCGAACGCAATGCTGCACACGCCCAGATCGGTGGTGGCAATCAGCGACGCGCCCAGCGTCGAACGGAACAGCGTGTAGCGGATCGCCTGCCCCGAGCCACGCCGCTTGAACGTGAAGGGCGACATGCCCAGGTGTTCCGTGGCCTTCTCGTAGAAGCGGCTGCTCGATCCAAAGCCCGCATCGTAAATCGCCCCGGTGATGCTTGCGCCATTGGTGAGCCCTCGCTTCACGCGCTCGATCCGCAGCGCCTCCTGATATTCACGCGGCGAAACGCCCAGCCGCTCGCGAAAGGTTCGCTGCAGATGGAAAGCCGACACGCCCGCCAGTTTGGCGAGTTCTGCCAGGGAGACATTGCGATCCGCGTTCTCTTCGAGTATCCGGCAGCATTGCGCAAGCCAGGCGGTTTGCGGATCAGTCTGGTTCGGGCGGCAGCGAAGGCACGAACGGTAGCCTGCTCGTTCCGCCTCAGGCGGGCCGGCGAAGAATTCGACCGATTCACGCCGCGGTCGCCGGCTGGGGCAGGAAGGGCGGCAATACACGCCCGTGGTCTTCACGGCATAAACGAACTGGCCGTCGGCGTGGCGATCATGATCGAGAACTGCCCGCCAGCGTGCCTCGGAACTCTCGCGTTTCCCGGGACTCCCTATTGCGTGCGTCATACCCAGTGCCTGTGTCATACCCACACATTAGCGG
>Ga0302325_10032495_pt1 | contig 10715 bp, 13 predicted proteins | sample Palsa_T0_2_FD_201948 | JGI IMG/M metagenome (GOLD analysis project Ga0302325, IMG submission 201948) | Peat permafrost microbial communities from Stordalen Mire near Abisko, Sweden - Palsa_T0_2 | ecosystem: Environmental > Terrestrial > Soil > Palsa > Peat permafrost | place: Sweden: Abisko...
GACGATCCCGATGACAGCGAGGCCACCCGGTGGTTGCTAGCGTGGCTTCTCGACAGGCGTCGGGAGGACTGATGGCCGGGCGGGCCCCAAGCGACACCCCCAGGAATGGGAAAAATCCACGCGCCGTGACGCGAAGCAACGGATCGACTGAAGCAGTCGTCGCTCCGCTTCCCCCCGGGGTGGAGACCGAGGTCCTCGAAGAGGTGCTGGAGCGCGGTCGAGCCCAGGGCGTGCTCACACCCGAGGACCTGGTCGAAGTGGTTCGGGAAGTGGAACTGAGTCCCGAGGTCATCGATCAGTTGGTGCGACGGGTCGGTGACGAAGGCATCGCGTTTGAGGACGAGGATCACCGTCTCGAGGTCGCTCACGTAGACACAACCGCCGAGCTGGCCAAGCCTTCCCGCGCGAAGGGTAAGGCGGGTTCTGCTCAGGGTGCACGGGTGTCCTCGTCCGCCAATGGAACCAAGAGCCGGACCCCGGCCACCCCCAAGCCTCGAGCGCAGAGCAACGGCAGCGAGTACTTCGGCTCCGGCGCGGCCGAAGACCCGGTCCACACCTATCTGAAGGAGATCGGCAAGGTCGCCCTGCTGAGCGCGGAGCTCGAGGTCGACATGGCCCAGCGGATCGAAGAGGGTCTGGCCGCCGCCGCCCGACTCGCGGCGGTCGACGGTGAGGGTGACAGCGAGCCGAGCACCGATCCGGCCAGGGACCGACGTCTCGTGCGCAAGGGTCACCAGGCCAAGGAAGTGCTCATCGAGGCCAACCTTCGCCTCGTCGTCTCCATTGCCAAGCGTTATCGCAACCGCGGTCTGGCGTTTCTCGACCTCATCCAGGAGGGAAACCTCGGGCTCATGCGTGCGGTCGAGAAGTTCGACTACACGAAGGGATTCAAGTTCTCCACCTACGCGACCTGGTGGATCCGCCAGGCGATCACCCGAGCGATCGCCGACCAGGCGCGCACCATACGCATTCCGGTGCACATGGTCGAGACCATCAACAAGGTGGTATGGGCCCAACGGCAGTTGCTCCAAGAGCTTGGACGCGAACCCACGGCCGAGGAGATCGCGTCGCGCGTCGAGTTCCCGATCGACCGGGTCCGCGAGATCCAGCGCATCAACCAGGACACCGTCTCGCTGGAGCAGCCCGTCGGCGACGAGGACGACTTCAGTCTGTCCGATCTCATCGAAGATCGGGCGGCGGTCGTTCCCGACGACGCGGCGACACGGGCCATGTTGGACAAGGCGGTTAAAGAGGCGCTCGCCTACCTGTCGCACCGAGAGCAGGACGTGGTGCGAATGCGGTTCGGACTCGAAGACGGCAAGATCAGGACGCTCGAAGAGGTGGGAAAGGCCTTCGGGGTCACCCGCGAACGGGTGCGCCAGATCGAATCGAAGACCCTGGCCAAGCTCCGTCGACCGGACGCGGCGTACCTTCTGCGTGACTACCTCGAGGAGGCCTGACCGGTCTCTTCGGGTCGGATTGCTAGCCGGGTCGGCTGGTAACGTCGGTCGGATTTCTCGATCGATCCGGGGTAGCTCAACGGCAGAGCAAGCGGCTGTTAACCGCTAGGTTGAGAGTTCGAATCTCTCCCCCGGAGCTTCTCTCGGCACGTCTGCTCGGGTGTTGAGAGAAGGGCCGCTCAGGCCCGGCTCTCGGCAACAGCGGTGGCCCGGGGGGTGAGGTTGACCGTCGTGAAGACCAGGACCAGTCGGCCGCTCTTCCGGGTCGCAATGTCGGTGATCCGATCCTTGTGGCTGCTGAGCGCGGTGCTTGGGTTCGGTGTGATCGCGAGCGGATGCGGGGGTGGGCATTCGGGCGCGTTGGTGAAGAACCCCATGAGGCGCTCCGGCGCGGCTCGATCGGCCGCGCCGGTTCGATGTCGGGGCATCGGATAGAAAGACCAGTCCGGGGTCGTAGCTCAGTGGTTAGAGCAGGGGACTCATAATCCCTCGGTCGCAGGTTCGATCCCTGCCGGCCCCACCGAATATTTGTGGGATCACGGTTGATCCGTGTCGGATCGATAACGGCTGATGCTTGACGCAGTAACGGCTGATGCTTGACGCAGTAACGGCTGATCCTTAACACCTCGGCCCGCCCTCGGCTTTGAGAGCCCTGAGGAGGTGGCCGAGTGCTCACGGAGTTCAGCAAAATGGAGCGGCCACCGTTCGCGCAGTCACGAGTCATGTCGCGCTGAACGTGGCGAGGGCCCCTAAGTCCGCCTGAGGGTGTTAGGGTGAGGTTCGCCTTCGACAGTGTGGGTTCGACAGGGTCGGCTTGTATCGACCGCTCGCCTCGGAGGTTGCGACTTGCCATCATCATCGGCATCGTCCTTCTCATCATTGGGTTTATCGCGGCCGTACCCATCATTTGGTCGATCGGCTTCATCGTGCTCGTGATCGGTTTGGTCTTCATGATCTTCGGGGCACTGGGGCACGCCATCGGTGGCCGACGGCACATTTACTAGCTGGCGCGGTGCCCGGTTCTTCAACCGGAGTTGCGCGCTCAGCCGCTAAAGATCACTTCTCTGCGAACTGGCGTATCACCAGATAGTGGTGACCAAGTATCGGCACGGATCGATGGTCAAGACGACGAGATGGAGGTATCAGAGATGGGCTTAACAGGAATGGCATTCAGCATCGTCGCAATGGCGGCCGGTGGGATCATGTATTGGGCAGTGACCGCCCAAGGTCATGGGTTTCGGTTTTCGACGATTGGGGTGATCCTCATGATCGTCGGGGCAGTCGGCCTGGTCGCATCGACGATCGTCTTTACCATTTCCCGTCGTTCGACGGGCGGCCGCCATCACACCTACGACCGCCAAGTTATCGACGCGCAGGGCCGCTCAGCAGCTGTACACGAAGAAGTGCATTAACCGACCTCAATCTAAGGACTTCACCATGTTCATCATTCTCGGCCTCATCATCCTGGTCGCTGCCGTAGTCGTTGGCGTGGCCGGCGTCCTGACCAACCATGGCAGTGGGCATGTGCTCACCCACCGGTTCGCGGTGTTCGGCTACCACATGAACGGTTCCACCGGCAGGCTATTCCTGTACGGCATCGTGGTCGGAGCGGTGGCCGCATTCGGGTTGGGCCTGCTTCTAAGCGGTGCCCGTCGCACTTCTCGACGTGGGAGCGTGGCGCGCCAAGGACTCAAGCAGTCGCGCGGCGAAACGGCCGCCGTGACAGAAGACCGCGACAACCTGATCGACCAACGTGACGCCGCCCGCGCCGAGACCCAGAGCGCGTTGAGGAACGGGGCACCAGATGCCAACGTTCAACCCGACAACAACGCCCCACAACGCAGCCTCCTGCATCCGCTCGGTCACGGAGCCGGCACATCACGGACTGCCGAATGAGTTGAAGAACCTCGGCGTGTTGAGGTGATCACGACTTCGGCTTGGAAGAGCCGCTGAGGGTGCACCTGATGGCAGTTCCGTCTGAATGCAGGGTCCATTGGCGGCGGCAGGCTTGCCGTCTACGGTGCCCGACCCCCTGACTCGATGCCAAGTTTTGTGCAGCTGGCGCAGCGGCCCAAGATGGCGAAGTGGTACGGGTCAATGGAAAAACCCAGCCTTTCCTTCGCCGTCCGGGCCAACCCGCGAAAGAGTTCGTCGGGTGCCTCGATGGTCGCCCCGCACTCCTCGCAGATGAGGTGCGCGTGGGCCAAAGAGGCCAGCTGGTACGTAGCCGGTCCGTGCCCGAGGTGGGTGTGGACGATCACCCCCAGGCGTTGGAGATCTTCAACGTTGCGGTAGATCGTGGAGATGTGTACATCGGGGGCCCGAGCCTGGACCGCCTCGGCGAGTTCCTCGGCGCTCAAATGGCCGTCGGCCTCAAACAGCACCTCTAAGAGGATCCTTCGTGATGTCGTGGCCCGCCCGCCTCGGGCTCGCACCAATGCGAGCACCTTGTCCACCGTGGAGAAGTCAGCTTCCCTGGGGTCCGGTGGCGCCAGCGGCTTGCTCATGCAAACAGGATACGCGGGTGGACTCAGGTACGTTCACCACCGCGCTTGCGCATACCTCCAGGGTGGAGCTCCGATACGTGGTCACTTGAATCAGTCCGGCGACTCGTCGGCGCTCGGCGCGGTGGAAAACGTTGGAGTCTGGGTGTAGGACGGTCGCATAGTTCCGAATCAAAGGAGGACCACCATGCCGTGGGTCGATGTGAACGGGACCGACGTCAACTACCACGAGGAGGGGGAGGGTCAGCCATTCGTTTTCCTCCATGGGATGTCGTCGTGCGGCGAGGCCTGGTTCCAGCAGTTCGAGGCGCTCCGCCACCGATTCCGGGTGATCGCCTACGACAGCGTCAACCACGGTCATTCATCCAACTCCCCGCTCGATGAGCCCGAGCCGGACCGAGCGGACGAGCTCGAGGGTTTTCTGGCCGCCCTCGGTATCGAGCGCCCGATTCTCGCCGGGAACTCGATGGGAGGAGCAACCCTCCTGCGCTGGGCCGCCCGGCACCCCGGCGACGCGCTGGCCCTGATCCCGTCGGGATCAGGCATTCCCCCGACGAACGAGGGGCAGGCGGAGATGGAGGCGGCCCTACGCCGCGCCGAGCCGCTGGACAGCGAGACGATCTTTCTCCCGTTCGGCGACTCGCTCACCGAGCGGCTTCGCCAAGAACGCCCCGTCCTGTACGACCGTTACTTCCGCATCCGTTCGACGGCCACTCGCATCGAGGCCCTTCGGCATCCTCGGGCGCGCACGGCAGTGCACCCCACCCGGGCTGAACTCCCGGAACTGATCACCAAGGTGACCTCGCCGATGTTGATCGTCGTCGGGAGCGTCGACCGCGCCCTTCCCTCGGCGGAACATCTGCACGAGCTCGTCCCCGGCAGCCGCCTGGCCGTCATCGACGACGCACCTCACAACGTGTACTGGGAGGCGGCGGAGGAGTACAACGCCGTCGTCTCCAAGTTCCTCGACGAGGTCCTCTAACCCGACGATCGGTGTAGCGAGCCGGGGACTCTGTTCGACATTGACACGTGCTCAGGCCCCAAGGTGAGGTTCCGCGAGTGTGGGTCGGCCGAGCGCCGTAATCGTGCTTCTGGTTATGAGGAGCGGGGTCGACCGGTGTCCGGCCTCTGGCCGGTGTCAACGAGATCCTGAGCGACATCTCGGAGCTTGCGGTTCAGGTGTTGGGAGGCTCTCCGCAGGATGTCGAAGGCCTGGCCGGAGCTGATCCGCTCCCGTTCCATCAAGATCCCCTGAGCCTGGCCGATCAACTCTCGAGTGGTGAGAGCAGCATTGAGGTTGTTAGCCCGGCTCTCTTCGTTCTCGTGGGTACGAGCGGCCGAAAGAGCGAGGCTGGCCAACGCCGCCAGGATGACCCCCCTCGCCCGGTCGACCACTCCGAAGGCGGCTGGATAGCGGGCGTAGAGGTTGAGCGACCCGAGACTGAAATTGGTGGCGAGCGGGAGTGCCAGCACGCTCCGTATCCCGGATGCGGACGCCTGGGGCCCAAATAGAGGCCAGCGAGGGTCCTCGGTCACATCGTCGGCGTAGGAGATCAGTCGTTGGGTTACCGCGTCGAGGCCGGGTCCCTCGCCCGTTTCCTGTTGAAGAGCGTCAACCTCCCCTACGATCGGATCGGAGAGCACCGGAGCCGTGACCAGGTCGCTCTCGAGGAGAAAAAGGCCGGCAAAATCGCAGCCCTCGATGGTGGTCACGGCCAGGTTGACCACCTGCGCCAGGGTGTCGGTCACGCTCCCGGCGGCGAACAAGATCGTGGCCGTCTCGAAGAAGTCGGCGGCGAGTTCGGACGTGGGGTCGGAGCCGACGGTCGCTCTGTCTACGGACAAAGGGTGTTCGCCGAAATCCATGGAAAACCCGCTCTCTCTTGTCAAAGTATCGCGCCGGGAACCCATTCCAGGCTGGAAATTGAAAAAACCTCCCGGAACAGGTGTAAGGTCGATATTGCTTTCGACAGTGAGGGTTCTGGAAGGTCGGTTCACGCCGATCTTTGCTCCCCGGAGGCGGCGACTTCGTGTCGAATCCCTCACTGTCGATGAAGCGAGCAGTTCCCCCCTTCCTCTCCCATTCGTGCCTGGGCACACTCTCTTTCCAGGGATCGCGCGGTGACCTCGGGTCCGTCGTGCCCCGATCGGAGAGGCACCGATGACCGCCGACGTCCGCCTTGCCGGGATTGGTATGGCCGCCCGCTTTGAGGGGGATCAGGCTTTTCTCGACGTTCGAGGTGAGGCCGACGCCCGCAGCGTTCCCCTGCTCAGCGCACTTTTCGACGCGGTAATCGCCAGCGGGTGCCCATCTGTGATCCTGGACCTGACCGAAGTGGACTCCATGGACGCCGCCGGGTTGGCCGTCACCACCAGCGCGGCCGCTGCCCTGGTCGCTTCCGGGGGTCACCTGACGATTCGATCGTTGTCGAGCGAGGTGGAGCGGGCGCTCGATCTCGCCGGGTTGTCCGGACTGATCAGCCTCGAGTTGCCGACAGTCCCTCCGAAACCTGCCCAAGGAGATCTCCGCGTTCCGGGGTTGGTCTCACCTACCAGTCCGACCTCCTCTGACCCGGGAAGCCGTACCAGGGCGATTTCGGCCATCCCGGCCAATGAGGATGTGGTCGACGGCGCCCTTCGACTGGTCGTGGCCCTCGCCCGGGCAACCGTCGGGGGCGCCGACGGCGCCAGTGTCACCCTCCGCCGTCATGGTCGGCTGACGACGGTCGCGGCCAGCGACCAGACCGTCTTGGACATGGACGCCGAGCAGTATGCGACGGAGGAAGGTCCCTGTGTCGACGCCACGGTTGCCGGACGGTGGTTCCACGCCGAATCCCTCAACGAAGAGACGCGGTGGCCTGCGTTTACACCGAAAGCCCGGACATTGGGCATCAACGCCATCCTCTCTTCACCCCTCCTTGCTCGCGACCAACCGGTGGGAGCACTCAACATCTACTCGCGCACGTCCAGAGCATTCGCGGGCAAGGCGCAAGAGCTCGCGGCGGTGTTTGCCGCTGAGGCCTCCAACGTTCTCACCTTGGCCGGGACAGATGTCACCGAAGACCAATTATCCGGGCGGGTTCAGGGTGCGCTACGGACTCGGGAGATCATCGCCGAGGCTCAGGGGATCATCATGGAACGCGAAGACATTGGCGACAAGGAGGCCTTTGACGTCATGCGACGCTCCTCCCGGTCTTCGAGCCGGCCGCTGCGCGAAACGGCAAGGGACGTCGTCAATTCCACCCACCACACGAGCCGAGACGCCGAGAGTGGGACAGGAGAGAACCATGGTTAACCTACCGGCGAACTCGCTTGACGACTACCGCCGTGACGCTCTGCTCTCCCACGGCGAACTCTGGCTTCGGTACTTCGAGCTCGGAGGGATGAGCACCGCACTGGAAGTGGAGGCCTTTCTCTACGAGGCCCTCACGCCGTCTCCCCACGACCGTGACCTGATCGCCCACGCGCTCAACGAACGGTTCGTCGAGCTTGGTGGGAACCATCCCGTCCCCTATGCGGACGACGACGACTAGGTCTAACGAACCGCGCCCGGTCGCGGGTTGCGCTTTGAGTCTCCTTGTCGGGGTTTCGAGATCGCCTAAGGAAAAGGAAAACCCATGGAACTCGCTCTGGCCATCGTGCTCGCTGTTGGCTCGGTGCTCGCCGCAACCGTCTGTGTCCGGAGGATGACCTTGGGGCAACGGATGGACCGCGCCCTGGAGGCACTGAGATCTCATCCAGCACGGTCGATGTCGCAGCCGGCCGTGGCCAAGGACAGCGTTCCAATTCCTCTAATGGTCTGGAGCAAGGCCTCTTTCATCCGGGAGCCCGTCGGCGATCGAGCCGGGTATCGGGTTGACACCAGAGCGATCACGGCGCCTGTTCCCCGTCCGCAGCTACCACGGGCATCGTGACGGCAATCGCATCCAGAGCCGAGTTATGAGGAATGAGGCGAATGAGGAGTCACGTTGACATTCGGTCTCATGTTTCCGACAAAACTGCAGTACACTGACAGTGGATCACACTCGAGCTAGACAGATTGCCCGGGCTACACCTTCTCCTTGCGGAGGAAGATCGGCGGTCCCAAATGGGATCCACCATCACTCAAACCCCTGATTTCATCGCGCCCGAATCTGAGCCTGCGGTACCGAGCTCGGCGGTCGCAACCGATGGAGCCTCCGGAGGTGCGCACGCAGAGCACCCCGTGACCGGGCCTTCCTCGGTCGGACCTTCTGAACAACGGATCTTGGGCGTCCCGGCCTGGTTGTACCGGTCCCACGGGGCCAGTGTGCTCTGGCTCGTCGTGCGGGTCTGGCTGGGCTACGAGTGGTTCAACGCCGGCTATCAGAAGATCTGGGGGAGTGAACGCTCAGCCTTCTGGTTCGGCAACGGACTCGGCGTCAAGGGCTTCGCCACCGCCGGAGTGGTCGGGTCGACCGCCGGAAAGGGTGGCGCCAGTTACGGCTGGTGGGCCGCATTCCTGCACAACTTCGTGATCCCAAATGCCTCGTGGATCGGCAAGTTCATCTCGCTGGCCGAAATTCTGATCGGCGTTGCCTTGATCCTTGGGCTGCTGACCGGAGCCGCCGCGTTCGCGGGACTGTCGCTCAATGTGATCTATATGTTCACGGGTTCGGCCGGCGTCAATCCAGCCTTCGCAATCCTTGCGGTCTTCTTGGTTCTTGCGTGGCGTAACGCCGGATGGATCGGTCTCGACCGATTTGTCCTCCGTGGTACGCGTACGCCTCGACTGAGTGGTGCCACCGGGCATCTCAGTCGTCGACAGGTCGCAGTCGCGAATCAGTGACACTCGGACCGCCGAGATCGGATCGTTCGTCCATGTCGCAGGGGTTCGTCGTCGCCTTGGCATCGGTCTCGGCGAGGCCGTCGAGCGCAAGGAAGCCATTGGTCGCCTCGATGACGGCAACTCGCCTCAGACGAAGATCCGAAATCGCCCGATCGGCTCGGCGCGAGCGGATCTGAGGACGCCGATCGCTACGAAGCAGCGGCGATCTCGTCCTCGCGGTCGCGGTATGTCGGCCGAACCTCGCTCAGGCCTTGGGCCATAGCGTCGGCAATCGCTCCGTCGAGCAGATGCATCCCTTCGAGTCCGGGGAGACGGTCGATCTGACGGTCGACCCTACGGGCCGCCTGCCGTCCTTCTTCGTCCCCGAACAGGTAGGTGGCCAGGAATCTGATCTCTGCCTTGGGCATGACCCCGGAGCCAACGGGGCCCCAGTAGCGGGACAGGGCGTAGCGGGTCAGGCGTCGGGCTGCCCTGCTGGCGCCCAGTCGTCGGGTCGACTCGCTGGCGTAGAAGTCGATGTGGCGGCCCTCTTGGCGCATGATCCGGCGGAGCAGCTCGGTGAGCACCGGGTGCTTCGCCTTTTCGATCAGACGGCCGTAGCCGGTCTGGGTCGACCATTCGTTGACCGCTCCCCACGCCATGTGGACGGCCGGCAGGTGCTTGGTCACTGCCGATAGGGCACTGAACACGGCCGGCCGGATCGAATCGTTGCGCGGTAGATGCTGGCGCATGGAGGCGAGACGCGACGCCGAGTCCTCCCCGTGTGCGTCCAACACCTTCGCGATCGCGTCGCCGTGCCAGTGTTCCTCGTAGCTCCAGCAGGCCAGAAACGCCGTGACCTCAGGCTCCCGGTGCGCCCTGGTCACCAAGATGTCCCGGAGGTAGCAGATGGTGTGGCTCTCGACATCGTGCATGTACCTGAGGCACCGCAGCGCGTTCGGGTCAAGAGGTTGGGTTCGGAAGGCCTCGAAGTCAATGTCCTCGATCTCGAGGCGAGCCGACCGTTGAATGAGTTTGGCTATGTCAGTTCCCACGTCTCTTCTTCGTTGCCGACGGTGTACTGGATCGTGAGTAAATCGTAAATTTCGACCGCCAAATCCTGCGGGACCCCCTCTGACCCGGGAGATTAGCGGACGCTCTCTCCGATCGCGCCGGTCAATTCACCCACTTGGTGGCCCGGTTTCCGGGGTCGGTTTGACCTCTCGTTCAGCGCGCGAGGCCGTCCCGCCGGGAAGGGCGGCACGGCGCGACCGCTCCCGCCCGGTAGGGGGTGGCGGGCGGGAGCGGCGGTCGCGGTGAAGTGGAGACCCGGGAGGCCTACTCCCGGCGGCGGGGAGCGTGCTCAGGCCGCCCCGACGGCGAATCCTCCGTGGGGAACCCCGAGGTAGGGGAAGTTGGCGAGGTAGTTCTGCGTCCCGAGCGCCGTCACGTCCGAGCCGTTTGCCGTCAGGCCGTCGGTGACGGCCGCCGCCGCAGCATCGGGGGTGAACGTCTTGTCCACCAGCGGCAGCGTGGCCCCGGCCACGGCCCGCAGGGCGATGGTGACGACGTCGTCGAAGACCCGCCGTCCGTTGGGGTACCCGGCCGGGTCGTTGCCGATCAGCCCGAGGTTGCTCGGGGCCGAGGTGGTCGGGGGGATGGCCATGTTCAGGCGCAACATGTCGGCCTGGGTGGTGCTCATGCTGTTCTGGAAGCCCGTGACGACGCCGGTCGGGAGCCCGGTGAGGAAGATGGCCACCAGGTCGGCCCGGTTCGGCGTGCCCTTGTTGTACGCGGCCAGCATCGGGAACACACCGGGGTAGAGCACCGGCAACAGCTGGGCCAGCTCGGGGTTGGCCACCGCCGGGGCGAACTGCTTGTCGTCGACCGGTGGCTGGGAGTTCCAGTAGTCCTTCTTGGACATCGGGACGACCACCTCGTTGACCAGCGGGTTCCCGAGCCGCG
>Ga0302325_10032496_pt1 | contig 10715 bp, 10 predicted proteins | sample Palsa_T0_2_FD_201948 | JGI IMG/M metagenome (GOLD analysis project Ga0302325, IMG submission 201948) | Peat permafrost microbial communities from Stordalen Mire near Abisko, Sweden - Palsa_T0_2 | ecosystem: Environmental > Terrestrial > Soil > Palsa > Peat permafrost | place: Sweden: Abisko...
CTGGGATTTCGTCAACAGCCCGGAGCGTCTGACCAAGCCGCTCATCCGCGAAGGGAACCGTTTCCGCGAAGCTGAATGGGACGAAGCGCTCGGCCTGGTAGCGCGCCGCTTCAGCGAGATCAAAGCCGCGCACGGGCCCGACGGGTTGGCGTTCATCGCTTCTTCGAAATGCACCAACGAAGAGGCGTTCCTGATGCAGAAACTTGCGCGCGCGGTGGTGGGCACCAATAATATGGATAACTGCTCGCGCTACTGCCAGGCGCCCGCGACCACGGGGCTGTTCCGCACGGTGGGATATGGCGGCGACTCCGGCTCGATTGCGGATATCGAGCAGGCCGATCTGGTGGTGATCGTCGGCAGCAACACGGCCGAGAGTCATCCCGTGTTGGCCACCAGGGTGAAGCGCGCCCACAAACTCCGCGGACAGAAGTTGATCGTTTCCGATTTGCGCGAACACGAGATGGCGCGGCGCGCGGATCTATTTATCCACCCCACTCCCAGCACCGATATCGTATGGCTGTCCGCCATGGCGCGATACATGCTCGACGAGGGCCTGGCGAATAAGGAATTCCTCAGCCAATGGGTGAATGGGCTCGTCGAATATCGCAAGAGTCTCGAACCGTTCACACTGGAATTCGCGGCGAAAACCTGCAATCTGCCGATCGATACTCTGAAGAAGCTGGCGCGCTTGATTAGCGAGGCGAAGAGTATGTGCGTGCTGTGGGCCATGGGGGTGACGCAGCACGGAAACGGGTCGGACACATCCACGGCGATCTCGAATTTGCTGCTGGTCACGGGGAATTATATGCGGCCGGGAACGGGCGCGTATCCCTTGCGCGGCCACAACAACGTGCAGGGCGCGAGCGATCACGGCGCCATGCCGAATTTCGTATCCGGCTATCAGAAAGTGGACGATCCCGAGGTGCGCGCGCGGTTCGAGAAGGAATGGGGCGTGCCACTGCCCACCAGCAAGGGGCTGGACAATCACCAGATGGTGGACGCCATCCACGAGGGCAAGCTGCGGTCGATGTATCTCATCGGGGAAGAGATGAGTATTGTCGATTCCAACGCCAATTACGTGGCGGAGTCGTTCGGCAAACTGGAATTCTTCGTGGTGCAGGACATCTTCTTTAGTGCCACCTGCCGGTTTGCGGATGTGGTGTTGCCGGCCAGCCCGAGTCTGGAAAAAGAGGGGACGTTTACGAGCACGGAACGGCGCGTCCAGCGGCTCTACCAGGTGTTCGAACCGCTGCGCGGGAGCCGTCCCGATTGGATGATTATTCAGGATGTGGCCAATCGCCTGGGCGCCGGATGGAGCTATGGCAACCCTTCGGAAATCATGGACGAAGTGGCGCGTGTGACGCCGATGTTTGCCGGCGTCAGTTACCAGAAGCTGGAAGGCTATCGATCGCTGCAGTGGCCGGTGGCGGCGGATGGCAGCGATCAGCCGCTGCTCTACACGAAGGGCTTTGCTTTCCCAGATGGGAAGGCGAGACTGTTTCCTCTGGCATGGCGCGAGCCCACCGAATCGCCGGATGCCGAGTTCGACCTGCATCTGAATAACGGCCGCCTGCTGGAACATTTCCATGAGGGCAATCTGACGTATCGCAGTCCCGGGATTCGCGCCAAGACGCCCGACACTTTCGTGGAAGTATCGGCGGAACTGGCGCAAGCCCGCGGCATCGAGAGCGGCAGCCTGGTGCAGCTCACTTCGCGCCATGGCCGCGTGCGGGTGCGCGCGCTGGTGACCGATCGGGTAAGCAACGGCGAGTTGTACATGCCCATGAACTCCACGTCGAGCCCGGTGAATCTGCTGACTGGTAGCAGCACAGACCCGGCCACGCATACGCCGGCATATAAAGAGACCGCGGTGAATTTGCAGGTGCTGGCGGCAACGGGCGAGAGTCCGCTGCCACGAATCAATCATCGGTTCGGCCACCCCACGCCGCAGCATGGAGTGGAAGCCGAGCGGAAGTGGAAGCAGCCCGGCTACAGGTTTCCGGGCGACCTGGTGCAGATCATTCCTAGTACGGAGGCGTAGATTCCCATGGCACAACCGATTCCCTTCCAGGTAACGCCGCAACCCGCAGCCACCGCTGAAGCGCGCCTCAGCGATGCGCTCACCCAGCACACCGACGCGATTGTCTCCGCCCTGGAGGTGTTACAGCTGTTGCACGACCGCGGCGTGCTGGAACTGCTGCGCGGGCTGCTGGGCGCGGGCGACCAATTAGTGGGCATGGCGACCGCGGCGATCGATGCGCCCGAATCGGTGCGCGGAATTCGCAATTTCATCCTGCTCACCAAACTGTTTGCCTCGGCGCCTCCGGAGGTATTGAAGAGCCTGGTGGACGCGGTGGAGCGGGGAGCGCAGCGCGAAAAGGAGCACCGCGCGCCGGGTTTGCTGCACTTGTTGAACCGGATGCGCAGCGAGGACAGCCGCCACGCGATCGCGGTGACGCTCGACCTGTTGGAAAGCGCGGGAAAAGCTTTATAATGGTCAGCAGTACCCATGGGCTCGTATTTTTCCGCTTGTCTCTTTCTTTCCGCCGGTTTGGTTTTCGCCGGATCGGATGCTTCCAAACTCCCCAATTTCCATCAGGTGGATGAGCGCGTGTATCGCGGCGCGCAGCCTGCCGCCAAGGACTTTGCAATTCTGGCGCAGATGGGAATCAAAACCGTGCTCGATCTGCGCGATGGCGATGGCCACGTGCGCAGCGAGGAAAAGCTGGCGAAGGCCGCGGGCCTGCGCTACATCAGCCTGCCGATGCACGGCTTCGAAGCTCCTAGCGAGCAACAAATCACGCGCGCGTTGGCCATTTTGCAGGACGCCGGCAACGGTCCGGTCTTCGTGCACTGCCGGCGCGGCGCCGACCGAACGGGCACGGTGATCGCCTGTTACCGCATCGCACACGACCAATGGCCGAACCAAAAAGCTCTCGACGAAGCGCGCGGTTTCGGGATGAGTTCCCTGGAATTTGCCATGCGTGGATACGTGCTGCGCTACCACGGGAACGGCACACCCGCGTCGCCGGTTCCGACCATTGCCGCCGAGAGCGCGGCCCACTAAATGACGCTTGCGCGCTCCTTCGCGGTAGGCTGGTAGAGCCACGATATGCCAAAGAAGGACGTTCGCGTAAAGGCTGCGGCCGCCACCGTCCCCCAGATAATCCCGGAATCTCCAGCGGCGGCTCCCGAGATCGATCTCAAAGACAGCTCGCTTTATCTCAACCGCGAACTCAGTCTGCTGTCGTTTCAACGGCGGGTTTTGGAAGAGGCGGAAGATGACGCCAACCCGCTGCTGGAACGGGTAAAATTCCTCGCCATCCTGGGCTCCAACATGGACGAATTTTTCATGGTGCGGGTGGCCGGCCTCGCGGCCCAAATGGATTCCGGATCGGTGGAAGTGGGCCCCGACGGGATGAGTCCGCGGGCGCAACTGGTGGCCATCCGGCGCGAGTACAAACGCCTGCTGAACGAGGCGCACCGATGCCTGGAGAAAATCCTTCCGCTGTTGCAGGAAGAAGGCATTTTCATCCACGAGCATTCCGAATTGACGGCGGCGCAACTGCGGGGCGTGGCCAAATACTTCGCGCAGACGGTATTCCCGGTGCTTACCCCGCTGGCGCTCGACCCGGGCCGCCCATTTCCCCACATTTCCAACCTCAGTCTCAATCTGGCGGTGCTGATCCGCGACCATTCCGGGGAGGAGCGATTCGCGCGTCTCAAGGTGCCGGACTCTCTGCCGCAACTGGTGCACTTGAACGCCTCCGCCAAAACGAACCAGAAAAAATCGAGGTCCAAGCGGGTAGACTTGGTTTGGCTGGAACAGGTGATCGCCGCCAACCTGGAGTTCCTGTTTCCGGGCATGGAGATTCTGGAATCGCACCCGTTCCACATTACCCGCGACGCCGATATGGCGATCAAGGAACTGGAGGCAGAAGACCTGCTGGAATCGGTGGAAGAGGGAGTGCGGCAGCGGCGCTTCGGCAGTCCGATTCGCTTGATGGTGACCCACGAAATGCCGGCGTCGGTGCTCAACATCCTGATCCGGAATCTGGAAATCACCTCGCGCGAAGTTTACCGCACGGCGCGTCCGCTCTCCATCAAACGGCTGATGGGGCTGTACGGCATCGACCGCCCGGAGTTGAAGGATGCGCCCTTCGTTCCAGCAACGCCGGCGGCTCTTTCGGTGTTGAGCGACGAAGAGGACGTCTTCAGCCGCATTCGGAAACAGGACATTCTGATTCATCATCCGTTCGATTCCTTTCAACCGGTGATCGAATTTTTGCGCAAAGCGGCGCGCGATCCGGCGGTACTGGCCATCAAGATCTGCCTCTACCGCGTGGGCCGGAATTCTCCGGTGGTCGAGGCTCTATTGGAGGCGCAGGAAGAAGACAAGCAGGTGGCGGCCCTGGTGGAACTGAAAGCGCGCTTCGACGAGGAAAGCAACATCGAGTGGGCGCGGGCGTTGGAACGTTCGGGCGTCCACGTGGTGTACGGGCTGTTAGGACTCAAGGCGCACGGAAAGGTGGCGCTGGTAGTGCGGCGCGAGCAGGACAAGATTGCGCGCTACGTCCACATCTCGACCGGCAATTACAACGCGGTGACGGCGCATCTTTATACCGATATCGGACTATTTACCGCCGACGAAGACATCGCCGACGATGCCACGGACCTTTTCAACTATCTCACCGGGTACTCTTATAAGTCGGACTATAAACGCTTGCTGGTGGCGCCGGTAAATCTGCGGGCGCGGCTGGAATTTCTGATCGAACGGGAAATCAAGCATGCCAAGGCCGGACGTAAAGCGCACCTTATTTTCAAAATGAACTCGTTGGGCGACTCGCGGATCATCCGCTCCTTATACAAAGCCTCGCGGGAGGGCGTGAAGATCCAACTTCTGGTGCGCGGCATCTGCTGTCTGCGGCCGGGAGTGCCCGGAGTAAGTGAGAATATCCAGGTAACAAGCGTGGTGGGCCGGTTTCTGGAGCATAGCCGCGTGTATTACTTTCACAACGCCGGTGAGGACGAGGTGTTTATCGGCAGCGCTGATTTGATGCCGCGGAATATCGATCACCGGGTGGAGGTGCTGGTTCCGATTCTGGACAGCGCGCTGGTGCGCAGCCTGCGGGAGGAACTGCTGGCAGTTTACCTGGCGGACAATGTGAAGGCGCGGCATATGCAATCGAACGGAACATACGTGCGGAAAAAAACTGCCGAAGGGCGGCAGAAAATCAATAGTCAGGATCATCTGCTGCAGAGACGTTCGGGCGCCAAAATTAAGAGTCCGCGAATAAAACTGCTGCTGGACTAACGGCCGTCGATGAGCTCACGAAAGAGTTCGCGGACCTTGGTTTTGGCGAGGGCTAGAGCTTTTCTGCCCGCCGCCGTGGCGCGATACACCTTGCGCCGCGATCTCCCGATCTGCACCTCAGTGGCACGCAAATAGCCGCGCTTTTCGAGGCCATGTAACAGGGGATAGAGGGTTCCGGGGCTGATGCGATAGCCGTGGCGCGCGAGTTCCTCCAGCATTCCCTTCCCGAAGACGGGCTCCTGGACGGCGTGATGGAGGACCTGGAGCCGGATCAGGCCGGAGTAGAGGTCGCGATCGTCTCCGGGCATCAAGTACTCGAGGTTTGCCTTGGACATTCGCTTACGAAATCGTAGTATGCGATCAATTTGCAGGGCTGTCAACATGCTTGTTCACCATGCTTGTTCACCATGGAGACACAGCGCGGCAGAGCCGCAAGCTTTCAGCGGTCAGCTTTTGACTTGGTTGGAATAAATGCGGCAAAAGGAACATTTATTTGGAAAACGTGTGCACGTCAGCGGTCGGTTAAGACGCCGGGAACGCAATGCGGAACAACCGCATGAATGAGGTGAAACAGAAAAGGCTAGGTCGGAGGGACTATTCCCGCGGCTCGGTTTGCCGAGGTAAACCCGGCGGCGCACCCGCCTGTGTCGATAGAAGCTTGTGGGAAACGCTCGCTTAGAGGGTGTAAATACAGCGGGCAAACCCCTCCCTCACTGTCGGGGCTCCGATTGGGTGCGTTAATCTTCTGATGGACACTTATGCAGTGAGGCGGTAGACGCGGTGCGCATTTTCCCAGGTCAGCTTCCTAAAGTCATTCGCGGACACGGTCTTTTTCAAGACGGTCAGGGTTTCCCGGGCGACACATTTGCCCGCGAGACGGCTAGCGCCGGGATTGCCGGCTTGCGAGATACCACCGCCCTTGCCGTCGGTGCAGGAGCAATCGCTGCCGAAAATCAACTTATTCATATGGCGCTTCAGAAATGCAGGCGTGAACTCCGGGTCGCGAGATAGCGCGTTGTTGCCGGAGTTAGCCGAGAGATCGCCATAGAGATTGGGGTAATCGCTCAGTAACTTATCGGTAATACCGCCGGGCACAATCTTACCGCTGGGATAGGCATCCTGGTTGGCATAGTCCGCGCTGATATTCGCCCAGAAAGCGTCGGCATGACCGATGAATATGGTCTTAGGGTAAGCCTTCAACATGACCTCAAAATTCTTGAAGCCGGTGGAAAACACGCCCTCGGTGGGAGTGTGCGGCACTTCCTGAAAATGAATCAGCACGGGCGCCTGGAGGTCGGCTGCCAGGGCGTACATGCGGCGCAACTCCGGTCCCGCGGCCTCCACGTGGAACTTCAACTCGCCCAACCCGATGGCGCCGCTCTTCACCGCCTTGGTGAGCACGTCCGCGGCGTCCGGCGCGGCGATATTCGAGCTGGCGAACCAGCCGAGAATCCGCCCGGGAAACTGCGCGTCGATGGCCTTGATGTCGTCGGCCGAATTGGATCGCGCCAGCATCATCGCATTGGACATGCCGCAGCCATCGAGGTGGACGATATTCTGTTCCCCACGCCGGATGTGGTGGTGGCAATCGACCACGGGGCCGCCCCAAAGATTCTCGGTGAGCGGTTGAGCCGCTAGTGTGGCGACCGGCGCGGCCGCCGTAAGTTGGACGAAGCGGCGCCGGGAAATGCTCATCTGCATGGATGGCTCCTTTACGCCAGAGATCATATCACTTCTCAGGAAGACCGGATCGGACAGGCTGGATGGGACAGGCTGGATCGGGCGGCTTGCAATCGGATCGGCGGCGCGGATAGACTAGCCGTCATGTTAGGCACGCCATCCATGCTCAGCCGGCGTCAGCTCATGCTGCTAGCAGGATCGGCCGCGCGGCTGGCGGCATCGGCAAAAGACTTCTGGAACATCAAGCCGCCGGCGCAGTGGAGTAAGGGCGAGATCTACCGGTTGGCCAACCAATCTCCCTGGGCAAAACCGGTGCAGGCGTGGCGCCCGGGAATCACTAACAGTCCACTGAAAGATAAGGTCGGGGTCCTGCCGCCCACTGGGTATGTATTCGGACCCAAGGGAGTGGTTACGTGGGAAATTGCGCAACCGCTCCGCGATGCGTTCCAAGTGGCTCTGCCGCCGGGGTTCACCGATTCGTATGTCATCGGGGTGGATGGGTTCGCGCTCGGGGATACGCCTTCTCTGGACTCCTTGAGCGGGTCGACAGTGCTGCGCTGTATGGGAAAGCGAAAGTGGACGGCATCGGTTGCGGGGATGGCGGAAGTCACTCGCGGGAGTGTGGTTTACCTGTTCGGATTCGCGCGTGCGCCGGCGCCTCTCGGGCGGGACAGCGGGGAAGTGATCTTCGAAACTCAGTTTGGGGAGTGGACGGTAAGAGCGCGCTTCCGGCCGCGCGACATGTTTTATCGAGGCGCCGCGGCGGTGTGAGCGCGCAGGCCGGCTTGGGCGGATAGTTCGAGGAAACGCGGCTCGCTGCGGAGGGGGTCGAAGAGTGGCATGCCGAGCTCGGTTACGCGCATTACGCGCTGCTCGACGGCCTGGCCCAGGCAATCGAGCGCGCCTTCTACGTCGCCGAGGCCGCTGTGGGCGACGCATAGATCCAGCGGAGAAACGTATTCCGACTGCGCGGTGCGGCGCAGGCGGCTGAGGATATCGGACGCGGTCTGGCGATCGCCGGCCTGTCCGCAGACATAACCTAGCATTGCCGGATACATCGCCCGTCCATGGGTTGCTTCCGCCGCCGAGGAGAGCGAGGCGCGGGCGAGTTCATATTCGCCGCGCGCAGCGTATACCTGGCCTAGGAACCAGTTCAAAATTGGAAGCGCATGGCCGAGTTCCAGAAGCTTTGCGCACTTCGCGCAATGCGTCGTCGTGCCGGCGCGCGCGATAGTAAGTGAAGCCCACAAATCCGGCAATGCTGGCCGACAGCGGATCGAGGCGGCGCGCCTGCTCCACGGCGGCGATGGCTTCGGCGTGGCGGTCGAGGATGGAGAACAGGTTTGCGTACCACTGGTGCGCCACGGCGTAATTCGGATTGAGCCGCAGCGCCTTCTGGAAACGGCGCTCCGCCTGCTCCCAATTTCGGTCGAAGCCTTTGCTGACATCGCCCAGGACAGTGTGCGCGGAGGCCAGAGTGGGGTCCAACTCGAGCGCCTTTTCGGCGGCGGCGCGTGCGAGCGGATACACTTCGGCAGCAGGGCGGAGACCGTGGATCCCATCATCACCCAGGTGTCCGCCATGCCGACGTAGGGCTGGGGGTAAGCAGGGTCGAAATCGATGGCCTGCTGGAAAGCCGAGATGGCCTCAAGATAGGACAGCGGCGCCTTTTTGTCCCACAGACGGCGGCCCTTCAGGTGGCACTCAAAAGCCGGCCGGTTCACAGGCCTGGGCTTGGCGGGCGGCCGCGACCACCGCCAGCACGTCGCGCGTAATTTCGAGCGCCATATTCCGCCCGGCCTTTCGAGTATCTTCTAACTCTTCAGGGTTGTAAGCGGATCAAGGAAAAGCAAACCCTCACTTAAGTTCGGCGCTCCGTTAGGGGTTGCGCGACTTCCAACGGAACCCCGAGCCTAACTGAGGTAGTCTTTCCCGATCCTTTTACCCTTACAAAGCCGAGGGCGCGGTAAACTGCTGGGATGGTTGCCCCCGCTGTTCTGTGGCCCACTGCTGCCGGAATCGTATTCCTGGCGATCGGACCGATTACCGGCCGCAGGCAACTCCTCGCCGTTGGACCGGCGTTCGTGGCCTCCGCGCTGGCCGCTTTCGGGATGGAACACTTCGTGGCGGCGCGCAGCATCATGCCGGCGGTTCCCTCATGGATGCCGGGGCGGTTGTTCTGGATTTATTTCGTAGGAATCGCTCTGCTGGCGGCAGCCCTGAGTCTCGCGCTGCAGCGCTGCGTGCGATTGACCGCCACGCTACTGGGCACAATGTTCCTTCTCTTCGTGCTCCTCATCCATCTTCGAAACGCCGTCATCCGCCCCGAACTGCTCCTCTGGGTGGTCCTGGTGCGCGATCTCGCTTTTGGCGGCGGCGCGTGGGCGCTCGCGGGAGGCCGCCTGGCCGTCGTCGGCCGTTGGTGGATCGTGGCCGCTGTGCTGTTCTTCGCGGTGGTGTATTTCCTTCATCCTGAGATCGCTCCCGGAGTTCCACTCGTCAAACTCACACCGGCATGGGTCCCGCTGCACCTTCTCTGGGGATATCCGATGGGAGCCGCATTACTGCTGGCGGGACTCGCGGCCCTCGTCAATCGCCACTCCCGGCTGGCCGCCACAGTGCTGGCGATTACGGTGACGCTGAGTGTAGTGCTGATCTACATTCCGATCATGGCTCTCGGGCCGACGCTGGAAGCCATGAATTACGTCTTCGACACGCTGCTCTTCGCCGGCACTATCTGGCTGCTCGCGCAATCCAGCCCGGCCAACTAGCGGAGTATTTCGATCAGCAGAATCCAGGCATTGAGAATACCGGCAAAAAAGGCAAAAAAGAAGCCCGGAAGCAGCCAATAGAGGCCGGCGGACGACCCGTTGAGCAGGTAAATCGCCCCGGTGAAGAGCGGAATGCTGCTCCCGTGAGTCACGATAATGCGGGTCATCAGTCACCATTTCGGATGGCCCGAGCGGGAGCGGGCGTAGTTTACCTGGGATGCGGTTTGCAGCGCCCAGGACAAGAGAGCGATGACGACGATTTCCACGCCCAGCGCTTCGGCGGACTGGCCAGGGATAAGAATTGCCGAGCAAATGAAGAAGACCTGAAGGAATTGCGCGAGGGATTCGGCTGCCCGTCCGGGAAGGCCCAGTGAGGTCAGGATCATTTTGAGATTGATGGATACGGCGACGAATACCAGGCCGGTGAGGGTTGCGGCGCACTCGGCCTGAACGGAAAGGAAGGTTTGCCATTCGGCCAAGGAAAGCATCAAGCGGCGATCTTACCACGATGTGAGTTAGTGGGTTATGTACGCGGGTCTTGCCAGAATGACGGCGCGTGGATGACCGGGTAGCTTGACTTCGATTTTGCGCTCTGTACTGGGCTTGCCCGGTGGCATGGCGTAATAAAGACTGTAACGGGAGCGGAGACGGCGGAGGGTTTCCTCCAAGGCGTCTGCGGCGCCGGTTTCGTTCAGGACTTCGCCACCCGTGCGGCCGGAGAAGTATTTCGCTCCGCGATAAGGCGGGCCGATCCAGATATCGCGGACTCCGCTAGGAACAATCAGGCCGAGAACGATGGCATCGGCAGTCCATAAATCGAGCAGCGCGCGACGGACGAACTCGGGCCGGATGCCGATGTCTTTATCGTCGGTGATCGCGATGATGGCGCGCCGGCGATTGCCCGCCGATGGCGACGCGAAATGCTGTGCGGCCCCGGCCAGGGCACTGGG
>Ga0302325_10032498_pt1 | contig 10714 bp, 9 predicted proteins | sample Palsa_T0_2_FD_201948 | JGI IMG/M metagenome (GOLD analysis project Ga0302325, IMG submission 201948) | Peat permafrost microbial communities from Stordalen Mire near Abisko, Sweden - Palsa_T0_2 | ecosystem: Environmental > Terrestrial > Soil > Palsa > Peat permafrost | place: Sweden: Abisko...
TGATCGACGACGAGCGGCCGCTCACGGAGCACGTCCACCTCGCGTTCCCGGCGCAGGACGACGCGACCGTGCGGGCGTTCCACGCCGCCGCGCTCGCCGCGGGCTACGAGGACCACGGCGGTCCCGGCGAGCGCGCCGTCTACCACCCGGGCTACTACGGCGCGTTCGTCCTGGACCCCGACGGGCACAACGTCGAGGTCGTCAACCACAACCGCTGAGCCATGGCCGACGCCGCCGACAGGTGGCGCCCCGAGGTTTGGGGCCGTGCTAGTCGGCGCAGCTCACGGCAGCGGTTGCCTGCTGGCAGATCGCGTCGGCCTTGGCATCCAGCCGCGATCGAGATAGGCCATTAGCGCTCGCGCCACACCCCGCCGCGGACACGATGGCCAGTAGACACGCGATCGCAGCCCTACGCATGGTGCTCGGGCTACCCAAGCGGCTGCACGCCGACCCCGCAGGCCCGGGGACTTCGGGCGCTCGGCCTTCATTGCCTACTGATCACCCGGCGGCTGAACGTAGGAGGACCCACCGGCCGCTGGAGTCGCGAAGGAAGGCGTGCCCAGCACGGGCCCCAGCGAGAACGCTGGCCCTCGCGGTCCTGCCGGTGATGGTGACCGAGGTGACCTTCATGGCGCGGAGCAGCAGCTGCTCGTGTTCGGTGACCCGACCGAACTGGCTTCGCATCGCGCTCACGCACGCGCCGTTGGTGGTGAACTGGCCGGGAGCGATCTGCGTGCACGCCGTCCGGGCATCGCCGTTGGCCTCCGCCTGGGCGAACGTCGTGATCGTGCTCCTGACCTGATCGGCCGCGGACTGGCCTCCGCAGCCGACGAGGATGCCGCCGCACATGAGCAGTGCTGCGCCAATGCCACCCGAGCGAACCATGCCGCGAGTCTAGGCCGGAGGCAGCGCGCAACACATCCGGGAGATCAACCGGGCAACCCGCCGCCCCGCTTGTAATAGTCAGCCCGACCTGGACATATAGGAGTGATGAGGCGTGACGCCGCCGACGAGGAGCGGTTCGTCGAGCTCTACGAGCGCACCTACGGCGATGTGCTGCGCTATGCCCGCCGGCGGGTGGACGAGGACGCAGCTCGCGACGCGACCGCGGAGACCTTCCTCGTGGCCTGGCGGCGCCTGGAGGCGATCCCGGACGAGTCGCTGCCGTGGCTCTACGGCGTAGCGAGGGGGATTCTCGCCAACGAGTCTCGCCGCTCGCGGCGCCAGGGTCGGACGGCGAGCCGCATCGCCGCGTCGGTGCCCGAGGCTCCGAGCGATCATCTCGACCGGATCGGTGAGGCCGAACTCGTCGCCTCGGCGCTCGCCACACTCTCGGACGGCGATCGCGAGGTGATCAGCCTGGTCGCCTGGGAGGGGCTGGATGCTCAAGCGGCAGGCAAGGTGCTGGGATGCTCGGCGGGCACGTTCGCGGTGCGCCTGCATCGCGCCCGGCAGCGACTCCAGCTCGCCCTGGCAGAACGGCAACCAGCGGCGACAGCCGACCACCTCGAGACGAGCTAGGCAGAAGGTAATGGACGTAGACATCGAGATCATCCGCAGCCTGGTCGCCCAGCACGACCCCGTGGCCGGCGCGATCGCCGCCGACGCCCACGCCGATCCGCTCGGCCGGGCGACCCTCGAGGAGATCCTCGCGGGCCCGGTGGCACGGCGGCCGTGGCGCCCGGCGATCGTGCCGAGCCTGGCCTGGGCGGCGATCGCCGCGACCCTTGCCTTCCTCGTCGTGCGGGAGATCAACGCGGGCTCCCCTGCGCTCGCGGCGACTCCGCGTCCGCTCTCCTATCACCTGCCGAGACACGCGCCGTCCGGTCGAGAGATCCTCCTCCGGCTCGCGGCCGTCGCCGCGCGCCAGCCCGCTTCGCCCACTCCCCGCGCTGCGTATGCCTACGTAAGAATGGCCGGGTGGTACCTCGTTACCCAGGTCAGCGGGGGCCACGCGAGCTCCGAGGTCGCGGCGACGATGAGAGAGTCGTGGACCGTGGCGAACGGGTTCGAGCGCTATATCACCAGGCGGGTGCCCGGGGACGGGTCACGCGTGAGCGCCACCGCTCTTGGTCCCGTCACCGGACGGAGCACCAGTCCGGGGCCACCCCTGCTGCGCCTGTCGTTCTCTCCCGCGATCGTGGCCCACCAGCTCGACATCGGGCACCCGAGAAGCATCGGCCCCGTCGAGCGCTTCGTCTCGCTCGAGGACCTGGCCCTGAGTCAGCCGATTCCACCGAGAGCCCAGTCGGCGATCCTTCGCGTCCTCGCGCGCAGCCCCGGCCTGATCGACAGCGGCGAGGTCACCGACCGCGCGGGGCGAGCGGGAGTCGCGGTCAGCCTCGACTCCGCCTACAGCGGCCTGCCCACGCGCTACACGCTGATCCTCGACCCCAGCACGGGCCGGCTGCTGGGAGATGAGGAAACTCTGCTCGGGAACCCGGGGAAGCTCGGCGTACGACCAAGATCGGTCATCGCCTACACGGCCTTCCTCGCGTCGGGCTACGTGGCGAGCCTGACCGCTCGCCCGTGACGCGCCCCCGCCCCCGGCGCGTAGGCTTCTCGCCGAGGTAGTGCACCGAGGAGAGCGAGAGGGACCATGAGCTTGATCAAGCCGGTGTTGCCGGACTTCGATGCGCTCGAGTGGGCGCGGTCGCCCTTCGCCGACCGCGCCCGGATGGCGTGTCAGAGTTACGCGGTCCAGGGCTGGGGGTCACCGTCGGCCGTGTACCTGTTCTACGCATTCAAGGTCGCCCTGTACATCGCCGGCTGGTGGCTGTTCTGTAGCTTCACGCCCGGGTTGGGAAACCTGGGCACGCTCGGGCACTGGTGGCTCTCGGAGCCGGCGTTCGAGAAGGCGGTGCTCTGGAGCATGGTCTTCGAGGGCTTGGGGCTTGGGTGCGGCAGCGGGCCGCTGACCGCCCGCTACGTCCCGCCCTTCACCGCCTTCCTGCATTTCCTGCGGCCGGGGACGATCAAGCGGCCGCTGTTCGCGGACCTGCCGGTCCTCCGTGGCTACAAGCGCACGTGGCTAGACGTGCTCCTCTACGCCGCGGTCAACGTCCTGCTCATCGCCACTCTAGTGTCCGGGACGATTCCCGTCGGGCTCCTGGTCGCCATCGTCGTCCTCTACCTCGTCCTCGCGCTTGCCGACAAGACGATCTTCCTCAGCGCCCGGGGCGAGCACTACTGGACGGCGGCCACGCTCTTCGTGCTTGCCTCGAACTGGGTCCCCGGGGTCAAGGCGCTGTGGCTGGCGCTGTGGTTCTGGGCCGGGTTCTCGAAGCTCACGCCGCACTTCACCTCGGTCGTGTGCGTGATGAACAGCAACGCTCCCGCGACGGAGCGGATGCCGTGGCTACGCAAGCGGTTCTACAAGCGCTTCCCCGACGACCTGCGCCCCTCGCGCCTGGCCGACATCGCCCACGGCGGCGCGGCGCTGGAGTTCGGTGTCCCGCTCTTCCTCTTCCTCGGCAGGGGCGGCACGCTGACCACGATCGGCCTGATCATGATGGTCTTCCTGCACGCGTTCATCACCAGCAACGTCCCCGCCGGGGTTCCGCTCGAGTGGAACGTGATGATGGTCTACGGCGGGTTCTTCCTCTTCGACAAGCACGCCCACGTGAGCATCTTCTCGATGTCGCCGGTGTCGGGGGCCTTCCTGGCCGTGATGCTGATCGTGATTCCGCTGCTCGGGAACCTGTTCCCGAGCCGGATCTCGTTCCTCATGGCCATGCGCTACTACGCAGGCAATTGGCCCTACAGCGTGTGGCTGTTCAAGGGCGAGAGTCACCGCAAGCTCGAGCAGATCAAGAAGACGGCCACGTGGGTTCCCGACCAGCTCCTGCGCTTCTACGACCCCGTTACCACCGTTGCCCTGTCGGTGGGGATCGTCGGGTGGCGGCTCATGCACCTCCAGGGACGAGCGATGGCAGACCTCGTGCCGCAGGCCGTCGAGCGCTTCGAGGACTACACGTGGGTCGACGGCGAGCTCGTGTGCGGGATGGTGCTCGGCTACAACTTTGGCGACGGCCACCTCCACGACGAGGAGTTCCTCCACGCCGTCCAGCAGGAGTGCGGGTTCGAGGACGGCGAGCTGCGCGTGATCATGGTTGAGGCCCAGCCCTTCGGCCGGCATACGGTCAGCTACCGCATCCATGACGCGGCGAGGGGCAAGCTCGCCGAGGGCGAGCTCGACGTGCCTGCCCTCCGGGAGCGGCAACCGTGGGAGAGCTCCGCCGCACCTGCCCTCAGCCGTGTCTGACCCCCACGACGCCGTCGTCGTGGGCAGCGGCCCGAACGGCCTCGCGGCCGCGATCAAGCTGGCGCAGGAGGGCGCGTCCGTGCTCGTGCTCGAGGCGAGCGATGAGATCGGTGGTGGCATTCGCACGGCGGAGGTGACGCTCCCGGGGTTTGTTCACGATCTCTGTGCCGCCGCCCATCCCTTGGGGATCCTCTCGCCCTTCCTCTCGACGCTACCCCTCGCCGAGCACGGCCTGGAGTGGATCCGCCCGCCCGCCTCGGTCGCCCATCCGCTCGACGATGGGCCCGCGGTGATGCTCTGGCGCTCGCTCGAGCGGACCGCGGCGGGCCTGGGCGGCGACGGCGCGAGCTACCGCCGACTGCTCGCCCCGTACCTCGAGGACCCGCACGGCCTGCTCGAGGACGTCCTCGGGCCGGTCGGGGGCGTTCCCCGCCACCCACTCCTCCTGGCCCGGTTCGGGCTCGCCGGTTTGCGCCCCGCCGCGCGGCTGGCCCGCGCGCGCTTCGAGGACACGCGCGCGCAGGCCCTGTTGGCCGGGTGCGCAGCGCACGCGATCATGCCCCTGGAGCGGGCGCTCACGGGGGCGGTAGGGCTCCTCTTCCTCATCGCCGGGCACGTGGAGGAGTGGCCGGTAGTCAAGGGCGGCTCGGGGGCGCTCGCCCGGGCGCTGGCCGGCTACCTGGAGGCCCTCGGGGGTCAGATCGAGACGGGAGCAACAGTGAGGTCGATGGCCGATCTCCCCTCCGCGCGCGCGTACCTCTTCGATACCAGTCCCGCCCAGCTCGCCGATGTCGCCGGGCCGGTGCTTCCCGCCGCGTACGTCAAGCGGCTGCGTCGCTACCGGTACGGACCCGGGGCGTTCAAGCTCGACTGGGCGCTCGACGGGCCGATTCCCTGGAAGGACCCTGACTGCCTGCAAGCCTCGACGGTGCATCTCGGGGGCACGCTGGCCGAGATCGCCGCCGGCGAGGCGGCCGTGTGGCGAGGCGAGCACCCAGACCGTCCCTACGTGCTCGTGGTCCAGCAGAGCCAGTTCGACCCGAGCCGGGCCCCGACCGGCAAGCACACCGGCTACGCGTACTGCCACGTGCCCGCGGGGTCCACGATCGACGCCACCGCGGTGATCGAGCGACAGATCGAGCGCTTCGCCCCCGGCTTCCGGGAGCGGATCCTCGCCCGGCACGCGACGGGCCCGGGCGACCTCGAGCGCCGCAATCCCAACTACGTGGGGGGCGCGATCGCCGGCGGCGTCGCCGACGTCCCCCAGGCCTTCGCGCGCCCGGTGGCCCGGCGCGATCCCTACTCGACCCCGAACGCGCGCATCTTCATCTGCTCGGCCTCGACACCGCCAGGAGGCGGCGTGCACGGCATGTGCGGCTACCACGCCGCGCGGAGCGCGCTGCGCCGACTCTAGGGCTACGCGCTACCCAGCGCGACGCCGACGGCGACGATCATGGCGCCGCCGAGCGCGACCTGGAGCAGGCTGACGCGGAGTGAGACGTTGAGGAAGCGCTTGCGGATGAGCGAGATCGTGATCAGCTCGACCGCCACCACGATCCCGGCCACGATCAGAGCCGTGTGCACGTCGGAGATGAGGAAGGGCAACGTATGGAAGGTCCCGCCGAGCGTGGTCATGGCGCCGGTGACGAAGCCGCGAGCCAGGGCCGAGCCGCGTCCGGTCTGGGTTCCGTCGTCGGACAGCGCTTCGGAGAAGCCCATGCTGATGCCCGCACCGACGGCGGTGGCGAGACCGACGAAGAGGGCGACATGCGAGCCCGAGATCACGGCCGCCGCGAAGATCGGCGCGAGCGTGGAGAGGGTGCCGTCGATCAGCCCGACGAGGCCGGGCTGCACGTAGCGGAGCACGAGGTGGTGCTCGTCGAGGCCCGCGGGCGAGATCCTCGCCGCGACGCGTTCGATGGCATCAGAGAGCTCTGACATGGGCCTAGTATGGCCAAGGCGAACACGGAACCTCAGTGCTGGTGGTGATGGAACGCCACGGCGTGAGCGGTCCACAGGGAGAAGTCGGGGATAAGGACGACGGCGAGCACGAGGCCGCCGAGGAGGGCTCCCGCAACGGAGATCCAGCGACCGGCGGTGCCCGACTCCAGACCGGGCAGGTCGGGGCTCGGCCGGCGCACGGCGCGCAGGGGGGCGGGAAGGTGGCGCAGGTGCCCCAAGACGTGCAGTGCCGTGAAGGCGAGCCAGACGAAGAAGCTCACCTTGTGGATGAGGACGAGCTCGCCGCGGTCGGCGGGGCCTACGAAGAGGAGCGCCACGCCGGTGACGAAGACCACCAGGGTGCTGACCACGACGATCGGCGCGATCAGGCGCAGCACGGGCTCAGGGGGTCCCTTGCGACGGTAGGTGACGTCGTGGGCGTAGTAGCGAACGAAGCGGTAGCCCGTGCTCGCGAGCTTGAGGACGACGGGCCCGATCAGGAGCAGGCCGACGAAGAGATGGAGCCAGAGGAGCTGGCCGATGCGGATGATCGTCACGCCGAGCACCGCGAGCACGACCAGGAGAATCGTGCCCGTGATCGTGGTGAGCTGCTCGTTACCGTCCGTCCCGCCGCCCGTGATCCTGGTCGAGATCCGCCCGCGAAGGCGTAATCGCGCCGGGGCTGGGCGGCGAGCGGTCCCCGTCGGCTCTTGACTTGTATCCATCCCGGCGAGTGTTTCCGCGATGGATAAAGACCCCTTCACCCGCGCATGAGAAAGCTCTTCGACGGCCGTCAGTGGATCGCGCCGCCGCCTATCATCGCCCCATGCGCTACGCCGCTCGGAGCGGCCACGGTGGCCCTGCGTGCCCAGCCTGATCCTCGTCATCGAGGATGAGCCCGGGATCGTCGACTTCCTCGAGCGTGGCCTGCGGGCACACGAATTCGCCGTCATCTCGGCGCTCGACGGGGTCACCGGCACCGATCGGGCCCTGAGCGAGGACGTCGACCTCGTCGTGCTCGACATGCTCCTGCCCGGCCGCAGCGGCCTCGAGGTGCTCGCCGAGCTCTCGTCGGCCAAGCCGACCCTGCCCGTCATCATCCTCACCGCCCGGGGCGGCGTGGAGGAGCGGATCGCCGGGCTCGACGCCGGAGCGGTCGACTACCTGGTCAAGCCGTTCTCGCTCGGCGAGCTCGCCGCGCGGGTGCGGGCCCAGCTGCGGGTCGCGCTCCAGGCGCCGGCGACCGCGGTCCGTGTCGGCGACCTCGAGGTCGATCTGCTCACGCGCGAGGTGCGCCACGCCGGCGCCAAGGTGCGCTTGTCGAGCACCGAGTTCGAGCTCCTCGTCTACCTGCTCAACCACCGCGGGCGGGTGCTCTCACGCGAGCAGATCCTGCGCGCAGTGTGGGGCTACGAGCACGACCCGGGTACCAACGTGGTCGACGTCTACGTCGGCTATCTGCGCCGCAAGCTGCGCCACGGCGACCGGCGCGCCCCGATCGCCACCGTCCGTTCGGTCGGCTACCGCCTCGACGATGCGCCGGGCTAGCCTGCGCTGGCGGCTCACGGCGTGGGTCGCGGGCGTGCTGCTCGTGTCCGCGGCAGTGATGTTCGTGGTCGTCTACAACGACACCGGCAACGAGCTCCGGGCGCAGATCGACCACGACATCGCGGGCGACAGCGGGCAGCTCGAGCAGGCACTCGTCGCGCTCGCCGGCGACACCCCCCACCAGGTCGCGCTGGCCGCGGGACGGTACGTCCACGCCCAGCCCTTCAGCGCGACCTCGACCCTCCTGTTCGTGCTCGTGCCCGGCGCCGGGACGGTCAGCAATCATCCCGAGCTCTTCGGCGCCTCCCGCCCCGACGACGGAGAGACGGCGGCCGAGCAGGCACGCGAGAACGTGCTGGGACGCGAGCTCCTGATCCCGCGCATCGGCTACGCGACCCACCAGGTCCCCGACGTCGGCGCGACGAGGATCCTCGAGCGGCCTGTCACCGTGGGCGGGCTTCACGTGGTGATGGGCGCGGGCGAGCCGCTGACCGTCGTCAGCCGCGCCGAGCGGGGCATCGCCGGCGCCTTCATCCTCGCCGGCGGCCTGATCCTGGCCATCGCGCTCCTCGCCTCCTACCTGGCCGGGGCTCGGGTCACGGCGCCGCTGCGGCGGATGACGGCGGTCGCGGCGCGGGTCGACGCGGGCGACCTGGCCCCACGGATGCCGACCTCCGACGCGCGTGGCGACGAGGTCCGCGTGCTCGCCGACGCCTTCAATCACATGCTCGACCGGCTCGCCGACGCCTTCAAGGGGCAGCGCGAGTTCATCGCCGACGCCTCGCACGAGCTCCGCACGCCGCTCACCGTGATCCGGGGCCAGCTCGAGGTGCTCGCGGCTCAGGAGCATCCGTCGGGCGATGAGGTGCGCCGGGTCGAGCGCCTGGTGCAGGCCGAGGTCGCGCGCATCGGCCGCCTCGTCGACGATCTTCTCCTCCTGGCCCAGTCCGAGCAGAGGGACTTCCTGCGCCGCGAAGCCGTCGAGCTCACGACCTTCGTCGAGGAGCTCTGGGACGGCGTCAGCCTCACCGCCGAGCGCCGCTTCGAGATCGGCCCGGTGCCGCCGGGCTCGTTGCTGGCCGATCCCGACCGGCTGGCTCAGGCCCTGCGCAACCTGGCGCGCAACGCGATCGAGCACACCGAGTCGCCCGACGGCCTGGTCCGGCTCGAGGTCGAGCGCGTCCACGACGGTGGGGTCCGCTTCGCGGTCATCGACGACGGCCCGGGGATCCCGGTCTCCGAGGGGGACCGAGTCTTCGACCGATTCCACCGCGTCGACCCCTCCCGCACCCGTGCGGCGGGGGGCGCCGGCCTCGGGCTGGCCATCGTGCGCGCGATCGCCGACGCCCACGGGGGCCGGGCCTACGTTCGGGTGAGCGCGAGTGCGCTCGGGGCGCGTCTGGAGCTGGAGCTCCCCGGATTCACTCCCGGCCGCCCGACACGGCCCGCCGAGAGCGTTCGGGCCGCCGGACCTCGGTAACGGCTTGGTGGTCGCTTGGCCGACGCCCGGGCGCGTATCTTGCCCGGACCGTGCTGAACCTCTGCCTGGCGTGTCGCGAGATCGGGCCCGACGGCCACGGCGGCTTGCCGCGCGCGACGTGCGACCTGGCCCAGGCGCTGGCGGCGCAAGGTCACTCGGTCCGTCTGCTCACCGATGCCGCCGGGGCGCCGGGTGACTTCGTGGGCGGCGTGCCCGTCGAGGTCCTCCCCGTGCCCCCTCCCTCGGGGCCATGGACCGGCGCCGAGCCGGAGTCCGCGCCCCACAACCTCATGCACGCCGCCGCCGTGTACCGCGAGGTGAGGCGGATCCACGAGCACGAGCAGCCCGTGGACGCCGTGCTTGCGCCCCTGTGGCGCTCGGAGGGCGCCGTGTGCCTGCTCGACGATCGCTTTCCCACCATCGTGACGTGCATGACCTCGCTGCGCACGCTGAGCGAGATCGACGGCGCCTACGGCCGGCTGCCCGATATCGGCGAGCGCCTCCGGCTCGAGGGCGTAGCGCTGGCGCGCAGCCGCTATCTCCACGGGCTCACCGAAGCGGCGCTGCGCAAGACGATCGACGACTACGGGCTCAACCCCCGCTCGAGCGCCGTGATCGGCCGCGGGCTGCGTGACCGCGGCGGGCCGCCGGTCACGGACGGGGCGAGGGACGGCCGGGCGCGGGTGCTGTTCGTGGGACGGCTCGAGCGGCGCAAGGGGGTCGACACGCTGCTCGCGGCCGCGCGCGAGCTGGTGGAGGAGGGCGTGGCCGTCGACTTCACGCTCGCGGGCCTGAGTGCCGACCCGAGCATCCGCGCTTCCTTCGAACGCGAGGCGGCGAGCCGGCCCGGACTGAGCGCGGCCGTTCACTTCGCGGGTCCGGTCTCCGACGCCGAGCTGGATCGGCTCTACGCCGAGTGCGACATCGTCTGTGTTCCCTCCCGATACGAGTCGCACGGCGTCGTCCTGATCGAGGCGATGATGTTCGCCAAGCCGATCGTGACCTGCGAGGCCGGCGGGGTCGGCGAGGTCGTCACTCCGAATGGCGAGGCCCTGGTCGTGGCGCCCGATGACCCCCGGGCGCTGGCCGGATCGCTCCGCCGCCTGCTCGCGAGCGCCGAGCTCCGGGCGCAGCTCGGCGCCGGGGCGCGCGAGACCTTCGAGCGACGCTTCGAGGCGGCGGCCGTTGCCGCCCAGATGACGTCGTTCCTGGGGCGCGTGAGCGCCGGCCACGAGCGGGCGGCGTCGGATGTGGCCGGGGGGCTGGAGACGCTGCTGACCGAAGCGCTCGACCTGGGGGAGGTCGATGCCGGTGCCCTTGCCGGCGAGCTGCTCGATCCGCCCGCGTCCGCGTGGCGGGCGTGGGCGCGCGCCCGCGAGCGCGAGGCGGCGGCGTCGTCGACGACGTCGATGTCGGTCGAGAACGCGCGGCTGCGGCAGGCGGTCGCGGCGCAGGATGCGACGCTCGCCTTCCTCCACGAA
>Ga0302325_10032499_pt1 | contig 10714 bp, 14 predicted proteins | sample Palsa_T0_2_FD_201948 | JGI IMG/M metagenome (GOLD analysis project Ga0302325, IMG submission 201948) | Peat permafrost microbial communities from Stordalen Mire near Abisko, Sweden - Palsa_T0_2 | ecosystem: Environmental > Terrestrial > Soil > Palsa > Peat permafrost | place: Sweden: Abisko...
CTGGGGTCTCGCCAACGCGAGCGGCGAATCGGCGCACTTCGATTACGCCGCGCGCGCCGATCTCGCGCGCGTCTATTCGCAACAACAGGCCTTCGGCCGTCTCGGCGACGACCTCGCCGCCGATTTTCGACCAATGGAGTTCACGCGCAACGCAGATTTTTTCTTAGCAGCACGTAACGCCGCACGCGACTGCAGCATCGACACAATGTTCGAAGATCGTATCGAAGCAACGTATCTCAATGAGATTAAAAATTTGCCGTGAGGGACCGATCTCTCCATCGTTGCGCGTTGACGCCGAAGACGAGGAGCCAGAGCCCCGTGAAAGGGGCGACCTTAGGGCCAACCGCACCCTAGGAACACCTTATCCGATCGTCGTAAGGACGAGGGTCCCGTCGCATATGATTTTAGGGGCGCGTAGCTCAGGGGGAGAGCGCTACATTGACACTGTAGAGGTCATAGGTTCGAAACCTATCGTGCCCACCATTTCGAAACCCGCGCGGATATGATTCCGGCGGGTTTCTAGCTTTTCAACTTGCCCCCATCGGGCTAGACCCTACCTGTCATCCCAACCTGAGCGTCAAAAAGGCACGCAGTCGAGGAACCGCCGCGTGCAAAAAGCCGGTTGGTCGTTGATTGTGCCCTCGGGTGCCTGTTAACAGCGCCGATGCGGCCTCGATCGCCGAAAGTCCCTTGAAGTTCATTTCTGCTTAGCGTGGATTTCGACACCGTGCGAAGACTGTTGGTTCATCGTCACCTTGTCGTAAACGAACGTGGCGGCTATGCCAACGAGGACCAGCAGAATAATCGTTCTGACAAGGTAATTCAGCTCAGCGTTTCGTTGCATGATCTACCTCAGATGGAGGGTGAGGGAGCTTGCCGACCGGGACCTCGGGAGCCTCCAAGGACGAAGCTGAACGTCCGGCGTGGCGGCCGGCTACTGACGCGCTCGCTCGCGCCCACGCGATGCGAGCGCCTCGTCGTACATCTCGACCTTGCGTCGCAACAGGGCGGCGATCTCCGTGAGACGAGAAATCTCGCGTTCGACGCATGCGGCGTGGTCTACGAGCAACTGTCGTCGCGCCTTTCCCGTTCCGCGCTCGCCCGCGAGCCGTGCGTACCGTTGCAGCGTCGCGATCGGCATCCCGGTCGAGCGCAGGCGTTTCACGAGTTCCAGCCACTCGAGCGCAGTCTCCGAGTAACGGCGCCGGCCTCCACCGTCGCGCGCGACCCCGTGAACGATCCCGGCGCGCTCGTAATAGCGCAGCGTGTCCTCGCTGAGGCCGGTCGAACGCGAGACTTCCCCGATCGATTTGGTAACATTCATCGTTTCCCAAGGCTACCACCTCGAGCCGGCTCCAAGTCAAGGTCCTTGACCTCGACCGCGCTCCATCTCGTAAGCTGAACGGATGCAATCACACGAAAACAAACAGCTGGTCGGCGCGATCTTCGAGGGCCTGTCAAACGGCGACGCGCGCCTCTTTATCGAAACGATGCATGACGACGTCCGCTGGACGATCACCGGCTCTACCGCGTGGTCGAGAACCTACGATGGAAAGACTGCCGTCCTCCGCGACCTCTTTGGCCCGCTTCGCAGGTGCTTGCCGGGGACGATCCGCACGAAGGCGCAACGGCTGGTCGCCGATGGCGACATCGTCGTCGTGGAGGCGCGCGGCGAAAACGTGACCGCCGCCGGAAAACGATACGATAACGAATACTGCTATATCATCCGCCTCGATGCCGGCCGCCTCGTCGAGCTCACCGAGTACCTCGACACCGAGCTCGTTACTTCGGCCCTCGGAGAACCCGGACTACCTTAGAGTGCAAGCTCATTGTTACGCGAGAGGCAGCCTAGAAATACGGACAGAAAGAGCGACGGCCGACCGCGGCTAGCATTAACGCGGTTAATACAACGGGACTGCTTTCGCACGAGAAGGGAACCAAACATGGCCAATCTCGAGACGGTTGAAGCAACGTCGGAAAACGGTACGGAGAGTTTCGAGCTCGACTGGGACGCGAAGACTTGGAAGCGCGAGACGCCGCTTGAAGAGGGCGAGTTTCCGTACATCGCCGAGATCCGTGGGAAGCGCTACGAACTCTACGACGACGGGACGTTCGACGAGGAAGAAATCGACGAGTAGCGACCACGCTCTCAGGTGAACCGTTCGTCCCGTCTGCGCTTCGACAAGCTCAGCGTGACAGTTGTAACAACGAGGGTCGAATGCAAGATCTGCCTGCGCTCAATCAACTCAACGTCATCGTGAAGAACATGACCGCCACGGTCGATTTTTATCGGCGGCTCGGCGTGCAGATTGCTGACGACCACGACGACAACCACGTCGACGTAAAGCTGCCGAGTGGGTTGCTCATTGAGTTTGATACCGAGGCTTTCGTCCCGTCGTGGGACGGCGGTTGGAACGGTTCGGCCAGGGGCGGCCTTGTCGTCGGATTTCGAGTCGCGTCGCGCGAAGTCGTCGACGCGTTATATGCGGAGCTGTCGACGGCCGGCGGGCGCCCGCGCCAGCCTCCCTACGACGCGTTTTGGGGCGCGCGCTACGCAATCGTCGAGGATCCGGACGGAAATGCCATCGGCATCATGAGCCCGATCGACAAGGCCCGTAAGTTCTGGCCGCCGGGACCGTTGCCCCGACCTTAGGTTTTGGTGCCTTCAGGGCGAAGCGGTCGATTCGTGTCTAAACTTACATATGGCTCGTATCTGCGGATCGACGAGTTGCTCGCGCTGCAGCAGCCGCAGAGCGACCCGCCGCATCACGACGAGTTGCTCTTCATCGTCATCCACCAAGTCTACGAGTTGTGGTTCCGCCAGCTGCTGCACGAGATCGAAGCCGCGATGCGCAGCCTCGGTGTCGATGATTTGCTGCGGGCCCAAAAGCACTTCCGCCGCATCCACACGATTCAGCGGCTTCTCGAGCAGCAGGTCGACGTGCTCGAGACGATGACGCCTCAGGAGTTCAACGCGTTCAGAAGCGGCCTCAATCCGGCGAGCGGCTTTCAATCGGCGCAGTTTCGCGAGATCGAATTCTTGTGCGGCGCAGAAAGGACGAGCTACCTGGCCTTTCTCGAACCGACCAGCGCGGAACGCGAGCGGCTCGAGCGGCGGCTCGCTGAACCCACGCTCTACGATGCGCTCAAAGGCGTTCTCGCGCGACGCGGCTTCGCCACGCAGACCTCCCAGGAACTGATCGCGAGCTACAAGACGATCTACGAGCACGAACGGGAGCATTACGATCTCTACTTACTCCTCGAGGACTTCATCGAGTTCGACGAACGTTTCATCCTGTGGCGCGGCCGGCACGTGCGCATGGTCGAGCGAATGATCGGAATGAAGCCAGGAACCGGCGGATCTCTCGGCGTCGGTTACCTCGAGAAGACGCTTTCGAAGAAGTTCTTCCCGGAACTGTGGGCCGTGCGTACCGAGCTCGGCGGCGCGGGATACTGACGGCGTGAGTTCCACAGTCGACGAGCTGCTAGCCAACGCCGTAACGTACGAACAGAGCTTCGAGGGCCCGCGTGCGGTCATCCCCACCCGGCACATCACGATCGTGACCTGCATGGATTCGCGCATCGACACCTTCCGGATCTTCGGCCTGCAATCGGGCGAGGCGCACATCCTGCGAAACGCCGGAGGGCTCGCGACCGACGACGTACTGCGCTCGCTCGTTCTCTCACAACGCCTGCTGCAAACGCGCGAAGTGATTCTCATGCACCACACGAACTGCGGACTCCATCGCACGAACGAGGCAGCGCTTCTCGCGGAGCTGGAAGCTGAGTCGGGGCATACGCCGCCGTATGCGTTCGGCGCATTCGAAGATCTTGACGAAGCGGTGCGTCAGGCGATCACACGAGTCCGCGAGCACCGCTTTCTGCTGCACCGCGACAACGTGCGGGGCTTCGTCTATGAGGTCGAAACGGGCCACCTCCGCGAGGTGACGCTCTAGCCGGAACGGCCTCGGGGCGGGGGCGAGGGCGCCGCCCGGCCAATCCCCAGCGGACATGATCGCCCCGCCGCACCGCCACGACTCCGTCCCGCCGCTCGACGAACTGCGCCACACCGCTGCGCACGTACTCGCGTATGCGGTACAGGATCTCTTTCCCGAGGCGAAGCCGACGATCGGGCCTTCGATCGCGGACGGATTCTACTACGATTTCGATCGGGCCGTGCCGTTCACGCCGGAAGATCTCGCAAAGCTGGAAACGCGTATGCACGAGATCATCGCCGCAGACTACGAGATGACGGGCGAGCGCACGACCCGCGAGGGCGCGATCGAACGCTTTGCAAGCAATCCGTACAAAGTCGAGCTCGCAAGCGAGATTCCCGAGGGCGAACCGATCACGCTGTACACGATCGGCAAGTTCACCGATCTTTGCCGCGGCGGTCATGCGAAGACGACCGGCATGATCGGCGCGGTCAAGCTCATGAGCGTCGCTGGGGCGTACTGGCGCGGCGACGAGCACAACCCCATGTTGCAACGCATCTACGGTACGGCGTGGCACACGCAAGCCGAACTCGATGCGTATCTCTTGCGCATCGAAGAGGCGCAGCGCCGCGACCATCGCAAGCTGGGTGCGGAGCTCGGCCTCTATACGGTCGACGACGATGCGGGCGCCGGTCTCATCCTGTGGCTACCCAAAGGCACGCTCGTGCGCGGCATCGTTGAGAACTTCATTCGCGAAGGCCTAGCGCAGCGCGGCTATCAACCGGTGGTCACGCCTCACATCGTGAGCGAGCGGCTCTACGAAATCTCGGGCCACCTCGAAAACTACGCCCACGGAATGTACGGACCGCTCGAAATCGAGGGTCAGCGTTTTCGGCTCAAGCCGATGAACTGCCCGGGCCATATCTTGATCTATCGCAACGAGGGTCACTCGTACCGCGATCTGCCGCTGCGCTACTCGGAATTCGGCACGGTGTACCGGTTCGAGCGCAGCGGAACGTTGCACGGGCTCGCACGCGTGCGCGGCTTCACCCAGGACGACGCCCACCTCTTCTGCACGCCCGACCAGCTCCAGTTCGAGTTCGAGCAAACGGCCGACGAAGCGATCCGTTTGATGGACGCTTTTGGGTTCGAGGGCCTCGAGTACTTCCTCTCGACGCGCGATGCCGCCGTCCGCACGGAGACGGACGACATCGCGGAAGCGGCAATCCGCAAGGCGCTCGAGTCACGCGGTCTGCCATTCGAAATCGATCCCGGCGGCGGAGCGTTCTACGGACCCAAACTCGACATCAACGTTCGCGACGCGCTCGGCCGCCCGTGGCAGCTGGGTACCGTCCAAGTCGATTTCGTCCTGCCGAAGCGCTTCGATCTGAAGTACCGCGGCAGCGACGGCGTGGACCATACGCCCGTCATGATCCATCGCGCGCTGGCCGGCTCGCTCGAACGCTTTTTCGCGACGCTCATCGAGCACTATGGCGGCGCGTTCCCGGCCTGGCTCGCACCAGTTCAGGCGGTGGTCGTTCCGATTTCCGAGCACCAGCTCGAGTATGCGACCCAGGTGCGCGACAAGCTCCGCGCGGCCGGCCTCCGTTCCGACGTCGACGTCTCGAACGAAAAGCTCGGCCACAAGATCCGGCATTGGAAGATGCAGAAAGTGCCATACATCCTCGTCGCCGGGCGCAGCGAAGTCGAAGCCGGGACCGTCGCACCGAACGAACGGGGCAACGACGAAAAGCGCCCGGCAATTACCGTCGATGCGTTCATCGAAGAACTGCGCGACCGCGTCGAGCGGCGAGTCTAGGCTGAAGCGGCTCACGGGTGCATTCGCGCCGGCGCTCGCCGCAGCGCTCCTGACGCTGCCGCCGGGTGCCCGGGCGTCGCCGCAGAGCTTCGCTGCGCTCGCCGATCAGTTCGTCCACGAGTCCGAGTCGCGCGACCCACTGACGGCGGATACCCTCGGCATCCATACGTACGACGACCGCCTCGACGACTATTCGGCACACGGCGCCGCCCTACGCGTGGCATGGCTAAAGAGCTGGCGCGGCCGGATCGTAACCGCAATGCACGATCCATCGCTCGCGTCCGGTGATCGCGCGGACGCGCACGCGATGCTCGACACGATCGACCTCGAGCTGTTCGAAGACGCTACGGTCAAGCCGATGCAAACCGATCCGACGGCGTATACCGGGATCATCGGCGAGGCGGTTTACGCGCTCACTGGCCGCCACTATGCGCCTGTCGACCGGCGATTTGCCTACGTTGCCAAACGCCTCACGCTGATTCCAGGCGTGGTCGCCGCGGCCCAAGCTAATCTCACGCGGCCGACGCGCGTCGTTACGTTGCAAGCGATCGACGAAAATGAAGGCAACATCGGCCTCTACACAGGCCTCACCGCGGGTGCCAAAGCTGCGTCTCCACGAACCCGAGCGGCAATCGCTCGCGGGCTACCGGCGGCGCTCACGAGCCTTCGCCGGTTCTCCACTTATCTGAAGCGGACGCTCCTGCCGCGCTCCGATCGCGACCCGCGCGTGGGCGCACGCGTCTACGACCGCGAGCTGGTACTCGCCGAAGGAACCAGCGAAGGCCGAGCGCAGCTGGTCGCAGACGCGCAAGCGGACTTCGATCAGAATCGGGCCGAGATGCTGCGGCTCGCGATTCCGCTGGACCAACAGTTCTTCCCCACCCGCACGGACGACGAGGCGAAACCGAACGCCGAAGACGTCGTCGTGCGCCGTGTGCTCGACAGATTAGCCGAAGATCACCCCAAACGGACCACCGTCTTTGCGACCGCGAACGCCGACCTCGCCGGGTCGGAAGCGTTTCTTACCGCGCATCCAGTCGTTGCTCTGCCACGGCCCTCGACGTTGCGCGTCGTGCCGACGCCGGATTTCATGGCCGGGTTTTCAGGTGCGAGTCTCGATCCGGCGGGACCGTTCGAGCCGCTCGCCGGTTCGTATTATTACATCGACAAGATTCCGAAATCGTGGACGCAGGCACGCGTCGCGCGATTTCAACAACTACGAAATGCGCCTGCTTTCGATGCACGAGGCAATACCCGGGCACTATGTCCAATTCCGCTACAACGCGATGGTGCCGTCCATCGTGCGGCGCGCGTTTCCGAGCGGCTCGTTCGTCGAAGGCTGGGCCGTCTACGGCGAGGGCATGATGCTCGACGCCGGCTACGGTAATGGCGACCCGCGCTTACGGCTGTTCCAACTGAAGTGGCGGCTACGCGAAGAGGCCGACACGATTATCGATGCGGAGTTCCACACCGGGCACCTCGACGAGGCCGGCTGCAACGATCTGCTCGAGCGGCAAGCGTATCAGGAGAAATCCGAAGCCGAGACCAAGTGGCACCGCCTTCTTCTCTCGCACGATCAATTGACCGCGTATTTCGTCGGCCTCGATGCGATCCGCCACGCGCAGGCAGCCGAACGCACCCGTCTCGGCGCGGCCTTCGATTTGGGCCGCTTCAATTCGGCCCTGCTTGCGATGGGCAGCGTCGAACCGCGATTCATCGGGGCGCTGCTGCCGGCATATCTGCGCGCGTTTCCACCGGCGAGCTCATCGCAGTTCTCGGTACAATCTCCCTCGGCGAGCGCGCCGGTACCGAGCGCGACGCCCTAGCCCCCTGTCACGCGTGACAAGGGTTACGCCTTCGGGATCAGCGCGCAGATCTCGAGTTTCGTTCCGGCTGGATCCTCGAAGAACACCGCTGGATATCCGGCCATGTCTTCAGAGCGCTCGACGTTGAGCGCTCCGTGCGCGGGCAAGTCTGCCGCCCATGCTTCGACCTCTGCTGCGCTCCCCACGCGAAACGCGATGCGCGTCAGGACCGGCGTCATTGCCGGGACTTCGATGAAACCGATGAAGCGGCAGCGTTCTCCCGGATCGACCTCTTCGAAGTATTCGACCGTGTTGTAGCGCGTCGCGTCCGCATCGTGCCAGTCGCCCGCCTCGTCGACGTACGAAACCGTCTTCTTGAGGAGGCCCAAGAGCGGCATGATCGCATCGTAGAACGGCTCGACGGCGGCGAGCGATCGGACGCGCACGTCGATATGATCGAATCCCAGAAATCGCTGCATGGAGCGCGCTTCGCGCACGCGAAGCGGCCCCCATGCGTTTGATGTGGATTCTCGTTAGTTGCGCGTTCGTCGCGATGGTGGCGCCGGCCGGAGCGTGGGGGGGTGCCGGACATACGCTCGTTTCGCGCGCCGCGGCGCTCGCGTTACCCGATACGCTGCCGGCGTTCGTGCGATCGCCTGCGGCCGTCGATGAGATCGCCGCGCTTGGGCCCGAACTCGATCGTTCGAAGGATGCGGGCCGCTCGCACGACATGGATCGCGACCCGGGCCATTACGCCGACATCGGCGACGACGGTAAGATTGCCGCGGTCGTCGACCCACGCAGCCTCCCGGTCTCGCGCGAAGCGTACGACACGGCACTGCGCGCCGCGGGCACCGATCAGTACAAGATGGGCTTTCTTCCGTTCTCGATCGTCGACGGATGGCAACAAGTCGCCAAAGACTTTGCGATCTGGCGCGTCGATCGCGTGGGCGAAGAAAAGGCGGCGGATCCGATCGAGCGTACGTGGTTTGCGGGCGACATGGCCCTGCGCGAAACGCTCACGCTGCGGGACATCGGGGTGTGGAGCCACTACGTGGGCGACGGCTCGCAACCGCTGCACGTGTCGGTGCACTACAACGGCTGGGGCAATTTCCCCAACCCGAACGGCTACACGACCGCGACGACCACGCATGCGGCGTTCGAAGGTGCCTTCGTGCGCTCGCACGCAACGCTCCAAGCCGTGCGCGCCAAGATGCGTCCGCTCGCAGAAAGCGCGACGCCAATCGCGGACGCCGTCGGAACCTATCTCGAAGCGAGCGCGTCGCAAGTCGTTCCCCTGTACGAGCTCGAGAAACACGGCGACTTCGCGAACGGAACACCGGCGGCGGTCGACTTCGTCGATGCGCGTCTTGCCGACGGCGCAACCGAGCTGCGCGACCTGATCGTCGACGCGTGGGCTGCGAGTTCAACCGTAAAAGTCGGATACCCCAACGGCATCACACCAGCTGAAGCCGAGAACGGTTGGTCCCCGGCAAAAAGCCGCGTCGCGCCCACCGACTGACGCGAAAGAAACTTTCCTGGGGTTAGGAACCGCCGCACTCGCGGTACGGCTTCCCCATGGGTAATTTCTCATGGCTTCAGGGGGACGGAATCATCGCGATCGCGAGCGTTGCGGCCGCCGCCATCGTCGCTTTCGCGCTGCAACGTAGCCTCTTCGTCCTGCTTCAACGAATGGCCGCGCGCCAGGGCGCCGGCGTGCTGGCTGCCGTCGTTCGTCGCGCCGACGCACCGACGGCCTTCATCTTCCCCCTCGTCGCGATCGAACTTGCGATCGTTGCGGTTCGTTTGCCGGATTGGCTCAAGGAGCCGCTCGAACGAACCCTCGGCCTCTGCATCATCGCGGCCATCGCGTGGGCTGCGATCGCACTCGTTGAGCTTGGGACCGACCTCGCGAAGACGCGCTATCGCCTCGACGAAGAGGACAACCTGCGCGCGCGCCAAGTCGAAACGCGCTTGGACATCCTCAACCGCACGGCGACGACGCTCGTCATCATCGTCGGTGTCTCGCTGATGCTCATGACGTTCCCGGAGATCCGCGCGTTCGGCGCGACCCTACTCGCATCGGCCGGCCTGGTCGGTCTCGTCGCGGGGCTCGCGGCGCGGCCGTTCTTTGAAAACCTCGTCGCCGGGTTGCAGATTGCGCTCACGCAACCGATCCGCATCGACGACGTCGTCGTCGTCGAATCGGAAACGGGCCGTATCGAAAAGATCACCGAAACGTACGTCGTCGTGCGCCTGTGGGACTTGCGCCGGATGGTGCTGCCGCTGACGTACTTCTTGGAGAAGCCGTTCCAAAACTGGACCTACAGCAGCGCAAACCTCATCGGGAGCGTATTGCTCTATCCCGGCTACGGTCCCCCGATCGCCAAGCTGCGCGAAGAAGCCGAACGCATCGTCAAAGCGTCGCCGCTTTGGGACGGCAACGTGTGCAACGTCGCGATGACCGATGCGAAGGAATCGACGCCCGAGATTCGCGTGCTCGTCAGCGCCCGAGGTTCGAGTCAACTCTTCGACCTGCGCTGCTACGTGCGCGAACGGCTCGTCGCCTTCGCTCAGGAGCACTACCCCGCAGGCACGCCCACGACGCGCATCGAGCTTACGCCGGCCGCGAGTCGCGGTTAGGCGCCTCGTTCAAAACGAGCCAGTACATCCCGAGCCGATCCATGAGTTCGGTAAAGTCAGAGAACCGCACGGGCTTGAGCACGTAGCTGTTCGCTCCGCGCTCGTAGCTCGCAAGCAAGTCCGGCTCCTCGCTCGACGACGTGAGCATGACGATCGGAACGTAGCGTAGCCGATCGATCTTCCGAATAGCGGCGACGAGAGCAATCCCGTTCATCCGCGGCATGTTGATGTCGGTGAGGATCAAGGCGGGCGCTTCGGCCCGCTCCAGATGCTCTAGCGCTTCGACGCCGTCGCGCTTGACGACGATCTCGTTCATGAGATGCGAGCGCTTGAAGGACCGCAGCATCAGTTCGATGTCTTCTTCGCGGTCTTCGACGAGCAAGATGTACTGTTCGGTCACGGTGGTAGTCCTCTCGCAATCATCCGTCGGTCAAGATGAGGCGGCCTGCTCGCGGGCACGAGAACCTCGCGCGTCGAAGCACAACTAGTGCTGCTGTTAGGAATCGAAACAT
>Ga0302325_10032500_pt1 | contig 10714 bp, 5 predicted proteins | sample Palsa_T0_2_FD_201948 | JGI IMG/M metagenome (GOLD analysis project Ga0302325, IMG submission 201948) | Peat permafrost microbial communities from Stordalen Mire near Abisko, Sweden - Palsa_T0_2 | ecosystem: Environmental > Terrestrial > Soil > Palsa > Peat permafrost | place: Sweden: Abisko...
TTTATGCTCCTTTGCGTTTTTTAGTTATACTTTTAGCTTCTTTTCCCTTCTTTTCTCCCTCGGAGCTATATCTCTTTAAATGAAAACATAACCCCTTGTAATAGCTCGGTTTTGTGGCTTTTTAGCCTCTTTATACTTGTATATCTTATTTTTCTTATATTCTTAGTTTCTAGTTACTCTTTTCCCGATTTTAACTTCTAGTCTTACTTGTTCTTAATTCAAGTTTAATAGCTTGCTTGCTCTTATATAATTTTTACTAATCGGGGACTCCCGATTAGTAGCTCCCTATTTTAGACTTTATATTAAAGCTAATAGTTTCTTAACTCTTAATATTAAAACAGTTAAAATTAAAATGCAAATTAATAATACTAGTTTGTTTAAAAGGGCTAAAACTTTAGCTTAGCATAGTTTTGACTCACGACCCTTTTATCTTATTTTACTTTTATCTCCCTATAATACTCTCCTCCTCCCTAAGCTAGCTTTACTTAAGGCTATCCTTAATTAAGCTAATATGCCGCCTTATAGCTATTTTAGCTTTATATTAGCAGGAAACGGTTCGGAAATTAGCTATATAAACGAAATAACTAGCTAAAACAAAACTGGCAAAAGCAGACTAGTTAGCTACTTAATAGAAAAGACACCCTAATATATAACTTATTATGCGAACCTCCGAGTTTTGCTTTGCAAGAATCCTAAGTATGTATAATAAAAGCTTCCTTAGCTGCGAATCGAGTCCTCCTTGTGTCGCTTACTAAAAACATATAAGGGGGCGGACCTTAGCTAAAAGAAGACCTTATAAGAACGATACTAGGAAACTAAGCAATAAAATAAGAAGGAGAATGCATATGTAAAACTAAAGTAACAATAAAAGGAAGAACTAAAGCATATACGAATAAATCAAGAAATAAAAACGAAACTATAAGACTAGCAATAACTATATACGATTATTAAGTGCAAAAGTAAGTATAAATTAAGTATAAAGTAAAGTGTGCGCAGCTATAAAAAACAGCAGTTATACCCCCCATTCTAGTCACGTGTAGCACTAACTGAGAACCTCTGAAAACCCTCTAAAATCGACAGAAATCAACAATCCCCTTGGCACCCCGCCACAATATACAAACGAATAATATACTTATCCTACAAAAGACTCTCGGATTAGGGGGCAAATGCAGTTATTATAGATAAACTAAGGGCTAAACTTGACAAACTAAAGCGCATTACATTTAACTATAGCCATGTGTATAAGGATATGCCGGCATTGTTCCTAAAACTAGCTTAAGAGGTTTATAACTATTTGTCGCTCTTATCTTACTATTGCTATACTTAATTTGACGTGAAGCATGCATATTAGGCCTTACTTATTTATAAGGATAATAGGCATATTTTTGCTTTTTACATTCCTAGTATTAGCTAACTCTAACTTATACGAATGCTGCAAGGTTTATAAAGTGCGGGTTTTTCTATAAACGAAGTAATATTTGTAGCCCTAAGCTTAATTTTACTATTATTACCGGAATTGCAATTACCTTATTATAATAGTTTAAAGCCCTTACTACTAAGCTCTAATTCAGTTGATAGAGCCCCTTATATCAAGTTTTATATAGATGATATCTTTTCTAGCAAGGAGAGCCCTTAAGAAATGTACAACTTCCTTCAAGATCACTTGCTCCCGCGCATCGAATAGTTTATGCTAAAATTATCATTTAAAAAACTGCAATTATTTTACGACGAAATTTGCGCCTTAAGGCTTATTTATAAAATCGGAGGAATTATATCGACAAAGCCGGAACAAGCAAATCGAATTTGTCACTTCCTAGTTCCTATAAACTAAATAATAGTATAATCCTTTTTAAGATTAATATAAATAACACGACTTTATTGCAAAAATTTTAGTGGAATTGCGCGCCTGCTTTCACGCCTTACAAGTGATGTAAAATGGTAATAAGGAGCCTTTAAGCAGTTAGCTTTAAACTTCTTAAAGGAAAAATGCTCTATAATTGTCGAATTATATAGTATCGATTTGCGATTTAGTGTACAGATGTATACGGATGCATTTGGCTATGCAATTGGGTGTTATATTATGCAAATATAGTACCCTTAAAGGAAGTTTACTAGTCGCAAAATCGAGGTTCTTATTTGGTATAATTCTATACTCCTTAAAGGACTTAAATACAATTACGGAACTTATAAGCGTGAGCTTTTAGGGATAATTACATTTGCCAGCAAATATTAGTAGTTGCTTATATCGAAGGAAGAATTTGTCATTTTTACAAATTATAAACCTTTAACTCTATTTACGAACTTATATCTTATTTAGGGCATTTATGCTCGGTGGGCTATTAAATTAGGTGCTATGAATGTACGAGTCGAGTATATCGAAGGCAAGAGAAATAAGCAAGCCGATGCCTTATCTTATATGATATTTTTAGATTAAGAATGCAGATTTAATAATATTCTCGATTCTTTAAAGAGTATGTTAACTGACGATAATAGTAAACCTTAATAGGTATAGGAGAATGGAAAAGGAGGTTATGAGGAACTCTTACGTTTACGCACTGAAAATTGTATTAAAAGTCGTATTGAAAATTGTATTGAAAATTATATTGAAAATTAGGGTTATATGTTCGATTTATTAATCCTTGCTATTAAGGTATCCGAAATTACTGCGGAATCCTATACAAATGCGGATAGCTTTTTAGCTTATTTAAAGTAGCTTTTGCAAAACTATAAGGTTAGTGCATTTTTAGCTACTTACTTGTATAATGAATAGTTTATAGATATTTATAACTTTGTTGCTATGGCCAAGTATCTTACGAATCCTATAGACCGAGTTAGCATGCTAGCCTTTTAGAAGAAGTGTGCTAGGTATTTTATATACGGGAGCGTGCTATTTGTTTTTATAGGGGGTATGCAAAAGCGCTATATAGCATAAAAGGAGGTTAGCGAATTATTAAGAGTAGCTTATAATTTAGAAGGCTATTAGCAATTACGCCTTACAATAAAGAAGTTAAAGGGATATTATTAGCTTAGAATAGTAAAGGACGCTGCCGACTACATCTTAGGTTGCATTTAATGTGCTAAGTATGGAATTGCACAAAGATCTTAGAAGCTATCTCCGATTATTATCAAGGAACCGAATGTCTTATTTGGTATATATTTTATTAGTCTATTTTTACTTACAAAAGTTAATATCGAGGAACTAGTAAAGTTATGCTTCCTATAACTGCAACAAAATGCAAGCTTTATTGCAAAAATTAATATATAGTTTACCAGTTAGCAAATTAATAATTAAGGATTCCTGGTTTTTATTATGGTTTTAGTTATTGTAGATTACTTTTCAAGGTTCATTTGGGCATTCCCTTGTACAACTGCCGACTAATACGAAGTGATTTGATGTGTTTTGTGGCTTATTAGTTATTATAGAGCACTAGTTGCTTTTTATATAAATAAAGGCTCTTACTTCGCGGGCTAAAAGATCCGCGACTTCTTGAATACTTATAGCATTAAATGGATTCTTGCACTTGTCGGAGCTAAGAAGGCTACTAGTATAGTAGAAATGTGTAATAATCTATTTGAGAAGGTAGCAAAGAAGGCTTAAGAGAACCTTAATAACTAGCTATTCGATATATAACTATTAGCCTTTAAGGTAAATTGTCGGGAAATCGAATACTTAGGATTCTTACTATTTAAGGTTTTAAAAGGATATTAATTGCCCTCTATTACCGATTTTATTATTTTATTATATACTTGCAAGCAAATGCAAAAGGCTATCAATTTAGAAGTTAATTAAATCGAATTATTTACTAAAATCACGAAAAACAATTAGGTTAAGGCTGTCTTTTAGCATTTAGCTAATAGGGAGGCTTAGTGTATGCAGGTTATTGAAAGGACGAATTGGCGAAAGAGAGTGATGAAGGATTGGCACGATTTAGGTGTTAAGAGCTAGGGACACTTTACCCCCGGAGACTTGGTTATGTTATACGATGGCAAGTTTGCGAAGAAGAAAATGCACCTAGCGTATAGGGGACCTTTATTATTATTGGGCTAGGAGGATTTTATGGTAAACTATACCACCTCCGGCAAGTTAATAGTATAGCTATTCCTAGGTCTTTTTACGGCGATTACCTTAAGCCTTTCAAGCTACAAACTGGCTATTTGGTGACGGGTTATGAGCAACAATTACCGATATATTAAAAACTTCGTGCAGGAAAAGCAAAACATAGGTTGCCAAAATCAATCCGCAAGGGTACTAGAGCATGGTTAGCAGAGGACTAAAGGTGCGTATAAGTCTTATTTCCTATACTTCTTATTGGTTTATGGAATTGAGAGTTATTTGGGGTGATATTTGGGCTTGTAGATAAGCTCTATTAAAGAGGAGAATTATGTATAATTATTTGAGGGCTATCATGGGCCTAAATAGTAGAGCTTTAAGGTGATGCTTTATGGTGGAAAAATCGGGGTTTTGCGCGAAAATTAAGGTTGTGCTAAGCATGTGACTCTTTAAAGGTGTTTGTACGGAACTGATATGGTTTAAACTAATTAGCGTGCCGGAATTTTATTGCGAATAGCTTCATTTTTGCCTAAACGAGGTATGACGTACGCAACGATGCTCGAGGGCGAGCAGTAGGTGGTATGGGTCTAGAGACAGCGCTAGGCATGTAATGCCGTATTGACTAACCGAAGGGTATAAAGTCGAACCCAAAAACCTAGAAACCTTAGCATGCAACAATACAATCGTCATATCCTCACAGCTCCCGAACCTCCTATCTTTTCTGCAAGGACCCTAGCTGAGGAAGGGAATAATTTCTTAAGAAAGAGTGACATTAAAGAAAAGTAGATCTTTAATAAACTCTATGCTCTGTAAAATCTATATTAGGGAGATTATCTTAGTATATAGGACCCTGACTTAATAGAGTATAAGATTATACTAACTTCTAGAAAGTTAAATATTTATATTCTCTATTATAGCCTTAAAGGCTAACTTGACAGTAATAAATCTGGCTTTATTAATCTAGTGCCATATAAAGGGGAATCTAGGAAGAGGGCCCTTGGTTCGCGTAGCGCCTCAAGCGAACTCTTTACAGTTACTCCACTAGTCCTAATACTTCCTGGAGACTTCCTAGGTGCGACGGCAGTGGCTGGCGCCGCTGGCGCCCATAAGGGGAGGTCTGTCGCATGAATGGTTTCACCTATAACCGGCGTTTCAGCGGTTCTGGCCATCACTTCTACTCTCTCACCCTCACTCCCTCTTCCTCTCCTTAGCTTAGTATTTTACAATACACCTTGATCTTTGATCTCTGCGCATTTCAGACCTTTGCATCGATCCCGCCGTCACACTAGGCATCTTTACTAGACGTCTTCACTATACGGACTAGAAGCCACTAAGGTCTATCCCAGGACTAGCTCTAAATCTCTAGTTAGATTATCCTATCGTGATAAGGAAATTAGGTAAGATAGGGGTAGCTAAAGCTAGTGAGATAACTAACGTCTATCTTGCATAGGAAGGGGTAAATAAGGTAAAAGGAGAAGACTCCTTTTACTAGTATTTAAGGATTTTAGTTATCGCGACGCGGCATATTATACCGTTTAACTAGCTTATTCGACTAGCTATAGTGTAATCCTTTTATAGTAACTGCTAAATCACGCTTAATGTCATAATAAACTACAGCCCTTATTAAATCTTTATCCTTAGTAATATATTATCCTTCTTAACTTACTGGTTATTATACCTTTGGCCACTCCAGGTACTACTCGCGAGACTCTATTCGAAACTAGCTGACAAGTTAACTACTATATCTCCGAAGGCATATGTGTTTATTAACTGGAATGTGCCGGCAGTTTATTGCTAAGTATGCGTGCGGATCTTGCCGCTCGGAAGCTGCTATCCTTAACCCAATAATTCTGCACAAGGAAGGCATAAATCGACTAATTGCTCTATAGTACAGCTTGGTCTGTTCGTTGCAAGGGAAGTTTTGCATAAAGCTGGTCAAATAGATGCAGGTATAAGGCCCACTTTTCACGTGCAGCTTGAAAGCCTGAATTATCAGGATCAAATTAAAAGGTAGACAACGTTCTAGCAGCACGCCTATTCATGCTCGTCTTCTTACACATCACCGCCAACGCCTAGTACAGACCAGCGCTTCTATAAAAGCTTTTTCGGCAAGTCATGGCTTGCTGCAATTCCTCCCTCCTATAATGAGATTACTAACGACTTGACAGGATTGCTTCTAATAGCACTGATTTAAACAGCTAGTCTTTCGGATCAGCAGCAATATAGCTATTATCTATTTACAGTTTAGCAGCTTTACTATAATACTCTAATATAGAGAGAACTTACCCTATATTACTATAGCACATAGTCTTCTATACCCTTTCGAATCCCTCTTTAATAATAAATAGCCCTTACGCGTCTAAGGACTCGTTTACATTTGAATTATATAATTAATCAGATTAGCTTAAGTTGATATAAAGAGACAGTCTAAATATTACTCGGGAAAGTACTATTAAAGTAAAGCCGTTCAGTTAATAATATATATCTCTATAGCCGAGAAGGCTTAGATTTTACTAGCTTATAGGCTAATATAAGGATAAAGTATATAATAAAGAGCTACCAAGCTATATATGTTATTTAATTAAGTGAAAGGTTATAGTGAATAATAAAAAGGTGTATTAAGATACTAAGTAAGGCATAGTTCTAGCTCTTGCTTTATACTAGCAACTCCTCTTATAGCCTAAATTAGAGAAACTTTTAAATAGAAAATTAGCTAAAAATAGATCTATTAAGTCTAAGGATATAAATATTATAATATTAATTAATGAGCGCAGCTAGGATAATCTTATAATGCGATTTAATAATATAAATATTAACTAGTTAGTAATAAAGAGGTAGCTTATCGCGTAGAGTAAGCTATTTTAAAGAGGTAAGAAACTAATAGTAAAGACCTCATTTAACTATATAAAGACTAGTCTAGCTTTAGCTGCATTATTAAGAAAGGCAAATAAAAGAGGCTCTTCTTTAACCACTTATTAGATGCTTACTAAACGAGACACATAACTTAATATAAAAGAAGTATCTTCTAGATAATTATCTATTTAGCATAAGGTATATAAACTTATACATTACCTTACACTATCCTATAATTTAGGACCCTATTACTAGCGTGACCCTATTAGAAAGAAGCATTATAAACTAAGGATATACTACTTGAGAAACCTTATTAAGCACATAGAATAAGGTTATATATTATAGATATAGGATAATATGCCCGAGTATATTTATTAGTAGTTATATATAAAGGAGTAATAGGGGATTAAAAGACGCCAAAAACCGGCAAGTATATTTATAGTAAACTTTCCTCTTATTAATATAATAAATATGCTACCCGCATTGTCTTAAACACCCCTAGCCTTAGACATACCTTTAACTTTTACTCTAATTAATCGTCTCGCTATCCCTCGCCCTTAAAATAAAGTAATAAAGAACTACTATACTTGGCAATAATCGTAAGTCGAGGATCTAAAATAAAGGGCCCTATATTAGAAAGCTTATAAAGTGATAATAAAGAACTCTATAGACTTAGAACTTATTTACTAGGATTTAAACCTTGAGTTTCTAATTAAGGGAGGGATTATAATTAAGGCTACCTTATATATTATTAGTGATATCGCGGACTAAGTTAAGATTTATAAGGGAAATAAAACTAATAAATAGCTAGAATATTTAAGAGTGACTTATGCTAGTATATTACTATAATTAACTATATCTGGACTGCTAAATTCTAAATTATTACTATATATCGAGGTTATAGCTCTTTTACTATTAATCTTATATGCCTAAAATAGCCTTTAATATTATGCTCCCGTCCCTTTAGTATATTAATACACTATTCTAGAAAATTAGTAAAGCCTTAGTTTAGGTTTCCCTTATAAATATGCTAGTACCGCTTAATAAAAGCTTTTAGTTCTATAAAGAACTCTTTAATTAGATTCAAATCCAGAGAGTATAGTAGTAAATATATGAGCTTTACCCTAGTATTATAATATATCTGCGTAATACGCTCTATATAGTAAATAGACGTATTATTTATTATAAGAACCGACTTTAGCTCTAGCTATTTATTATATAAGGGGAGCAGCTACTTAATAAAATCCTTGAAAACTGCACTATTCATAGAACCTCGAAAAACACGCATGAGGATGATCCTATCTAGTGTATATACTAGTAATATTTAATACTACTACTTGCGTTAAAACTAGGCAACTTAGGTGGGAGTTACCCTAAAGGGAGACTAACCTATTCGCCTATACCTAACGCATTTATTATAACTAGACTCATCTATGAAAATAAAGTACTAGGGAGAGAAGTCTAAAATATTTATATAAGTATAAGTTTCATAGATTAGTATTCCGCCCCTTTACTACTCTATGAATTATCTTTTTAGTCTAACTAATAGAAGCTAGTGCCCTTCCTATACTAGAAGTTATTATAAGCACCCCGAACTCCTCTTATAGAAAGCTCGCTATCTTGTGCTAATATGCCCCTGGCTTTTCTTATAAGTATTCACGTAAGGCGTCTATTATAAGAGGTGTAATACTTTGCTTCCGTCCGCCACCGTTTAGAGGGGCTCTAGTATTCCTGTAAACATAGAGGTTTAATCTTATATTCTAGACTATCTTAGGACTATAACCTATAACTTTAGTAATCTTAACATTCTCGAACTTACTAGTAATCATATCACGAATCCATTCGTGTGATAACTCCGGAAGATTCGATGCTATTCTAGAGAGCTGATTGCCTTCGCGCGATATAGTAAAGTGCAGCTTCTTGGGCGGTCTCGAGACAGATTACACGATGAGGTTAAGGTTAACCTTAGGCCCGTGCGTCAAAGCCGCAGAATTATCACAACGCAACTATAATTCATGAATTTATTTCCCTACTATATAACACAGTACTATATCTGCGTGAGCAAGAAATTGAGGCGAATTACGATATGCTAGTTATATATTCTATGTCTTAATAAATGTTATAAAACCCAATTCCAATAGGACCCGATCTGTATTTACTTATACCATGTATTTTAAAGAAATGATTCCAAACCACCTTATCTATCTCAAAGGCCCTTTATTTCTCTATCGTTCCTGCTAGAAATCGTCTATTTTTAGGTGTGAATAAACCGGGAAAGATCCAGATTATTAAAGTACTAAATTCTACCCCTCCTCCTTTCCTCGTCTTTCGTGTACCTGCCTTCCTAACTCGACACTTGACTACTAAAATAGCAAATCCGAGGAGTAATATATCGGAGCGATTTATAAGTAGAAAGCCTAGTGATAGATAAAATATAGGCCGCGGTCTAACTAAGAACGGTATCATCTCTCCCTTTAGCCTTATAGACTTTCGCTCACCGAGAGGGTTTACAATTTCCCTTTAAGCGCCTCCTCGTCGTCGTCTATAAATCCTCTATGCTAAACACGCCTTACGAGACTCCCGCTCTTCTTCTTAAAAGCGTTAAAAAGCAATACCTTCCCCATACTCACGTCATTATTGCTTCCTGCCCTCATTCGTGTTTTAGTCTTAATCTAAACGGCCAGCTATATACTATTAATAATTCCCGATGTTATATAGGCCTCTTTAAAGTCAGGAAAAGAAACCTTCGGGATAATACACTCGGCAGGAATCTAAAACCTTACTAACCAATGAGAACCAGTTACGTAGTGAAGACGATCTGACCCCTTATATTTAATCCCCTATCTTTCAGCTAAAACTATGGTTAGTTTAATGTGAATGTTCATTTACTAAAGCTTCGCGGCATCGATAATAAAAATATGGGAGTCCGAAAGATATTGACTAAACTTAAAGGCCCGCCCTTGGTCATCTATTAAAGAAATATAAGGCGATTCAAATTCTTTGCCTTTTCTCACGTGGGCGTAAAACTCGTCTTTCGATGGCTCATGGAAATCGTGATCTTGCAACCATTTTGCATAGCATAAGCCTAGATCGGCATTATAGAAAGTGTGCGAACTTACATGAGTGACTCGATAGAAAACTGTCGGTTCCTGAGACGTAGTTGAGGAGTCAACATTGATTTGCAGGATGACTTGGTTGACTCGCTTTAGGCTGTCGATTAGAATCCTTGTTAAGAAATCATCACGAGCCGTGGCAAGTCGAGCACAGATTACCTCTTCTTCAAAGTCCGTATCAGGGCGGCCGGGTGCTAGAGGTCTTTTTGCTAGCTCCGGGGGTGCAATACTCTCCGCGGCTGAGGGAGAAGAAGTGTTGCAAAGCTAATACAAGAAATAAGTGCATGGCTCCTCTGTAAGACCCTGCAAAGGCCCCTGCTGATACGATTCAACCGGTATCGTCGTTCATTGAGATCTTCTTGCCTCGTTGCCTGGTCTGGTGAGACCTCTACAAGCCGTCCATGAATGATTTTCGGTGACAGCATTATTCTCCTACGGTGATAAAACAGGTCGTAAAAGTCGCGCTCGTAATAAACAACGTCCATATCGATTTCGTCGCGCGAGGAATCCTGCACGTAACTACATGCGATGCTGAAGGGGGAGGGAGAGTTGAAGGGTTAATGACTGCGAGAGTACGGAGGCCGCGACCTAGGTAGGGGACACATCGCGTAATTCGAATTTCGGAAAACCAAAATAGTGAATTCTGAATCTTGATTAATTAATTAAAACATAACCACTAATTATTTTAATGAGATTT
>Ga0302325_10032501_pt1 | contig 10714 bp, 8 predicted proteins | sample Palsa_T0_2_FD_201948 | JGI IMG/M metagenome (GOLD analysis project Ga0302325, IMG submission 201948) | Peat permafrost microbial communities from Stordalen Mire near Abisko, Sweden - Palsa_T0_2 | ecosystem: Environmental > Terrestrial > Soil > Palsa > Peat permafrost | place: Sweden: Abisko...
GTGCTGTTAAGAAGTCTAGTGTTTGTGTTGAAGTCCAGTCGACCTTCGCGAAAGAGCGCCCAGCGTAGAGAAACTGTGTGGATGTACCCAAGAGCATCAGTGAAGAGAGCTAGAAGAACGTTGATCACGAAAGATGCGCCCCTTGTGCCAGCAGCTGATAAAGACGTTTTGTAGACGCAAGATCCTCTTTGGGTGATAGCGATGAATATGGAGCTGATGAGACAGCCAATTATTGCCAGCCAAGCTGCCGCTAAACCTAGGAAGCAGCTAAATCTGGTCGAGTTACCTCTGTCAACATCGGGTAGGGCAGGTTGATGGAGCCGAAGATATAATTCTCTTTCAATGGGAAGCCTAAATCGCTCTGGGTCCTTCAAATCGGCCAGACTGTTTATCCGCTCATCATAGGAAGGGAAAGACCATGCTGTGAGAGTTGACGAGGTAAAAGATCGAAGTGAATCCATTTTCCAAGATCGTTTGCCTGAATATACTTTCGACTTCAACGTTCTTCCCAATGCACTCTTGCCGTACGTTCAGGAAAGCGGGATTGCCTAGCGTCTGTGGAATAGTGTCATCATTATCGAAATAGTCAGAAATAAATCAGCACGGGAAGAAGATCTCAACTACATATCTTCAATTCAAAAGTCCGACGAGGTTTATTTTTAGCGAGGGGCGCACTGCCTCAAAGCTGAATCGAAAGGGGGGAAGTGGGGCGCCAATAAAAGAGGTTTGGACAGGGGGTTGTTGCATAAATCAAGCCCCCTACCAATAAAATCATGAATAAAACTCGAGGACGTCAATGCATAGGCCTCACGTGGCGAAACACGAAGTCGGATGAACTCTCGTTGGATCCCCATAACCAGCCTGCTGATCCTTCATGTGTACCTCCATTTTTTATAGCTACGCTACGTGTTGAAAATTGCCCCAAAACAGATTCATAGCTAAAGTCTGAAGCCATAAACAAGGACCTCAACTTAAGCTGGGGAAGCCTCAGGAAAACAGATAGGTGTGGTCCCCCGTCGGCTGCTAGAAAAAGTAAGGGAAGCCAGGGCTCTAAAAAGCAATCATTCTCCAGACTTGCGTCGCAAAACGTCAGAAGGTAAAATCGTAACTTGGGGTCTTCAATAAATCAGCTTGTTAATCAATGCAGAAGATAAATGTTCGCTATGACCTCGTATATTCTTGTATATGCGGGAAAGCACTTGCCCCTCTAAAAAGAATTTGTTATAATGTGATATGACAGAAGGCTCAAAATCACCTCAACGACGCATTCGCGATCCACAAGACCGCAACGAGATCTTCCGCTCTCCGATCTAGCAGGAGTTGAATTTCCCCGGCTAGCATTGAGGCTATCGGGAATCGGTTGGTATCCCTTGCTCTGTGGAAACCTGCCATGATGAGACTAACAGTAGGCAAGGTTGGTGCTGTTTGCAGCACGAACATAGCCATGGCTTTGGTTGGTCCCTAGGTCCACGTCTTCGATGGAGCCAACAGCGCTTGGCTCTCATCGGCATGATACGCGGAGAATTGGCGTAGATTCCTACTCCGAGCCGAGTACTATCGCTTTCACGGAGGGATATTCAGAAGCACAAGTGAGTACGACATCTGAACCGTCAACGTTCTTTTCGTGTTGATTTCTTTCTCCGCCCTAGGAAGAGTCGGACTGGGGCTGTTATCATGAAGAAAAAACCTGAGGCTTGATTTCCTGGACCAACGAGCATACTTTACTACCATGTATGATGCTACAACGAATGTAGGTGTCTCCGCCATGGCGATTAGGCTCGATAAACAATCCAGAACGTAGATAGGAACACACTTTGAAATCTTGTAGCTGGTCGAGAACAAAGATATAATCTCAACTGCAGTACTCACACCCAATGTTGACGAGGACTATGCGAAGCATGTAACGGGTTGACGGGGCCTGCCGACCCTTAACAGAAGGGACTCGATGTTAGAATTTACTTGAACATTATATAAAATGCTTAAGAGAGGGGGACGACCTTCAAAGCCTGCGTCTCAAATATTGGATAAGCAGGTTTGCTGTAAACGGAGTAAGAAAGGCGCGCGGGACTTGAGAAGAGCGAGAGCTGGCACACCGATCACAATACAGAACATTATCGACCAAGGTATAATGAAATGTAAGATTTACCTACGGCATTTCTTAGTGAACTGGCAAACGGAGTGAACAAGGAAGTGCAGGTACGTACCTGAGCACTACACGGCGGAGCACAAAAAAGCGGCACGAAGCTACAGAGGGCATCGATGCCGGACGTCTGACTACTCGAGTATAGTCGAAGTGAATCGCTCTTGTTATCTAAGAATCGCAAAATAGCTGTATCCGAAGCAGTCATCTTTGAATGTACGATAACGAAAGAGGAGCATTTGTGGTGGATGTACTTTGAAAAGGTTGACTCGGGAAAATCCAGTGCCGTTCTACACCGTTCTCCACCACACGTGACCGCATGTAATTTCGTGAAGCAAACTCGCGAGATCCAGGTCTTGGTCAAACGTCGTTCAACAACAGCAATGATCCTTTGAACTTCGTAACAAATCGCCTTGGGCGAACCTGAATCCGGTTTCACGGTCATTACCAATATGCTGTTCTCTGAAGAAGATGCGCCACTTCTCAAGAAGTGGATTGTGAAGAGGCTCGAAAATACGTAGGAAGCTTCAAGACTCACACGCGCGATGACTTGCTAACAAGAGTCTCTCTACAGTTCAGATGCAGATGCTGATGTCCTTGCCGATTATGTCCTTGCGCTTCTGCGTCATGATGGAGACACCGAGACCGTTCGACAGCTTTGCGAGGCAGAGATTCCTGATTTCTTAAAGGAGGATTCTACCATCTTTGTGAGGGACGTCTTTGATGCAATTCGGTTTAAATCATACCTTCCTGGTTTCGTCCCTCCCCGGCGTCCCTCCATATCTTTCGCGCCACCCTCTGGACCTTCTGCGTCCTCATATGGGAATTTAGGGATGGGAGCGCCACCAGGGCCTCAGAATGGCTCGAGGAAACGCTCATATCATGAGAGAGGCGATGGAGATTCTCAGGATAGAGGCTTTCAAACTGCTGGGGATCCGCATGGGAGGTTATACAAACAGTCGAGGCGAGGTGGACCTGGTATGGGCAGAGGTGTCGAGACCTTCAGTTCAAACACCGGCAGAGGAGGCTATGTTGCTGGTCGACCACCACCTATGGACACTCAAGCTATGCCATCGCAAGGATTTCCAGGTATGCCTGGGATGCCGAGTCCACCCCCTGGTATGCCACCGTTCGATCCGAATAACCCTATGGCTGCACTTCTAGCAATGCAGGCTATGGGCTTTCCAGTTCCTGGTCTGGCACCGTTCCCAGCGCAGAACTCACCTATGGGCAGAGGATCTCCTGGAAATCCTATGCCGCCGAAGAGACCGAGATGCAAAGATTATGATATCAAGGGTTTCTGCGCCAAGGGGAATACTTGTCCATTTGAACACGGCGAACATTCAATATGGGTTCCTCCAGTTAGCAAAGCTGATGAATATGATCCTACGAATGCGAATCTTATGTCAGGCATGGAAAGTAATGGTAGCCCAGCTTCCGATGGCTTCAACCCATCTAGAGGGGGCGATAGAGGTAGAGGGCGTGGTGGAATCCACCGAGGCGATTTCAGAACATTTAAAAACCCAAGTAGAAGGGGAGGGAGAGCCGAATTCTCATCGGACAGGCCGAATTATGACAAAAATAATACGACAATTGTGGTAGAGCAGATACCGGAAGAGAAGTTCTCTGAGGACGAGGTTCGAGGATTCTTCTCTGAGTTTGGCAACATCCTGGACGTCTCAATGCGGCCTTACAAAAGGTTGGCGATTGTCAAGTTCGAGGATTGGGATAGTGCACAAGCAGCGTACAAATCCCCGAAAGTCATATTCGACAACAGATTTGTCAAAGTCTACTGGTTTGTTAACACGGAATCATTACCGCAGCCACCGGCTGTGTCTACCACGAATGGCGCTGCGAAGAATGGAACATCAACGCCAGATACTCCAGCACCTGCAAGAGCAACATCGGAGCCTCAGATAGATATTGAAGAGTTCGCTCGTAAGCAAGAAGAAGTTCAGAAGGCCCATGAGGAGAAGCAAAGGAAGTTAAAGGAGATGGAGGCTGCACGGAAAGAGTTAGAGAAGCGGCAGGAGGATCTTCTGAAGAGTCAGGCAGAGGCAAAAAGGAAACTAATGGCTAAGCTGGCTGCTAAAAGAGGACAATCCGGGTCTCCGGCTACTGGCTCTGAAAACGAAGCATCGGCAGAACCAGAAAACCCTACCGATAAGCTGAAGAAACAACTTGCGGCACTGGAAGCTGAAGCGCAGTCCCTGGGCATTGATTATTCTCTATCGGATGACACATCATCTTGGGGTGGTCGAGGCAGGGGCCGAGGCCGGGGTGGATATCGAGGTAGAGGCACCTTTGTGCCCCGAGGGTTTCGTGGAGGCTACAGAGGACGTGGTGGGACTCCGTTTGCCGCATCAGGGCGATCATTCAATCTTGACAACAGATCCAAGACGATCGGCTTGACGGGCATAGATTTTTCAGATCCCGAGAAGGATGAGAGTCTCAGACAATACCTCTTGGTAAGCCTCAACCAAAGCTAATTTTGTGCAAGTCACTAACAGAAACAGGGAATTGGCGAGTATACTGACATCGAAGTCATCCCCGCCGGCCGTACTGCCATAACCTTCAAAGATCGCCACACGGCCGAGAAATTCATGTATGGCGTTCCGAGCGGCGAGATCCCCTCTGTCGGCAAAGTCGAGCTATCATGGATCCAAAAACCCCTCCCTCCTGTCACGTTACCCGGCAAGACGAACTTTGCGAAGAATGGCGATGATGATGCCCAGATGGATGACGGTGATGCGATGGCAGCGACGAGTAGTCCTGCTCAGGGAGGTGGAGGTGAACAGCAAGAGCAACAAGAGAATCTCGACTATGATGTAGCTGATGATAATGATTGGGGCATTCAGTGACCGGGAGGCGCAATTTTTGCATCTGGTGAGCGAATTGCTTGGCAAAATCGGCTTGGCGAAATAAATATTTGTATTTGTATTGTAGGGTAGGAAATACTTGTACACTCCGACAGGGTGAACCTGGAGAAAATCAAGCGATGATTTGATGATTTATTTTCTGCCAGATGGGATGCTCTTTATCGAATCGTTTTTCCTTCTTGGGAAGTGAGTGATGTCCCATGTCAGGCCACTCTAAGGAATGCCAGGTTGTTCAAAAGTGCTCTGAAGCATTGGTTTCGGTTTCTTACCTAAGGCTGTGCTAAGTCTTTTGTGGGGACCGACGTTGCCCCTGATTCTTAGCGGGCTGCAAGCGATGATGGCTTACCCAGGGACCCCTTTAGTGGGGCGCCTGCTAGGCTCCCATGAATCATATCAACTCAAGGACTTCAAAACTTCAAGATGGTCGTATCTATGTATCAACATTCCCGGCACTATGCGTACCTTACGATCCTCTAAGTTGGTCCAAGAACCTTCAACAGCATCCACCCTCCTACCTCATGTTGATGCTGCCCAATCTCCAATAATCTACACCTCCTCATCTGCACCTGAAGAACCTATCACCCGCATCCCACCCACTACTAAGCTTCCACATCTCAACCCTTCAGAACTCTCACTCCTCCGCAAAAAGCAAGCACAGCTCTCATCAACTGCCACTTTAACTCTCGCTTCACTCCCAGATCCAGCTCACCTCAACGCTCTGTTCTCTACGCTTATCTTCGCTCAGCATGAAGCAGGAACAGCTGTCTGTATCCATCCTGCGGGGTGGTTATTAACCTGTGCTCATTGCTTTGGGGATGATGAAAAGGAGTATGAGGAAGCCGAGAAGAGGCGGTGGTTGCTTTTCTGTACTGGGCAAGCGGCGTTAGTGGAGTGTAGAGTGTGGGATGTGAAGAGAGACCTCGCCTTGCTAAAAGTCATCACCATCGAGAGTCTGATTTCGGGGCCTTCAGACTCGGTGCCTGTGTTCAGCTATCTTAAAGTTGATGAAGGGAATCCGAGGATTGGGTTGAAAGTGCTTTGTATTGGGCAGCCGGGAAGAGATGATCTCGAAGCAGAAGGAAGTAGGAAGACGAAGTATAATCTGATTGAAGTGTCTGAAGGGAGATTCCGGGGTATGGTGAAGGGACAGGACCCTCAGGATAATGGCGAGATTGGGAGTTTGATGCATGATGCGTGGACATATTGGGGTCACTCTGGTGCTCCAATCATTAGCGCTGAGCGGGGGAGCTTGGTGGGGTTGCATAGTAGCTGGGATGATCAGACAGCCATGCGGCATGGGATACCAGGAATTGCTGTGAGGGAGTTTTTGAAGGAACATCTACCCCAGATGGGAGACGTTGAGAGAGTTGGGACAAGTGTCAATCCAATAGAGGTCTCTTGAAATCCTGTTCCTTGAGGGGCTCAAGGAAATTCAAATATTAACTCTTCCTCAAATTTTGCTCTCTTTCAGTAATTCCGACTAGTAAGAGCATTGAGCCAGAGGCAAAATAATGCCCTGTGTTACGAAACATCAGAAATATGGAAATTACACTGCGTCCCAAGTTCTCTCTGACTATCGAGGCGACGCTCATAGTCAGCTGTTGCGTTATCTAACTTGGATGGGATCCTTCTAAGTAGTTGAAGCGTTGCTGTTATGTTTGCTACTCGGAACCGAACCTAACTGGCAAGCCTCCTTTCCCATCTTGTAGGACTGGCTTCATCATTGAATTTTGCGGGAACTCTTAGTAAATTGACATTAGTCTGCCAAGGGCAGCACATTTTCGGACATCTATTTTAGTCGCTCCCTTTTCTGAGCAGTTGGGAATAGAAAGTAAGACATACTTGATTCTCTATCTCTCATCTACATCTACATCTAAAATAAACAAAAAAACATTTTCTCATAGAAGTCGTACATCATGAATTCGGGTTCACTTCAGGTATATCATGAGTTCGTCGATTCGTCCCTCGCGGTGTCCAAGGCTCAGTAGGCTCAGGCTCTACATGAAACACTTCGAGAACCGATACCCTTAGCTCCTTTTTCTCGCTGACTTGACTATCACCATCAGCATCCACGAAAGTCTCGCCGCTGATGCGGTGGTTTGCACTCTTTGGTCTGTCTTCTTCTACTTCATCGGTTGCTGGTGTCTTTTCCCTAAAGATCTTGCGGAGCCGCTCTTGGTAACCACTGAACACATTGGACAGGCCTCTTCCCATAGCCAGTGACTTTCTGAGTCCTTTGGATCCCTTCTCCTGATCCATATTCTGTTCTCCAGTAGTAGTTCTCTTCGCTCTCCTCGTCCAATACCACCATGACCACCCCGCGAAGACTAACAGTACCAAAATCACAAATCCAATAATTCCCAACGCAACGTCTCTCAATACTCTCCTCCTGTGCGCTTTCTGCTTTGCCAGTGTAGCAGGGTTAGGCACCATCGGTACTGCGCCTGGTTTTATGATTGTACTTGGGTCCGTATACTGACTGAACTCGCTCGCAGGACTTGGGGGTGGAGGACCGGTCGTCCAATTCTTCGGTTCTGGACCTAACACAAAATCCATCGTACCTCCGTTTGTAAAGATGTCTTCCCAGGTTACCCATGATTGCACCCATTGCTTTCCATTCACCTGGAGAGACTGTACATAATACGAGTTATTGGACCCGCCAGTTGTGGTCATAGAGAGGGCTTTGCCGGATCCAAGGGATATGCTTGTGTTGGCGAACCAGGGGGAGCCGATGAGGAATGTTGTTTGACCGACCATGGGGTAAAGGCCGAGCATGTTCCAAAGGAGCCAGGACTCCATCGCTCCTGCGTCGCTATTTCCTGGTAGCCCTCCCGGCGTAGGACTATAGTACCTCTTCGCGATGTTTCGACTTTGCTTGACACTGAGATCTTGGCGGCCAACGTAGTTGTAGAGGTAGGGCGTGTTGAAGCTAGGTTCGTTACCCGGATTGAAGATCGTGCTGTTGAAGGCTGCGTTTCTATTGGTGATATTGGGCTTAAACATCATCTCTAGGCGGCTGACAAAGGTCTCTGGTCCACCTGAAAGGGCGATTAGGGTGTTGATATCATGTTGTGCGTTGAAGCTGTATTCCCAGGGCAGGCCTTCATAGTACGCATCTCCCCAGTAGCAACCGCCGCACTGTAGTGGATCATGGTCGATAAAGCCAGCTGTGCTGCGTGGAACAACAAAACCAGAGAAGTTAAGGGAGGTCGCAGCAGGATTCCAGTGGTTGCGCCAATTTCGCGATCTGTTCACATATTTCTCTACATCTGACGTTTTACCAAGTCCTGCTGCCACCTGAGAAAGTGAGAAGTCGTTGACAGAATACTCGACTGCTCGAGTAACGGCACGCCCGTACTTGGGGGTGATATATCCCAGTTCAAGCCAATCCGGAAGCGCCCCTCGTCCCTCTTTCGTCGAAGAGGACAGATCACGGGGGTCGTTATTGTTCTGCGGAGTCACTTCTGCATTTTTCTGCATTGCTTCGTATCCAGCGGTCCAATTGACAGCCCCACGAACTCCTTTGACGTAGGCGTCAGCCAGTATGTTGTCAGAATTCGAACCTCCTTGGCTAGCCCCATTGAAATTGGATGATCGAGCATCCGGCATATACCCTTCGAAGCGGAAGATGTCGATGAGCGATCTGATATATTCTTCATACATGCTTGGTTGGAAGACCTGTAGTAGGGCGAAAGTGCATCGAAAGAGATCCCAGGTTGTGAAAGTGTCGTCGTAGTAGGGCTCGACAGAAGTCCACAGGGGATTCTCTCCTGTTCTGTTCGAAGGCATGAGATGCATAAAGTACATTGAACTGTACAACAATTGTAGATTGCTGGGGTTAGACTCTGTTGTAGTTACTTTTGATAGTACTTCATCGTTCCAGACTTGTTTTGCGTTGCTGGTCAAGGTCGAAAGTGTTGTTCCCGCAGGTATTTGTGTGTTGACATTGTCACATGCCTGAGCGGTGGATATGAACGAGATGCCCACTCTGGAACTCACACTGGTTGCTTTTCCAAAACTAAAAACCGCTCCTAAGCGAGCAGTTGAATTGGTATTTGAAGCAGCACTGTAATCGACCAGCTTGCTTGTATTGTCGTACTGACCAACAAATGTATTCACTGTCGCAATTGCTCCTTCGAAATAGCCGCAATAGTAGATTCTCCAATCTGGTGCTCGGTTCCAGCCATTGTCATAATCCGCATACCCTTCGTAGTGATTATTAGAGGCGGTGATGTTTCCTCCAAGATAGTGCTGCGAGAGCTCTTGGCTCCGATATGAAGGGAGTACATGAGAAATGTCTACGACAACATTGGACTGGTTTCCAACGGGAAAGGTATACTGGTAAAATCCTGCTCGGCCGGTGGCACTGAGTTCGACGATAATGCCAGATCCTAACGAAGCTTTGTAGTACCCGACAGAGGTGATGTCCGGGGAAGCTCGAGTATCGTTCAAGTCGGCCAGAGGATTGGTGATATTGCCAAGAACGGGCATTTGACTGACAACCCCATATTTTGGCGCTCCCCCAGTGCCACTCTCATGCATCATCGAGAATCCGGTGAAATTACCGACGGTGACATCTCCAGCATATGCGTCCGCTCCAAAGAACATATCAGGACCTAGCTTCACCATACCGAATGGTAAAGCGACTCCCGCAAACGTATTGCCCCCATTGGTCTCCCCAGTCTAGAGAGAGTTAGCTCATTAGGTACATGTGTAGAAGGAGAAAAACTTACGTTAGTCAAAACATATTGGGTAAGGTCAATTGGCTCTGCTGTTGCAGCAGCCACAAACAACCCTATCAAGGAGGCGTAAACAAACATCGAGAAAACCAGGCGACTGAAGCAGCGAGGGTGGAGCTCGTCGTTGGCAGGATTTCCATCATATATTGTGGCGAAGGTCGTATTTGCGCGATCTCTTCAAACCAGGAACATCTCCAGATGTAGGATATTCGTTATGTATTGCTGACAGTGAACAGCCTCCAAAATTCAGAGTAAATTGTGACTCGGATCACGTGCTAGGTATGATGTGATATTTCGAGTAACTGTTGTGATTCAAAAGGAGAGGGACAAAATTATGTATAAAGGGTTAAAGCAGGGACAAAGCAATCTTGATAAAGAACAACAGCCAGTGTAGCTATGAAACAAATGGCTCGTGGGGAAGAGTACAGCAGATTACTATGCGTGCATAGCACTTTATGATGGAGTCTCGAAGCTTTTCGGAGACAGATGGGTGCTTGAACGAAAACCAGCAAGCAGAAAAGGCTTGGCACTCTACCTCTCTTATATTTTTCTCCCTGGCAGTGCTCGGTCTCAACGCGAAGGAGCACATCCTGAATCCTAAAGCACGCAGCCTAAGTCTAGACGTTGGCAAAGTTCATGTGGGCCGGCTCTATTGGTCGCGTGGAGCTGGTTTTTCTCCGGGATCCTACGAGCACTCAGGCGCGAGTGGCTGTCTCGAGAAAACCCATTGTGAATTGTACAATTAGCCGCCAATTATTTTGGGAGGCTGTTGGTTCAGCGCAGCCATTGCTGTCAGATGAATCCTCTGTGCGGCAAGGAGGTTGCTGCGGCGCTCGGTAGTTGGTGCACTACCCTTGTCCTTGCTTCAAACACTCTGCTCCTCCTGTGTCAGAAATCTCAGGATTCAGGAGGCGGAGACCGAATAAGCTTTTTGATCGTCCGCGCTAAACCCCTTT
>Ga0302325_10032506_pt1 | contig 10713 bp, 5 predicted proteins | sample Palsa_T0_2_FD_201948 | JGI IMG/M metagenome (GOLD analysis project Ga0302325, IMG submission 201948) | Peat permafrost microbial communities from Stordalen Mire near Abisko, Sweden - Palsa_T0_2 | ecosystem: Environmental > Terrestrial > Soil > Palsa > Peat permafrost | place: Sweden: Abisko...
AAAGGCCTTACAGTGCTGGCATCCTATACCTATTCCAAGACCATGGGCGATATTTGTTCGGACTCGGCGGATGGCAGCTCGACCAACTGCGGATTCCAGGATCCTTTGAACATGCGCGCGGAAAAGTCGTTGGATAACCAGGATCAGGGGCAGCGATTTGTTACCAGTATCCTCTACGATATTCCGGTGGGCCGCGGAAGACGCTTCGGTTCGCAGATGCCTTCGGTGGTGAACGGATTCGTCGGCGGATGGGGAATCGGAGGCATCTTCACGCGCCATTCGGGTTTGCCCTATACGATTGTCGATAGCGGCAATCCCGCCAACGACGGGACACTCGTGATCGTGGATCGCCCGAACGTGGTGGGCAATCCTTACTCAGTGCCGTGGAGCGTCGGCAAGGCATTTAATACGGCGGCATTCGCGATCCAGCCTTCGTATACTTATGGCAGCCTGGGGCGGAACACGATGACGATGCCTCGCGTTTCTGACCTCGATCTCATCCTGTCGAAAATTTTCCCCATCACGGAGCGGGTGCGTCTGCAAGCGCGATTTGAGGTATTCAACTCCAGCAATACTCCGTCGTTCACAAGTGCTCCCGATGCCACGGTCGGCACCAACGGCTTCGGGCAAACCACCGCTGCTGGAGCACCGCGGCAATTGCAGTTCGGATTGAAAGCGCTGTTCTAAAACCGCAGATACCCGGCGACCACCAGATACCTTGGTGTCGATTGCGTGGCGCTGATCACGCCGAAGCCGTTGTAGCCGGCCGAGGTGTTAGCGCCTGCTGCCCAGCAGCAGTTTCCGCCGGGGTTCGAAAACACTACCGTATTCGTAAGGTTGTACGCTTCGCCCTGTAGCTTGAAGGTCATCTTCTCGCCCAAGTTGAAGATACGGGAGACATTCGCGTTCATTTGGAAATAGCCAGGCCCGAACAGCAGGTAGTGTCCCGTCGACCCCAGCACGTTGTTCGGAGGATTGATAAACGCGGTGCCGTCGAAGTAGGGATGGCCTGCGTCCGTGCCTCCCAAAATCTTCACCGAGGAATTGATCTGTGTCGCGCTGTCGGCCTGCCCACCCGCATTGATGCTGGACGAAGTGCCGATCCCGAACGGTAGTCCGGATTCCCGGCCGATCGTTCCGCCGATCTGCCAGTTGCCTACGATCCATGCGGCCGGCCCGCTATTCAACATCGTATGACCCTTACCGAACGGCAGCTTATATACCCAGAAAAGTTGAAAGTTCTGCGCGCGGTCGAAACCGGCGATCTGCTTGTCGAGCGCGTAGGACACCGGGTAGGCGCGCCACAGCGTGGCATCGCCGTTATCGCCGTTCGAATTGTCGATGGCCTTCGCGAAGGTGTAGCTGGCGCCGATCAGCGACGTGCCGATGGTTTTCCGAACTTTGGTCTGCAGGGCATTGTAGGTGTTGTCACCGAACGGTTCATAGGAGTTCATGTCGCTGGTCACATACGGATAAAGCAGGCGGCCGGCGGTGCCCGTTCCTGGTAATGAGCCGTTGATGTTCACGCCCATATTCGTGTGCACGCCGTGAGTGCCGACATATCCCAGGTCGGCGCTGAGCGTCGAAGAGAATTGATGCTGCACAAAAAAGTTCCAGCTTTCGTAATAGCCGCGATTGAAGTCCTTCGGGAAAGTCACCGTGCTGATGCTGGGAAGATAGGTCGAGGGGGAAGCGGTTGTCGACGGCTTGAGAATACCGCCCGTGATGTTGGGATACGTCGGCAAGGGAACGCCGTCGGACAAGGCAACCTGCGGGGCGCCGTCGGAGTTGGGAACACCGGCGTAGCTGATGAACTGATAGGTGTTCAGCGGCTGATAAACCTGGTTGACGATCGCCGGATACTGGTTGCGCTGATTGCGCATGTTATCCGGATCGACGGTGATTCCAGCACCGCTGCGGATCACGGTTTTCTCCGTGAGGCGGTAGGCGATGCCAAGGCGGGGAGCGAAATCCTTCTTGTTAGCGTCAGCGCCTGTATTCCACGGCACACCGCCCTCTCCGCCGACGTAAATATTGTCGGTTGTGGGGTCGAAGCGCACCGCGCCATAGTAATCGTGCGAATAAATCGGGTAGTATTCCCAGCGCAGGCCGTAATCGATGGTCAGTTTCGGGAGTACCTGCCAGGCGTCGCGCGCATAGATGGACCAGGTGGAGAAGCGTAGTGCGATAGGATCGTTGACCTGCGTCACCTTTCCGGTCTCGGAAGGAAATCCGAGCAGGAACTGTCCCCAGGAATTGGACGGGCTGGCAGGCAGCGTCGCACCCGCGGGAGCCGTGTTGATCGCCGTGCCGTTCTTGAGCGCCGTGAGTGATCCGTCAAATCCGAAACTGCCGCGCGCGGTGCCGAACGTTCCGCCTTGAGGCTGGAAGTGATTCAGCGCGAATTTATCGTATTCAAAACCGGCTCGCATATTGTGCGGACCCTTGATCTTAGTGACGTTGATGTTGGTGGTGTACTGGTTGTCGCGGAATTTGAACGGGCTGCCGGTATTGGTGTTTCCGATATTGGCGAAACTGGCGACCTGAAAGCCGGGAATGCCTTCATAGTTGGGACCAACGCCGTTGGTTCCCGGAATGTGCAGCACATCCGTGCCGTAATCGCCATCCTGAGGATCGCCATTGGCGCCGATGTTCTGCCGCGTGTAGCCCACATTGCCGTCGATCAGGAGTGTCGGCGAGAGCGTTTTCGTGAAGCCCGCGGCGACTACTTGCACGCGTCCGCCGGCATGCCCGGGATTCCCGCCGTTAAACGCGTCGCCGCCCGCCTTGCCCAAAACCAGCGGAGCCACGATGTCCATCGGCGAGATGCTGTAACGGCCCCAGACCATCGTAGTGGAGGTCGGGTTGTAGTTTACTTTCCAGTCGTAACGATCGACGGTGTAAGTGGTCGCGCCATAGGCGTCGTAGTTGTTGAAGAAACTGGTAGGCCGGGTGAGAGCGGGCAGCAGAGAGGTGAGATTGGCTGCCGCGGAAGAGATCCGGTTCGTCGGGATCATGTTGTTGGGGAACGGCGTGCGGCCGGTTCCATCCGCGTTGCCGGTGAGAGGATCGTACACCACGACGCCGGTCGCGCTGAAATCGCCGGTGCGCATCGCGGCCGTGGGTAAAGTCAGATTCGGGTCGGAGGCGAATTGATCCTGCCTGGTGCTTTCATAACTCATGAACCAGAACAGTTTGTTTCTGCCGTGAACAACTTTCGGAATCACGATGGGACCTCCGATGGCGAAGCCAAACTGGTTCTGAATATTCTTCGCGAGCCTCCCCGGGTGCGAGAAATAATTGTTGATGGCGTCAAAAGCGTTGTTGGTATTGCGCTCGAAGAAAACGGCGTGCAGATCGTTGGTTCCGGATTTAATCACCACGTTAACGTAGGCGCCGCCCGCCGCGCCCTGCTCCGCATCGAAAGCGTTGGCGCTCACGCTGATCGTCTCAATCGCTTCCGGCGACGGCACGTATGCGATGTTCACCGGCAGCCATGGATAGGCGTTGAGCGCGCCGTCCAATCGAGTGCTATTGGCCTGCGAAGATACGCCGTTCATGAACACCGTGATCGCGCGCTGAGGATTGCCCGCGGCGGAGTTCGCCTCGCCCGTGCCGGCGGTCGTCGCCGAGCCCGGCTGGAGCAGCAGCAGGGACTGAAAATTCTTGCCTTCGCTGCCGTTATAAGGAAGCTCTTCCACCTCCTGTGAAGTGATCACATGATGCACATCCGCCCGATCGGTCTGCAGCACGGAGGAGGCCGCATTCACTTCGACGGTTTCGCTGGTTTGCGCCAGTTTGGTGGTGAAATCGATGCGGCGGACTTGGTTGACAGAGATGGCAACGTTGTCCTCAATCATCGTCTGAAAGCCCTTGGCAGTCACCGTGACTTTATAGTTGTTGCCTTGCGAGATATCGTTGAACGTATAAACACCCCGCCGGTCGGTGGTCGTGGTATAAGTAACCCCGGTCCCGACGTTCCTGGCTTCCACGTTCGCGTCTGGAATTGCCGCGCCGGTAGGATCGGTGACGTTTCCGGTGAGCGATCCATAAAGGACCTGGGCGTTGCCGGCCTGGCAACCCAATATCAAGAACAGCACCGCTACGGAGCAGCGGATCATACAGAGATTCCGTCTGAACATGATTAACCCAACCTCCCAAAGCCGTCCTACTTTTAGTTCGGCATCCAAACTATATATACATGCCATGACGAAAAAGTCAATACCTGAACAAACTTTGATCTGGCAAATACCCCGATTATATGTAAAAATATCGTGGCTGCCGCCTCCATCGCACGTTCGATGCTTAGGAAAGTTGGCAGCATAAGGATATTGTTGTGCTATACAACTAAATATGCGGATATCGGACATTCGCGCGACGACGGTCACCGTGCCTCTCAAGGCTCCTCTGCGGCATGCCAACGGGTGTCATTGGGGACGTTTTGTCCGAACTGTAATCGAAGTTGAGGCCGACAATGGCCTGATCGGGCTGGGGGAAATGGGCGGTGGCGGCGAGTCGGCCCAACAGGCTTTTCGCGCCATGAAGAGTTATCTTGTGGGGCACGATCCCGCGCGTCTCGAGGAAATGCGGTTCTTGATCGCGAATCCGACCGCATCGCTTTATAACAACCGGACGCAGGTCCTGGCGGCGCTCGAATTCGCGTGCCTCGACCTGCTCGGCCAGGACTGGGGCGTGCCGGTGTGCGACATTCTGGGAGGGCGGCTGCGCGACCGGGTGGCCTTCGCTTCCTATTGCTTTTTCCGGTACCCGAATCCGCGGACCGGCGCGGGCGAGACGCGCACCATCGACCAAATGCTGGCATACGCGACCGCGCAGAAGCGGGAGTTCGGTTTTCACACTCACAAACTGAAAGCCGGCGTCTTTCCGCCCGACTACGAACTGGAAGTGTATCGAGCCTTGGCCGCGGCGTTTCCCTCCGATTCCCTGCGCTTCGACCCCAACGGCGTATGGTCCACTGAACAGGCCATCCGCTTTGGACAGGCGATTGAAGGGTTGCGCAACGATTATCTGGAAGATCCGGTATACGGATTAAATGGAATGCGCCGCACGCGAGAGATGGTCCGGGTGCCCTTGGCTACGAATACGGTGGTGGTCAACTTCGAGCAGCTTGCTGCCAACGTTCTCGATACCGCGGTCGATGTGATTCTTCTGGACACAACATTTTGGGGAGGAATTCGCGCCTGCGTAAAAGCGGCCGGTGTTTGCGAAACATTTCAGCTGGGGGTTGCCGTGCACTCCTCGGGCGAGTTGGGAATTCAGCTCGCGACCATGCTGCATCTGGGCGCGGTTTTACCGAATCTGTCGTTCGCAGCCGATGCGCATTATCATCACTTGACCGACGATATTATTGAAGGCGGCCTGATGCAGTACATCGACGGCGTGATTCGAGTGCCTGACGCCCCGGGACTTGGCGTGACTCTAAACCGCGCGAAATTGGAAGAATATAGCGAGTTATATCGCCGTTTAGGTCCTTATCCGTACGATCAGGACCCCGGCCGCCCAGGCTGGACTCCGCTGGTTCCGAACGATCGATGGGCCGATCCGAAAGACGATCGCGTCATCCAGATTCCCAACTAAATGCCTCAACTTTTCGATCTATCGAATCGCGTCGCCGTCGTCATCGGGGGCACTTCGGGAATCGGCCGCGCCATTGCGATCGGACTCGCCGAACAGGGGGCTGACGTCGTTCCGACGGGCCGCCGGGCCGATCACATCGAAGAAGTCTGCGGCGTGGTGAAGGCACTGGGACGCCGAACCTTGCGGCAGGTGACCGATGTCCGCGACCGGAAATCGATCGATGCTCTTCGCGAGAAGATCCTGCAGCAGTGCGGACGCGTCGACATTCTGGTGAACGCCGCTGGCTTTACGTTTAAGCAGCCCACCGTCAAGGTGTGCGAGGAGCAATGGTCCTCGATTATGGACACGAATCTGACCGGAGCGCTGCGAGGGTGCCAATCTTTTTATGAGCCACTAAAGGCATCGAGCCATGGCCGCATCATCAACATCGTCTCGTTGGGATCGTTCTTGGCTTTCCACGAAGTGGCCGCGTACTGCGCCACGAAGACGGCATTACTGTCCCTCACCAGGAGCCTGGCCTGCGAGTGGGCGCAAGACGGAATCTCGGTCAACGCGATCGCGCCTGGAATTTTCCCCACGGCGATGACCAACGGAATTGTGAACGGCACTGCGCGCGGCCAGGAAATGCTGATGCGCACGCCGATGCATCGCTTCGGCAATCCGGAAGAATTGGTAGGTGCCGCGGTGCTGCTCGCATCCGACGGCGCGAGCTTCATCACCGGCCAGTGCATTGCGGTCGACGGAGGCTTCCTGGCCTCGGGAGTAAATTCGTGAAGTTGGCGCCCTTCCTCATCGCGATCGCCCTGCACGCGGAAACCGGCCGCGACGCCTGGCTAAGATATTCGCCGCAGAGTCCGCAGGCTATGCCCGCTGTGCTATCGACCATCGGCGACTCTCCGATGCTAAGTAGCGCGCGCGATGAAATCCTGCGCGGCCTCCGCGGCATGACCGGCAAAACTCTGCGCCTCGAATCCGGTATGCCCCGGGAAAATGCGATCGTCCTCGGCACCTTAGCGGCCTTCCCTCTTTCCGCAAGTTTGTCCCCCGACGCTTATTGGCTGAAGACGCTCCGTGCCGGCGGAATCGATTACACGGTCGTCACCGCCCTCAACGATCGGGGAGTCCTCTACGGAGCCTTCGCCCTGTTGCGAAAAATTGCGCTGGCGCAGCCCATCGTCAATCTCGATGAACAGCAGGCTCCTCACGCGCCCGTCCGTTGGGTAAATCAATGGGACCGCCTCGACGGCTCCATCGAGCGCGGCTACGGAGGCCGATCTATTTTCTGGGACGATGGCCACGCGCGCGCCGACCTGACTCGCGTTCGCGAATATGGCCGCCTTCTGGCATCGCTGGGAATCAACGGCTGTGCGATCAACAACGTGAACGCCGACAAGCGCATCTTGTCACCCGAGTTGCTCCCGCAAATCGCCTCCATCGCCGCGGCTCTGCGCCCCTGGGGCGTGCAGACGGAAATTTCCGTCGATTTCGGAAGCCCGAAAACCGTCGGCGGACTCGACACGTTCGACCCCCTCGACCCACGCGTCGCCGCCTGGTGGAAAACAACAATCGACGAGCTGTACGCGGCCGTTCCCGATCTCGGAGGCGTCGTGATGAAAGCCGATTCCGAGGGCCAGGTGGGCCCGTCCGCCTACCGGCGAACCCACGCCGACGCGGCCAACGTGGTCGCCCGAGCTCTGAAGCCGCACGGCGGTTTGATTTTTTACCGGGGCTTCGTTTACGACCACCATATGGATTGGAACAACCCGAAAAACGATCGCGCGCGCGCCGCCTACGATAATTTCGCCGCCCTCGACGGCCAGTTCGACGATAACGTCGTGATCCAGGTTAAGAACGGGCCCATCGATTTTCAAGTCCGCGAGCCCGCGTCTCCTGTATTCGCCGCGCTGGAAAAAACCAAGCAGGCGATCGAGCTGCAAATCACCCAGGAATACATGGGCCAGGGCCGCCACATGGTCTTTCTGGTGCCGCAGTGGAAGGAGACGCTCGATTTCAATATGGGCAATGCACCGGTGAAGTCTCTGGTTCGCGGATTCGTCGGCGTCGCGAACGTCGGCCTCGACGATAGCTGGTTCGGCAATCAGCTCTCGCAAGCGAATCTCTACGGATTCGGCCGTCTCGCCTGGAATCCCGATTTAACATCGCGCCAGATTATCGACGAGTGGACCGCGCAAACCTTCTCGAACAACCCAAAGACCATCGACACCATCGCCGAGATGCAGCTCACTTCCTGGCGCACGTATGAGAATTACACCGGCCCGCTGGGGCTGCAAACGCTAACCGATATCGTCGGCAATCACTACGGTGTCGCCGTCGAAGCATCGGAGCGCAACGGCTGGGGCCAATGGCATCGCGCCGATCAACAGGGAGTCGGCATGGACCGGACGACGGCGACCGGCACGGGCTACATCGGCCAATATCGTCCCGCGATCGCGCGAATGTTCGAATCGCTCGCGACCTGTCCCGACGATCTCCTCCTGTTCCTGCACCACGTGCCCTACACTTATAAACTCCATTCCGGAAAAACCGTCATTCAGTTCCTGTACGATTCGCATTATGAAGGCGCGGAGGCAGTAGAAGCCTACGTACGCCAGTGGCGATCTCTCGAACATCACATCGACGAGCAGCGGTTCGCCGAAGTTCTGCATCAGCTCGAATATCAAGCAGGCCAAGCGCAAGTCTGGCGCGACGCGGTCACGATGTGGTTCCTGCGCGCCTCCGGAATTCCGGACGCCAAGGGGCGCGTCGGAAACTACCCGGGCCGCGTCGAAGCCGAAGATATGACCCTCGATGGTTACGGCATCCAGCCTGTTACGCCGTGGGAAGACGCGTCCGGAGGCAAGGCGATCGAGTGCACGGTGGCGCGATGCTCCGCCAGTTTCCATTATCAGGGCTCGTCCGGCTGGCATACGATTCGCGTCCAGTATTTCGACCAGAGCACTGGTGTTTCGCATTTTCGGATGTTCGTCGGCGATCAGCTCATCGATGAATGGGCGGCCGACGATCGCGTTCCGGAGCGCCGCGCGAAAGTCGACGCGTCCTCTTCCACCCGCCGCACCGTAACCGGAATCGCTCTCCGAACCGGCGACCTGATCCGCATAGAAGGAGTGCCCAACGGCGCGGAGCGTGCCGCCCTGGACTATGTCGAGATTCAATAGCAGTTATTTCAATTTGTTGTATGGTTGAACTTAATTAAAGAGCTCGCGTATGCGCGCAACTGACAAAAAGAAGATGCAAGTCGCTTCGAACGAAGGTATCCGCGATATCAACAGGAGAGCCGTCCTCAACTTGATCCGCACCAAGCAGCCCATTTCGCGCGCCGACCTCGCACGCATATCCGGATTGCAGCGCAGCACCATCTCCCTTATCGTCGAAGATCTCATCGAAGGACACTGGGTGCTCGAAGGGCCCACCGGACGTCCGCCGCGCGCACGCCGCCCGACTTTCCTGCGCCTCAACGACGATCGGGTGATCATTGGAGTCGATATCCGTCCCCTGCAAATCACGGTTGCGCTCGCCGATGTGAACGGAAAATTCACATCCCAGGAAGTGATACCCACCGCCGGCAATCCCAAGACCGCGATTGACGGCGTCATCGCGCGCATCCAGCGCCTGCTCCGTTCCTGCGGCGGGAAAAAAGTGGAGGGCATCGGCATCAGCCTGCCCGGCCGCGTCGAACCCGGCTCCGGGCGTCTGGTGTTCGCGCCCAACCTGAAATGGACGGAGTTCGATATTGCGGAAGCAGTCCAGAAAGCCACCGGATTCGACGTCGAGATGGAGAACGCTGCCAATGCCTGCGTGCTCGCCGCCGTATGGTTCGATCATGTCGAGAGCCGCAACCTGGTGGTGGTCACGGTGTCAGAAGGAATCGGCGCCGGCGTTCTCGTCAACGGCCGTCTCGCCCGCGGCTTCAGCGGAATGGCTGGAGAGTTTGGCCATGTGCCTCTTGATCCCGACGGGCCCCTCTGCAGCTGCGGAAGCCACGGGTGCTGGGAAGTGTTCGCCTCCAATCGCGCCGCCTTGCGTTATTATTTTGAGTCGAGTGCGCAGACCGGCCTCAGCTTTCAGGACTTGCTGAGCCTCGCCGATCAGGGTGACGGCCGGGCCGCCAAGGCCTTGGAAACGATGGCCCAATTCCTGGGCCGTGGCATGCGTATGATCGTAGCCGGATTGGACCCCGAACAAATCGTAATCATCGGCGACCTCACCCGCTCCTGGCATCGATTCGGACCCGTGATCCAGGCGGAAATACAGGCGCAAGGCTTGTCCGGCGGCGTAGCGCCCAAGTTGATTCCAGTCCATGAAGACGGCATGGCGAGATTGCGCGGAACCGTCGCTCTGGTCCTGCAAAAACATTTTGGAGTCACGCCGGAGGTTATAGCATGACGCGGAAATTTCTGGCACTCCTCTCCGCTTGCCTCGCAGCGAGCGCCCAAGTCGTGACCCTCACCGCGCAGGAGGATCATCAACGATTGATGGATCTCCTGCATATCACCAAACTTCGCCCTGGAGCCGACGGCAGTCACCCGGACGCGCCCAATTACGCCAATTACGATGAGTCCAAGGCGAATCCATATCCCCGCCTTCCCGACCCTCTCGTCTTGAAGAACGGCAGGAGGGTCACGAGCGCCAAAATTTGGTGGGATCAACGCCGCCCGGAGATTGTCGAGGATTTCGATCGCGAAATTTACGGCCGCGTTCCCCCGGTGACACCCGCCGTGAAATGGGAAGTAATCAGCACCACTACGGACGCGGTTATTACAAAAACCCTGATCGGCCATGTCGACAACTCCGCTTTTCCTGAAATCGCCGTGGACATCCAGCTGGTGCTCACGACCCCGGCAAACGCCAAGGGAAAAGTCCCCGTGATCATGGAATTCGGCTTCAACGGACCAAGGCGCGGACCCGCGCCGCCGGAACCAACCTGGCAAAAACAAGTCCTGGCGAAAGGTTGGGGCTACGCGATTCTGGTCCCCGGAAGCATTCAAGCCGATAACGGGCAGGGCCTCACGCGAGGCATCATCGGCCTGGTCAACAAAGGCCAACCACGCAAGCTGGACGATTGGGGCGCGCTGCGCGCATGGAGCTGGGGAGCCA